>Ga0315280_10002840_pt1 | contig 27483 bp, 22 predicted proteins | sample YL17G06_40_MG_FD_203697 | JGI IMG/M metagenome (GOLD analysis project Ga0315280, IMG submission 203697) | Sediment microbial communities from Yellowstone Lake, YNP, Wyoming, USA - YL17G06_40 | ecosystem: Environmental > Aquatic > Freshwater > Lake > Sediment | place: USA: Wyoming | collected... | reverse complement strand
CAGCGCCCGGAACTCTTCGATTTCCTCGAAGGGGCTGCGGTACAGGCCCCGCTCCTCGGCTTCGGCGAGCAGGCCATGGAACAGGCTCCAGAAGCGGGTCGTGTGGGAGCGGGCGCTGCGAGGCGGCTCGGGCGAGCTGAAGTGCAGGTGGTGGGCGTACTCGTGGATCGCGGTGTACAAAAGCTCGCTTTCGCTTTGGAAGTTCCGGTTGTGCAGGATGATCTGGCGCCCCTCCGGTTTGTAGAGCCCGTTCACCTTCCGGCTCTTTTTCCCCGAAAGGATGACCTCGAAGGGCTCCTCGCTCCGGCGGATCAGCAGCAGCAACTCCTTCACCTGTTCCTGGTTCAACACCATGCCTCCGGACACGGTACTATGCCACAAAGGGGTGCTTTTTCATAGATTCCGGTGACGCGATATTGATCCTCCGGTGTTTCTTTCATAGATTAAAGGCAGCGGGCCGGCATGAACAGCTTCGGGAACTTCTTCCGTCTTTCCACCTGGGGCGAGTCGCACGGCGCCTCGATCGGCGCGGTGGTCGACGGCTGCCCGGCCGGGCTGGAGCTTTCCGCCGAGGACATCCAGCGGGAGCTGGACCTGCGCAAGCCCGGCCAGAGCACCGTCAGCTCGCCCAGGCGGGAGCAGGACCGGGTGGAGATCCTTTCGGGGGTGTTCGAGGGCCGGACCCTGGGGAGCCCGATCGCTCTGATGCTCCGCAACCGCGGCCAGCGCTCCGGAGACTACGAGCCCCTGGCGGATTTGTACCGGCCCGGGCACGCGGATTTCACCTATCAGATGAAGTACGGCCGCAGGGACCCCCGGGGAGGGGGAAGGTCCTCGGGGCGGGAGACCGCCGCCCGGGTGGCGGGCGGCGCCATCGCCCGCAAGCTTTTGGCCTCAAGGGGCATCCGGGTCCTCGCTTTCGCCCGTCGCATCGGCGAGGTGGCCCTGGAGGATCGGGAGGTGGAGGCGCTGTTCACCGCCGAGCCGGCGCCTGAGGAGCTGGAGACCCTGCGCCGGAGCATCTACGAGTCGCCCGTGCGCTGCCCGGTGGCGGACCGGGCCGAGGCCATGCGCGAAGCCGTGGAGCGGGTGGCGGCGGAGCAGGATTCCCTGGGCGGGATCGTGGAGGCCAGGGCCTTCGGAGCGCCGGCGGGGCTCGGCGAGCCGGTGTTCGGCAAGCTCGGGGCGCTCATCGGCCAGGCCGTCCTTTCCGTGGGCGCGGTGAAGGGAGTCGAGTTCGGCGGGGGCTTCGCGCTGGCGGCGATGCGCGGCAGCGCGGCCAATGACCCGTTTACCCGCAACGCGCGAGGGGAAGTGGTCCCGGCCAGCAACAGGGGCGGCGGCATGGCCGGGGGAATCTCCACGGGGCTGCCGATCGTCTGCCGGGTCGCGGTCAAGCCCGCCTCCTCGATCGGCGCGGCGCAGGAAACCGTTGATGCCCGCGGGCGGCCGGTCCGCTTGAGCGTGCAGGGCCGCCATGACCCGTGCATCGTGCCGCGCGTCGTGCCGGTCATCGAGCACATGATCAACCTGGTGCTGGTGGATCTACTGCTAGCCCATATGGCTCGCTCATCTTTTTTTAAACTCTAACTAGGGAGACGGACATGGGGGACATCGTTCCACGCAATCAGCTTGTCAAGCAGGGGTTCACGGGATTCGCCGGCGTCGGAGGAGGGGTGGCGCTGCTGATCCTGCAGGGCATCGCCCACCTCGGCAAGGCCTTTTCTCTGCCGGGGCTGATCGTCGGCGGCGTCATTTCGGTGATCGGCGCGGTCGTGGCCTCCTCGCCGGAGGACCGCCGGGCTGGGATGGTTACGCTGGGCGCCGGCGCCCTGACGGTGGTGGGTTCGCTTCCCGGAATCGGCGGCCTGGCCAGGGGGCTGATGGTGGCCGGCGGGGTCGTCCTGATCGGGGCGGGGCTCTGGTCGCTGTTCAAGTTCTGGAGAAACCTGCGCAAGCGGCGCGGATGAAACGCTACTGGCTGGAAACCTACGGCTGCCAGATGAACAAGGCCGAGTCCGGCTCCCTGGAGCTGGAGCTGCGGCACCGGGGCTGGGAGGCGGCGGGCTCCTTGAGCGAGGCGGACCTGGTGATCCTGAACACCTGCTCGGTGCGCCAGACCGCCGAGGAGCGCATTTGGGGCCGCCTGGGGTTCTTCAAGGCGGAAAAGCGGAGGGCGGCGCAGCAGGGCCGACAGTTCCGGCTGGCGCTGATGGGCTGCATGGGCCAGCGGCTCCGGGGGGAGCTTTTGGAACAGGCCCCCCAGATCGACGTGCTGGCCGGCACCTTCCAGAAGCACCGGCTGCTGGAGGTCCTGGACCGGGAGCCGGCCTGCGCGGGCAGGGGGGCCCTCTCCTTGACCGGGCTGGAGGAGTACCGCTTCTCCGCCGGGCACCACGCGGGCGGCTTCCGGGCCCTGGTGCCGATCATGCACGGCTGCGACAACTTCTGCACGTACTGCATCGTACCCTACGTCCGGGGCCCGGAGGTGTCCCGCAGCCCGGAAGGCGTCCTGGCGGAGCTCGACGCCCTGCAGGCCGGCGCGCCGCCGGTAAGGGAGATCACCCTGCTCGGCCAGAACGTGAACTCCTACCGGCACAGGGGAGATGACGGAACTGTCCTGGATTTCCCCGGGCTTCTGCGCAGGGTCCTCGGCCGGCTGAAGGGCCCGGTATGGCTGCGTTTTCTCACCTCCCATCCCAAGGACGTGAGCGAAGGCTTGATCGCGCTGCTGGCCGAAGGCGGCGCCCTCTGCCCCCACCTGCACCTGCCCGTGCAGCACGGCTCCGACCGGGTCCTGGCCGCCATGGGCCGGGGCTACACCGCCGAGCGCTACCTGGACCTGGTGGCCCGCATCCGAAAAGCTGTTCCCGGGGTCTCCCTGACGACCGATATTCTCATTGGGTTTCCCGGGGAGCGGGAGCAGGACTTCCGCCGCACGGTGGAGCTGATGGAAGAGGTGCAGTTCGACGACGCCTTCACCTACCGCTACAATCCGCGCGAGGGCACGCCCGCATACGAGCTGGGGGACGATGTGCCGGATGGCGTGAAACGGGACCGCCTGGCTGAGATCATCCGGCTGCAGCGCCGGATCACCCGCAGCCGGAAGCAGGCTCGGCTCGGCAGCGAGGTCGAGGTGCTGGTGGAATCCCGGTCCAGGAAGGACCCCCGGGAGCTGCTCGGCCGCACGGCTGCCGATGAAACGGTCGTGTTCGGCGGGCCCGAGAGCCGCATCGGCGGGTTCTGCCGCGTGCTGCTGAAGGAGCTGCGGGGCGGCACCTTCGCCGGCGCGGAGCAGGGCGGCGAATGAGCCGGCGGAGCCTGCTGCTGGCCCTGCTGCTGCCGGCCGCGCTCGCGGCCCAGCAACCGCCCGCCCCGGCCCAGGAGGATTCGCTGCGGCGGGCCGATGAGTTGGCGGCCGCAGGCAAGAACGCCGAGGCCGTTCCCCTGTACCGGGCCTGGCTCGCGGCCAACCCGGATTCCGGCAGCTTTGGCGCCGTGCTGCTCCAGGCCGCCTCGGCCGCTCCGGAGGCCAGCCTGGCCCTGGCCCTGCTCGGCGAGTTCGCTCCCCGGGTCGCGGATCCAGGGCAGCGCGCCGAAGCCCTGGGCCGGCAGCTCGGGTTGCTGCGCCTGATGGGCCGCTTCGAGGAAGCGCTGGCTCTGGAACGGGCCCAGGCCCCGGCGGCCCCCGGCCTCTATGCCCAGGCTGTCCTACTCTACGAGCAGGGGGAGCGGGAGCAGGCCGAGAAGCTCCTCTCGGCCCTGCTGCAGGCCGGCGGCCAGTCCCTCGAGCCGGAAACGGCCGCCCGCAGCCACTACCTGCTGGCCGTGATCTACACCGAAACGGGCCGCTTGGCCCAGGCCGAGGCCTGCTTCCGCCTCCTCGATGAGCGCTATGCCGCTTCCTCCATTAGCCCGGCGGTCCTGCTCGCCCGCCGCGAACTGGAGCGGCGAAGGAACAATCCGGCTGGAGCAGAGGAGGCGGCGAAGGAGCTGTGCCGCCGGTTCCCCGCGTCGCCGGAGTGCGCGCTCGCCTCCGGCACCGAGGGCCGGGTGCGATTGAGCCCTACGCCGGCGCGCCTGCTGCCCGCGTTGGAGCAGCAGCCGGTCCCGGCCCCCGGCCCGCAGGAGACGGTGTCTTCACCCGGGACTCTCGTGCAGATCGGCTCGTTCCGGGACGAGGAAAACGCCCGCTGCCTGGTCCGGGACCTGAAGGCCAAGGGTTTCCAGGCCCGAGTCGTCGAGGCGCTGATCCGTGAGGTGCGCTACTACCGGGTGGTGGCCGGTTCCGTGCAGAGCCCGGAGCAGGCCCAGGACATGCTCGTGCGGCTGAAGGAAGCCGGCTTCGAAGGGGTTCTTCTCCTGCCGGATTGACTCCGGCCAGGGCCCCTGCTCCTACGGCGGTCTCGGCGCTATGGCGGACTTTGCTCCGCGCTTTCAACCTGGACGAACACCCTCTCCTGTTCGGCAAGCGCCTCCACGCCGTGCACGCCCATGCGGCCGGCCAGGAGGCTGAGCGTCCTGCGGACGTCCTGCCCCTCCTTGGTTTCCTTTAACTCCATGATGTAGGTCGCCTCCTGCACCGGCAGGCCGTTCTCGTCGAGCCCTTTCAGGTACAGCACCGTCTTGTCCAGGCTGATCACGGCGAAGCCGCCGGAGAACCGGCGCTCGCCGATCCAGGTGAAGCGGGGCGGGTCGAAAATGATTTCGGTGCCCCGGTCGTCCCGGTATGCTCCCCGCAGGAGGATCTTTGCCGGTTTCACCTCGGTCTGCTTTTTTTTCAGCAGCTGTTCCTGCAGCTCCTCGGTCAGCTTCAGATAACGGCCGCCGGCGCGGTCCCACTGCTCTGAGCCGAGAACCGAGACGTCGATGGTGTTGTTCGACACCACTTCGACGGTGATCCGCTTCTGGATCGATTCGATCGATTCATTGGCCCCCAGGATGTACAGCCGGTTGGGCAGGCTGCGAAACGAGGTTTGCCAGATGTAGATTTCTTCCACCTGTCCCGAGTAGATCGTGATCAGCCTCTCCTCCGGCGAGAACAAAATGATTTCCTCCCGGCCCTCGGAGCCGGCCAGATACCAGGGTCCGGCCAGGTAGTTCTCGAAGGCCGTGACCGAGGGATCGGCGAACAGCTCCTTGAGCTGCCGCTCCTCGACCACGGCACCGGGCAGCTTGTCCTCGCCGGTCAGCACGTAGCGGTTCTGTTGGTACTGCCACTGGTAGGTGGAGCGGATCCGGTCGAGGAGGTTCGGCGAGGACCGGTCGCGGCTGTAGGCGTAGATGGCGAAGCTGGGGCCGTTTTTCTGGCCCAGGCGATAGCTTTCGGAGCGTTCGATCTCCTGGATCTCGATGCTGCCGTCGGAAACGATCCGGCAAATCTCCGTGAAGTACAGGCCCACTCCCGAGGGCGCGGGGGTCTTGCGGAACACATCCAGCACCTGCTCCCCCCGGCTGTCGATGCCGCGGCAGACGATATCCTGGTCATGGTCGCCGACCAGGTCCTTCTGGGTAACTTCGAACAGGCGCGGGTTGGTGGCCGCGGTGGTCCCTTCCCATCCGCGGAGGTAGGCCCCCCGAACCGTATCGTAGTCCACGACGGCGATCCGCAACGGGGCTTCCGGGTCATCCTTGGAGCCCAGCACCAGGATCTGCTCCTCGCTCAGGTCCAGATCCAGGTTGCAGTTCAGGACCTTGATCAGCTTTTCCGAGCGCTCGATCGGCACTTTCGGCGCGACCTCGATGGTCTCCCCGTTGCGGGTGAGAAGGCTGAACTCGCCCTGGGCCAGCTCGATGCGCTCGGCGGCGGGATTTTGCCCGCCGGCCCTCTGCTGGCCGGCCTCCTTTCCCGGGCTGCAGGCGGAGAGAAGCAGCAGCAGGCCGGCGAGGAGCGTCCGGCTCGAAGCGCGCGGGCTCATGAGCCGAGCCCCGGGGCGAAATACTTCTTTTCCAGATGCAGGAGGATCTCCCTCTGCACCGTTTCGAACGGCTTCGAGCACTTGAACCCGGCCGCGGTACGATGCCCTCCGCCTCCGAAGCTCCTGGCGATCGCTGCTACGTCTATGTTGCCCTTGGAGCGCAAGGAGCAGCGTTTGACCCCGTCCAGGTTCTCCTTGAAGAAAATGGACACCCTGACGTCCCTGCTGTGCAGCGGGATGTTGATCTGCTGGTCGGCTTCCTCGTATTTGGCGCGCACGGCGCGCAGCGTCTCTCGGCTCATGAACTGCACCGCCACCCGGCCCTGCAGGTGGAGCATCAGCGTGGACAGGACGCGGGACATCAGCATCAGGGAGGAGAGGGAGTTGTTCTCGTACACGTTCGAGTATACCTGGTTCGGGCTGACGCCTGTTTCCACCAGCTCGCGGGCGATCTGGAAGGTGAGGGCCGTGGTCTTGGGGTAGATGAAGGAGCCGGTGTCGTACACGATGCCCATGAACAGGGCTTGGGCCATGCGCTGATCGATCTCCAGCCCCATTTCCCGGAATATCAGGTACAGGATCTCGCAGGTGGATGAAGCGCTCTGCTCGATGTGATTCGGTGCTGAAATATCTGTGCCGTTGTCGTGGTGGTCGATGATGAAGTACTGCTTGACCCGCGGCAGCACCAATCGGGCGACCTGTCCGATGTTGTTGATGTCGCTCGCGTCGAGGATGATCAACACGTATTCCGCGACGTCGGCGGGCACCTGGCTCTCGCCGGCGAGCACCTCGGCTTCATGCTCCTGATCGATGAAGGCGAACTTGTCCGGCGCAGGATCGGCGTTCAGGATCCTGGCGGTCTTGCCCAGCTTCCGCAGGGCCCACAGCAGGGCGTACTCGCTGCCCAAGGCGTCGCCGTCGGGAGTCTCGTGGACGGTGATGATGAACTTCTCGTTGCCGGATAGAAAATCGGTTACTGGCTTGTAGCGCATAGCAGCGTGACGCCTTTCCTCAATTCCTTGTACTTGCGCAGCTGCTCGGCCGAAACCCCGGCGCCGAGAAGGCAGCCGGGGCCGATCGTGCAGCCGCGGGGGATCTCCGCGTTGGCGCCCAGAACCGTCAGGCCGTCGCGGACCTGGCTGGGGTACTGGGCGTTGGCGACCGCCGACTGCTTCATCCCGATGAAGGACTCCTCGCCGATATTGGCCTGTCCCTTGGCGCTGTCGGACGAATGGGCCAGGATCAGGCTGCGGTAGATCTGGGCCTTGACGCCGATCCAGTTGTTGCTCATGACCACGGAATCCTGCACCACCGCACCGCGGCGGACCACCACCCCCGGGAAGAGCACCGAGCTGTCCACTCGGCCTTCCACCACTGTGTTGGTGGAGAGGAAGGAGTCCTTCACCGCTGCGCCCTTCTCGATGCGGATTTCCCCGTCGGGGGCCCGGCCGTTGTTGAGCCGGGCGATGTGCTCCTGCAGCCGTGAGGTGCCAAGATGCTCGGCCAGCCAGCGATTGCTCTGGTACAGCTGCATCAGGCTGTTCTGGAACAGGGTCATTCCGGGCAGATTCTCGATGATCTCGAAACGTCCCTCCAGAACCCGGGAGAACAGGCAGCCCAAAGGCGTGTGGAGCTCGGCGCTGCCGGCCAAGGCTTCTTTGATCAGGCGGGCGAGAGCCTTTCTACGCGTGATATAGAGGTCAAGCGGCGTGTTATCCACGGACAGCCGGACGATGTCCGCGCCGGGCTGTTCGAGCTTGGCGGCCAGGCTGTCCTGATCGATGATGCAGACGTGGGGAAAGGGGTACAGCAGGACCAGCTCCGATGTTTCCTGTTCCAGGACCGGGAGCAGGCTGCGCAGGCCCTGCTCCATCGTCAGTACCGGGATCTTTTCCGGGCCGAACCGGACGGTCAGGTTGTCGCCGAGGGAGCGGAAGCGGGGCTCGGCCAAGCAGCGCCACTCGGCGGAGGACAATTGGCGCAGATTGGCCGCGGCGAAATCCAGCAGGCAGTAGTCACCCCAGAAGGGGTAAGTGCACGAGACGGAATCGCGGGGAAAAACCGGAGGCTCGGCGGGAAGCCCCGGCTCGACCAGAAAAATCGAGAAGGTTTTCATTACGCGGCTATTTCACGCTAGCCAGTCGTACCGTGAGCTCCTTTTTTCCTTCCGTGCGGATCTTGAACTCGGCGTTCAGCACGTTCTGCGGAATGGTCCTCAGCCTGACGAACCGCTCCGGCTTGAGGACGGTCATCCGAATCCCCTTCTGAATGGCCGCGAGGCGGGCCAGACTGTCCTCGCTTTTGGCCCGGGCGAACCGGATGCCGCCTTCGCTGAGCTCCAGGAACAGGGGCGCCCCTTCCGCTATGGTGATCGACTTCTCTTGCCTGGAACCCCTCCGCCCCTCGAGCACCGGCCGGAAGCGCACCTTGACCTTGCGCTGGCGTCCGGCCAGCAGGACGATCAACGCCGCGATCAGCGCCACGACGGCGACGGCGATCAGAAACCAATACCAATAGCCGGACCAGTAACCGGCGATGAGCGATTGTACCTGAAAGCTCACCGGCATGGCAACGGGGGAAAAGCTGCCTTCTCCGGCAAACTGGAATTGCAGCGTGCCCGAGTAGTCACCGGCCGGCGGGCGCGGTACGAGGCGGACCCGTAGGGTGCTGTCCAGGAGAGCGTCCGGAGGAACGCTCAGGGTGATCGGCGAGGGTAGGATGCCGAGCTCCTTGGAGCCCGGCAGGCTGAGGAGGATCTGGCCGATGCGCACCTCTCTGGGCTGAGTGTAGCCCGTACTGCGCAGCGTGAAGCGCAGGCGGGAACGCCCCAGCGCATCCACAGGCTCGAACAGGGGCCCTTGGGTCAGGGCGATGGAGGCCAGGAAGTCCTGGGTCTTGGCGATGAACTCTTCTTTGGTCGGCGTCTCGGAAACCTGGCTGTATTCGGCAGCCAGATCCTGGGCCAATGCCATCGCCTGCTCGTGGGTGCCTACGCCCAGGATATGGATCTTCCACCCCTTTTTCTGGATGATCTTCGTATTCTCCAGAAAGGCGTGGGTGAACTTGCCGTCCGGAGAATAGTATTTGCTCGTTTTCGGGGCTTCCTGGATGCCGTCGGTGAGCAGCAGCAGGTATTTCTTGCGACCCGGGTCGCCGAGCTTCTGCACCTCGGCTCCCAGCACATCCAGGGCATTGCCGATGTCCGTGAAGCGCCCGTCACCCGCCAGCTTGGCGATGGCCGTCTTGGCCTTCCGCTTGTCCGCCTCGTCGTTGATGCGCATGGCCACGGGAATTTCGGTTTTGCCGTAGAAAGCCACCACCAGGAAATAGTCGCCTGGAATGAGTAGTTGGTCGATCAGGTAATCATTGACATAGGCGATCTCTGCTTTGATTTTATCTTCCATAGATAGCGACTTATCGAGCGCGATGATCACATCCATCGGCTCCGTTCTTTTGTCTGCAGGCACGTGCACCGCGGCCAGGCCGAGCAGGAGTATGGCCCAAATTAGTGAATATTTTTTCATGGTAATACTCCCTTCGCGTGATATATTCTTAGCATGCCTCAATTCCCCTCAAAATGAAAGTGAAAAAAAAAAAATCGTGCTTTACATTTTCAGATGAGTGTGAATAATTTAAAGTAACATATCTTAGGCAAGGAGAGTAATTATGGCAAGTTGGGATTTACCGAAAAGCCCAAATGTATTCCACCCGGAAAAACCCAGTGCCGTCGGGTCGCGCAACTCTCTGGCCCAGGAGTTCCGTGACCAGCAGGCGGAGGTGGATCTGCTCCTGAGCGAGGAAGTCGACAAGGTCATGAACCACATTACGGCCAAGCTCCCTCAGGACGTCCTGCAGCGCCTGGACATCATGGGCGGTTTGAAGGAAAAGATCTACAATTATTACAACCACAACTACCAGAACATGTTCAACCGCTACGTGGTGACCAGCGAAGACGAAATGGTCAAGAAGGTGCGGAACTTCATCGACAAAGAGGAAATGAAGACCCTCGCCCGCTACACTCCGCGGGAGATCGCCCAGCTTCTGGACCAGATCGGCGGTATGGACAAGTTCAACACGGGTGAAATCGAAAAGTCGATCATCAACATGTACGGCCACCTGCACGGGCACATCCAGCGCGGGGTCAATGATCTGGAGAACCTGACCAACTCGCTGCTGCGGCAGAAGACGGACGTGGGGGCCTTCATCCGGGGCCAGAACGCCTACTCCATCGTGAAGTGCGCCTTCAAGGACAACATCCATCGGCCCAAGACCGTGACGGACGTCAAGCTCTCGGTGAACATCCTCGATTCCGAGCTCATCAGCCCGATCTTCCACTACCAGGTCACCGTGGAATACCTGATTAAGGACATGCTGTCCAAGAACATGATGGACCTGATCGACAGGGAGATCGAGAAGCTCAAGGAGCAGATCATCGATGAAGGCCGCGAGGAGCTTTCCGACGGCGAGGTCCTGTTCGAGAAGATGAAGAGGGTGGAGAAGTACACCTCCGACGAGAAGGACGACCCCAAGTCCAAGCGTTATTCCTACTTCGCCAAGAGCCTCATGGATCGCATCGAGGGCCTGCGCGCCGAGATCGATCCGGAGGAATACGACCCGGTGAACGTCCGCGAGAACTTGAAAAAGATCATCGATCTGGAAAACATCCGCAACCGCGGCTTCAACACCGCCATCAACTCCATCACCTCGATACTCGACACCTCCAAGATGGGCTATCAGTACGTGGAGAACCTCAAGAACGCGCGCGAGCTGCTCATCCGCGAGTACGAGGATACGGACTATTCCCATCTGCCCGACGAGCGCTACCAGATCAAGATGAAGTACTACGACCAGTCGCAGCTGCTGGAGGAGCGCAAGGCCTACGACGTGATGGCCAAGAGCTTCGAGGTCGAAGTGCAGCACATCTGGGACGTGCTGGAGATGGTCTACGAGGACTCCAAGTTCATGAAGGGCATCGTGGACTTCAAGGACCTGGCGCGCCGGAAACGCAACAAGATCAGGCGCAGGATCAAGGCCCTGACCGGGGACCCCCTGTACGAAGACCTGGAGAAGAGCTGGGACGAAATCTCCTTCGTACGGCCAGGCGACACCGAGGTCGAGCGCATGAACCGCACCTACGTGCCCGAGAAGGATCGGCTCAAGAAAATGCTCATCTTGATGCGGGACAAGCTGCAGAAGCAGTACGGCTACAAGTACCCCATCCAGCGCCGGGTCATGGAGGAGCGGCTGAACCATCTGGAGAGCGAGTTCAACAAGTTCGACTACATGATCAACCCCTACCATGTCCAGCCGGGCTTGATCCTGGATGTGGACATCACCTCGATCAAGCGGAAGAAAGCCACCCTGGACGGCATGGCCAACGTCCTGAACGAGTTCCTGTTCGGCGTGTCCAAGGGCTTCGCGGACGCGGCCTTCGCCGCCTTCTCCCGCCGGCGCTCCACGGTGCGCGAGGACATCGCCCAGACCTTCGCCGCGCAGCCTGCGGAGCAGGCCGGCCAGGAGTTCGTGGAGATGGTGCGCCCGGCTGAAACCGCCGCACCGGCCAAGGAAGCGGCTCCCCGCAGGGGTGGCCGGGGCCGCGGCATCGTGGACGTCACCCCCCGGGGGAGGGGTAGGGGCGCCCGCGGCCGCGGAAGGGGCCGCGGTTCCGAAGGACTGAAGGAAATCTGACCGTACCTCAGCGAAACGGGTGATCCTCCATTCTAAATATGGAGGATCACCATTTGTCTTTTTGCAGACTCTACTGGTGAAAGGCAAGCGATGACTCAAGCGAAGTACGAATTTGCGGGGCTCAGCTCCCGCGAGGGGTTCAACCGCTCTTTACGGCACTTCAAACTCGTAGGGGAGATCGTCGGAGAGCTCGAGTCCAGGCGCAACCTGGCCGACGTGCTCAACGCGCTGCTTGAGGCCAAGCGCTTGGAACCGATCCAGGTCGCTCCGGTGCTCAGCGCCCTGTTCGTCGGACACCCGAAGTACCGGTACGCCAACCGCTCGTACAACCTGGCCCGCAACGTGGAAAGCGCCGAACCCATCGTCGGGGCGGTGGAGAAATGGAATGCCGTCGACTTCGTGCTGGCCTATTACCACCCCGACCTCGGGTTGACCCTGATCAACCCGAAAAACCGGCAGCACTGGGAGAACGCCGGGGCCCTGAAGAAAAACGAGCTGCTCACCATATACTGCGGCACCTTCGCCGACCCGGCCCCCGCGGGGCTCCTGGAGGAAGCCCTGGAGGCGATGATCGGCCTGCTGGAAGGCCGCAAGCTCAAGGCCCCTCCGGCCCTGCTGAAGGGCGGATACAGGTTCAAGCCGGTACGCGCCCCGGCCCCGCCTCCGGAACAGAAACCGGCCCGGCCTCGGGCGGCGGGACGCCCGGCCAGGGTCCCCGCCGTGCCGCGGGAGCGGTTCGCCGCGGGCGCGGTCAGAAGGCCGGCCCCCGCAGCCGCGCCTCCCGCCCCCGCGGCGGTGGCGGCCCCGCCGAGCGGTAAGCGGCGGATGACGCCCATGTATTCCATCCCGGTCACCAACGAGCTTTTCCATAACGGAAACGTGGAGGCCTGGAAGCGGGTCATCCAGAGCTACAACCACAAATACCCCGGCACCGAGGTGTTCGTCTTCTACGAGGGAGAGAGGATCCACGACATCAACACCCTGTTCAAGTGGGGAAAGGTCAAGCACGGCAGCGCCATCATGATCGCCGTGGCCGGCGACAGCATCCAGGATGTGGCCAAGCTGCAGCGCTATCTGCGGCAGGGGGCCAGCCCGGCTTTCGAGGCCTTCCTGCGCTTCCCGGTGAACACGATCCTGAACCTGTTTTGAGGAAGCGACGATGAAAGAACACGTTTACTTTTTCAGCGACAAGGAATACATCTCCAAGGAGGAGGTGCTCCAGAAGATCGGCGTCCGCGGCCGGAGGGCCATGGAGCTGGCCGAGCTGGAGCTGCCCATCCTGCCCGGCTTCATCATCGATTCGGACCTGTCCTCCGATCTGGGCGACATCGAGCTCGCTGGCCAGCTTAAGGGCTACCTAAAGAAGCTGGAGGCGGCCACCGGCAAGCGCTTCGACGATCCGGAGAACCCCATGCTGGTGAAGATCGTGCTCAGCCCCAGCCTGGTGATCACCACCTACCCGACCCTGCACAACTACGGCCTGACCGAGAAGACGCTTCCGGGCTTCATCAAGTTCGTGGGCGAGAACTTCGGCCGGCACGAGCTGCAGTTTCTAGGCAAGGGCAGCCTCGAGATCGAGGCGCGGATCGCCGAGCTGGAGAAGCGGGGAAAGGACCTGGAAACGATCAAGCAGGCAATCTCCCGGCTGGAGCGCGAGCTGGCCGGAAGCATCGGGGCCAAAGAGCGCGAGAAGAGCATCAGCGCGATCCTGCCCCTGCTGCCCAAGGGCTTCTGTTCCGGCAGCGCCTACCAGCAGCTTGAGCTGGCCCTGAAGCGCATCGGCCGCATGCTCGTGCTGGACGAAATGAACAACCAGGACACGGCCTTGATCATCCAGCCCATGGTCTACGGCAACTACGGCAAGGATTCGGCCAGCGGCAACTTCTTCACGCGCAACATCGTCACCGGCGAGCGGCGGCTGCAGGGCGATTTCTACCAGGAGGCCTTCGACTCCATCGGGGCCAAGGGCCGGGACATCAATACCATCGCCCCCTCCTACCTGAGCAAGCTGGAGAAAATAGCCCGCTCGGTCGAGGACCATTTCAAGGAGATCCGCTCGATCCGCTTTACGATCGAGAACAAGAAGCTGTGGATCATCGACCAGCGGGCGGTCATGAGCAAGTCCGCCCAGTCCGAGGTCCGCACCCTGATGGACCTGTACTCCCGCAAGGTCGTGGACGACAAGCACGTGGTGAGCGGCATCAAGCCGCAGCAGCTCAACGAGATCCTGCACCCGATCATCAATCCGGCCTCGGCGGCCAAGCTCAAGGACTTGCCGGGCGGAATCGCCGGCGCACCCGGCGCGGCCATCGGACGGGTGTACTTCACCACCGAGGCCCTCCTGGACGCCTTCAAGGAGGCGCAGCAGAAAGGGGAGGACACGCGGCTGATCCTCTGCATGCCGGCCACCTTCGCCGAAGACGTAAAGGCCATCGAGGTGGCCACCGGAGTGCTTTCCTGCGAAGGCGGATATTCTGCGCACGCCTCGGTGGTCGCCAGGCAGTACGGCAAGGTATCCCTGGTGAAACCGGAAATGAAGATCCGCGGCAAGAAGGCCGCGCTTGGCGCAGTTACCATCTCCGAGGGCGACTATATCACCGTGAACGTGCCCTACTACGGGACGCCGTCCGTCTACCTGGGCAAGGCCGAGCTGATCGAACCCGATCCCGAGGAGTCCGGGATGTTGGATTTCCTCAAGCTGGTGCAGAAGTACGTAAAGGACTTCCACGTGCGGACCAACGCCGACACGCCCCGGGACAACGCCCTGGCCCGCAGCTTCGGCGCGGCAGGCATCGGGCTGTGCCGGACCGAGCACATGTTCTTCGACGAGAAAAGGATCAACATCTTCCGGGAGATGATCCTGTCGGACACGGTCGAGGAGCGCAGGCGCGCGCTGGCCAAGCTCGAGCCGATTCAGAAGACCGACTTCTACAAGATCTTCAAGATCATGAGCCCGTTCGAGGTCACCATCCGCCTTTTGGATGCTCCGCTGCACGAGTTCCTGCCCCACAACGACGAGGAGATGGCCAGGTTCGTAGCCTATCTGGCGGGCAGGGAAAAGGGCGGCGAAATAAGCGAAAGGGAGGTCCGGGCGCGCTGCGAAGGCCTGGCCGAGTTCAACCCCATGCTGGGCCACCGCGGCTGCCGGATCGCCGTTTCCTACCCCGAGATCTACGAGATGCAGGTACGGGCGATCTTCGAGGCCGTATACGCGCTGCAGAAGGAAGGGGTCGACGTCCATCCGGAGATCATGATCCCGATCATCATGAACGAGAACGAGCTGAAGCTGCTGATCTACGGGAAGAAGATCGAGGGCGCCCAGATCCGCGGCCTGGTGGACGTGGAGGAGGAGGTACGGGAGGCCATGAAGGCCAAAAAGGTCGACTACCGGATCGGGACGATGATCGAGCTTCCGGTGGCCGCCCTGGGCGCGGGGGAGATCGCCCGCTACGCCCAGTTCTTCTCCTTCGGCACCAATGACCTCACGCAGACCACGCTGGGCCTGTCACGCGACGATTTCAACTCCTTCATGCCCGATTACACCCAGTTCGACGTGCTCGACGGCAACCCGTTCCAGGTGCTGAACCATTACGTCAAGGAGCTCATCGAGCTGGCCGTGAAACGCGGCAGGATGACCCGCCCGGACCTGGTAGCGGGTCTGTGCGGCGAGCATGGGGCGATTCCCGAGAACATCCGCTTCTGCATGGAAGCCGGGCTGAACTACGTTTCCTGTTCCCCGTATTCGGTGCCGATCGCCAACCTGGCCATCGCTCAGGCAAATCTAGAAAAGGGGCTATAGCGGGCCAGCGCTACGGCAGGGAATCAGGCCGGCGGACGCCGGCCTTTTTTATCTTCCGGCTGCGGCCCTGCTTCAGGGCATCGGCCCGGGCGATGAAGCGTTCGGCGAACGATAGATTGCCCATCTTGCGGTACACGCCGCCCAGGGCGCGGAGCACCTCTTCGTCCTGGGGAAACAGGCTGACGGCCTGGCGCAGTGACTCGGCCGCCCGTTCGAGCTCCCCGTCGCGCAGGTACAGGCCGCTGAGCAGGCGGTAGTAGCCCGGCTGATTGGGGAAGGCCTGGCTGGCTTTCTTGACCAGCGCGATCGCCGTGGGGCGGCTGCCGCTGGACTCCAGGCAGCGGACCAGTCCCGCCAGCATATCCACGGAGGAGGGCTCCTCGCGCAGGAGATCCCGGAAAAGGAGGATTGCCTCCCCGTACCGCCGGACCTTCAGATAGCTGGTCGCCAGCATGCGGCGCAGCGCCGGGTTGCGGGGTTCCTCGGGGAGGACCCGCTCGATCTCCGCCGCGGCGCAGGAAAACTGCTTGTTGTGGAAAAGCAGGCGCGCGTAATCCCGGCGCAGGCCCGAGTTGCGCGGATAGTGCCGCAGGTAGTCCGCGTAGGCCTGAAGGCAGCGCTCCGTGCGCTGCAGGCGGTGCTCCGCTTCGATGCGGGCGCGTAGAGCCGGCTCATGGTCGGCCACGGCGCTGAGCGTGCGTTCCAGCCACCCCGTGGCCAGCTGCGGCAGGTCGGCGCGCAGATACTCCTGAGCCAAGGCGCTCATCAGATTCGGATCCGGCCCGTGAAGGTGGATCGCCTGCTGCAGCGCCGGAATGGTGGATTGTACCTCGACTCCCAGGAAGGGCAGGCACAGCGCTCGGTAGTAGGAGGCGTACTGGTCATCCGGCCGGGTTTTCCTGATGCGCTCGGCCAGCTCCGCCAGCTCGGCATAGTCTCCCTTGGACCAGAGAACCGAGGCCAGGCCGTAGCGGTATTCGAGCTGTTTTGGCTCCAGCTCGATCGAGCGCAGGTAGTGATTCCTGGCTTTGGCCAGCTCGCCCAGGTGCACGAAACACTCGGCCATCACCGCGTGCGTCTGGGCGTCCCTGTAGCAGGCCTTCAAGAGTCGGCGGGCGAACTCCAAGGCCGCGCGGTAGCGATGGTTCTGGAACAGGACCATCATGGTCAGGCGGGCCAGCTCCTCCATGTCGCTCACCGAGGCGGCTATCCCGCCGAGCAGCGGCGAGGCCGCCTCCAGTTCTTCCAAAGCCCTCCGGGAGTCGCCGCGCTGCAGATGGAGGACGGCTTTCTGCAACAGCAGCGTCGGGTCCCGGGGGCAAAGTCGCGAGGCTTCCCCCCAATGTCTGAGCGCAAGCTCGGTCTCGCCCAACTGCCCGAGTATCCCGGCCAGGTAGACGTGGATCACCGGGCTTCCCGGGCGGTGCTTGAGCAGCAGCTCCAGCAGCTCCCTGGCTTCCGGATGCTGGCCCCGGTGGTACAGGTGGATGGCCTGGGTGAGCAGCGCATTGAGATAGCCGGTGAACAACCGGGGATTTTCCGGGTCCAGCTTGAGCGCTTGCTCGAAAAAACCGATCGCCGTCCTGGAGCGGCCGGTCTTCAAGGCTGCCAGGCCGAGAAGGCCGAGGGCCGGCGGGAAGGCGGGATCGAGCTCCACGGAGCGGCGCAGGTGATGTATGGCCGCAGGCATGAGCCCGATGGCGAAGTAGGCCCGGCCGGCGAAGAAATGCCCCTGGGCCGAATTGGGGACGGCGTTCAAATAGATGCGCAGGACCTGGGCCGCCCGGTGGTAATCTCGCAGGGCGTGGTATCCGCGTCCCAGGTACAGCAGCGCCTCGGGAATCTGATCCGTCTGGATCAGCAGCTGCTGAAGCAGGCGCACCGCCTGCGCATAGTCCCTCTTGCGCCCCGCCTCGAGCGCCTGTTCGTACAGTTGCTTCTGTTCCATGGCAGGAGCAGTCCTATCCCGGCATGCCTTTACAAAGCGAAGGGTATCATATAATTATTGCTACATGGTAGAGGGTTTGGCCCGCATCCTTTTGCGGCGCCTGGTGCGGACCGAGCGGGCCGCGGCCGTCCTGCGAATCCTCTACTTTTCCGGACTGTTCGTCCTGGCCCTGATCCTGAGGAAACCCGGAGCCTGGGGCGCCATCGCCGGACTGCAGGGGCTGGTCGTGCTGGCGGCGTTTACCGGGTACTCGATCTACGTGTTGCTGGCCACGGCCGGCGGTTCTCTTCCGGAGCGCCTTTGGCCTGTTTCGGTGATCCTCGACGCGGCCGGCGCCGCCGTGTTCTTCTATCGTTTTCTGGATCTGCCCGCGACCCCCGCGGCCCAGGGCGCCCTGGTGGCCAGCGAGATCTACTTCTTCATTCCAGCGGCCATGTCCCTGGTGAAGGTATTTCCTCTGAGCACCCTCATCGCCACGATCGCCTCGGTGGTCGGCTCCGGCATCGCAATGGTTTTCTTCGTCTTGCTTCACGGCCTGGAAAGCCGGCTCGGACATTCGTTCTACCTGCCCGGCCTGCTCCTGCTGGCCGGGCTGTCCTTCTGGCTGGTATCGCGCTCGCATCGAACGCTGCTGGAGGAGAACTTCGTCACCGATCAGTTCCTGCGCGCCTCCAGGCGCCTGCGCATGACCATGGAGATCGTGCAGGTTTCGATCCTGAGCTTGAACCAGCTCGTAGACAACCTGGAACGGATATCCGGAGGTCTGGCGACCGGCGCGCGCGCCCAGGCCAAGAGCGTGGAGCAGATCACGGCCCTGGCGGCACGGATGAACACCGGCATGGCCGTGATCTCCGAAGCGACGGGCAGCTCGGTGACCACGATCAGGAAAACCCTCGATGTTTCCGCGCACGGGCAGCGGATCATCAAGCAGCTGGTCGGCGCGATCCAGGCCGCCGGCGAAGCGGCGGGAAAAATGGAGAACGCGCTGGAGCTGATCAACAAGCTCGCGGATCAAACCAACCTGCTGGCCTTGAACGCCTCCATCGAGGCCGCGCGTGGAGGCGGACAGAGCGAGGGCTTCTCCGTAGTGGCGGGCGAGATCCGCGCGCTGGCGGAAAGCTCGGCGGGCACGGCCGGCGAAATCAGCCGCCTGGTGCAGCAGATCGCCAAGGTCATCCTGGCGGGCGGGGACTCCTCGCAGGAGGCGGCCAGGATGTTCGACCAGATCTGCCGGGACCTCAGCGGCTTCGAAGGTTTCGTCAACGAGCTGAAGGTGGCCGTAGCCGAGCAGATGGGCGCCAACCGCGAGGCTAGCGGCTCGCTGGAGAGGATCCGCGAGGTCACTGGCGAGAACAGCATGGCGGCCGATCGGGTGAAGCAGGTGGTGACGGAGCTGAAAAACGAAGTGCTCAAGCTCAGGGCGCTGCTCGAGGACAAGCTGGTGGAGATCACGGAACAGCAGGCTACCGCTCCAGGCCGGCTTCGCGGATGAACGGTTACAATCCGGATGCAGAGGTGATGATGACATGAGGCTCGTGGTGATCGGCGCGCAGTGGGGTGACGAGGGCAAGGGCAAGGTAGTCGATTTTTTGGCCGAGGGCGCGCAGATGATCCTGCGCTATTCCGGAGGGGCCAATGCCGGGCACACCGTAGTGGTGGAGGGCAGGACGCACAAGTTCCACCTGATCCCTTCCGGGATCCTGAACCCCGGCAAGACCGTGGTTCTGGGCATCGGCATGGTGGTGGACCTGGCCACCCTGTTCGAGGAGCTAGGCGAGCTCAGCGCCCAGGGCGTCCCCTGGGCGGGGAGGGTGCTCCTGGCCGACCGGGCCCATATCGTACTGCCGCGCTACAAGGAGATGGACCGCAGCCGGGACCAGGAGCGGAAGGTGCCCCTGGGAACCACGGGGCGGGGGATCGGCATCACCTACGCCCTGAAAGCCTTCCGCGAAGGCATCCGGGTGGCGGACCTGTTCGATTCGCAGGTCTGGCAGGCCTTGGAGCCAGGGGACCGGGCGTTCCTGGAACCGTATTTGGAGAGGGTCCGCCCCCTGGTGACCGACGTTTCCGCCCTGATGTATGAAAACCGGGGCCGCAACGTCCTGCTCGAGGGGGCCCAGGGCACGCTCCTGGACCTGGATCTGGGCACCTATCCCTTCGTCTCCTCCGGCGTATCCTGCGCTGCCGGGGCGGCCCTGGGCGCCGGGATCGGGCCGCACAGGCTGGACCGGGTGGTCGGGGTGTTCAAAGCCTATGCCACCCGAGTCGGCAACGGGCCTTTCCCCTCGCGCTTCACCCGGGAGCGCGACGGGGACCTGGAAGAGAGGGTCCGCGAGATCGGGCACGAGTACGGCGTGACCACGGGGCGGCCGCGGCGCTGCGGCTATCTGGATCTGGTCGCGCTGCGCTACGCCTGTCGCAGCAACGGCGTGGACAGCCTGGCCATCACCAAAATGGACGTCTTGGACGGAATGCCGGAGCTCAAGGTTTGCACCGCCTACCGCCTCGACGGCCGGTCGCTGGAAGGCTTTCCCGCCTCCATCCAGGCCTTGGACCGCGTCGAGCCGGTCCTGGAAACGCTCCCCGGCTGGAAGGAGCCCGTGAAGGGCAGGAGGCGCTACGAGGCTCTTCCGCCGCAGGCCCGCGCCTTCATCGATTTCGTCGAGCGCTCCTGCGGGGTGCCGGTGGGCATCGTGTCCACGGGACAGAACCGGAGCGAGACCATCGTGCGCTGGAACCCGTGGACACCATCCTGATCCTGGATTTCGGCAGCCAGACCACGCAGCTCATCGGGCGGCGCATCAGGGAGCTGGGCGTATATAGCCGGATCGTTCCCGGCGACTGTCTCTTGGAAAAGGTGTTGAGCCCCGAAGTGCGCGGGGTCATCCTCTCCGGCTCCCCGTATTCCGTCTACGAGCCCGGCGCGCCCAGGCCCGACGAGCGGGTGTATTCGCTGCCAGTGCCTGTACTGGGCATCTGCTACGGAGTGCAGCGCATGATCCAGGACCACGGCGGAGAGGTGGCCTCTCTGGCGCGCAAGGAATATGGCCGGGCGGCCGTACGCTTCCAGGAACGGCCGCCGCTGCTGGCCGGGGTCCCCGACGGGTTCATCTCCTGGATGAGCCACGGGGACACGATCCGGCGGCTGGCACCCGGATTCCGAACCGCGGCCATAACCGAAAACGGCCTGCCGGCCCTGGTGGTTCATGAGCAGAAGAGGATCTACGGGCTCCAGTTTCACCCCGAGGTCACCCACTGCGAGCACGGCGAGCTGATCCTGGAAAACTTCGCCGTCGGCATCTGCGGGGCGCGCAAGCAGTGGGGGATCGAGGCCTACCTGCGCGAGGTGGCGCCGCGCCTTCGGGCCCAGGTGGGAGGGGGCACTGTGTTGATGCTGGCTTCCGGCGGCGTGGACTCCACGGTGGTGGCCGCGCTGCTGCTGTCCAGCCTCCCCGCCGACCAGGTGCACCTGATGTACATCGACACCGGCCTGATGCGGAAAAACGAGACCGAGGAGGTCCGGGGCAGCCTCGAGCGTCTCGGGGCACGGCATCTGCATTTCATCGACGCCTCGGAGCGCTTCTTCGCCCGCCTCGCGGGGGTGGAAGATCCGGAAGAGAAGCGCCGCCGGATAGGCGACCTGTTCATCCAGGTCCAGGAAGAGGAATTCGCCCGCGCCGGGGCAACCGGCGGCTATCTGGCTCAGGGCACGCTGTACACGGACCTGATCGAGTCCGGCAAAGGGGTCGGGCAGAAGGCCCAGGTGATCAAGAGCCATCACAACGTGCGCTCGCCGCTGGTCGAGAGCAAGCGGGCCCAGGGACGGCTGCTGGAACCCCTGTCGAACCTTTACAAGGACGAGGTGCGCCGGCTGGGGGCGCGCCTGGGGCTGCCGGAGGAGATGATCCAGCGGCATCCATTCCCGGGCCCGGGGCTGGCGGTGCGCATCCTGGGGGAAGTGACGCCCGAGAAGGCCCGGGTTCTGCGGGAAGCCGACGCCATCTTCATCGAGGAGCTGAAACGCAGGGGACTGTACGGCCGGATCTGGCAGGCCTTCGCCGTTCTGCTGCCCATCCGCTCGGTGGGAGTGGGCGGAGATTCCCGGAGGTACGGTTCCGTGCTGGCGCTGCGCGCGGTGGCCTCCCGCGACGGCATGACCGCGGACGTCTTCGCCTTCCCCTCCCGTGACCTGCTGGAGATCTCGGCCCGGATCACCAACTCGATCCCGGAGATCGGCCGGGTGGTCTATGACGTTTCCAGCAAGCCGCCGGCGACCATCGAATGGGAATAGAATTATTTTCATAAAGGGCGCAACGTAGCCGATATTTGGGGTAACAAACGAGCGCGGAGGCACCGGTGCCCTCAGAAAAGCTTTCCGACGACCCCTCGGTCGGCGAAATGATCGGCTGGATCGCGGCGCGTTACCGGCTGAGCAAGGCCGATCTGGCCCGCATGTTTCAGACCACCCAATCGACGATCCACTATTGGGCCAAGACCAACAAGATCTCCTACAGGAACCTCCGCAAAGTGCGCGCCAGCTACTATTACCTGCACAACCGCAGAGACCCCCACGCGGATGAGCGCAAGTGCCTGGGCTGCGGGCGCTGGACGCCCGTCTCCCAGTTCCGCGGCGGCAAGGCGATCTGCCGCTCCTGCGAGAATAAGAAGACCCTGCAACACTATTGGGCGAACCGGGACGACGAGCTGAAACGGCGCAAGGCCAAGAACTGGTACAACAGGAAGATTTCCTGATCCAGGCCTTCTCTTGACATCGCCGATGGCCCGTGGTAGCCTCCCCGCGTTCGGGCGGTTAGCTCAGCCGGGAGAGCACCTGGTTTACACCCAGGGGGTCAGCGGTTCAAACCCGTTACCGCCCATCCGCTCGATGCCTTGATCGCGCACACCGAATTCGCTTAAACTAACCGAAATAGTCGTATTAATTTGGAGGAAACGATGAGCGATCAGCAAGGTCTGCGCTTCGAAACCCTGGCGGTGCACGGAGGGCAGGCTCCGGATCCCGCCACCCTGGCCCGGGGGGTGCCCGTGCACCGGACCAGCTCTTATGTATTCAGGAGCACGGAGCACGCCGCCAGCCTCTTCAGCCTGAAAGAACCCGGAAACATCTACACCCGGATCATGAACCCGACCCAGGACGTGCTGGAGCAGCGGGTCAGCCTGCTGGAAGGGGGCGCCGCCTCGGTGGCTTTGGCCTCCGGGACGGCGGCCGTTTTCTACTCGATCATCAACCTGGCCAGGGCAGGCGACGAGATCGTCTCGGCCAACAACCTCTACGGCGGAACCTACACCATGTTCGACGCTATCCTGCCGCAGCTGGGGATCAAGGTGAAGTTCGTGAAGCCGGAGGACCCCGGCAACTTCCGGCAGGCGATCGGCGAGCGCACCCGGGCCCTATTCATCGAAACCATCGGCAACCCCGTGCTGGATTTCACGGACGCGGCTGAGGTGGCCCGGATCGCCCACGAACACGGGCTGCCCCTGATCGTCGATGCCACCTTCACCACCCCCTACCTGCTGCGGACCATCGAGCACGGGGCGGATATCGTGGTCAACTCCCTCACCAAGTGGCTAGGCGGCCACGGCTCCGCCATCGGGGGGATCGTGACCGATGCCGGTCGTTTCGACTGGAAGCAGAAGCGCTTCGACCTGTTCAACGAGCCGGATCCCAACTATCACGGGTTGCGTTGGGCCCGTGACCTTCCGCCCGAGTCGGCCGGCCTGGCCTTCATCCTGCGCCTGCGCACCGTGCCCCTGCGCAACCTGGGCGCCTGCATCTCCCCGGACAATGCCTGGATCTTCATCCAGGGAATCGAAACCCTGCCGGTGCGGATGGAAAGGCATTGCGCCAATGCCCTTCAGGTGGCGGAGCTGTTGAGCAAGCACCCCAAGGTGGAATGGGTCCGCTATCCCGGCCTCAGGGGCGATCCGGCGTACAAGACGGCCAGCCGGTACCTAAAGAAGGGTTTCGGCGGCATGGTGGTGTTCGGCATCCGAGGCGGCAAGGAGGCGGGCGCGCGGTTCATCGAGAGCCTCAAGCTGTTCTCGCATCTGGCCAATGTGGGGGATGCCAAGAGCCTGGCGCTGCATCCGGCCACCACCTCGCATTCCCAGCTCTCCGAGGAGGCGCAGCTGGCCGGCGGACTGCGGCCCGAGCTGGTCCGGCTTTCCATCGGCCTGGAGCATATCGACGACATCCGGGAAGACATCGAGCAGGCCTTGAAGAAAGCCTGAGGCCCTGGGCGGGCGCCGGAGCGGCGTGCAGGCCTCCGCCCCTGGGGTTTTTTCAGGGCAGCAGGGGCGGGGACGCGCTGGCGCCCCTCAGCAGGCCCTCCAGGGACCTTTGCGCCGCCCCGCGGGATTCGCTGCGCACCAGCTCGACCAAGGAGGCCAGCTCTCTCTTGTCCTCCAGGCGCTGCAGCACCGGGTACAGCGACTTCAGGGCGCCGAAGCCCCTTCGTAGATCTAGCTTGAGGCGGGGCAGCCGGGAGCTTCCGTGCCGCCCGCTGGCCAGGCTCTTTCGATAGCGGAGGTCCCGGTCCAGCTCCGGCGAGACCCCCCTGCCGGCCAGGCGGCGCACGACCTCCGCCTGGACCAGCTCCTTGAGCCGGTCCAGGTTCGTGCCCGAGCGGAAGCTCACGGGCAGGGGAACGGAAACCAGGAGCTCACCGTCCGCCGTGTAACCGCTCCACCACTCGGTGTAGAAATCCCGTTCGATCACGATCGGCGTGGAGCGGGGGATGAACTTCATCTTCCTCAGCTCGGCCAGCTTCTCGGCCATGGACCTCCTACCGCTTTGCAGCAGCGGGTCGGCCGGGTTGAGGGTGAGCTGCCGGTCCAGCTCGGGCAGCAGTTCGGTCTCGAGATATAGCACGGCCTGGGACAGAGGAAGGCGCATGCGCTCGGAGGAGTACAGCACCTCCCGGCCTTCCTCGATGCCGCAGGCGTAATCGAGCTGGGGCAGATACTTGCGCAGCGCGCCCACCATGGCCCGCGCCACCAGCCGGTTCCTGCGCTGCTCCGCCTGTCGAGGGGCGAGCAGGCCGGCGCCTCCCCGGAGGAGGAGCTGCTGGAACAGCTCCCGGACCCGCCCGTAGCCGGGGGATTCCGTAACCGCGCTTTTCTGGTCCTCGCTCAGGTTATCGGACAGGAGCTCTTCCAGGAGGCGCACGGCTTCGCCCGCTCTCCCGGCGGCCAGCTCCTGCCGCTGGCGTTCCGCGGGCGGCGGCGGCTCTCGCGCGAGCGATTCCATCTGATGCAAGGCAATAGAGAGCTTCACGGCGATCAGTTCCAGGGCGGAATCGAGATCCTTGAGGCCCGAGTAGGCAAATGACTCGGCCGCCATGCGCTCCGACAGGCGTCCTTCTTCCACCAGGAGCGACTCGAGCTGCGGATCCCGCGGCAGGCCTAGATCACCGGGCATGAGAATATTTTCTCTTTTTTTGTAACTATTTGCACATTAGTTTGTTTCATGTACAAATACGGAATAGTGGGGTCCCCGGGGTTTCTACCTCCTTTACCCGGGGACCCGCCTTTTGTGCGCCTCCAATATTCAAAGAGATTCAAAGAAAACGCAGCAGGCTCCTCTTGGCCTCCTCCAGGCACTGCAGGTACTCCCTGCGTTCCGCCTCGCTCAGCGGATCATCCTTGCTCTTTCCGGATCTCCGGAAGTCGAAGAAGCGGCAGCGCTTGAAACGCGCCAGGGGCTCAGAGTTCTTGCCGAACGATTCCTCAAGCTGCTTCTCCACCTTTTCCCTCCAGTCCTTGAGCTTCGACTCCTCCGGCTGCCTCGATCTGAGGTTGTCTATCTCGCTGACGAGTGATTGAATCTTGGACCGGTCTTCCGGTTTCATCTCGAGCTTCCTCCTTGCCTGGTACAATGTTCAGGAATTCCGCCCGCTTCTGTCAAGTGCGAAAGCGCTCCGGCGGATTGACGAGCCCCTCCCGCCCCTGGTAGGGTGGGGCCGGAGAACAATCATGGTCAAGCTGTTTCAGGGTGATTGCCAGACGGTCCAGAACGACGTGAACAGCTGGATCGAGGTGTACAAGCCGCAAATCACTGCCTTCCAGCAATCCATGCTGGTAATGGAGCACAGCATCGTGATCCTGCTGACCTTCCTCTACGAATCGAAGTCGGAGACGGCAAAGGTCGAGTACAAGCTGGAAAGGCCCAAGAGGTGAGGTAGGTCGACCGATGGTCCAACTCGATTTCGAAAGGCATGGCGGTCTGGTGCCGGCCGTGGCTCAGGAGGAGCGCACCGGAGAGGTCCTGATGCTGGCTTATATGAACCGGCAGTCGTGGGAGCTGACCCTGAAGACGGGCCTGGCCCATTACTGGTCGCGCTCGCGCTCCAAGATCTGGAAGAAGGGGGAATCGAGCGGCAACGTGCAGGAGATCAGCGAGATCCGGATCGACTGCGACAGCGACGCCGTGCTGCTGAAGGTGCGCCAGCGCGGCGAGGCGGCCTGCCACACGGGTCATCGCAGCTGCTTCTTCCGCGTGCTGCGGGACGGGGAGCTGCGCGAGGAGGGCGAAAGGCTCTTCGATCCGGCCGTGCGCTACGGAGCATCCTCATGAGCGAAAACAGAATCAAGCTGGGCATTCCCAAGGGAAGCCTGGAGCAGGCTACGATCGCTCTGTTCCACAAAGCCGGATGGCGCATCGGAGTCTCTTCGAGGAACTATTTCCCTTCGATCGACGATGCCGAGCTCGCCTGCTCCCTGATCCGCGCGCAGGAAATGGCCCGCTACGTGCAAAGCGGCGTGCTGGACGTGGGCCTGACCGGCCTGGACTGGATCCTGGAGACCCAGGCCCGAGTCGAGATCGTCTCCGACCTGGTATACTCCAAGGCGAGCCCCCGCAAGGCCTATTGGGTGCTCGCCGTGCCCGCCGATTCGCCCATCCAGCGGCTGGAGGACTGCGCCGGCAAGCGGATCTCCACCGAGCTTTTGGGTTTCACCCGGCGCTACTTCGCCGAACGCGGCATTCCGGTGGAGGTGGAGTTCTCCTGGGGGGCCACCGAGGCCAAGGTCGTGGAAGGGCTGGTCGACGCCATCGTGGAGGTGACGGAAACCGGTTCCACGCTGCGGGCCCACAGCCTGAAGATCATCCATACCCTGCTGGAGAGCAACACCAAACTGATCGCCAACCCGGCAAGCTACCGCGATCCCTGGAAGAAGGCCAAGATCCGCCAGCTGGCCCTGCTGCTGCAGGGCGCCCTGAACGCGGACAGCATGGTGGGCCTGAAGATGAACGTGCCCGAGGAACGTCTGGAGGAGGTGGTGCGTATCCTGCCCTGCATCACCGCGCCAACCATCGCCCAGCTGTACAAGTCCCCTTGGTTCTCGGTGGAGGTCATGGTCAGCGAAGCTATCGTGCGCGAGATCATACCCCAATTGATCGAGCTCGGCGCGGACGGGATCATCGAATATTCCCTGAACAAGCTGGTAGGCCGCGGCGACCGGATCGAGTGAAGCAGTCCTCCCAAAGAAAAAGCCCGTGTCCGCGGCCGACGGCCGGGTTCCACGGGCTCAACTAAGGAGGAAATTACAGTATTAATATAATTATATATATCCCAATGCGGCAACATTGAGGTTCAAAAGGCAAGCAGTATGCAAATCGCCCTGAGGGTGAGGAACCTCTCGTTCCGCTACTCCTCCTACCCCGGGCTCCCGGCCGTCCAATTGTTTTCCAGGCTGGACCTGGATCTGGCCAGGGGCGAGATCTGCCTGCTGCTGGGCCGGTCGGAAACGGGAAAGTCCACCCTGTGCCGCATCCTGGCGGGATTGGTCCCCCGCTTCTTGGGCGGCCGGCTATCCGGCCGGGTGTTGCTCGAGGGCGAGGAGCTCGGCGCGGCCGCTCCATTCGAACGGTTCGACCGGATCGGCGTGGTGTTCCAAAACCCCTCCGAGCAGCTGTTCACCTCACGCTGCGAAAGCGAGATAGCCTTCGCGTTGGAGTCCCTGGGCCTGGAACGGGGGGAGATGAAGCGCCGGGTGCAGGGCGCTTTGGCCTGGATGGGCATCCAGGCTCTGCGCGACCGGGATCCCGCCACCCTGTCGGGCGGGGAGAAGAAGAAGCTGCTCTTGGCCTGCCTGCGGGCGGTGGACCCGCC
>Ga0315280_10002839_pt1 | contig 27490 bp, 23 predicted proteins | sample YL17G06_40_MG_FD_203697 | JGI IMG/M metagenome (GOLD analysis project Ga0315280, IMG submission 203697) | Sediment microbial communities from Yellowstone Lake, YNP, Wyoming, USA - YL17G06_40 | ecosystem: Environmental > Aquatic > Freshwater > Lake > Sediment | place: USA: Wyoming | collected... | reverse complement strand
TATGGGAAGGCCAGCGCAACCAAGCGCAGACCAAGGTGGACTGGCAATTCACCACCGCCGATGCACGCATCAAGCTCAAGCGGTTGTATCCCATATTATTATAGGAATAAGTTAACTGAGCACTAGGGGGTATGACCTTTCTTAGTGGGGAGGGTTAGATGACGCACTGGAATGTGGCCCAGCCGCCCTCGGCTGGGAGTGGGCGCAGCATGCTGCGCCCCTACAAGTCTGCCGGCGATCCCCACTTTCCGAGGTCACACCCGCACCAGGGGGTCACTTGCTGGGGCGGGCGCATGTGTGTTATACTACGCCCACGCGGAGGATGAGCGTCTTGAAGCAGACCTATCAACCGAAGCGGCGACGCCGCAAACGGGTTCACGGTTTCTTGCGCCGCATGCGCACTTCCGACGGCAGGAGGGTGCTGAAGCGACGGCGGCAGAAGGGCCGCGTGCGCCTGATCGTCGGCCCCGGCCGGTGAGCTTGGCGCCGCGAGCCGATGCGCGGGGCTGCGAACGTCGGTGCGCAGCGCGCGGACTGACGGGGCTGGGTGGGGCGGCAGCATTCGCTCGCGTGCTCGAGCACGGCGCGCGGTTCAGCGACGGCGCGCTGGCGCTGCGGGCGCTGCGGCGAGACGACGAGGCGCGCGAAGTGCGCCTGGGGGTGATGACGGGCAGGCGCTTCGGCAAGGCCGTGCAGCGAAACCGGGTGCGCCGGCGAGTACGCGAATCGGTCCGCGCCATGCTGGGGCAGTTGGGCGAGGCGTGGGACGTGGTGCTAATTCCGCGGCCGGCCGCGCGCAGTCTGACATATGACCAGTTACGAGAATCAGTCTCACGTCTGCTGCGCCGGGCCGGGGTCATCGCGAGCGATGGCTGAACCGGGGCCGCAGCGTCTCGCCATCGGCGCCCGCGCCGCCGTCGGATTGCTGAGATCGTATCAGCGCTGGATATCGCCATTGCTGCCGCCAACCTGCCGCTTCTACCCCAGTTGCTCCGAGTACGCCCTCCAGTCCATCATCAGGCATGGCCTAGCGCGCGGCGGATGGCTGGCGCTGCGGCGGCTGTGCCGGTGCCATCCGCTGCACCCGGGCGGCTTCGACCCGGTGCGGTGACGCGGCCGGGCGCGGCAGCATCAACTCCGGATCGCGCGACTTGATCAAACCATTTCGCCATCGGTTAGCTCGCAACGCAACCGTGCTCGCCCTGGGGCTGGCGCTGGCGGGCCTGGCCGGCGGCTGCATGCGGCGGCCGCAGGGGCCGCTGCCGCCGGGGGAGCTCAGCCAGGTCACCCAGATGCTGGAGCAGGTTGAGCAGGCCAGCCCGCAACAGGTGCGCGACCAGCGCCACCGCTGGGACGATGAGCTCAAGAAGCTATCCGCCCAGGAGAAGCCCGATCAGTTCAGGAAGGCGTCCATAGGGTTCGCGATCGCTTATGCCCTGGAGCGCGACCAGCAGTACCGCGAGGCCATCGCCGCCTATCAGCAGGCGGGGGCGCTCCTGGGGGTGCAGGCGGCGTTTCGCATCGGCGAGATCAACCTGCTGGGACTCAATGACCGCAAGGCGGCGATCGGCGCCTACAACCAGGCGTCGGGGTCCCTGCCGGCGGCCGAGGCGTGGGAGAGGACCGCGCCGGAGACAGGGCGGCCGCGGGTCAGCGGCGGGATTGTCTGGCCGTCGGTGCTTGCTTCGGCGAGTTCGGGGCGGCTGACCGAGGTGTCGGTGGCGTATGCGGCGCAGATGCGCCTCGACCTGTTGCAGCGCGGGGACTGGCGCTACAAGGCGATCGGCACGATAGTCCGATTGGCGGGCGGCAACCGAAAGTACTCCTACGGCCTGGCGCTGCTGCTGATCGCCATCCTGGTGAAGGTCGTGACCTGGCCGCTGACGAGCTCGTCGTTCCGCTCGATTCGGGCGATGCAGAGCTTGCAGCCGCTGATCAAGGGGCTGCAGGAGAAGCACAAGGGTGACCGGCAGGCGCTGGGTGCGGAGCAGATGCGGCTGTTCAAGAAGCACAAGATCAACCCGCTGGGCGGGTGCCTGCCGATGCTGATCCAGATGCCGATCCTGATCGGGGTTTACCAGGGCATCCGCTTCTACCAGTTCCAACTGCACAACGCGCAGTTCCTGTGGGTCAAGAACCTGGCGCTGCCCGACATACCGCTGCTGATCATGTACGCGCTGAGCATGTACGTGTCGCAGAAGCTGACGACGATGCCGCAGGCGGACCCGCAGCAGCAGCAGATGCAGAACACGATGACGATCATGATGCCGCTGATGTTCACGGTGCTTTTTGCCAGTCTGCCGGCGGCGTTCATCCTCTACTGGTTCTTCTACAATATACTGATAACCGCCCACCAGTATTACCTGATGCGCCAGCCAACGCCGGTGCTGGCGGCGGCCGCAGAGCCGTCAAGCGCGCCGACCGCTAAAGGCGGCCCGCCGCGCCGCCGACGCAAGCGATAGGCGGGCGCCCGCCTCGGTGCGGCCTGCCCGCAGAGCGTACGCCGCGCGGCGAATGCGCACGCGACCAACGGCACGCAGCTCACGCCGGGGCTGCGGCCGCTGACTATAGTCGGGAGAACGCGATCATGGTATCAGTCGAGAAAACAGCGAAGACGGCGGAGGAGGCGATCCAGCTTGCGCTGGCGGAGCTGGGGCTGCCGCGCGACAAGGTGCAGGTGGAGATCCTGCAAGAGGCGCGGCCGCTATTCGGTATCCTGGGTTCGATGCAGGTGCGGGTGCGGGTCAGCGGCGAGCCGGAGCCGGCTAAGCCGGAGCCCGTCGCGGAGCCTGTCGCGGCGCCCGCCGCGCGCACGGTGAGCGAACCGCGGACGCGGCCGGCACCGACGGGCGAGGCGGTGATCGGCGAGCGGGCGTCGCGCCTGCTGGCGGAGATGCTGCGCCTGATGGGCCTGGATGCGACGACAAAGGTGATGGAAGAGGACGCCGAGCAGGTGGTGATAGACATCCGCGGCCCGGAGCTGGGGCTGCTCATCGGCAAGCACGGGCAGACCCTGGCGGCGGTGCAGCACCTGCTGGGGCTGATGGCAAACCGCGGCGAGGATCAGCGTAAGCGCATCATCCTCGACGCCGAGGGCTATCGCGAGCGGCGCGAAGAGTCGCTGCGCCACCTGGCGCTTTCCTCCGCGCGGCGGGCAAAGCAGACCGGCGAGCCGGTGACGCTCGATCCGCTGCTGCCCCATGAGCGGCGGATCATCCATACCGTCCTGTCCGAGGATCCGAACGTCACCACGCGCAGCATAGGCGAGGATCCGACGCGGCGCATCGTGGTCGAGCCGCGTGGCGGCGCGGAGCGCGGCGGGCGGGGCGCCCGCGCAGCGGGCCCGGGCCGCTATCCACGCCGCGAGGGGCCGCGCGGCGCTGACCAGTCTCCGCCAGCGCCGGACAAGGGCGAGGAGACCTGGAAGCCCGAGGCCGAGACCGAGGAACCCGAGGGGCGTCTCGGGGACGAGGACTGAGCCCGTCTCGCAGCGCCGGGCGCGGCCTCGCCTGAGGTAGGGGCACGGCATGCCGTGCCCCTACGGGCAGGCTTCGAGGTTTACTCGCCGCGGGCGGGCCGCGAAATCGCCGGGGCGGGCGACCCCGCGCCCGATGTGAGCGCAACCAGGTGCACGCAATCGGCGGGCTAGACCTTCTCCCACAGCGCGGCGGACTTGATGAGGCCCATCACCGCGCGGAACTCGTCGCTTCCCGCGCGCCGCAGCAGTTGGAATAGCAGCGCCTCGACGGTGGTGATTATGACGCCGGCAGTGCGCATGTTGTCGAGCGCCACGCGCCAGTTGATCTCGCCGCGCGAGGTGACGCCGTCGGCCGGCACGTGCACGCGATACCCCGCTTGAACCAGGTCCAGCGCCGTCTCCATGATGCAGACGTGGGTCTCGATGCCGCACAGGATCGCTGTCTTGCGGCCGAGCGCAGCGACGGTGTCCGCGAAGCGCGGCTCCGCGACGCAGCTAAACGTCATCTTCTCCACCACCGGCGCCGCGGCGAGCAGCTCACCTATGGCCGCCATGGTGGCGCCGACCTTGCTTGGGTTCTGCTCGGTGGCGACGACGGGCAGACCGAGCGGCGCGGCGCAGCGCAGGAGCAGCTCGACGCTGCGCAGGACGCGCTCCTTTTCCCCCACCAGGTTCCAGAAAGCCTGCTGCATGTCAATCACGACCAGGAAGGCGTCTTCTCTACAGGCGAGATTGGGATGTCTCATCGTCGGTGGTAGCTCCAAGGCAGCGACCCGTAGGGCGCGGATTCCTGAGGCCGTTGCATAATTGCATATCGCGGGTCGGCCAGGAGGCCGACCCCTACGCCTGCATATCGCGGGTCGGCCAGGAGGCCGACCCCTACGCCTGCATATCGCGGGTCGGCCAGGAGGCCGACCCCTACGCCCGGGAGCATAGATCGTAGGGGTCGGGTGGCTAGGCCGAAGGCCGCCATGACGGTCGCCGAAGGCGACCTAGCCATTCCACCCCGACCCGTCAATTCGGGATTACGCAACAACCTCTCGTATCCGCGCCGGGCTGTAGGGCGGGGCGCCCTACAATCGTGGATTCGAATCCGCGCCGTTCGCGGGGTCAGTCTCCTTCGCCCTCCAACTTCGTCAGGGCTTCGTAGGCCAAGGCGACCCCGCGCCCGTCCCCCAACCGCGTTTCGGCGCGTCGCGCCGCGGCTCCTTTTGGCGGTGCGCCGCCTGCGAGGCAGAAGGCGCTGGACGCCTCGGCGTGGAATGCGGTCGTGCTGCTGACACACCACCACTCGACGAGGAGGACTCTGATGACGCGTAGGTTACGCTGTGCGCAGGCAATTGTGATCCTGTGGCTCGTGGCGATGGCCGCGTGCGTTGCGCGCGCCGAGAAGATCACCATCTACCGCGATGTCTGGGGCGTGCCCCACATCTACGCCGACAGCGAGCTCGGCGCGGCTTACGGCTACGGCTACGCCCAGGCGCAGGATCGCCTGGAGCAGATCTTTCGCAACTATCGTCAGGCCGATGGCACGCTGGCGGAGGTTGACGGCCCGTCGGCGCTGATGGGCGATTTCATCAGCCGTCTTGTGGGCCACGCGGAGGTCAGCCGGGCGCAGTATGGCCAGATGCCGGCGAAGGCGCGGGCATACATCGAGGCCTACCAGGCCGGTATCAAGCAGTACATGAAAGAGCACCCCGAGGAGGTGCCGGCATGGGCGCCGGAGCTGCACCCGGCGCAGGTCACGGCGGTGCTGCGCTCCATCATCTTCAACTGGCCGCTGGGCGAGGCGATGGGCAAGCTGCGCGACGCCAACGTTCCGTTGCCGCAGCTTTCGTCGAACGAGTGGTCGATCTCGCCCCGGCGCACCGCCGACAAGTGCGCCATACTCTTCATCGATCCGCATATCTCGTGGTCGGGGATGTTTCGCTTCCACGAGGCGCGCCTGCACGCCCCGGGGCTGGATGCGTCGGGATTCTGCCCGGTGGGCACGCCCTTCATCGGGCTCGGGCACAACAACTACATCGGCTGGGCGTGCACCACCGGCGGCCCGGATACCACGGACATCTTCGTCGAGACGGTTGACCCCGCTAACCCCATGCGCTACAAGGTTGACGACGGCTGGCGCGAGTTCCAGGTCAAAGAGATCGCAATCAAGATCAAGACCGGCAGCTCCACCAACACCATGAAGCACAAGCTGCTCATCTCGCGCCACGGTCCGGTCATCGCGCGCAAGGGCAACCTCGCTTACGCCATCGGCTGCCCCTACATTGACCAGACCGGGCAGCCGGAGATGATCTACCGCCTGAATCGCGCGAAATCGACCGACGAGGTCAAGGAGATCTGCGCCAGCAATCAATGGATGGCGCAGAACTTCATGTACGCCGGCACCGACGGGCATATCCGCTACATCCGCGTCGGCCGCGTGCCGATTCGACCCAAGGGGGTGGACCCCAGCCAGCCCATCGCTGGCGACAAGACCGCCAATGACTGGCTGGGCATTCATCCGCAGAGCGACCTGGTGCAGATCGACGACCCGGCGGATGGCTACATGCAGAACTGCAACGTCACCCCAACCATCATGTGCAAAGACCAGCCGGTGGATCCATCGAAGTACCTGCCCTATATCTTCAATGCCTCCACCGGGCGGCCGTGGGAGAACCGCGGCACGCGCGCGGTGGAGCTGTTGGACGCCAACAGCAACGTGACCCTGGATGCCGCGCTGCGAATCGTCACCGACACGCACGTGCTCGGCTGGGAAAAGGTGCAGCCGGTGCTGGCGGCGGCGGCGAAGGAGTCGAGCGCGGATATAGCGCGGCTCGGCGGGGAAGAGATCATCGATACGCTGCTGAAGTGGGACGGCAACATGGAGACCGACAGCGTGGGCGCGACGCTGTTCTTCCTGTGGTGGTCGGCGCTGCCGCAGGCGTGCCCGGGGATCGATCGCACGGGATTGCTGCAAGGGGTCGTGCCCACCACCGCCGAGCAGCGCCGTCTGCTGCTGCAGGCGCTGCGGGCGCCGCTCGAGAACCTGGCGGCGAAGCGAGACACGTGGCAGGTGCCCTGGGGGCAGGTGAACCGCGTCGGGCGCGAGGCCAAGACCTTTCCGCTCGCGGGATGCGCCACCAATGACCTTGTTACGCTGCGCGCGGTGGGCGGCGATTTCGACTCGACGACGGACACGATCGTGTGCGGCAGCGGGCAGTCATGCACCACCCTGGTGCTGTTCAAGCCCGGGCGCGTGGAGTCTTACAGCGTGACGCCGTGGGGCGAGAGCGATCACCCTAGCTCGCCGCACTACCTCGACCAGGCGGAGAAGCTGGTCAGCCACAAGCAACTCAAGCCGACGTGGTTCCAGCGCGACGCTCTCCTGGCTGACAAGCGCAACATCGAGGCGACGACGACGCTGGAGTGGGCGAGTAAGTAGGCCGACGAGCGGCTGATTTGGAGTGCAGCGGCGCAGCCGCCGCTTTCAAAGCGGCTAAGAGCGTGTCCCCAAAAAAGGCAACTGTCATCCTGAGCCCTTCGCCACTGTCACTCTGAGGTGTGCGGCGTAGTGCGCCGCTCCGGAGCGCGGCCATGCCGCGCCGGCGAAGAGTCTCGTGCGGCTCAGGGTAAACTCCGCGAAGTTTACCCGCCTTGGGCGGAGATCTTGGTGGCGAGTTGCGTCACGCTCGCAAGATTCTTCGGGAGCATTGGGGACAGTTACCTATTTCCCGCAAAGAACCGAAGGGGGGCAGCAGAAACCCTTGGGGAAATAGGTAACTGTCCCCAGCGGCCGGTCCCCTACCGGGGTTGGTGAAGGGGCGATAGGGGACGCCTTCGTCCGCCGACGCCTTCGTCCGCCGGAGCGGAACTGCCCACTTCGCCGAAGCGCAGCCGAGACGGCTGCGCTACCGATCGTGCCGTAGGGCAGGCGTCTCGCCTGCCTTCGGCTACGAAGGCTGAATCGTCGCCCGCGAAGGCGGATTCCTCGCGGAGTCTACCCTGAGCGAAGCCGAAGGGCTCGGAATGACATTTTCCTTGCCTTACGCATAATCCGGCTCTAAGCCCCGATTCATCGGGGCCGGAGGGGCGAGCACGCCGCACGTACCATCCTTGCGCGCCGGCGGGATTGGGTATATACCGAAAGAGGAAGCCGCGCCCGGCAGATCGCATATTCTCTGCATATTCGGCCGGGCGCGGAAGTAGACTGCAAGTCCCGACCTGAAGCCACGGCCAATGGTACAAGAAGACGAGCGCCTGGATTTAGTCAGCCACCTCGAGGAGCTGCGCACGCGTCTGATCCGCGTCATCCTGTACGCGTTGGCGGGCGCGACCGGGATGTGGTTCTTCTACAAGCCCATCTACTCGTTCCTGGTGCGCCCGCTTTACGAGCCGGTGAAGAAGCTCGGCGGCGAGCTGGCGGTGCGAGGCATTCTGGAGGGGCTGCTCATCAAGTGCGAGATCTCGCTCATCGGCGGCATCGTCATCGCCGCGCCGTTCCTCTACCGCGAGATCTGGGGGTTCGTCGCGCCGGGGCTAACCCATGACGAGCGCCGGGCGGTGCGGCTGCTGGGCCCGATATCGGGCGTGCTGTTCATCATGGGCGTGGGCCTCGGTTATCTGATCACCGGGCCGTCGGTGAAGTGGCTGCTGCTCTACGTGCCGCCGGGAGCGAAGGCCCTGTTCACCCTTAACGACACGCTGCTGCTGGTGCTCAAGTTCTACCTCGCGTTCGGTATTTCATTTCAGTTGCCAATCGTGCTCGTCGTGCTGGCGCAGTTGGGGATCGTCAATGCCACGCTGCTCACCCGGCGCTGGCGCGAAGCGGTGATCATCATCATGGTCATCGCCGCCGTCATCACCCCCACCTGGGACCCCTTCACCATGACCATCTGCGCGCTGCCGATGGTGGCGCTCTACCTGGGCACGATCTGGGTCATCAGGATCATGGAGCGGCGCCGACGCGCGGCCGAGCTCGCGGAGCAGGCCCGGCAGGCCGCGCAAACGGATCAAGCGGACGAGCTGGCGGGGTGAATCGCGCCGGGTATGTTCGTTTTCAGTGGGTGTGGTAACGCGACTGAGGACCCCTCTCCCTCTCAGGGGGCTTAGCATTACCCACATCTCGCCTGGCGGCGGAACGTGCCTTATGGAGTGCGGGAGCTGCGCTCCCGCTTTCAAAGCGGCGGCGAGCCGCCGCACTCCAAATCGGCCGCCACATTCCCGTTGGCGCAAGGTGAGACCAGCCCGTCGCTTGCCGCGAACCTCCTCTCGATCTGTTCCGCGAGCACGATGTGGGTAATGGTAAGCTCTCAGGGAGAGGCCGGGTGAGGGTAGGATAAGCGGCCTTCCACCCTCACGTTAGTCCTCTCCCTCAAGGGAGAGGAGTCGCCTCGGTCGCTCCCAGTGTGCGTGAACACACCCATCGCGCCGGGCGCGGGGGGCGCGATGTCCCTTGCCGCAAGCGAAGAAAAGGCTCGAACCTGTAACCCCGAGCGTAGCGAGGGGTCTTGGCACGGTCAAGCGGGACTAAGATTCCTCGCTGCGCGGCTAGTGGTGGCCCTTGGCCTAGCCACTCGGAATGACAGCTTCGCTGCGCGCTGCGCTCTGAATGACATTTTCCGCCAGACGCCAAGCGCGGGCTACCGCCATCCCCCCAATCGCTCGCGGCGCAGGTTGAGGTTCATCCTGCTCTCGGGGCGCGCCAACGGCACGATCTCCGCGCCCGGGAAGACCTCCAGATGCACGACTGACCCCCTGAAGATCAAGGCGGAGCCATTGACGCCGGGCCCGTGCAGCCGCTCGACATAGCCTTCACCGGGGGTCTCCTGCCGCGTGCGCTGGGCGCGATAGAGGCGGCGCAGGAACTCCTCAGCATCGTGAATCGAGACCGCACGGCCGCCGACCGGCTTGCCCAGGGCATCGGTGGCATAGCTGCGCAGCAGATCCGGCCACAAGCGGTGGAACAGATCGGGCCGGCAGAACAGGTCCGCGGCGATGATTCGGCCGCCGTTGGCGACGACCACACCCACGATGTTAGGTCCCATCTCAGGAATGCCCTCGAGCTTCGCCATATAGGGGGCGATGCGGTTCTGGACGGTGGGGCTTTCGTAAACTGATCTCGCCGCGCCAGTAGCGCTCGGCGCGTCCAGGCGGGACTGCTCGCGCGAGACTTCCGCCCACACCTCGGACTGGCTCTGCTTGAGGCGCACGGTGCGGCGCACGGACATCGGCGCAGTAGACTTCAAGGCATGGAACCGGGCGGCTGGCTCGCCGCCGGTCCAGCGATGCGCCTCGACGCAGAAGACCGGAATCTGCGCCTTCGAGTGCGGCGCCAGCAGAACGTCCTCCTTGAGCGTGCGGTCCTGCTTTGCGCCGCCGATCATCTCGCTCGCCATCAGGAACACGTGGGAATCGGAGCGATTGACCGTCCGCACCTGGTTGACCGAGCCGTAGCCAAGCTCCTCGATGACGAGCAGCCCGCGGTCCAGCGCCTCGTCCATGGTCAGCACGCGGCCGAAGTTGGCCACCAGCGAGGCCGACACCGGGAAGATTGTCAGACCGCCGTGCGCGCGAGGCGCCAGGACGACCGCCGAATGCAGCAGCGCCGCTACTGGATCTTCACGGATAGGCGCGATGCCTTTCACTGGCCCCGGCGCGGGTGCAATCCGCGTGTCGGAGGCAGCCACCTGCTGGGCCTCCGCGGGCAGGCGGGCGCCCGCCTGCGGCGGGTAAGCCTCACGCAGCGCGGCGAGCGCGGTTGGAATGACAGGCTCCGGGCCGAGTGGCTGCGCGCCGACGACCGGCTGCATGGTTGCGCCGACAGCCAGCGACCGCGAGACAAGCCCGGCCGCTGCGACCGCCGCTGCCGCTAGCGCGCAGATCGCGGTCAATCTCAGGGCGGGACGGGTCGTGTGGGATCTCATCTTCGCCTCCATGCGCGTCGCGCTGGCGCGCAGACGCTGCGGACTGGAATATCTATCTTCCCATTTGACTGTGGGATCTTGGCGAAAGTTCCACGGGCGCGGGACGACACGAACTGCTGGCAGGCGAGAATAGGTGGGCGCGGGGTCCGCTACCCGCCAGGCGCGATGAAGTCAACGGACGGCGGGAAAATCAGCGCGGGCATGGCGAACGGCGCGAGGAACGGGCTGAAGGCGAAGGGGGTAGTCAGGAAAGGGCTGACTGCGAAAGGCACTACCGGCTGCGGCGGCTGGCCGACGACAACCGGCGGCCAGTATGGTCGCACCGAGCCGAACGAGTATGCCGGGTAGCCCGACGCCGCAAGCGCGACAGCCGAAGGCCGGGGGGCGTAGTAGGTAGCGCCCTCGTCCGGGTAATTGTGGGGCGCGCGTGTGAACGCGCGCCGAATTCGGCGGGGCTAGAGCTTTCTTGCACATCTGTTGTTACATTTCACCTTCACCTCAGTGGCTAGGCGGCTAAGCGCGAAGCGCCGCCGTGGCGGTGGCGGAGCCACCTAGCCACCTGAAGGCCGCCACGGCGGCTCCGACTGCGTCGGAGCTTAGCCGTCCTCTCCCGCCTTCGCGGACGACGCAGTTCCGCTCCGGCGGACGAAGGCGTCGGCGGGCGAAGTTGCCCTGGCAGGGAGAGCAGGAACCTGGCCCGACCCCTCTCCCTTCAAGGGAGAGGCGGGGTGAGGGTCACCGCTGGACGAGGCCGGCGGCGCTAGCGCCGCTCCGGAAGTGCGGCGCAGCCGCACTCAGGCCTCGTCTCCGGAGCGACGCCGGCGGCGCTAGCGCCGCTCCGGAAGTGCGGCGCAGCCGCACTCAGGCGTCGCCACGCAACAACAGTCCTGCAAAACAGCACCAGGAAGCCCCGCCCTACAGACGGCTCAGGATCTCTCGCAGCTCGGGATCGGCCAGGGTCAGGGGCTCGCCGGAAGGGGCCGTCGCGGCCGAGCTTGGCTGGGGATAAGCGGTGGCGCCGCCCTGATATGGCGGCTGCGCGCGCACTGGGGCGGCCGATCCTGATACCAGCAGGAAAGCGAGCGCGACTATGGGGGGCCACATCCGTGCTCTACGACTCGTCATGGCTGGTCTCGTTGAAGTGCACGGGCGGTGCGTCAGCGACCGGCAGCGCGGCCCTCTCTTGCCGGCCCTCTGGGCAGCCAGGGGAACTGCGGGCCGACCCCGGGCGGGAAGGTCTGCTTGATGTGCGGCTGGGAAAACAGCATTCCGGTAATGGTCTGGTCGTAGCCTGGGTTGGGGGTGAAAGTCCACGGGCCTTGAGACGGGCCAAGCCAGTACGGGTAAAGGTAAACGCCATAGGGATAGAAGTAGGGCGGAGAGATGGGGACGGGCGGGGCCACCCACACCAACGCGCCCGTAACGGGGTCCCAGAGATACTGTCCACCATACTGAAGCTGCACGACCGGCGGCCCAACGAAGAAGCGAGGGACCGATGGCTGCGGCGCGATGGCAGGTGGCTGGCTGACCTGTGGCGGCTGCGGAGACGGCGCCTGCGCGGGCGACGAGGGTTGCGCGGGCTGCTGCAACTGTACCCCAAGCGGCTGGGGGGCCGACGAGGATGAAGGCGCTGGCGGGGGCGCCGGCTGCTGCGGGGCCGAGCTGGCGGCGGGGTTCTGATCCTGCTGACCGGTGGCATCGGCGGGCCAGGCGACGCCGGCGATAACGAGGGCGAGCGCCAGCGCGAGGAAAGGGCCGATGTGCTTGCTCATGCGCCACCTCCCAACAACTCAATAATACGCCGCCGCGCCGCAAAGTCAAGTCGGGGTTGTGCCGGGTATGACCTCGGAAAGTGGGGATCGCCGGCAGACTTGTAGGGGCGCAGCATGGTGCGCCCACTCCCAGCCGAGGCTTGCCCGCAAGCGGCGGGGCGGCTGGGCCACATTCCAGTGCGTCATCTAACCGAGATTATGCATATCGAGCGTGACACGCTCACCTAACGGGTGATGTCACTCCGCAGCATTGGGGACAGTTACCTATTTCCCGCAAAGAACCGAAGGGGAGCAGCAGAAACCCTTGGGGAAATAGGTAACTGTCCCCAGCGGCCGGTCTCCTACCCCGGATTATTCATCTTGAGCTTGGAGGGGATGCACTCTGCCATGCGAAAAGTTAGGTGTGCAGCACCAACTGCGCATAGAGAGGTCATCCCCCATGGTTGATTCCGAATGGCGCTTCGAGATTCCTTGTGGCAGCAAGCAGGTTACGGCAACTTTTGATGGCGGACATCTATCCTCCGACGGTGGATTGTTACTGTTGCAGCGGGTAGATGAACGGTTGGGGGTGACCGCGCGGCTGGCCGGCTGCATCCGCGACGAACGCGATCCCAACCTGGTGGAGCAATCGGTGCTTGATCTGGTGCGCCAGCGGGTGTACGGCATCGCCTGCGGCTACGAGGACTGCAACGATTTCGACACCCTGCGCGCCGATGCGCTATTCAAGCTGGCGGCGGGACGGCAGCCGTCAAGCGGCGCCGCGCTCGCCAGCCAGCCGACGCTGTCGCGGCTTTCAGAACGCGGTGAGCGCCAAAGATCTGGTGCGCATGGCGGCGGCGCTGGTGGAGATGTTCGTCGAGCGCATCGAGGTCGCGCCGCAGCGCATCATCTTGGACGCCGACGCCACCGACGATCCGACCCACGGCCAGCAGGAGTTGGAGTTCTACCACGGCTACTACGAAGAGCACTGTTACCTGCCGCTGTTGGTGTACGCGAGCGCGGACGGGGGCGCGCAGGAGTTGGTCGCGGCGGTGCTGCGGCGGATCGTGGAGCGGCTGCGGGCGGCTTTTCCGCAAGCGCAGATTATGTTGCGCGGCGATGCGGGTCTGGCGCTGCCCGAAGTGTATGACTATTGCGAAGCGACGCAGCTGGATTACGTGATCTCGCTGGCGAAGAACTCGCGGCTGGTGGAGCCGGCCGAGCCGTGGCTGGCGCAGGCGCGAGCGATCTATGCCGAGACCGGGGAAAAGGTGCGTCATTTCGGCGCGTTCAGCTATGCGGCGGCGAGCCTCGCGCAGCAGCGGCGGGTGGTGGTGAAAGCGGAGGTGACGGCGCAAGGAGAGAACCCGCGTTTCGTGGTGACCAACTTGCAGGAGGCGGACGCGGCAGCGATCTACGATGATCTGTACACCCAACGGGGCGATGTCGAAAACCGCATCAAGGAGCTCAAGTGCGACCTGGCGAGCGGGCGCACGAGCTGCCACCGGTTCCTGGCGAATCAATTCCGGTTGCTGCTGCACGCGGCGGCGTTCGTGCTCATGCAAGGGTTGCGGCGGCTGCTGGCGGGGACGGAGCTGGCGGCGGCGCAAGTGGGGACCCTGCGCGGGAAGCTGCTGAAAGTGGGGGCGCGGGTGCGGCAGACCTGGCGGCGCATCTGGGTGCGGATGCCGACGAGCTATCCCTGGCAGCGGCTGTGGGAGTTGGTGCTGGGGAAGTTGGCAGCGGGCGTGACCTAACGCCGCCGGTGTGATGAAGTCGATTGCCCCCGCGGGCCCGGCGAGCAGCCGCGCGCGTAGCAACACGCGTCGGCGGGCCAACAATCGGCTCCCAGGCGCCACGCCACCGAAATCGAGCGCGAGAAAACACGGCGCGGGGCATCTGGAGGACGATCCAACCTTCCGCTTCAGGCATGGCAGGCGACCGACAACGAAAAATCACCGACCCGTCAGTCGGTATGAATAATGCAGGCTACCGGGGTTGCTGAAGGGGCGATAGGGGATTCCTCGCTTCGCTCGGAATGACATTTTCCTTGCCTTACGCATAATCCGGGTCTAACCCTCCCCACTAAGAAAGGTCATACCCTTGTGCCGGGGTATGTTCACGCAGAGTGGGGATCGGGCGCCGCACCCTTCGACAGGCTCAGGGCAGGCTCTGGGGGAGCCCGGCTGGGCGCGGGGTCGCTGACCCCGCGAAACGCGGCCTCGGGCGAGGCCGCGCCCAAATCGCCCCGACATGCGGCTCCCACATAGATGGTACCCACTGAAATAGAACATACCTTGTGCCGGGGTATGTTCACGCAGAGTGGGGATCGGGCGGCGCACCCTTCGACAGGCTCAGGGCAGGCTCTGTGGGAGCCCGGGCCGCGCCAAGCGCGGCGCCCCCGGGGCGATCCGGATCGCCGCGAGACGCGGCTCCCACATAGACGCCACCCACCGAGAAAGGTCATACCCGTTGTGCCGCACCGCATCACCTTGACTGGGCCGTTGGCCGAGGATATACTGGCGCGCGGAGGCAGTGCGTGCGCAAAGCGACCCTCATCTACAGCCGCGAGTTTGCGAAGTACCGCCTGAGCGAGACTCATCCGCTGCGCCCCGAGCGGCTTGGGCTGACCTTCGAGCTGATGGACGCGTATGACATCTTCGACCGCCCCGGCATAGGTTGGCAGGAGGCGCGCCAGGCCGAGCAGAGGCTGCTGCTGAAGGTTCACTCCAAGGAATGCGTTGATGTCACCCGCGCGCTCAGCGCCGGCAAGCGCGTCGAGAACCCGTGGCGCTACGGGCTCGATACCCCGGACAACCCGATCTTCCCGGGCATGTACGATGCTTCCGCGCTGTGCGTTGGCGGGACGGTGCTGGCTGCGGACCTGGTGATGGACGGCGAGACCGAGGTGGCATTCAATATCGGCGGCGGGCTGCATCATGCGCACCGCAATCGCGCCGCCGGCTTCTGCGTCTTCAATGACCCGGCCATCGCCATCATCCACGTCATGGAGCGCGCCGGCGGCGACGCCAAGGTCGCCTATATTGACATTGACGCGCATCATGGCGACGGCGTGCAGGAGACGTTCTACGAATCCAACCGCGTGCTCACCATCTCGGTGCACGAGACCGGGCGCTACCTGTTCCCGGGCACCGGAGCGGTGGAGGAAACCGGCGCGAGAGACGGGGTGGGCTACTCGGTCAACGTGCCGCTGGCCCCCTACACCGACGACGAGACATACGTGTGGGCCTTCCGCGAGGTGGCGCCGCCGCTAGTTCACGTGTTCCAGCCGGACTTCCTGGTGACCCAGCTTGGCGCGGACACGCATTATCGCGACCCGCTGACGCACATGGCGCTGACGGTATCGGGGTATGAAGAGGTGGTGCGGACGATCAAGGCGCTGCCGGGCAAGTGGCTAGCCTGCGGCGGCGGGGGGTATGACTTGCAGGTGGTGCCGCGGGCATGGACGCTCGCCTTCGCGGTGATGGGCGACCTGGAGCTGCCGGACGAGATCCCGTCGCCGCTCGGCGCCGAGTATCCGGACAGCGATGGACGCTTGCACGACACCGAGCGCCCGGAGTTCGGCCCCGGCGTGCATTCGGGCGCGCGAACGATGGCCGAGCGCACGGTGGAGCAGATCAAGCGGCTGATCTTCCCGCGGCACGGGTTGTAGGAATCCGCGGGAGCCCAACGATAGACTCGTTGCGGCTGTCCGTCACGGGCGTTTTGTCAGACGACAAGACCACTCTCACCTAATCTCTTCCTGAGAGTGAGAGGGGCCGCGCGGTGTAGGGAGCGCGCGCCATGCAGACTCTGGCGATTATCTTGCCTGCGCTTGGCATCGCGGTCATCATCCTCATGCTGGTCGAGATGCGGGAGTGGCGCTCGGGGCGCAGCGTGATCTCCACCGGCCAGGCGGTGCTGCGACTGGTCGGGGGATTCGTCCTGCTGGGGCTGCTGACAGCGATATTCCTCGGACTGTTCATCCTCGGTCTGCGCAGCCCCACCGGCCGGCCGATTCTCTTCTTGGCATGGTGGTCCGGGTGTCTTGCGCTTGCCATCGCGCTTCTGTTTCTGGCCTTCGCGGACATGCGGCGAGTCGAGCAGCGGCGGCGCGAGCGCGAGACGGAGTTGTGGCGCGACTTCGCCCGCACCCTGGCCGACCGCATCAAGCGGGAGCGAGGCGGGAATGGCGAGACCGGCCCCGCTGAGCGCGGCGGCAAGCCCGGGGGCTCCGATGGCGAAGGCTGACACCGACCGGCGGCTCATGCGGCGGGCGCTGCGTCTGGCGGCGCGAGGCGCAGGCCGGGCGAGCCCTAATCCGATGGTCGGGGCGGTGATCGTCCAAGGTGGGCAGGTAGTCGCGGAAGGCTATCATCGCGGGCCGGGCACGGCGCACGCCGAGATCGTCGCCTTGGAGTGGGCGGGCGCTAAGGCGTGCGGGGCGTTCATGTACCTGACGCTGGAGCCGTGCACGCATTACGGTCGCACACCGCCGTGCGCGCCGAGGGTCGCGGCGGCGGGGCTGGCGCGGGTGGTGATCGCATCGGAGGATCCCAACCCGCGGGTTTCAGGCGGCGGCATCGCGGCATTGCGGCAAGCCGGGGTCGAAGTCGAGGTCGGGCTGCTGCGCGAAGACGAGAATCATCTCAACGAGGCATATCGCAAACACATCACGACCGCGCGGCCGTTCGTCACCCTCAAGCTGGCGCTGAGCCTGGATGGCAAGATCGCGACGCGGACCGGCCAGTCGAGATGGATCACCGGCGAGCGCGCGCGGCGAATTGTGCACCGCCTGCGGGCGCGAAGCGATGCGGTGATGGTGGGCGTGGGCACGGTGCTTGCAGACGACCCGGAGCTGACGGCGCGAGGGGTGCGCGCGGCGCGGCAGCCGCTGCGTGTGGTTGCCGACAGCCAGGCGCGGACGCCACCAGCGGCGAAGATCATCCACGCGAGCGACCGGCCGGCGCTGATCGCGGTCACGGCGCAGGCGCCGGATGAGCGTCTCCGGGGGCTGCGCGCAGCGGGGGCGGAGGTGGCGGTGCTGCCCGAGCGAGATGGGCGCGTGGACCTGGATGCGCTGTTGGACGAGCTTGGGCGGCGCGAGGTCGCGAGCCTGCTGGTCGAGGGCGGGGGCAAACTGGCGGGGTCACTGATCGAGCAGGAGCTGGTGGATAAGGCGGTGTTCTTCATCGCGCCGAAGATCATCGGCGGCGCCGGTGCGCCGACAGCCGTAGCGGGGCGCGGGGTGGCTGAGGTAGCGGATGCGCGGCGATTGCGCGATGTGCGCTGCCGGCGCTCGGGCGAGGATTTCATGATCGTAGGGTATCTATAATGGAGACTGTTGCATAACTGCGTTGCGGGTCGGCCAGGAGGCCGACCCCTACCTTCGCGTAGGTGCATCGTAGGGGTCGGGTTCCACCCCGACCCGCGCGTCTTAACGCTATGTTCACCGGCATCATAACCGAGATTGGCACGGTGCGCAGCGTCGCGCGGGCGGGGCAGGGGTTGAATATAACCATCGCCGCGCCCAAGACCGCGCCGCGGCTGCGCGTTGGCGACAGCGTGTGCGTGCACGGCGTCTGTTTGACGGCGGAGCGCGTGGATGCCGGCGCGTTCGTAGCATCGGTCATGGCCGAGACGGCGGCAAAGAGCACGCTTGGCAAGCTGCGCGCCGGGGCGCGGGTGAACCTGGAGCTGCCGCTGACGCTGAGCGATTTCCTCGGCGGGCATCTGGTCGCGGGGCATGTGGATGGCGTCGGCTCGGTGACCGCGCGCGAGCAGCGGGGCGATTCGGTTCTGCTAACCCTCCTCGCGCCGCAAGGGGTGCAGCCATACATCGCGCCGCGCGGGTCGGTGGCGGTGGACGGCGTGAGCCTGACGGTGGCGGCCGTCATGGGCGCGGCATTCACCGTTTCGCTGGTGCGGCACACGCTGGAGAGCACGACTCTAGGCGAGCTGCGCCCGGGCGACGAGGCCAACCTGGAGGGCGACCTGCTGGCGCGGTACCTGGAGCGGTTGCTGGAGTTCCGCGAGGGGCGGCGAGATGAGAGCGGCGCGCCGATTGACGCCGACCAACTGAGTCTTGACAAGCTGGGCGAAGAGGGATACCTGTGAGCAAGGAAGCGCTCAAGTAGCAGCTTATGTTGCCTGGCTCGTTGTGCTGGCGGTCGCGTATTGGCGCTTGCGAGGCGCGCGCGGCAGCCAGGTTGGACTGTTCGAGCGGGTTCCGCGCTGGCTCATCGCGGTCAATGTTCTGGGAATAATCGCGCTGATGCTCGGCATCATCGCCGCTAACATGTAGGGGCGGTAGGGCACGCCGCGCGGGGCCTCAGGGCAAGGCGCCCTCCGAGCGATAGATCGCGGAAATCGGGTCAGACTGCGAGGTCACCATGAGCTGGGAAGGCTACGCTATCATTGCGCTGGTGGCGATCGCAGCGATCGCGTTGTGGAGCCACTTCCGCCGTTGGAACGCGATCAACGAGTGGTGGCAGTTGGTTTTTCAGACATGCTTCATCCTGGCACTCTTTGTCCTGCTCGGCATGGCAGGCAGTTGGTATTCGACCCTTCCTCGAACTACTCGCGCGGTGATCAGGGGCCGTGCCGGCGTCGCTCGTCTTCTGTTCTGGTTGGTGGTGTTCGTAACTGTGTGGCAGATCGGCGTGGGTGCATTTGTGCAGTCTTTCGGTCTCTATGGCATCGCGCGCAGGCCGTCTGGATTCGCACGGAGGCTGATACCTCTCGTGGACGACTACTGGACGATTGTGGAGCGCAGTCGAAGTTTGGGGCGCCTTGAGCGAGTGGCGTTCTTTGTGCGCCATCTGGCGTTCGGGCTGTCACTGATGCTCGTGGGGGCAACTGGCATGCTCATGGCTCTCGGTTTTCCCACGTCGCCGCTGTGGCTCTATGCCGCGGGTGGCGTTATCGCGGCCCTGTTGCTCAATCCGACCGGCAGCGACCGGCGGTTCGCCGCCAGGCTGGCGAGCGCGGAGACGACGCCGACGAACTGAGCCTAGAGAAGCTTGGGGAAGAGAGGTATCTGCGATGAACGAGACGGATGCCGGATGGACGTTCATTCAGGCCGCGTTTCTGGCTGAGCTGATCCTGATCTGGGCCGCCTGGCCCCCGCTGGTGCGCCGGCGAGCGCGAAGTCAGTTGGAGGACCTGCCGGGCTTCGCCGTCATTGTGATTGTCGTGGCGGTACTGGCGGCGCTGGTGGCCGTCGCGCAACAGGGCTTCAGCCGTCTGCCACATGCGATACAGGCACTACTCATCTCGCGCGTTGACCTGGCGGTGTGTTTCGTCTGGACGGTGATCCTCAGCGTGGTCGCGACGAAAGGCGCCTGGCGCGCGGTGGCCGCGTTCGGCGTGTTCGGCTTGGTCGAGCCGCCGGTGCCGGGGCTTGTGACGGCGATCGCGGCATCCGATGCCGAGGAGTTCTGGGCCCTGTGTCGGCAAGCCCGCAGCCTGACACGGGAACAGCGGGTGCTGATCTGGCTGCGCCATGAGGCGTTCGCTGTCATACTGCTGTTTGTCGCTGGGTTCGGGATACTGATGGCGTTCGGCCTGCCGAAGCATCCGCTGTGGATCTACCTTACGGCGGCAGTAGTGGCAGCGATCTTGCTGCACCCTGCGCGGGCCGACCACCGATGGCTAGCGAGGATTGAAGCACGCGCGCCGGCCCGCGCGGGATAGCCGGGCGTCGTGGATTCGTCGCCGTCGTCGGAAGGACACCTTGCCGGTGCTCCCGCAGCGGCGCCGGTAGGGGTATAATGAAGAAGTATCCGCGTTCCCGCCTCAGGCGGGCAAGTATCCGCGGCTGATACACCAGATGTCATTCTGAACGGAGCGCAGCGGAGTGAAGAATCCTGGCCGTGGCGCTTGGCCGTGCCAAGATGCTTCGCTTTGCTCAGCATGACAATCAACCGTTGCCATACGAGGTGACCGATGCCTTTTGCGACGATAGAAGAAGCGCTGGCGGAGATTCGCGCCGGCAATTTCGTGATCGTGGTCGATGACGAGGACCGCGAGAACGAGGGCGACCTCATCATGGCCGCCGAGTTCATCACCCCGGCGGCGGTCAACTTCATGGAGACGCACGCGCGCGGCATGCTCTGCGTGCCGGCGGACCGCGAGCGGCTGCGGGCGCTCGAGGTCCCGCTCATGGTCGCCGACAACACCGAGCGCTATCGCACGGCTTTCACCGTGACCGTTGACGCCAAGGGGATCACCTCCACCGGCATCTCCGCCGCCGACCAGGCCGCAACCATCCGCAAGCTCGCCGAGCCCAAGGCGCGGCCCGAGGATTTCGTGCGCCCCGGTCACGTGCAGCCGCTGATGGCCGAGCCAGGCGGGGTGCTGCATCGCGCGGGGCACACCGAGGCGGCGATTGACCTGGCGCGCCTGGCGGGTAGAAAGCCCATCGCCACCATCTGCGAGATCAAGAACCCCGACGGCAGCATGGCGCGGCTGCCCGACCTGGAGCGTTTCGCCGCCGACCACGGGCTCAAGCTGATCACCATCGCCGATCTGATCCGCTACCGGCGGCGCACGGAGAAGCTGGTGCGGCGGCTCGCCACCACCACGCTGCCGACGCCGTTCGGCGCGTTCACCGCGCACGCCTACGAGTCGTCGGTGGACACGAACCCCTACCTGGCGCTGACGCTGGGCGACGTGACGCAGGACGGGACGCTGGTGCGGGTGCATTCGAGCTGCGTCACCGGCGATGTGTTTCATTCGCGGCGCTGCGATTGCGGGGCGCAGCTGGAGATGGCGCTGCGGATGATCCAGGAGGCGGGGCGGGGGGTGCTGCTGTACGTGCATCAGGAGGGGCGCGGCATCGGGCTGTTGAACAAGCTGCGGGCGTATGAATTGCAGGACTGCGGGCACGACACGGTGGAGGCGAACGAGCTGCTGGGCTTCCCCGCCGACCTGCGCGATTACGGCATCGGCGCGCAGGTGCTGGTGGATCTCGGCGTGCGCAACATACGGCTGATGACGAACAACCCCAAGAAGCTGATCGGGCTTCAGGGTTATGGCATCACGATCATGGAGCAGGTGCCGCTGGCGGCGCCGCCGACGGAGCACAACGCGGATTATCTGCGCACCAAGCGGGACAAGATGGGGCACCAGTTGGAGGTAGACTGAGGAGGGCTTTGAACCGCGGAGAGCGCGGAGCACGCAGAGAAAGACAGCGCCCTGAGACGGACTTGACTGCCTGTTCCGGCTCAGCGCTCTCTGCGCGCTCTGCCGTGAACGCTGCCTCCGTTCACACTGACCTGCGGCGAAAGGAAGACATCATGGCGAAGACTTACGAGGGCAAGCTGACGGCCGAGGGATTGAGCTTCGCGCTGGTGGTGTCGCGCTTCAACGAATTCATCACGCGGCGGCTGCTGGGCGGGGCGATGGATGCGCTCCAGCGCCACGGGGCGGCGGAGGCGAAGATCGAGGTGGCGTGGGTGCCGGGGTCGTTCGAGATTCCACTGGCGGCGCAGAAGCTGGCGGCGAGCGGCAGGTACGATGCCGTCGTTTGCCTGGGGGCGATCATCCGCGGGGCGACGCCGCATTTCGAGTTCGTGGCGGCAGAGACGGCGAAAGGCATCGCGCAGGCGACCATGCAGACCGGCGTGCCGGTGATCTATGGCATCGTCACCGCCGACACCATCGAGCAGGCGGTGGAGCGCGCGGGAACCAAGGCTGGCAACCGCGGCTTCGACGCCGCGGTCAGCGCCATCGAGATGGGGAACCTGATGGGCCAGTTGCCCAAGAAGGGGAAGTAGCGTCGGCCCTCCGCCTCGCGTGCCCCTATGGGTGCGGCCGGCGAAGCAGGCCGGTCTACCTAATGCTTTCTTGCAGGTCTGATGTTGTATTTCACCCTCACCTCAATCCTCTCCCTGCCAGGGAGAGGAGGAACGTAGCTCACCCCTCTCCCTTCAAGGGAGAGGCGGGGTGAGGGTCGCCGCCGAGGCAACAACAGTCGTGCAAGAGAGCACTGGCAGCGTTGATGGAACGGTTGTAAGATACCCCATGAACCACACCAGCTTCTCTCGCGGAACGCTCTTGCGCATCATCATCGCCGCCGTCGCCGCGGGATTCATCGGCGGCATGGCCGCGTCGTGGCTGTTCTTCGCGGCGAGCCGCGCCGCGCCGCGACTGCCTTCCCTGCCCCGGGTCAAAGCGGCCGCGTCGGAGCGCATCGGCCCGGAATCGTTCTCGCCGGTGGCGCGCGCGGTCACGCCCAGCGTGGTCAACATCGACACCGTCGTCATACAGCGCGTGTCGCCGGTGGGCGGACTGCTGCGCGAGTTCTTCAACGTCAGCCCGCTCGAGGAGGCCATTCCGCGCGAGGGACGGGCCTCGGGGCTGATCGTGCGCGCGGACGGCTACATCTTGACCAACCAGCACGTCATCGAGAACGCGCGGCAGGTGGTGGTAACGCTGGCCGACGGACGGCAGTTCAAGGCGTCGGTGGTGGGGTCCGACCGGCCGTCGGACCTGGCGGTGCTGCGGATCGACGCCGCGGGCTTGCAGGCGGCGGTGCTCGGTGATTCGTCCAGCATCGAGCCGGGCGACTGGGTGCTAGCGATCGGGAACCCGTTCGGCTTCGAGCACACGGTGACGGTGGGGGTCGTGAGCGCGCTGCGCCGTCCGATCTATGTCGAGGAGGAGGGGCGACGCTACGAGGACCTGATCCAGACCGACGCCTACATCAACCGCGGCAACTCGGGCGGGCCACTGGTTGACGCCAGCGGGCGAGTGATCGGCATCAACACCGCGATCGTCGCCGGCGGCGAGGCGGCGCCCATCGGCTTCGCCATTCCCATCAACAGCGCCAAGCGCATCAAGGACGAGCTGATTGCAAAGGGGCGGGTGAGCCGGTCGTGGATCGGCGTCAACTTCGCGCGAACGGTCACGCCCGAGCTGGCGCAGCAGGCGGACTTGCCGATTGACCACGGCGCCATGGTGGGGAGCGTCACTGCCGGCGGGCCGGCGGAGCGAGCCGGGCTCGGGCGCTACGACATCGTGGCGCAGATCAACGACAAGCAGGTGACCAGCGTAGACCATGCGCTTCAGATCATCGTCACCGCGCCGGTGGGGTCGAAGCTCAACCTGCGCATTTTCCGCCCGGCGGAGGATCGGTGGGTGCAGCACGTCGTGCCGGTGGTGACCGAGGAGGCGCCGGCGCCGGCGAAGGCGGAGCAGTGAATCGCAGTCAACCGCGGGCCAGCGCGGCCAGCGCTGAGAATGCGGAGTAGCGATTTGAAGATCGGGGTCACGAGCGATACGCACGGCGATGCCGAGGGCTGGCGTCGGGCGATCGCCGGCCCGTTCGCGGGCGTTGACCTGATCCTGCATGCGGGCGATATTCTTTATCACGGGCCGCGCAACCCCATGCCGGCGGGATATGACCCGGCGGCCCTGGCGGAGTTGATAAACCGCGCGCCCGCGCCGGTCATCATCGCGCGCGGGAACTGCGATTCGGACGTTGACCAGCTCGTGCTGGAACTCCCGATACAGGCGCCGTATGCGTTCGTCGTCATCGAGGGCGTGCGGATCGTGGTCAGCCACGGTGACGAGTTCGGCCTCGAAAACCCGGTGCCGCGGATCGCCAAGGTGGCGGAGAAGTACGGGCTGGACATGTTCGTCTGCGCCCATACGCACGAGCCTCTGCTCGAGCACGCGGGCGGCGCGCTGATCATGAACCCCGGCAGCCCGGCGTTGCCCAAAGCAAAGAGCGGCGAGCCTCTCGCCACCGTCGGCCTGATCGAAGACGATATCGCGCGCATCGTGACCCTCGACGGCCGGATGATCCTGGAGGCCGCGATCGAGCGCCGCGACCGGAGCGTCCGTTAGATGCGCGCGGTGGTGCAGCGCGTGTCGCGCGCCAAGGTGATGGTCGGCGACACCGTGACCGGCGAGATCGGCCGCGGCTTGACGGTGCTGGTCGGCGTACAGGTGGGCGACACGCCGGAGGACGCGGCGTACCTGGCGGACAAGATCGCGGGCCTGCGCATTTTCGAGGACGCCGCCGGCAAGATGAACCTGTCGGCGCACGAGGTGGGCGGGGTGGTGCTGGCGGTCAGCCAGTTTACCCTGCTGGGCGATTGTCGCAAGGGGCGGCGGCCGAGCTTCACCGACGCCGCGCCGCCGGAGGCCGCAGAGCCGCTGTTCGCAGAGTTCGTGGAGCGGATGCGGGCGGCGGGGCTGCCGGTGGCCACCGGCGTCTTCCGCGAGCGCATGCAGGTCGAGATCCACAACGACGGCCCGGTGACGCTCATCCTCGACAGCCGGCGGTCTGTCTGATCGGCGCGCTCGTCGCCAGCGCTCTGGGTTGGGCCGCGCGAAGGCTGGCCAATCATCGTCACGCGCGGCGCGACTCCGGCGCGTCACCCAGATTCACCTCAGGAGGACGGCGGCCATGGACGATCGTCCGAACATCCTGCTCTTCACCACCGACCAGCACCGCGGGGATCACATCGGGCTGGCGGGACACCCGCTTGTCGAGACGCCGAACCTCGACGCTCTGATTCGCCGCGGCGCTTATTTCCCGAACGCCTATTCGGAGATTCCCTCGACGACCGGCGCGCGGCGCTGCCTGCACGGCGGCCAAGGCAGCTACGCGTGCGGGCTCATGGGCTACTCCGGAGCGGAGTGGCACGAACGCAACACGCTGGCGCAAGTGCTGGCCGATGCGGGTTACCACTGCATTAACGTCGGCTTCCGCAATATGCACCCGCGGCGCAAGCTTTACGGTTTCCATACGGTGATCCCGCACGACCGCACCGAGGAGGCCGATGACTACGCCGAGTGGCTGCGCCGCGAAGCCGGCCCGGGGGCGACCGAAGGCGGGCACGGATGCGACAGCAACGGCTGGCTTGCGCGCCCGTGGCACCTCGAAGAGCGGCTGCATCCGACAAACTGGACGACGGAGGTCACGATCGAGCAGATCATCAAGCGCGATCCGACCCGACCGTTCTTCGTCTGGTGCTCGCACCTGCGCCCGCATTCGCCCTACGATCCGCCGCGGTTCTTCTGGGATATGTACATTGACCGCGAGTTGCCCGAGATCGCCGTGGGGGACTGGGCCCATAAGCACGACACGGCCGAGCCTCCGGAGCGCGCGGCCTGGCGCGGCAAGCTGTCGCCCGAGCGCAGCCAGCGCATGCGCGCGGCGTACGCCGGCCTCATTACGCACATTGACTACGAGTTCGGGCGCATGCTCGAAACGCTTCCGCGCGGCGGCCGCGGGCTCGACAATACCCTAATCGTCTTCACCTCGGATCACGGCGACATGATGGGCGATCATCACCTGCATCGCAAGACCTACGCCTACGAGGGCTCGGCGCGCATCCCGTTCGTGATTCGGTATCCAGCCGGCATGGAACTGCCGACGGGCGTTTTCGAGCACGTCGTGGGACTGCAAGATGTCATGCCGACGATCCTCGCGGTGGCAGGCGTCCCCATCCCGCCATCGGTCACAGGCATGAGCGTGTTGGGCGCCATTCGCGGTCGAGCCTGGCGCGAGTTCCTGCACGGCGAGCATTCGCCCTGCTATGCACTGGAAGAGGCGATGCACTACCTCACCGATGGCCGCGAGAAATACATCTGGTTCCCCGCTGCCGACCAGGAGCAGTTCTTCGACCTGCGCGCTGACCGCCGCGAGATTGAGGATCTTGCGCGCGATGGGACGCGCAGCGAACGAGTTGCGCAGTGGCGACGCAGACTGGTCGAAACGCTGGCGAAGCGCGGAGACGGCTTCTCTGACGGCGAGCGGCTCATCCCGCGTCGGGAATGGTGGCCCCCGGAGGTAGGAGCCGGCAGAGCCAGCGACTAGCAGCGAACACCGTTCTCCAGCGCCTTGCGCTTTCCTCGACCTCAGGTGACGGGCCGGCCCCCTACGGTTGTGTGCACATAACGCACATCATGGCGCCTGTTATAATGTACGATTAATCATTACATTACCGAAATAAGCAAGATCTTGGCGGTTGTTTTATGTATGCTGACGATACAGGTCATGGCATGAGCTGTGCGATATACTGCCCAATGCGGAGGGCGGCCGGCCGTGCTCTTTCCGCATGGGAAATGCGCGAATATGTCCCCGGCCGCTACAGGACATCATGTGGCTGCCAAGTCTTCTTTCGGCGCGACGGCGTGCTGGTCACGGGCGAAGGCGGCGGGGTGCCTTGGCTGGGTCAACCGTGCTGGTGCCGCTTTTGGCGGCGATGGCGAGCGCGGCGGCAGCCCTGCTGCTGGCGGGAGGATGCGGCACGGGATCAGGGGCTAGCCCGGGTCCTCTCGTTACGCGCGACCGCTCGATTCCGGCCGAGCTCGCGCGGCTGGCGCAAATCCAGCGCCGGCCAGACGCGACTTTTCGTTTTGTGGTCAGCGGCGATCAGCACTTGGGATACGATTACTTCGCCAAGTACCTCGTGCCGCTGATCGACAGGACCGACCCCGATTTCGCGGCGCTCATTGGCGACCAGACCAACAGCGGCGCGGACCGGGAGTACTCGGCGCTGTTCGGCGCGTTGGCGCCAGTGCGATGCCCGGTGCTGGACCTCCCCGGCAACCACGAATATCTCAAAGGCGCCAACCGTTTCGCGAACTGGTTTGGCTTCGACCACGACTACTGCTTCGACCACGGTCAATGGCGGTTCGTCTGCCTCAACGATGCGCCCGGAGTACTGACGGCCGACCAGCTCGCCTGGCTGCGCGCGACGCTGAGCGGCTCGCCGGGTCACAGCGCGATCTTCATGCACGTGGCGCCGGCGGGGGTTGAGCCGCAATGGGATCGATGCCGCTACTACCAGGGAAGATACTGGTCAACCGTGTTTGACGACGGCGCGGCGGAGTTCCGGGAGATCTGCGCCGAGTACCACGTGGCAACTGTGTATGCGGGACACATTCACGCCTTCGATGCGCGCCGCGATGGCGAGACGCTCTACGTCATCACCGGCGGCGGCGGCGGGCTGACCGGCCAGTTTGCCGCGGATAATCCCGGAAACTTCTGCCACCTGATCGTCGCCGAGGTCAGCGGCGCCGGATTGCTCAACCACACGGTCTATGTGCCCGGCTACCAATACGACGCTCAGAACCGGGTGACGCGAGTCGGGCCGGACCGCAGCTTCGTGGTTGATGTCGCCAGGTGGGAGACGAACGCGGGGCAGTGACGCGCCGTGCCAGCTTAGCCCGCATTATTCATGTCATTCCGAACGGAGCAAGGCGGAGCGAGGAATCCCCTATCGCCCCTTCAGCAACCCCGGTAGGGGACCGGCCGCTGGGGACAGTTACCTATTTCCCCAAGGGTTTCTGCTGCCCCCCTTCGGTTCTTTGCGGGAAATAGGTAACGGTCC
>Ga0315280_10002838_pt1 | contig 27501 bp, 34 predicted proteins | sample YL17G06_40_MG_FD_203697 | JGI IMG/M metagenome (GOLD analysis project Ga0315280, IMG submission 203697) | Sediment microbial communities from Yellowstone Lake, YNP, Wyoming, USA - YL17G06_40 | ecosystem: Environmental > Aquatic > Freshwater > Lake > Sediment | place: USA: Wyoming | collected... | reverse complement strand
GAATATCTATTGCTACCTGTATTCATAGGGCTCTACGGATTTAGTTCCCTCATTTCAAAAAAATATGAAAACACTGATTCAACACAGGATATCACTTGGATGAGAAAAACTAGGGTTGCTGTAATCGCATTCATCACAAGTGCATTTGCAAGTTTCATACCGGGAATGAAACGCAGCCAAACCTCTACACTCGCTTTGCAGGTAGGTGGTATATTCAAACATGAAGAAGTGCTGTTCGTATTGCCATTGATATCCCTTGCCTTTATGACGTTGTCGCTTCTTGTCTTAGGTTCGACTGGAACAATTAGAAGCAATTTGGCGTATGACATACAGGAAGTTATGGGAGAAACTTATTTTTCGCAAACAGTTCTTTTTGTTGGATCTATAGCTGTTTCAGCATGTATATCTGCTTGCATTTTGATTTTTCTTGCCAAACCTTTGGGAAGATTGTTTTCAAGGATTGATGGAAAACACCTTAAAACCTTTGGCTTTTGCATCAGTCTTTTGTTAATATTAAATTTCACAGGCATTTACGGCGTGATGATAGCATTCACTGCAACATGCATAGGCACACTCTCATCCCATTTTGGCACACGTTCTACACATCTGATGGGTGTTTTACTCTTACCAACAATAGTTGCGGTGATTTTGTGATATCAAAACTAATTGTCTCAGTTGCTGCAATCGGGTTAATAATTTTGATCAGTCAAACAAAATATTTTTCAACTACAACATGTTACAATGGTACTGTAGTTCCAATTTTCTCACCTGATGATTCCCAAGTGACATTCGATTTGATTAGAAACGCAAAATATGAAATAAAATTGGAGGTTTATGAATTTTCATACAAACCTTTGGCTGATGATCTGATTAATGCAAGAGAGCATGGTGTTTCTGTAAAAGTTATACTTGAGTCATCAGTTTACCAAAACAACAACATGTTCAATTACCTCCTTAATAATGGAATAGCAGTTAACTGGGCATCAAGCAAATTCCACAATACGCATTCGAAATTCATGGTGATCGATGATGCCATTGTCTTGGTGGGGTCGATGAATTGGAGTGAAAATGCTTTGAAGAAAAACCGTGAGGCTTCTGTGATAATCTATTCCGAGGAAGTGTCTAGCAAGTTTGAAAGAATTTTTGATATGGACTCAAGCGGTTAACATCGATGGAATAATCTAGAAGTAAATAGAACTAACAGCATGTCTCCAAAAGTGTTTTTTATTATCCGTATATTATAAGATTAGTATGATAGACGTTCACTGTCATTTAGAACAACCTGATTACGACAAAGATAGAGATGAAGTAATAGAAAGAGCTAAGAAAGAATTGAAAGCAGTTATCACATCTTGCGCCAATCCTAAAGATTTTGATTTGACTCTAAGCCTTGTTGAAAAATATAGAGGATTTGTTTTTGCTGTTGCTGGAATTCATCCAGAATACGTTAAAGAAATATCTGAAAAAGAGAAAGATGAATTCTTAGAAAAGATTAAAAGCAATCGAGAAAATTTTGTTGGGATAGGAGAGGTTGGATTAGATTATAATTGGCTTAAGGATGAAGAAGGGAGAAAAAAACAGAAAGAACTTTTTATCGAATTCATTAGTTTTGCAAAAGAAATTAATCTTCCTTTAACGATTCATTCTCGAGATGCTCATGAGGAAACAATAAAAATTTTAGATCAAGAGGATGCTAAGCAAGTTCACCTGCATCTATTTGGCGATTATCATTCAGTTAAAAAAATTATAGAAAAAAGATGGTATGTGTCTATAGGCCCGATTGTTCTGAGAAGCAAAAAATATGGGAAAGTTGTGCGGGATATGCCATTAGAATTTTTACTTTTAGAAACAGATGCGCCTTGGAACCATCCTTTAGTTTTTTCTGAAGGAAAGAAAGTAAGAAACGAGCCAACTAGTATAAGAGTTGTTGCTGAAAAAATTGCTGAAATTAAAAAAATTGGTTTTGACAAAGTTTGGGAAGAATGTGGAGAAAATGCGATAAAATTTTTCAATCTAAACCTTTAATTCAAAAAATTATGTTTATCCAAAAACTTTCAAAATTGCTATCAAATTCATCACTGAATAGTAACATTAGTTGAATGTTTAAAATTAGTTTGGTATTTAAACCAAAACCTTTAAGAGTCAAGATTCAAAAATATATATTAACAGGATGGGTAAATCTGGTGGGTTGTGGAGTTCAGGCCCAAAAGGCTTTCCTACAGCTAGGTGCTGCAGGCTCTGACCATCGATCTAGGATTGGCATGGCGGTAATGGGTCACTGCGCGTGAACTGCTGTGTCTATCTCGCTGAATGGCAACCTGTTGTATCTGGAGAGTTTGGAACGAGCGTACTAGGTCGAGGTGAAAACCTCAAGGAGTACAACTCAAATCAAACTTTTCCGCCGAGCCCAAAACCCTGTTTTTCTTTTTCTTAAAATCATAACTGAGTCTTGAAATTACTCGCCATATATTCTTTAAAAATATGGTTCTGTTTCAAAATCCATCCTAAATTCTATGCCGTGTCTTCGAAATCCTAATTTTTCATATAACTTATGAATTTCTTGGTTGGAATCTCTACTTGTTGCAATTAATTTGTAACACTTCTGTTTTGCTACATCAAGCAATTCTTTTATAATGGCAGTTCCATAACCCTGACTTCTATAATATCCTTCAACAAAAACACCTGTCATGAATCCAAATGGTTTGGAGTGATAATGAAACGGAGAATCTGGGGGTAGAATACATAGGTAAGCTCTAGCAATGTCTCTTCCGTCTTCAAAAATAGAGAATTCTATACGATTTGCAGTAATCTGACTTTTTTGTACTTCCATAAAATATTCAAGCTTAAATTATTTACATAGAAAAAAAAGAAGGGAGAGAAAATTCCCGAGCTGTGTTTTACATCACCTCCTCAGTTCTTTTTGAGCTGTAAAATCACTATATTGCATTTGCATTTGCTCAGCCAGAACTAAAAATAAAATTCTTTTCAATAAATATACTCATTGTGAAATGAAAATACAGAACTCTGTTCTAACAAAAATAAATTAATAAGCTCGCAATAACTTATTATGGCTCTATTGATTCCAATTTGGTTTTACGGTTTTGACTCTGCCATGTATGCGATTGCAACTCTGATAGGATTTTTTGTTAGCCTGCAAGCATCTAGACTCTATAATGTTAGCAATAAAAAATCCCATTTCTATCTGTATTTAGGTTTCATTGTCCTGAGCATGGGTTTTCTAACTCTAACAATAACCAGTAGTTATTTTTACATCTTATTCAGAGCTTCTTGTGCTACAGAATGTCATTTTGCTATTCTTGATCCGCATGTAGGAATTGATGATGTTGGTTACTGGCTCTATTACTTGTCCTCACTAGTTGCATATGCCTTATTCATAAAAATGTATCTGCCTGAAAAAACACAATTCTTCCAATTCATCGTTCTCCCATTCTGGTATTCTGGATTTTTGTCTTTCAATTTAGTTTCAATCTTCCTTCTCTCGTTTGTTGTATTTAGAACTGTTACGAATTATATGACAAATAAAAATAAAGTTGCATTCCTTGTCATGCTATCTTTTATTCTGTTAACACTCTATCATCTGTTGCTCTTCATCGCTTTACTAAGTGAGCTCTTTTATGTAGCAGCTCATTTGTCCTTGCTTTTCAGTTTCTTTACATTTTTGTACATGCTTACCAGAGCGAAGATTAGATGAATGGTCAAAGAAGATCCACAATGAATGTGATACTGGATATTCTTAGAACTATTCAATTATCAGGAAACAGGGCAAAGCCCACACACATCCTATACAAAGCAAACCTCTCGCATAAGCTGTTGAAAAAATATCTTGAGATGCTTTTGACAAATGGTTTCATAGAAAAATTCACTGATGGAAACAGAATTTATTATCGGTTGACAACAAAAGGACAGGACTTTATTGTTGCTTATAAGAAGATGGAGAAACTGGCAATCGGTTTTGGACTACCGCTCTAATCTTTCTTCAGTTTGTATCTCAGAAAAGCCCCAACCCCTCCCAATTCTTTGAATTGCTTTCCTTCTTGTGTTGAAGTTGAAATATATTCAACCCTTGCCCCTGAATCAACTGCTTTTTCTGCCAAGACATCAATTAGATCTTTCCTCTCTTCAACAGCAATTTGCTGACCGCATTTTTCGCACATTTGTTTTGCAGCAACATTTTCAGGTAAATTTTTTCTTTCTTCATTACCGCAAGAGGAACATTTTAATTTGACATGAACCCAGTTGAAGTCTTCTGATAGCAGTAAAGTCTCAACCGCTCCTATTCCCAATGCCTCTTCAGTTTCAGTGAAACCATAAACAACATTTCCCTCTCCTTTCAACCCCTTGAAGAATTTTTCCATCAATTCTCTTTCTTTAACTATTGCCGCTTGTTCCATCAGATCTTTTGATCTTTGAACCAATTCTTCTAAACCAAATTCTCCTGTGTAGCCAGTATCCCTTACTCCAAGAACCTTGTCTTGAATCTGATAATGAAGATATTTTCTTTTGTAGAAATTTTCCTTGTTTGGTCCTGGACCACCAACAATTATTCCAACAAGATCTTTTTCTTTCAAAAAGATCTCAGATGCGGCCTCAGCAACCTTTGTAAAGAACTCGTTCAGCGCATCTTCTCTTATTCTGTCATATCTCATTTGAGAGTTGTGAACGACTATGCCATTTGCAACAAATGAGTTAGATCTAGGAACGTGCAAATCGTAGAATTCTTTATTTGCTCTGATTCCTATTTTTTCCTTGACAGTTATTGCAACTAGTCCAGAATTGTAAATTTCATTTAGCAAGTCAAGTGTCTGCTTATTTTTGAATTTTCTTCTAAATTCTTGCAGCATCTTGTTAAATGGAGGATATGTAATTGTCCTTCTACCAACAAAAAACATGCTATATTTTTTAAAATCTTCTTTTTTCAAACCTTCCTTTTCTATCAATTTTCTTACAAAAATCCCAGATATCGGAACTCTTGTTGAATAACCACTTTTATATCTTTTGGCTATCAAATTGAGTTTTCTTGCTTTTGCAAGCGATGAAAAACAAATTTCTTTTTTGAAATTTTTAACATACATACGATTTGTTATTCGCAATTCGTACCGATCGAATTTGTCAGGTCCTCTAACGCTTGCAACTATGCCAAAGCGTGTTAAAATTAATTGCAATTTTTTTACAATGCCTTCATTTGTCATCCTTAAGCCTATACTTGTTTTGTCTACGTATCCTTCTGCATCGAATAAACCTCGGATAAAATATTTCAATTTTCTCTTTGGTAAAGTCAATATACACTCATCAATATCCTTATTCCTTCTGGGCGTTGAAAGTTTGGGAAAATTTGAGACCAAAAAATCAACAAAAGATTTTTTATATAACCTTAATTCATAAGAATTTCTTTTCTTTAAAATTACTGCTTTCTTTTTAAGAATCTCTTCAGCAATTTTCTTATAAACATTCAAGAGTTGCAGATCCTTATCATACAGTATTACTCTATTTCCATCAATTGTTCCGTCACCTAGAAAATAACCTAATAATTGGGATAATGTCTCCTTGATTAACTCATTATCCTTTTCTTCTAGTTGCAACTTTGATATAGACAGAAGCATATCGCCAACATTTATTTCATCAACAGATTTTTCTTCTATTCCATCTTTTCCAACAACAAAAACCATATGTTCTGGAGTTAAAAGTAATGAGTTGGATGGCTCTTTAAATACTAATTTGTACGATTTCTCAGATTTTCTTTTGAATATTTCAAATGAATCATTAAAGATATGCTTAAAGTCGTTAAATGAATAAGAAAGAATTTTTTCTCCTCTAGAAAGATTTTTTATTGGTATAATATTTCCATTTTCTAGCTGTATTAACGTGTCTCCACTAACGCACATCCCGCCTTTGATAGTCTTGGAAGGAACTGTTGAATCCATATGTTTCACTTGTTCGAGCATTTTTCCTCTCAAAAAACCGATGTTTGCTTCTCTTGCATCGAGAACAAGCAAACCATAGACCTCTTTCTCAGCAACAAGATCCTTCAAAGGATCAAGAATAAAACGTTGATCACACCAGTAAATTTTTTGCTGCATTCTTATTGGTGGTTCAAAACTCCAAATTCTTATGTCTTCTTTTCCTTCAATTGGTGATATGTTTCCACAGAAAACAACTAAACCATTAGCTGGAGTTTGCTTGAATAATCTCAGGTGCTGAACGATTTTTTCCAAAGCAGTCAGAACATTTTTCCTTGTATTCTTACTTTTGATGTTCGAAGCCGTAGACTTTTCATTAGTTATCTGATTCATCACATCAGGCAAGTTATAATCAGCTGGAATATATACAGAAACAAGTTCGGTGTGCCTTCCTCTAAATTGATCGAGCTCTTTAACAAGTTTTTTTATCTTCAGAATTTGTTCTTCCTTAAATAGAGATCCCTCTAAGCTAAACCCGATTCTCTCGCTTTGAGTTCAGATTTTCAACCTTCACGTCAATCACCATCATAGTTTTATTGGTTTTATTATATCTAAAGCTGATATTTAAAGGTTAACAGAGTAGTGCAATTTTTTAATTTAAATTCATAATATCTTTTATGCACAAGGCAATTAAGATATTGCTGTTAAGCTCCTTGTTCTTCAACATATCCGCAGGAGCTTTCGGTCCAATTTATGCCATATTTGTGGAAAAAATTGGCGGAGATCTGTTAACAGCCTCTACCGCCTGGGCAATTTACAGTGTTGTAATTGGCGTGCTGACAATTGCTTTTGGTAAATTCGAAACCAAAGTGAGTCAAAGAAAACTGATAGTTCTTGGTTATGCTCTTGAAGCTTTTATCAATCTTGGCTACATTTTCATTCGAACACCTTTTCATCTTGTGATGTTGCAAGCAGCTTTGGGAGTTGTGATCGCTTTCCATAATCCTGCTTGGGATTCTATTTTTTCCAAATCTATAGACAAAGGGAAAGAAACTGAAGATTGGGGTTATTGGGAAGGATCAACAAGAATCATCGCAGGCATAGGGGCAATAATCGGTGGAGCAATTGTAACTGTCTTTGGTTTTCGGGCTCTGTTTTTGTTGATGGCAGCTAATTCAGCTATCAGCGCAGGATTTGCTACATTGCTTTTAAGGAAAAATACTTGGAAAAGTTTTAAGATTTGAACCCATTAAGAATCATCTATCTTATTTCCTTATTGATTTTATATATTTGCCTAAAAGATTTTTAATTAACATACTTCCGACAACTGCCAAAAATCCTGTATACATTCCAAAAACAATTCCCATAGTTTCTCTATGGACATCGGAAGGAGAAGAAAAAGGCAAGAATTGAATGTTATAAGTGGTGTCTTCTAACCCATAATGGCCGGCAACTGCTCCAACCATTGCTGGAACTCCTATGGCTATTGCAGCAGTAAGTAAAGGTCTTTCGTATAGGTAATTTATTATATTTCGAATTTCCATGTTACGAATAAATACTATTAGATATTAAATCTTTAAATCATGCAGGAGGTGGGTAGTTCAATTGTAGTCAAGTCCCTAAAGGGATTTGACTACAATTCAAGTGCCCTAGTCATTTACCTGACAATTTATACGATCCACCCAAAATTTTTATTGCCTTACCATGAACTATGGCATCTGCAATCTTTTTTCTTGCTGAAGAAACAAGCCTATTAAAAGTAGGTTGAGATATATTCATTTTTTTAGCTGCTGTTCCCTCGTCTAATCCTTCTAAATCTTTCAATCTCACAGCCTCGAACTCGTCCACAGTCAGAACAGATTCTTCTAAATCAATCATTCTTACTCCAGCCGGCTTGAAGTAAGTCACATCAGGTTCAAGCCAAACTCTTCTACATCTTCTTGGTCTTGGCATTCCATTCCACTACTTGAATTCTTTTAATTTCTTTTCTATTGCTTCCTTTTCTATATCTATTTCTTTAAGTTCCTCTTCTAAAATTCTTTTCTGCTGTTCTTTTGTAAGTTCTACTGGTTCACCAAAGTATTGCCTTCTCCAACCAAACCCTCTACAAAACCCTCTTCTAAAGCCTAAACCTCTGCCGCAAGGTCCAACTCCTCTTCCAGTCATTGGCCCTTGCCCTAAAGGTCCTGTTCCATCTTGTCCTGGCATTTTATTTCACCTACCTTTTTGTTTATAAGGAACCCCAATAGGTCCTTTTCCTTTGCCTCTACCGAGGCCACGACCTTTTCCTTTGCTTCTTATTTTACTTCCTGGGCATGACATATTGTCACCTCATTATGAATTCTTATTCATAATCTATATTGAATATATATTCATTACATATAAATACTTTTCGGTTTTTGAATTTGAGCAAAAGGATTTAAAATCCCTACAATTTGAATGCAATTCAAGTGCGGGAGGTGTGTATTGCTACTGCATACTGTGCACTACCAACGCACAGAATCCCATAGCAGTGCGTGCATTGTGTTTACAACTGTAAATAAGGAACTCATGCTCCCACCGGGCAGTGTCTCAGTTTGGAAAATCTCCTACATTTGGTTATTTACAGCTGTAAAAAAGTGCTCCCAACGAGCAAGGCATCAGTATTACTCTACACTTTTTGGGATTTTTCTAAATGGTATTTTGGTTCAATGTAGGGTACATGGGGGGTGGGATTTGAACCCGTGAATGATGTTAAGCACTGTTGTAATAATTAACTACGATTTGATTTTATGCATCGCAACCAAATCTTTGTGGAAATCTTCCAAATCAACTGGCAAATCGATCTCAATCTCATCTTTCAATGACAAACTTCTCTTCTTCTTTGTATCCCAAACATAAGAGTTGAATTCTAAAAGCTTCCCTGTTAGCTTAATCAATTTACTCTTGATCTTCAATTCAGGATATTTTTCTGTATGAATGCTATCATCTCCGTACAATTCCAGCCAAAGTTGCTCTGTAATGAAAGGGATAGCAGGAGACAATATCAAAAGCATATTCTTCAAACATTCATGCAATGTATACCAAGCAGCCTGCTGTTCTTCCTTACTAAAATTCACACCATATGCCCTAGGTTTTACCATTTCAATGTAATTTGCAGCAAAAGTATTCCAGCCAAAATCTCTGATGGATGTTACTGCCTCATAAAATTCATAATTTTCATATTTCTTTTTCACGTTTTCAATCAGCTGAGACAACTCTGCTAAAATCCATTCGTCTGCCTCTGTCAATTCGACTTTTTTCGGAACAGGGAAGCTTGAGATGAATCTTGCGATGTTCCACAATTTTGTCAAGAATTTCGAAGTCCCTTCAATCCTCTGGAAGCTGCATCTTATGTCTCCTTTTGAAATATCACCTTCAAGGCATGTCCAAATTCTAAATGCTTCAGCTCCATATTTTTTCAAAATCTCGTGCGGATCAACAACATTCCCTAAAGATTTGCTCATCTTGTCTCCTTTGTCATCAACGACATGCATGTGAATCCAACAATTTTCAAATGCTTTTTTCTTGAACTGGTGATATGATTTTAGCAGTGTGAAGTACAACCAATTTCTTACAATCTCTTTTCCTTGCGGCCTTAATGATACTGGGAAATTCTTTTTGAAAAATTCTTTGTCCCACAGATATCCCGAGACATATAGAGCTGAAGAAGAAGAATCGAACCATGTGTCAAATATTCTCTCCTCACCTCTGAATTCAGTGCTCCCGCATTTGCATTTCTTTATCGGTGGTTTGTCTTTCCATGGTTGATAATATTTTCCAGGTTTAGGAACAACAGCAGCATTGCATTTCTTGCAATACCACAGCGGTATTTCAGTCCCATAAAATCTTCTTCTTGACAAAACCCAATCGATTGTAACAGAATTTATCCAATCAATCAAAATCTGTTTACTTTCAGGCGCAAAAAAGTTTATCTTGTCAGCAATCTTCAACATTTCCTCTTTCACATCAACCTGCTTCAAATACAATTCTTTCATTGGAATGAATTCTATCGGATTTTTAGTTCTCCAGCAAATAGGTTGCCTGTGATCGATCAATTCCTCTTTCTCAAACACGCCCATCTTTTTCAAATCTTGAACTATTCTTTCTCTTGCCTCAGTAACCTTCAGTCCTTTGTACTGCCTTGCAGTTTGAGTCATTCTCCCAGCAGCATCAATTGAGTAAACAGGTGAAAGATTCAGTTCTCTGAAAGTTCTCACATCAGTCTGATCCCCATAACTGCACATCATGACTAGTCCAGAGCCAAAATCTGGTTTTGCATAAGGGTGGGATTTTATTTCAACTTCTTGGTGAAATATAGGAATAATCGCATGCATTCCTTCAAGCATCTTATATCTCTCATCTGTTGGATGGAAAAGAATTATTTTACAGCTTCCGAGCAATTCTGGTCTTGTTGTTGCAATTGATATTTCCTCACCAGTTTCCTTGACTTTGAACTTTACGTAGTAAAGATATGTTTTAACTTCCTCGTATTCGACCTCAGCATCAGAGATGGTTGTCCTGCACTCTGAGCAATAATTAGTTGGTTTGTCATCCTCATAGATCAAACCTTTATTCCAGAAATAGATGAATGTTTCTTGCGACAATTTCCTGTATTCAGGGTCATCAGTATCATACTTGCCTCCTAATGCATATTCCGTCTTCCAAGAATTGCAACTCAATCCAAACCTCTTGAACGAGTCAAGTGATGTGTCACCGCTCTCCTCAATCAGTTTCTTGCATTTTTTTATGAATTCCTCTCTCGGAGTGTTGACAATTGATATTTTAAAAGTTTTCTCTGCCTGGATTTCAATTGGCAAACCGTTTTTGTCTAGGCCAATCGGGAAAAGAACATTGAATCCCTGCATTCGTTTGAATCTTGCGATGAGATCTTGGATGACATATGTGTATGCATGGCCTATGTGAATTGGTGTATTAACATATGGTGGTGGGGTGTCTATGCTAAAAACAGGCTTCTTGCTCTTCTTGTCAAACTTGAAAATTTTTTCTTTCTGCCAGAAGGCAGATATTTCTGGCTCGATTTTTGGATCCCATGTTTTCTCTTTTATTTTCGGTTTGAACTCCATTCTAATCACTGATAAGCGATAAAATCATTTCGAACTCTAATATTATAAAGAATTAATCTTTAACGTAAATTATATTTCCTATGGGCGCAGATAGCCTTAGAGTCTATTTGGCTGAGTTAAGAGTTGAAGATCCTAGGAAGAAATGTGAGTGGTGTTATCAACCTCTTCCCAATGAAAGATATCATTTGAAAATTTGCCCTCGTTGTAGAAAGGGAACACTTGGAGCTGCACTAGGTGGTGACGATTACAACCCATTTCCGCAAGGGCCAGTCATAGTCGATAATAAAGGAAAAAAATATCAAATAATTTATTCAAGTCCAAAGGATAAGTAAATCTCTTTCTCAGAAAAATCACCTCGCTGTCTGCTCTTCATCAGTTCTTCAGATGCCTACTGGACAATCATTTTAGAGAAATCTTCAAATATCTTTAGTAATAATTATTATTACCTCGCTTTTACGGCCTCTGTTTAGCTTCTGCTAACGCTGGCGATGGAACAGATGCACGGAGCGAGGTTATATCCTTATTTCAAGTAACTTCTACAGAATAGAAAACTTTATATATGCCACTATATAGTAGTGAAATATGACTTTAGCTAGAAGAGCGCCAGAAGTATGGGACAATGCTCCTGAATTCATTAAAGTTGTTTATGATGACAAGGGATTTCCAGTAGCTGTTAAACCAGCAAAAGCACCACCTTCTAACGGTTCATCCTTATCTCAAAAACCATCAGTCCCTCCTGTATCTGTAACTCCAGCAAGAAAGGTAATCGAAGTTAGGGAAACAAAAAATATTATTGATTCCACTATCAGTGCAAATATAGCAGGAATAAAGGAGATGGTGAATGCAAATCTTCAGGATTTTGCTTATCAGAAAGTGATTAACAAATTACTTTGGACCAAACTTTCAGAGATTTCAGATCAGTTGACTGCATTAACTGAAAAAGATATAACAAAAAATATTGGAAATGATTTGCAGAATGAATTGAATGGGATTAACAAACATTTTAATGAAATTGATCAGAGCCTTGTAACAATTTCAAGTAACTTGAAATCTGAAATTAGAGAAATTGCGGAAAAAATTGATTCAAAAAGTTCTGACACAACTTTGTACAAAAATTTAACACTTATAGATGAACAGATGAAAGGTCTTAATCAAAGTTTTTCAACGCTTGCCAACCAGTTTGATTCCGAGATTAAAACAATTTCACAAAAATTAGATGAAAATCCTGATGAACAGATGTATGAAAATCTAGAGATTTTGAACAATCATCTAAAGGAAATTGACCAAAGGCTATCAACAATTGCTAGTGAAGTTTCTGCATCAAAGCTCCACGAAATTGAAACAACACAACATCTTGATAGTATTCATGATAGAGTTTCCACTTTTGATCAAGAGTTAAAAAATTCAAACATCTCGACTATGGAATTGAATCAAAGAATGAGTACATTTGAAAACAATGTTTTGGCACTGAAAGAAAATCTTGAACAAATAGTTACGCATATGGATGAATACTTGTATCAGATCGATAGCAAAGTGGATAACTTCTTATCAGTTAGAGAAGATATTGAAAGAAATAGAAATGAAATTGCAAATCTTACAAAGGAAGTTTCTCAAAACTTGCAGATGAATAGAGCTGAGCTCGTTATAAATAGGGATGAAATACTGGAAAAGATTTCGAAAAAAATCGATTCCCTCAAGAAAAAGAAAAAAAGAAAAGCAAAAAAAACAAAGAGAAAACTAAAATCATCTAAGAGAATTAGAAGAATCAGAAAGAAAGGAAGAAAAGGAACAAAGAAAATTTCTAAGAGCACAAGAATAGTCAAGAAAAGAAAAGGCGCCAAGATAATCAAAAGGAAGACTATTGAAGAGACTATTCAAGAAAATGTTTAAACAAACTTGGCAATCCCTGGCTTCAAATCTTTCTCAGTATCAATCAAAACAATTTCTCTGTTCAAAGGAAATGCGACATTAAAAATCGGAACAGTGTCAGACCAAGTTTTTTTTACACCTCTTATTGAATGGCCATGAATGACCAAAGTGGGTTTCCTATTCCATAAAACAGGTTCATACATCCTCGTTCCCATCGTAGAGTAGAATCTTGGATTCTCACCTTCCAAACTTTTGTATGTGGGAGCATAATGCATCAGCACAATTCTCAAATCTGTTTTCATCCTCACCAGCAACCTATCAACAAGACCCACTCTGTCCTGATAGATTTTTTCAATGTTCGGAATATTTTGCTTCTGCCATGGTGTTGGTGTATCAAGACTTCCTGTAGTCCCAACAATTCCGATCATTATTTTGCCAACAGAAACAACAGTAGCATCGTCATCAAGAAACTTTACCTCAGGATGCTTTTTCTTAACATCATCTCTCACTTGTTCAAACTCATTATTTCCAAAGCATGCAACTATCGGACAATTAATTTTTCCGAATAGAGCATTGAAGATTCGTTCATATTCCCCAATCTCTCCTCTATCAATCATATCTCCTGCCATCAAAAGCAAATCGGGCTTAACTTTCAACGACTCAACAGCCCTAACAAAATCTGTATAATTTCTTGGCGAATGAACATCTGAAACTGCGGCTATTATCATGTTCTCTGATATAGAATTGGAATTTTATTAATGTATAGTTTACAGTCATTAGACAGGTTTCATGCAAGACTGGCCAAGCTTGCATTCAGCTGAAACTACAGGATAAGCATTTTCACATACTGCAATGGCTCTGACAGAATCTGGTGGTAAAGTAGCATTGAACACAGTTATCTGCTTCTTTTGTCCTGGCGAAAGTTGAGACACAATTGGACTGGAAACTCGAATATCTCCGGATGCCGCTTCAATTCTTAGCTCACTCAGAGTCTCTGAACCAAAATCATAAGAGACGAGGACATCCAAATTACCAGAGCTTGCAGCAGGATACTTTACTTCTTTTACTGATATGACCAAACCAGCACATTTTAATTGTGCTTGTGCTATGGCATCTACAGCCTCAGTTTGAACTTCTTTAAAACTAGCTATCCAGGCTGTGCCTCCTAATGCAAGAACTAAAGATATCGTTCCGTATACTGCCATCATTGCAATTCCTATGATCAAAAGTCTCTCTGCAAAATTTCTATCCTTATTTTTGACAAGAAAATAACCGACTAGTCCACCCAAAGGTCCAAAAATAATCGGAACCAAATACCATAATTTACTAGGTTTCTTTATCACAGGTTCAAAACTCACAGGTTCAGGGTTTACAGATGGAGAACTCACAGGTTCAGGATTTTCATCCATATTAAAAGTCTTGTTTTTGTTGATATAAAATTCATTCAAAGTATCGATATTTGGATTAATCATCATCAAGTAATAACCTTAAAAAGTTTTCTGTTCAATAAGCTTTGCCTAATAAGTAAATGATTTCGGCGACTTTTTGTGCAACTAATCATTCTGCCCAAAAAGTTACCTGTATCGGTTTGTCAATAAATTTGGGCTATATTCTTAAGATTATTTATACAAATCTAAATTGATGGACTATCAAAAAATGTTTGAGATTGTAAAAGAATTGAAATTTGATAGAAGATTCGCAGTTTGTGAAGATGAAGATGGTGTAGAATTGTCAATATTCAGACCATCTAAATTATCTACAAGATTCAAAGATTATGATGTTAAAAAGAATTTTCAAATTTGGTTAAATGACGGTGAAAGACAATTTAAACCCAATCATTTAAGAGTAATGATTGACTCAAATCTAAGAGTCCGATCAAGACCAGATCTAAAAACACAATTGCTTTCAATTTTTGATAACATATTTTATCACTCCGATCCAGATAAAGAAATTGAAAGAATTAAAGATGAAAAATTTGAACACTTTTTAAATTCCCTAAAAATAATTGCCAACTTGGCTCAATTATTAATTATAGAGCAAGAATATTGTTATAATAAAGTCAGCGATTTTGATCCTCCCACTTTATTTTTTCAAGGCTGGATTAGGGAGTTCATAGATAGCCCAAAGGAAATTGATAACTTATGTATGAGTGTCTGCAATAGACAGCCACCAGAAGTCAAATATACGAAAAAAGAAAATAAGAAACATAAAGAATTTGAGAAAAACTTAAAACCTCTATGGTATTTAGAAGAATAGAATAATCAAATTATATTTTTCCTTCTCAACTCTTTTTCAACTTCTTCTTGTGATTTGCTACAATTTTTACAGCCAGATTGAATTAACCACACATCAGCACTTTTAGAAACACTCCCGCTTCCAGGAAGAGTTTTAGTTCTTTTCATTTTATGACTCCACGCTCCAGGAATAAAAAAACATTGGATTTTTCCTTTATCGCAAAAAGGACAATTTAACTCCTCGTATTGACCTCTAATTATATTCACCCTTTGATAAACCCTTTCAAATTTTTGGGATAGTTGGCTATTAAAAGTTCCCCTATCTTACCCCTCTTAGTTCCTATACAACATATTGACCTTCTTGCTTTTATCGGGAATCTGTTAAAATTGATATATAAATTTCGTATGAGTGGATGGTCGCTATTACTTAACATAATTTTACAACCTCTTTTGTTCAATTCCTCAAACACTTCTGCGAGTTTTTTCTGTTCTTTTTCAAGAAAAGCATCTTTAGTATAGCTTGTAAAACTTGAAGTTTTAGAAACAGGAAAATATGGTGGATCAAAATAAATGAAATCATTTTTATTCTTTGCTTTGTCCAAAACACTTTCAAATGGTAAAGTTTTTATCTCAACACCTTTTAACAATTCACTTGCCTCTCGCAGAACCTTCTCGTCAAAAATAGACGGATTCTTATAATCGCCGAAAGGGACATTAAACTCGCCTTTTGAATTGACTCTATACAAACCGTTATAACAAGTCTTATTCAAGTAAATGAATCTTGACGCTCTTTCTATATCAGACAATTCTTTTGGGTTTTCTCTCCTCACTTTGTAAAAATACTCTTTGTTGTGCTGTTTTTTTCTTTTCTTTAAAGATTCGATTAGCTCTTCTACTTTATCCCTTACTATTATGAAAGTGTTGATAAGCTCATCATTATTGTCAGAAAGGAAAAATTCTTTCGGTTTGAATTGTTTTTTGATAAAAAAGAAAATTGCTCCACTTCCCAAAAAAGGTTCAAAATATCTCTCAACTTTTTTCGGAAAATGTTTTTTATATTGCTCTATTAGTTGGGACTTCCCACCAGCCCATTTTACAAATGTTGGTAAATTATTATTCATATTTTATCACTAAGATTACTCATAATCCACTTACAGAATTCACATCCTTTTCCACATTCAGGCACTTCTCCTTTCAAAATCTCAATAGCTTCTTTGAAAATTTTCTCAGCATTTTCTACAGATATTTCCATTCTTACTAAATCCGTATGAAAAATTACATCTCCATTCTGGTTGACTTTGTCTGGGTGGAAAAAAAGCAAGTATGCATATTCCTCTGTCTCAAAACCGTTCTTCCTCAACAGAAAATTATATATGTCCAGTTGATCCTGATAATGATCGGGAGTGTCCTCTTTCAATGGAAATCCTCTTGTCTTAAAATCAATGACAATAAGCTTCTTGCCTTTCTGGAGGATATTGTCAACAGCACCTCTCAGAACATTTCCATCTTCATCAATCCATTGGATCCCTTTTCTATTATTCCTCCAAACTTCTAAAAGTTTAGTATTATCAAAAAGCTTGACATCTTTCAGCCCACGGAGTTCGGGCGGTAACAATCCTTTGTCACGGAACGAATCAAAATGTATTTTGAGTATCTTGTCCATCCCGCTTGGAAGCGATGGGAATGCTCCATTCGGTCTTTTGATTCCCTTGTTGAATTGGATCCAAAAACATCTCGGACAATCTTTCAATAGATTCAATGACGAAGGAGAAAGCGTGACTGTCATGGCATTCACTTCCTGTATAAATAAAACACCAGCCTCTTCTTTTCCAAAGCAACCTGGATGTTCCTATTCTTGGTTTCTAAGCTGAAGACACAATCCTTTTTCAGAGCAACTGACTTTCTTGCCAAGTTTGGAACTCCAGCACCTTTCTTATCCTTATGCTGGACGACAACCTCGAACTTGAAAGGCTTTTTGCGTCCGTTGAAAATAGATATCTTGTTCATGGCAATCACTTTTAATTAACTTATGACAGACTCCTTATTTATCCCTAATTCGTGCATCTCCTGTATCAGCACACACAAATTATGACATAAAATTTTACAAAGCACTTCATTAATTTGTGCCACTTTTGTCTTGCTCCTTAAACAAGTTCCAAATTTTGACTTTATCATGTGAAATGCAGTTTCCACATTTGATCTCTTATGATAATGCTGCATGAACTCTTCCCTATTGTACATGAAATAATGGAACATTTTACTCCAAAGATAAGAACCATCAGATCTCCCTGTGGCATTTATCTTGAATGGAATGTAGCCTTTTCCTCCTACATCGTTAATTGCATTGTAATTTTTTCTAGAGCTGTACGCCTTGTCCGCCGACACTTCTCTGACTGTGAAATTCTGGGCTGTTCTTGTTACCAGATTGGCCAGCATGGATGTATCGGCTCCCATAGCCTCGGTTAACTCGATTGCTGTAACGATTTTTGTCCTGACCCCGCACATCAAATGTGCTTTGATCCATATCTTCATGGCGGTATTCTTTCCGTACTTGAACTCAAACCATCTGGAATAACGGTTAGATGTGAAGCCGCTTGAATCGACTGCAAAATCAGTTTCAATCGCCTTGAGGGGCAGTGAACTCTTTTCTATCAGCTGCTTTAAAATCGGAGTTAATTTTGGATTTTTCAGATAATTGAATATGGAATTGTAATGGGGAGCCTTGCTGATGAAGTTGCTTTCTTCAGCGAATTTCATGTCGCTTGTGAATCTTCTTCCAGAGAATGTCGAATAGATTTTGAACGCACAACAAAATACCATATCAGATAAAGAAAGTTTTGGTCTGCCGAAATTGTATTTTGGCTCTTCTATTGTTTCGCACAAGCCGTTCAGTAGTTCCATGAATAGGAGTTTCTCTCTTGTCTGTGCTTGGTTGTATGCAACCCAATTTTGTGAATATGTTTGGTTCACCTTTTGTTCCATTTTAATTACCTTTTAGTATATTACTAATAGGTATGTATAAGTATTTATACTTGTAGTATATTACTAATAGTATATGGCTAAGATAAAACTTTCTGGTTATAAATGTGAAAGATGCGGGCACGCTTGGATTCCGAGAAATCAGAAAGTAGAACCTAGAGTGTGTCCAAAGTGTAAAAGTCCGTACTGGAATGTGCCAAAGAAGGCAAAATGAAAGGGATTTATCTTTAACCAACTCCAATTAATTATACCTGCGGAAATTCCGACCCGCCGAGGCAATTGGACGCTCTCTGCTCATGATCGCTCATCACGCGAGGTGTCCTTCGTTTTCTTTCTTTTCGAAAGGTTCCTTCGCACCTTCTTTTTAAATCCTATTTACCTATGACGGTTTATCGTTATCTTTCGGTTTATTAACTTTCGATTCTTCCCACTTAGTTTTTAACGACTTTACTATAGCTTCTACAATTTCCCAATCAGTTTCGTTTTGGATGTCAAACTCGAATTTATCTGTTTTTGCTGTTATTCGAAGAGGAAAGAGTCTCTTATCCTCCCTATCGATTTCTTCTTCCAATTCAGGTATAATTTCTTTTGGAAGTAGTTTTTCTTCACTTGGTTTTTCTTCGAGTTTGTAAATCATACCTTTTGGCTCATCAAAACGGATTAATCCAGCATCATCTAATAACTTTGCTATAAACAAAGCTCCTCTTTTTAGATATTCTGCTCTCACACCAGTCTTTATTTTTTGTAACTCATCCTGTAGCTCCACTATGGTAGGATTCCCTTGTTTTGTAAGAAGCTTGTCTCTCAAAAACAAAAACAAATCATGATTTGATAGTATTTTTTTCCAAACAATACGGGCATCTGAATCTCTTTCACACTGTAAGAAGTAGTATAAGCTATTAATATCATCATTTTTTTTTATCTTGAACTTTTGTTTGGGTTTTCTTTCTTCTTCTAAGATTTTTAAATATTTTAAATATGACAAAACACGAGCAACGCTAAGTGGGTGTTTCAAAGGGCTCTTCTCACTTTTAATAATATCTTCTTTTTGAAAGACTCTCCCAATCTTGGGTATTAAGAATAGGATTTTCCAAATATTATTCACAGTGACAACATTCGGATCGCTAGGTAGTTCAATTGTATATGACTTTTCAACTTTTGGTTTCATAATAATCTATTATTAATCATACTATTACTTAAATCTTTGCTTTTTGAAATACATTTTAATCAATTTATCAAATTGTATCCATAAGTTGATACTCAAGTCTCTAACCCTCTTATACCAAAGCTTTTAACCTATTCAGAGTACCTATGCATTTTTCTAAAGTTTGTTTAAATGAAAGCTCATTTTTATATTCTGAAACTTGTGTCCAATTTATAGAACTTAACACTTCATTGAATCTATTCACAAGTTCTTCAAGGTTTACATCAGGAGTCTCTGGAAAAACATTTTTTACAAGAATTAGATTATATGCATCATCTATGGTACTATCAGATTCCATATACTTCCCTCTAGCATCATCGTCTGGTAAGATTTCTCTTAACTTACGCAGATCTACTGGGCTTTTTATCTTCCCTTCATTTATCTTTTTAATTGTTAGTTCAGCTGTTTCTTCATCCAAAAGGCCCTTTCTTATACTTAATAATTCTTTCGCATAACTCTTACTGGCCTTTCCTTTGTTTATTATACGAGTTGCTAACTTGTCTATCGTCAGGCTTTTCTTCATAGTATTAATACTCAATCCCATTATAGCTGCAACACTGTCTTCAGTTTTCTTTTCCATCAAGTCCAGAACAACTTTCTCTTTACCTGAAAGCCCCCATGCTACTTGATGAACATGAATATATGCCAAGAGTCTTAATCGCTGCTCATCACTCAATTTCTTTTTAAGAACTAAACAAGGCAATTTAGATAGAAAATCTTTGGCATCAGGACACACCTCTAATGTTTTTGCATCATTTAATATATAGTTGCATGCACCGAGTCGGCGGTCACCATCAACTACCAAGTAAGTTCCATCATCAGCGGTTTCAACTATAAGCGGACTTACAATACCCTTATTTTCTAGTATCGACCTGACTAGTTGTCTGAATCTCGGAGAATGTGCTATGTCTTCTGGAGCCGATGCCGAGCCGTACTTCAGTCCAATCTCATATCTTCGTGGCTGACTTAAATTAGGTTTTATTTTACCTATGTCTATCCTTTCTAACACGACTTCAATTTTTTCTTCTCCTATTTGAATCTGCATACTATTTTCTTATATTTTAAAGTATTTAAAGTTATCGTTAGTTGCTCTAATAATAAGTTTTAGAGTAATTTTACTGAAAAATGCCAGAAATAAAGCTTAAAATTCCCCTGTTAAGCCCTCATCACAAACATCGTTGGATCCAATATGCTTTGTAGAAGTTGTTAGAGAAAGTCGACCGAAAAAGTATTTATTACAGTAAGTTTATAATTATTCTTATCTTAAAGCGGGAGTATTATGAACGAATGCATAGAGAAGCTCAAGAGATTCGACCTAGAGCATGTGAACATATCAGACAAGACTATGGTAAAACTGAGTAGAAAAGGATTTCGAGAGGATCTGCTTAAAAGCAAGCTACTAGAAACCGATAAAATTCTTAACGAGGTATGTCAACCCGAACGTGGTACACATAAGTTTACATACAATCACTCAAAAAGGTGTGTTCTCATTATAGCAGTAGCATTCAGAGGAGACTATGTCCATATTGCAACTGCAATTTACAATCCTGTTAAAATACAAAATGAAATAAACAAACGAAATAGTTTTTTTATTGCAAAAAGATTTTAAGTTATCAATCCCATAAATTCTATATGACAGGCATTAGTTCATACGACAAAGAGTTTGATATACTTTATATTTACAAGAGAGAAGGAAAAGTTAAATTTAGCATTGAAGTTCTTGATAATTTTATTTTGGACATAGGATTTGAAGGCACTGCCGTTGGTATAGAGATTTTAGATGCATCAAAAATTCTAAAGGTATCAAAAAACCAGTTGGAAAATGTTAAGAATTCTAGTATCAGCACCTTAATTAAAAATAAAGGAATTGTAGTTTTTTTCCAAATAGAATTTGTAAAAACAAAAATTGAAAGTCAGATTGCAGTTCCTGCAACAACTGTGTTGCGGAAGTAATTAAGTACTTTTTGTGCAGGTTTTTGACTTTTTGTGCAGAATAGACTTATTAGGCAAAGCCTGTTCAATAAGACAATATGAAAAACCTGCTTATATTGGTCACATTGCTTGCTGTAACGATAGGTAGCACGTTCTTTGTCCAAATGACTATTGCATATTGCGATAATTGCAATACTTGCGATTCTTATTATACAGATCAATACCAATGTAGCGGAGACTGGATACAAAGAAAATACAAAACATCTGATTGCAATTATGAATGGCAGGATTACAAGTATTGTGACAATGGTTGTTATGGCAATGGCTATTGTTATGATTATTATTATCAAAACCAAGGTTGTGACAGCAATTATGGATGTGATAATTATTATTACACTGATAATTACTATCACGAGTATTACAAACCGGGATGTCACATCTCAATCTCAGTTTCAACGCCTTCTGATGTCTATGTAGGCGATACAGCAACATCAACAGTTACTGTAACAAATGACGGAACTAGTGATTGCAAAGTCAGTTTCACACCACGAGTATGCTCATATGGTGCATATAACTATTGGCAGAATTGCGATGCAGACGGATGTCAGTACATGACATGCAGAATTTCAGATTATTCTTATGGGGATTATTATGGCGATTATTACTACAATGATGGTCATTATTACTACAACTATGGAAATGATCCAACTGTTTATGTTCATGGATATGGCGGCTCAGTTTCATTCGATTGCACAAAACCAATCAATTCTGCTGGAACATATCGTGTCAAAGTGCATTACACATACGGATATTCAGTAACCCAACCAGATCCATACATCTATTCCACAACATTCCAAGTCTATTCAAGAAGCACTCAAACAACCACGACAACAGTTCCTACAACTACGACTAGCACTACAATCCAAACTCCAACAACCGTTACTTATCCAATAGTTCAACAGCAACCAGTCCAGCCAGTTTACAGTGGATATTTCATTTTTGACTCCGGCGCAACATTCCTCTTAATCGCATTGATTCTTATCCTACTCGTAGTTGTTGCTTTCATTCTCATATTCGAGCGACAGAACTTGGTTCGAACATTAAGAACACCTGTTTAAATAAATTTCTTTCTGTTAATTGAATTGAAAGGATGAGTTAAAATGAAAGCGATAAAAAAATTAGACTCGATTGAAATCCTTCTATTGTCATTCATGATTTTCATATTTGTTGTTTCAAATTATGGAGAAACGTTTGCTGGAGGTGGAGGAGAAGGTGGAGAGGGCGGCGAAGGAGAAGGGCATGAAGGCAGAACAACCACTACATCTCCAACAACAACTTTACACACAACAACTACAATTTATACAACAACCACCAGAGAAACTACAACAGTTCCAACAACCACTATAGTAACTACGACTAGCACGATATTCGAAACCACCACGACATTCGAAACCACAACCAGTACAACTTTTGAAACTACATCTACGACAAGTCCATGTTGTGAAAATTGCCATGAACGCGAAAATTGCTATGAACATCGTAATTGTTATGGGCAGAGGCCTTGCGATGTTTATTATTCTGAAAGATTAGCTCGAGTATATCATAATTATCAATATCCTCAACAAGTTTCTCAATATCCTCAAGAGGTTACACAATATCCATCAACCACATCTGTAATCATCCCAACAACCACTCTTTCAGAAAGTTATCACTTTTTAACACATACAGAATATGTTACTTCTGATTCAACATTGCCAATTTTTTTTGTTATCTTGATTCTAGTTTTGCTCATGGTGTTTGCTTTTGTTTTGATTTCTAGAAGGCGTTATTCCAGCGACAGTAGAAGAATGCCTATTTAAAAAACTTCCAAGTGACTTTCTAAATTCTTCTGGGTCATTTTGCAAAACTTTCTCAATGATTTTATAAAATTCCATTATTTCACGTATTGGCTCATCTTTTCTAGCAATACCTGGTGCAGTTTTTGCAGTACTTGGTCTTGTGAGTGAAGTGAAAAGCATTGACAAATCTTCGTGCGCATACCTGATGAATGTTTGATATAATCCGTAACCAACATCAAAACCCAACACACCAATATCATATCCTGGCAGTTCACGCTTAGCCAAAAATATCATTCTTTTGCCCATGTAATTCGGAACAACAAACAAAATGCTTTTAACAAATTCATGTTGAGCAAGATACTGATCTCTTACGTTTCTCAAATTCTCTTCTGTGGTTCTTGATTCAGATTCTTTCAATAGTACTTTGCCAGCTGAAAAGTATTTCTCGATTGTAGAACTGTATGGCTCTGTTTCTGGAATTTCTTTATTTACATTTCCTGCCAAAGCCAAGAAAGATATTCCTAACTGATGAGCAACTTCATATCCCATCGCAGCTCTATGTATCGATTCAGCAACATTACTTAGAGGAACGAAAACTAAATCATACTTTTTAGAATCATATTTGACTCTGGAAAATTCTAAGGCTGTCATTTTCTCTTTCATAGAAAAAGTGTTACCACCGACAAGTATTTAAACTTTACGAATAATAGAAATTGTAGTGATTTAATGGCATGGAGAGACGAAGATTGGAAAGAACTTCTTTCAAGAGATTCACAGAAAGTTCTAGCTGACCTTTTAGAGGAAGCTTCTGATCATAAAGGAGCTTATCTTAATGCTGATGATGTTAAAGTTGCTCAAATATGGGCTGCTCTCATCGAGTTGAAGAAAGACTTTGATGTATTGAAAGCAAGAGTAGACATGTCTTCAGAACCATGGAAACTAATGGTAGCTGGTGCTGAAGAGGAAAAGAGAAGAGCACTTGAAAGGATGGTTAGAGACATCATCAAACCAACAGAGCCAGGTCAAGAAGAAGCAACAAGAAAACTTGTTGACAGTTTGATGAAGTTCTAAATTCAGAAACAACTTCTTTTAGTTGTTTGCACAACTCCTTTACTTCTTTTGCGGAAAAAATCAAGGCTGCACTATTTTTAGTTTTTTCATAATTTTTTGAGGAGTATCATAGTAGTAATATGCAACATGAAAGAATCTCGCAGCAACTTCAAAAAGACCCTGGTTGTATGCTTGAATTGCTCCTTGGTAAATTCTTGGGACTTGATCATTTGCAGGCAAATGGCCACTTATTTCAATATTAAAATTATACATTGTTTTATAGTCGTCTGCTAATTCTTTTGATGGCAAATACGCTAATCTAAGCATTTCTTCCAAGCCTAAAACCCTTGGCTTTATTTTCTCTTCCTTTTTATTTTCAACAGTGTTATTCATTTTCAACACATCAGTTTAATCTGTTAAAAACTATTTAAAACTTTTCTTAGCAATCAGAAAAGAACTGTTTTCTATTATGGACCAGCGATAGTTGTAGCCATAAACCAAATGGATTTGTTTTATTAGCCCTCTTATGTAAAAATTAATTAATGAAATATTTGAGCAAAAAAATAATTTATATTTTGTTAATAACCATTATAATTATTGGAACAGCATTTCTTTCCTTACTTTATATCGGTAATCTAAAAATGGAACAAGAATTGAGGAGTGATGCAAATCGCGCATTACTGATATACCTTGCCTATCAATATAAAGATTCAAAATATTGTTCTGAACTCGTTTCTGAATCTTCCAGAACAACGTGTTACTATTATGTTGCTCAGTCTTATAGAGATCCTGAAAAATGTACTGAACTAATTAATGAAACCTTTCAAAGTAGGTGTAAAGAAGAAATCAAAAAAATTTTAGACGCAATAAACAGTGACAATATTGAACTTTGCATTTTAAATGACACTCGGTATACCTCTCTTGATTGGGATTGCGTGAACGAATTTATAGTGGAAAAGAAAAACCCAGGTGACTGTGAAAAAACAGAAGAAATTAATACATCATATCATTATAGCAAAGAGCCATGCATCATAAAATTGGCAGCACTTACTGGAAACGTCACCTTGTGTGAGCAACTCAAATCCAAATACGCAATAGCAGAATGCTATGCAGTAACAAGTAAAGATTCCAGCAAATGTACTGATACAGATACCAAAGAAGGTTGTTATTATCTTATTGCAATTTTAACGAAGAATAAAAATTTATGTAATTCTATAAGCTCTTCAGTCGGACGGCGAAACAGGTTCGAATGCGAAATATTTGTCGATAATGAAATTTTAATCGAGACATTCCTAAGGGTAAACAATTAAAATATGAGAAGGATAATTACACACTTAGAATTTGGACCAGCGGGGATTCGAACCCCGAGCCTCTTCGTGTTACGTTGACATTGCGAACGAAGCGATCTAGCCATTGATCTACTGGCCCATGATATAAAACTTAATTAAGCAAATAAAAATATTAGTTTAGTTATCGGGCCCGTAAATTAGTCTGGTGATTTATCCGATTAATTTATATTCAAGTGTGAACAAAGTAATTTGATGGATAAATCGGAATTAATCAAAAGAGCCTTTCATGCAAGGAGAATTAAAGAACTTAAAAGATTTGATGAGGGTAAAATTTTTAAAAAGAAATTTGTTTTCAAAGATAGACTACTGAAGTCATTAATTTTGCAAAAAGTTGATATGAAATTCATTGCAGCAATATGCCTTTTGACCGATGGTTCTCTTTCCATCGAAGGCAACCACTATAGAATAGCGTACTACACAAAAGACGACGTTTTAAAAAGTTTTTATTACAATATGCTAGTCTATTTGAGCAATTATATTCCTAGCATAAATGAAGACAAGAAACATGTTTTTGGAGTTAGAGTCTCTGATGCTTTGCTTGGTAAAAAACTAATACTGCTTTCACCAAGCTACAAGAAAATGCCTAGCAAAAATCAAAAAGCCCAGGATTATCTTAGAGAAATTCAACCTTCTTTGAGATTTATTGAAAATGCTAATGAAAACACTCGAAAATGGTGCATAAGATTTGCTTTCTCAACAGATGGTTGCATAAGCATACCCAAGAAAATGAACTTTGAACTAACTCTTGCGTGTTATAATTCTAACCTATGCAAAGAATGGATAGAAATTCTGAAAGAATATAATATAACTGCGCATTTAGGAAGAGAAAAAACCTCATGGAGTGGGGTTGATGGAATACGTGTTTTTGATAAAGGTTCATTAATGGAATTTGTGAACTTAGGAGGTTTTGTGCCAGGAGTGAAAGTAACCAATAAAAGTAAATATTTCAAAGGAATAGAAAAGAATAAAGTATTAGGCATATTAATTAAAAAGAAAGGGCCTGTAGCTTAGCCTGGTGGATCCATAATGGAACAGAAAGCGTCCGACTGATAACGGCTAGGCAGTCATCGGGAGAATAAAATCCGGTAAAGGTCGAGAGTTCAAATCTCTCCAGGCCCACATTTATATTAGATTCACTATCTCCTAATTATGTCGCTATTCGTCGTTTTTGAGGGAATCACCGGAAGCGGAAAGAAGACACAGATAAAATTTTTAGCAGACAAACTAGCTGGAAGAGGAAAGAAAATAGCAATAATCACTTTTCCAGATTATGAAGATCCGATTGCCAGACTAACAAGAAGTCCTGATCTAGATAATCATACTGTTGCTTTGTTGCATGCAGCCGATAGAGCTCATCAACAGCAAAGAATTAAAGGTCTTCTTGAATCAGACAATGTTGTGATTTGTGACAGATATTCATACAGCAATTTTGCTTATCAGGCTGCGAAAGGTGTGGATATGAACTGGTTGATGAATTTGGAAAAAAAATTCTTGAAACCAGACTTTGTTTTCTTGGTTGACGTTCCAGTTTCTGTGAGCATGGGAAGAGTCCAGCAGTTGAACATTGAAGATTTCACCAAGAAGGAAATAATTTCAAGGTTGCAGAGAGAAAAAGATTTCTTGGAAAAAATCAGGGAAAACTATTTATATCTTGCCAAGAACAATCCAGATAAAGAAACACAGTGGTTCGTGATTGATGGAACAGAAGACATTAATAAAACGCACGAACAAATTTGGAGTATGGTTGCTCCCATCGTCTAGTCCGGTCAACGCAAGGCCGTCAGGACGCCGGGCTTTCGATTCATTTCGAAAGCGTTGATGCTTAAGATGAAAGAAGAAATCCGGCAACACGGGTTCAAATCCCGTTGGGAGCAAAGAATTTTTTTTCAAATCCCATTTCCCGCATAAAAACAACAAGTGCTCTCTAAATTTTGTATTTAATTGCAAAAAACAAATATTATCTAGGTGAACAAATGCCAAGAAAAGGAGAATTTGCTGGTAAGGAAGAATGGCACAAACACAA
>Ga0315280_10002837_pt1 | contig 27503 bp, 17 predicted proteins | sample YL17G06_40_MG_FD_203697 | JGI IMG/M metagenome (GOLD analysis project Ga0315280, IMG submission 203697) | Sediment microbial communities from Yellowstone Lake, YNP, Wyoming, USA - YL17G06_40 | ecosystem: Environmental > Aquatic > Freshwater > Lake > Sediment | place: USA: Wyoming | collected... | reverse complement strand
GAAAGTAGACCGGCGATGGGTAGCGGTAAAGCCGCCAGGATTTTGCCATCAACGCACACTACTAACCCACCTTGCAATCTCTCAATCTCTTTGATTGCTGTGAAGATATCAGGGTCATTCGTGCCGACGGCTACTATGTTGTGAGAGTCGTGAGCTATGGATGAGGCTAGCGCGCCTCGTTTCAGACCAAAGCCTTTAACCAACCCCAGACCGATGTTGCCGCTAGCCTTATGTCTTTCCACTACTGCCAGCTTTAATATATCTTCCTCTAGGTCGGGCATGACTACACCATCTTTGGCGTTCACCCTCTCAATTCTTTTCTTCGTGACTATCTGGCCGGGGATGATTTCAATGATGGGGAGACTTTCTCCGCTTGTGGTTAATTTTAATGCTTCGATACCGAAAGGCTTAATTCGGACAGTATCGGTTAGCTCTTTAGCGGAGGTATTCAGTGTGGACATAAGATACTTACCTGCTGTGGCTACCAGACGGCCTTTATAAAAGACCATATCTATTTCCAGTTGTGAGAGGTCAGTGATGGTTACGAGGTTGGCTGTGTAGCCGGGGGCAATGCCACCACGGTCGTATAGCCTGAAATACTCGGCGGTATTGATGGTTGCCATCTGTATGGCTCTCACCGGTTCAAGACCCTTCTGAATTGCCTTCCTCACCACAGCATCGATATCGCCCTCGCTGAGCAAATCAGAGCAACTGCGGTCATCGACGACAAAAAAGCATCTACTGAACGTCCTGTCGTTGACCAGAGGTAAAAGGGTATCCAGATTTTTCTCCGAAGAGCCCTCCCGTATCATCAGGTGCATCCCCCGCCTTAGCTTTTCTCTGCCTTCCTCTAAAGCAGTCGACTCATGGTCTGAGCCAATGCCGGCGGCTAAGTAAGCGTTCAACCGCTTATTGGTAACACCCGGTGCATGCCCGTCAATGACCTTGCCTTGAGCAGCAGCTATCTTCTTGAGAACTTCTTTGTTTCCGCTGATGACGCCGGGAAAGTTCATCATCTCACCAAGCCCGATGACATTTGGCAATTTTAGAGCCCTCTTGATGTCCTGGGCGGTGATTTCGGCACCGCTTGTTTCCATGTGGGTGGCTGGGACGCACGAGGGAGCCATAAAGAACATGTCCAAAGGCAGCTTCTGTGCCCAGTCCAGAACGAACTTTATACCATCGAAGCCAGCAACGTTCGTTATCTCATGTAAATCAGTGATTACCGCCGAAGTACCTCTCGGAACTACAGCTTGAGCATATTGAGCGGGATGAAGCATGGAGCTTTCTATGTGGGTGTGGCCGTTAATAAGCCCGGGAGCTAAATAGCTGCCTTTTAAGTCGATTATCTCCTTAGCCTTGTGATAGTTGCCGAGCCCAGCAATCCTATCGCCGTAAATGGCCACATTACCTTCTTCTATGATGCCGACGAAAGTGTTTATTATCTTAGCGTTCTTAAGCAGCAAGTCTGCTGGGGCATCCCCACGGGCAACTGAAATCAATTTAGCCAGGCTCATATTCTGCTCCTCCCGCGAATTAATCTATGCAACATATATCTCGCAGGTGGCGAAACTTCTCATTCCAGTCAATTCCGTAGCCGACTATAAACTTGTTGGGCACGGTGAAGCCAAGGTAATCAATGGTCACCGGAACCTCGTGGCGTGACGGCTTATCGGTCATGACGCAAAGCTTTAAGGACGCCGGTTTTTTCTTCCGTAGATAGTCCATTAGAAAAGAAACGGTCAACCCGGTATCAACTATGTCCTCAACCACCAACACATCTCTGCCTTTTATTGGTGTCTTTAGGCCCTGCACCACTTTCACCTTGCCCGAGGTTTCCGTGCCCGCGCCATAGCTGGAAAGCTTAACGAAATCTATCTCTACCGGCAGTTCAAGCTCACGGACCAGGTCGGCCATGAAGACAAAGGAACCTTTAAGAATGCCGATGAGCAGAGGTTGTTTGCCTTGATAGTGCCGCCTTATTTCAGCAGCCAGCCTAGATACAGCCTTCTTGATTTCGTCTTGAGTGATCAGAACTTTAGGCTGCGAGGACATGGGGGTGATTATAGCCTCACACTGTCCCTCTTGTCTACCGCAAATCACCTGACGGGATAAGTATGCGGCTTTTGGCACTTGACGAAAACTTAGTAACTAACTAATATGTTTTATTAGAGGCTCCTGGAGCACGGTTGGTCATCTGCTAAGGATGGCAGCGCCTTTAGAGGCGTGGGATCCTACCGCCGGGAGCTAGTTTTTTATAGGCTATTTAGCCACCTGTATGCTCCAGATAGCACTTGTGGGATAAGGCTTTGTCGCCACAATACCAGCTAATGCGTTCTACCAGTTGCCTCATTTGTGAGCAGTAATTTACTTGGTAATCTCCTGCCACAGTTGGTGGAGGATTTTGTCTCTGGTTCGGGGATTGGCGATGAAGCTGAGGTGAGCTTCAATGGCGGCATCTATCTTAGCTTTAAGGCTCTCTAATTCAGGGACTATGGCTTTCAGGTAGTTCTCATCTTCGGGTACTTCAACGCTTTCTAATCCAACCTCAAGCCAGACTTTAAGATAGCGGGCTTCAAACTCCGAGGCGCAATCAATATAGTTTTTGCCTGAATATAGCCGCCAGCCGAGCAGGCTTTGCCTGATGTTGATATCATCGCTGGCCTTCGGCAGAGTATTTGTATGAAGCGACTTCTGGCTTAAGACCTTTTCCCGGTAGAATCTGCCTAAGGTATCATCGCCGACTTTCTCCGTAACGGTTTTCACCAGCAAGTCAACATCGATGCCTTCCCTGGTCTTTTTCCTCGTTCCAAAGCTCTTGGCCTTTTCAATCCTGGACTTTACCAGGTCAATCACCGCCCGGTAGACCTCTAGCTGCTCGTCATCGGTCAAACCAAGTATCTCGCCCATGATGATTTTATCCAGCTCGCGGCGGTCAGGCTTGACCTTATCCAACGAGACTTCTTTGGGAGAAGAGGCCCCGAGTTCTTCAAAAATCGTGCCAACTTCTCTCCGGGCTAACTTTTCAGAGGCATGTCCAAGAGAATTTAGTTGCTTCTCAGAAATGGAAGTAATGTCTAATGTTATAAGTTGGGAAACCTCATAAGTCATAACATCTCTTGGGCCACCTCCCCCTCCTAATTGCCTACCTATGAATTCTGCTAAAAGAATTTCCACAGAGCTATTCAATACATCGGCCAATAGACTGCTATGTGGACTTGCTGCTGAAATTGCGTAAAACCTGCAATCACAGAATGTTGGTGGTTCAATGGAATAGACTGCTAGTCGCGTTCGGGCGTCTTTTACCCATAGGTCTTGTCCTATTATACCCTCTAAGCCATACCATCTTGACCTTGAAGCACAAGTTGGCCTTAAATGGTAGCCTTTGTCTTCGCCTTCTTTGATGTACCTGAGGACATGAGTGCCCCTTAAGTCCTTCTTGTCTTTGTGAATCATAAGCACACGATATTTCAAGTCCTCAGGCTTCACTACGATTGACTTGCATTCCCTGGGGCTCTTGATGACATAGTTGGGTATCCAATTCCCGTCATCATCTTGGTGCATCCAGAATTCTTTTTCGATGCCTCGCCTCTTTATCTCCGCTTCAGTAAGGTAGAAAAACTCATTGGCGCCAGTGGTGAAGCCACGCCTTACCTCAGCGATTTGCTTCAATGGCACCAGCTTATCTTTGCCCTTTTCCAGAATCTTGAAGAAGATGTCCGGGGCTCTGAGGTATTTGCTCCACTTGGAGCCGACGTATTTCTTTTCTTCAGAGTCATAGCCTTCTTCCCATAACTGGCTCTGTTTTTTGGGGTAAATTCTCAAATCCTCGTCATCGTAAAGCTCATTATGGGCGAGGATGGTCTTGATGAATTTTTCTCGTATGGCGTTACGTCTTTCCACCTGTCGTTCCCAGATGTCCTGAGCCGGAGGGATGAAGTAGCGTAAAGGCTTTTTGAGGTAGGCGAAGCGGACAATGTTTTCGTTACGCTCGCGGCGCTTATCCTCGCCGGAGCATTTCTCCAGGATGATGATGCAGGTGTTTATGTCGGCATCCTCAAACCAGCGCTCGACCTTGGATTCAATGATGGCGATGATTTTGTAGTTTTTGAGGAAGAGTTCCTGCAGACCCTTGCCGTAGTCAACATCGAGCCAGGAGTTGGAGACGATGAAGCCGAACCTACCGCCGTTTTGGAGGAACTTGGTGCCGTGGACGAAGAAATAGGCGTAGATGCCAGCCCGCTTTGAGATTTCAGCAATTCTTCTACCTTTGTTATCTGTAAGGGCTTTGTCAATGATTCCGCCTTTATATTCTTTGACCTTTGGGGCGATTTCGCCTATCTCCTCCTGCCGCGTGTAAGGTGGGTTGCCGACGACGCAATCGAACCAGCGGGGGTATTCAATCTCTCTTTCTTTCAAGTCTAGAGTTAATGCTCTTGCCCGGCGCCATTTCCGGGGCAACTCAAAACCGCCCTCAGTGCTCAACAGGTTGAAGAAGTCCTCCTGAAGGATGTTGGGGTAATTCTTATCCGCAGCTAAATCGTTTATCGCCAGGTTTATGGTGGCGAGGTGAGCCGGGAACTTGGCGATGTCATTGCCCCACAGGGTATTAAGTATGTCTTCGTGCTTCAGGTATTGATTCTTCAGCTTCTTGTGTTGGTAGGCACGGACCAAGAATGTGCCGGCGCCACAGGAAGGGTCGAGGATTTTAGCTTTATCGTCTTTATCCTGCAAACAGAACTCGATGATGATGTCAACAACATCGGGATTGGTGAAGTACTGGCCTAGGTCATGCCGTTCCTCTTGAGGTATGAGCCGTTCGAAAATCCTGCCGATGATATCGAAGCCAAGCTTGGAGAAATCGTATTGCCTCAGGATGTCAACTAATTCCCTTATTTCTTTAACTATCTCTTTGGCTTCGGGAAAGGCGATGGCATCGATGAAATCAGTGGTATAAATTGTCTCGTAGTCAATTTTGAGGACTTCGTCAAAGAAACTCTGTAATACTTTTTGCAGTTGTGAGCCTTTGAATAAGCCCTGCGGTATTTCCAGAGGCGCTAAGTCATGTGGCCGTTTGGCTTGGAGCGCCTCGTAGAACAGGATTTTATTGGCCAGCAGATAGGCGGTCTGCCGTGCTGTTTTATCGAAGTCCTGAGGTTGCCAGGTGAAGCTCCAGCCCTGGTCGACGAACCATTTGCCAAGCTGTGAAGCGAAAGCGGTATCTTTGTGGCACTTATCCTCGATTATTCTGGTGTAATATCGGGCAAGCCTTGTTATCTTATCGTGGATTCTATAAACAAGCAGTTCATCGATTGCCAGCTTTGGCTTTACCTTCTTACCTGAGTAAACCTCATAAAGGTCATTGAGGAAGCGCTCCAAACCAGAAACGAAGCTATTTTTATATCTTGGCTCCTCTATCAGGTCCAAATTCTCAATCTGGGAGAGAAAGTATTTGTCTTGGATTTGTTCCTCTAAAGGTCTTAAGCTATTGACCTTTTGGGTGTCGAACCAATAGAGATGCTGGAAATTGGACGTGGCAAAGTATTTGGCACTTCTTTGGGAAGCTTTCTTTCTGGCTGGCTCCTTGAGCTCCTCTTCATCGAAGGCGTCGTAATAAGGCTGCTTTGTTTCAATAACACAGATGGCATTTTGGCTGGTGGGGCTTTCAAACAGGATGATGTCTACCCGTTTTCTATTGCCTTCTTGAGTTGTCTCTACCTCGGCTTGGCCCAGAGGCAAGCCTTTTCTTTTGATGATGTTATTCATCTCTTCGGCAAGCTTGGCGGCCCCCGTCCACTCTGTTTTGTGGATAGTAGTAAATGGACTGGGCATTCTGACTGAGCCAGTTTTAGGTTTCCTCATGGTCTTTTAGAACCTCGTTGACGATGCGGTGGGCGATTTCGAAGGCGGCGGCGATTCTGATGGCTTTGACATCCCCCAAGCCTCTCATCTCTAGGAATTTGCTCAGCGGCTGGTTTGCCATGCCCTTGAAGGAGCCGAACCGCTTAATAATTTCCTCAGCAATTTTATCAGCCGGCTTATTTTTGGTGCCGGTGGAGATTAGAATTGCCAGAAGCTCGGCATCAGTAAGCGCTTCGGGACCGACTTCGCGGAGCTTGCCGCCGGGGTGTTTCCATTTTGGCTGATTTGCCAATTAATTAACCCTCGATGCTGTGATTATAATGTAGCTGCAGGCTTCTGTCTATAGAATAGATTCTTCGCTGTGCTCAGAATGACAGGAGCGAGGGCTTTTTGAGCAGGTCTTTCACCCTCACCCTTGCCTCTCCCGTCAAGGGAGAGGAGCGATACTAGCTAGCGGCTAGGCTTTAGCCTCGCCCATGGCGACCCTAAAGGGTCGCAACTACATTGATGGGTCACATCTTGGTGGTAGGTTGGTACGCTTGAGGGGCTTCAGCGCTTAATAATCAGCTTTTTAACTGCCTGCTGGAGGCCTTCGATGGTGAGTTCGAACATGGAAAAGACTTTCCGGACCATAAAAACTGTGGGTTCGTTCCAATAGTTTTGTGATTCGGGGTTTAGCCAGGCGCAGTGGCTGAAATGGTCAGCGATCTGTTTGAGCCGGACTAATCCCGGCTTGTGGTTTCGTTCGTAGTAATAAATGGCGCCGTAGACATTGTTTAGCTCGGATGGTGCCATCCAGGCATCTCCTACTAATATGACCTTATAATCGGTCTCCAGGGTATTCAGTAGATGGTCGGTATTTACTGCGTCCCGACGCTCGATATCTTTATAAACGTAGTCGTATATACAATTATGGAAATAATAATACTGGAAGTCCTTGAAGTGGGTACTGCGATGTGCAGCCGAGAAGAGGAGGCTACAGAGGTGGGCAAAGGGGTCCATAGAGCCACCCACATCCATAAGAAGAAGCAACTTTACCTTGTTGTGTCTGCTTTGTCTCCACTTCAACTCGATTTCGCCAGCGTTCTTGGCGGTAGCATCTATTGTCTTATCCAAATCCAGTTCGTCCTCAGGCCCGATGCGTTTAAGTTGTCGCAGTCCTTTGAGGGCTACTTCAATCTGACGGATATCGAGCGTCAGGTCATGGCGGTAGTTGCGGAATTGCCTTTGTTCAGCGATTTGAATGGCGCTTCTGCCGCCTCCCCCACCGCCGAGCCTGAAGCCGGCCGGATGTTGTCCAGAATGTCCGAAGGGTGAGGTGCCTCCTCGACCAATCCAATAGGCGCCTCTATCATGTTGCTCTGTCTGCTCCCGAAACCTTTTTTCAAGCTCCTCCAGCAATTCATCCAAATCCATAAGGTCCAGCAGTGCCCTTTCCTCTTCAGTAAGGAGCATCCTGTTGAAAGGGTCTTTAAGCCAGGCCAGAATTTGCTCTGAAATCTCTGCCGGGGCTTTAATGCCTTTGAAGTATTCTTGGAAAGCAATGTCATAATGGTCGAAGTGAGCTTCGCTTTTGACCAATATGGCTCGGGCTAGATAATAGAAATCATTTAGAGTGGAGATGTAGCCCCTGGATAAAGCTTCCATAAGGGTCATCCATTCTGTGATTGAGACGGGTACCTTTCTCTCTTTTAAGGTGTAAAAGAAGTCGGTAAACATACGAGTGCCTATCTACCGTTTATTAACGTAGCGTCTCGTAGCTGTCTGCAGTCTTTGTGGTTTGTATTTTCTTCATGTAGGTATTTACGAAATAGGCATAGTCTGTTTCTTTCTTCAATAAGGTGCCGGCAAAAGGAATCTCACTGGGTACCACCTCATCTGGTGTGCTGCTGGCGATGAGAACACGAATCCAGTCTATAAGTTCGCTTGTTGACGGCTTCTTGCGGAAATCGTCAATTTTTCGTAGTGAATAGAACGTTGTCAAAGCCTGGCGAAGGAGACTATCCTGTATATCGGGGAAGTGTACCTTGACTATTTCCTCCATTAGCGGCGGGTTAGGAAATTCAATGTAATGGAATATACAGCGTCGCAGAAAAGCGTCAGGCAACTCCTTCTCGGCATTGCTGGTTATGACCACTATAGGCCGGTGAGCTGCAGCAATACTATCACCCGTCTCTGGGATGTAGAAGCTCATCTCATCTAGCTCATTGAGTAAGTCGTTAGGGAATTCGAGGTCGGCTTTATCTATCTCGTCAATGAGGAGCACAAGCTCCTCTTTGGAGGCAAAGGCTTCTCCTAATTTGCCCAGCTTTATGTATTGCCTAATGTCGGAGATATCTTTATCACCGAAGCGGCTGTCGTTTAGCCTCTGCACAACATCATAGACATATAGCCCTTCTTGGGCTTTGGTAGTGGATTTTATATTCCAGACAATCAGCTTTTTATTTAGGCCTTTGGCGATACTGTGGGCCAGCAGCGTCTTTCCTGTTCCTGGTTCGCCTCTGACCAACAGAGGCCTTCTTAAGGCTATGGACACATTAACAGCATTTCTCAGAGCTTCGGAGGTAACATAGTCATGTGAACCTTTGAATTTATCGAAACCGTCATTAACCATTATTTAAATTTGCCTCCATTAGCGGTCGTGCTTTGTATTGCTATGCCGTTGCTAATTGTAGTCCATATTGAAGCCTAAAGCAATCTGCCAGTTGAAGCTATTTATAGGTGCAGGCTTTTTCGTAGTAGGAACATACGTTGGAAAGAGCTTTTACTGCTCTCTGGAGAGAGGGCGATACGGCGATGCCAGTTTGAAGGAAGCGGTCTTGCACTTGTCTCCTGTCTATCTCCATGCCTATCTTGTCAACATTGGTTGCCAGCTCTCCGAGAATAGCCAAGAGCGGCTTTTTGACCCTCTTCCTTATGTTTAGCAGCACCTCGGCACGTTTCTCAGAGTCTGCTCCAGGCATTCCTATAAGTTGCGGGGTTCCGTAGAGGAAAATACGGTCAATGATTAGGGCATCTATTTCATCCCAGGAAAGGAGGATTTCCAGGACTTTTTGGAATACCGAAGGGGGGAGTGTGGGAGCTCCTACATCAACCGGGTTGCTGATGCTTGTCCCAGCTGGAGGAAGAAGAACCCTTAGCTGTTGTTGAATGTAAGGTGGTGATGTAGGAATCTGGAGCCCAACTTGTTCACAGGCATCGCTGGCAGCAACTCCTACTGAGCCTCCTCCGCCGACCACTGCAACCCTTCGCCCCACGCCTTCTGAGAAATGGGGGAAAATGGCTGGGGTATCAAGGGATTCTTCAAAGTTGTCTACCAATACCGTCCCGGTTTGTCTGGAGAACGCTTGCCATACAGCTTTTTCTCCGCCCATAGAGCCGGTATGGCTATTCACTGCTCTTTTCCCGGTTTCGGTGAGCCCACCCTTCCATATAATAAGCGGCTTTCTCCCCAAAAGGCCTTTAGCGAGGTCGAAGAAGCGCTTTCCATCCTTTACTCCTTCTACATAGGCGGCGATGGTTTTGGTCTCAGGGTCATAAGCCAGGTACTCTAAGAAATCGCTCTCATTGAGGTCGCAGGCGTTTCCGTAGCTTATGACTTTACTGAACCTTAGTCCGTATCCGCTGGCTGCCCAGATGAAGTGGGTGGCTAGTCCGCCACTTTGTGAAATGAGGGCAATGTTTCCGCTTTCTTTTGGATATTTAGGTCCGGGTATGAACGTAAGTCCTCCCTGAGGACAATATACGCCGAAGCAGTTGGGGCCTATGATGCGGAGGTTGCCTTTAGCCAGTGCCACTATTTCTTGCTCGAGCCTGCGTCCTTCCTCACCTACCTCGCTGAAGCCGGCGGTAAATATCTCCACTGCCCGGACACCTTTAGCTACACAGTCTTCTATGATTCTGGGGACGGAGCTTGCCGGTGTGCTGATATAGACGAAATCGACAGGCTCTGGGATTTCTCCAATACTGTGGTATGTCTTGCGACCCAATATCTCGCTCTGCTCAGTGTTGACTGGATAAAGTTTGCCTTTAAATCCAAACTCTATCATCGCCCCTAAGAACCGATTACCCGATTTATCCTCATCAGCTGAAACTCCCACCACCGCCATTGAGTTCGGGTGAAATATAGGCTCGAATTCCTCGAGTTTATTCATTGGTTGCCTGGGCTCAGTTGAGATCTAGGCCTCAAACGAGGCATAAAACCAGCAAATTTTACACCAAAGCGGGTCTGATGCCAACTGGAGTTGGCTTGGCGATGGTGTCAAGCTAGAATATGGTTATTACTAATAAGGTGGGTTTCCCCTCGTATGATTGAAGGTTTGCACAAAAAATCTAGAAATTTTTAGGGAAAAGGGTTCAAAAACCCTTGACAAAAAACAAATTTGGTGTTAAAATCTCTGTTTACTGTATTGGAGTGCATTGTCGACTTCCTATTAACTTTTTCCCCAATTACAATCCATAGTTACAATCTATCTCTTGGTTAAAGTACCGCTTTTGAAACATTTGTCTTAATTTCTGATGGGAGAGCTATGTCTATTTCATTAGTGCCTGAAAAACGAAGCATTGATTCGGAGGAGAGAAAATCCTTCGCTAAATTACCTGAGGTCTTAGAGATCCCTAATCTTATCAAGGTTCAACTTGATTCTTTTCGTTGGTTTCAAGAGGAGGGATTAAGGGAGCTTTTTCAAGAAGTTTCCCCCATTCATGACTTCACCGGTACGCGGTTAGAGTTGCATTTCGTTGGCTATGAGTTTCGTCAGCCTCCATACTCAGTTGACCAATGTCGCCAGCGGGATATTACATATGCAGCTCCTCTCTATGTTAGAGCCAGGTTGATAGTTAGAGAACCCAGGGGGGAGATTCCGGAGCAGGAGATATTCTTCGGTGACATCCCTATTATGACAGAGAAAGGCACCTTTATAATCAGTGGTGCGGAGAGGGTGGTGGTTAATCAGTTACTTCGTTCCCCGGGTATTTATTTCAGCCTACAACAAGACTCAGCTAGTGGGCGTGAGCTATGTACTGCCAAGTTGATCCCTGAGCACGGTGCCTGGCTGGAGTTTGAAACGTCCAGCAGGGATGTGATTTTTGTAAAAGTAGATGGCAAGAGGAAGATCCCCGTGGCGATTTTGCTGTGTGCCATCGGCTATGACAACGATAGCGAACTACTGGAGCTTTTCCGGGACGTGGAAACCTCGTCAGAGCATACCTTCATACAATCTACAATGGAAAGAGAGCCTTCTGTCAGTACCAGAGAAAAAGCTCTGGTTGATATCTATAAGCGTTTGCGCCCTGGTGAGCCGCCTACTCATGAGAATGCTCAAACCCTTCTAAATAATCTTTTCTTCAATCCCAGACGTTATGACCTGGGTAGAGTTGGACGATATAAGCTCAACAGTAGATTAGGTCTTGATATTGATGAGCGTTGCCGCTGCCTGACCAAGGAAGATTTTATAGAAATAGTACGGCGCATTATCAAGGTCAATAATGGTAAGGAAGAACCGGATGACATTGACCACCTACGTAATCGGCGAGTACGGACGGCAGGGCACCTTATACAGAACCAGTTTCGCATCGGGTTGCTACGTTTAGAGCGGGCAATTAAGGAACGCATGAGCATTGTTGGCCCTGAAGCTGCTATCCCAGCTATTTTAATTAATAACCGCCCTATAGTTGCTGCTGTGAGGGAGTTTTTCGGGGGTTCACAACTCTCCCAATTCATGGACCAAACTAACCCATTGGCTGAACTGACTCATAAGCGTCGTCTCTCAGCAATGGGGCCGGGTGGGCTGTCCCGTGAGCGTGCCGGTTTTGATGTTCGCGATGTGCACCATTCTCATTACGGAAAAATCTGTCCTATAGAGACACCGGAAGGGCCAAATATCGGCCTTATCGGCTCTCTGGCTACTTATGCCTCAATCAATGACTATGGCTTTATACAGACACCTTACCGTAAGGTCATCCACGAGGTGCCTAAAAACGTTGAAAACCTGATAAATAGGTCAGTCTTGGAGGACATAACTGACTCAAAAGGGAATGTCATTGCTTCTAAAAGGACTCTAATTACTAAAGAGATTGCTAAAAAGATAGCCTCTTTGTCTTCTCAAACCATAAGAATTGTTCCTTTCGTCTCTGAACAAATTGTCTATCTGACCGCCGACGAAGAAGAACGATATGCGATTGCTCAGGCTAATGCTCTTCTTAACCAAAGAAACGAATTCATTGAGGATAGAATCGGTGTCATAAGAGGGGGCAAATATCTTAAGGAACCTGCAGATAAGATAGATTTCATGGATGTTTCACCGAAGCAAGTTTTTAGTGTCACTACTTCCCTTATACCTTTTCTTGAGCATGATGATGCTAATAGGGCTCTGATGGGGTCAAACATGCAGCGCCAGGCTGTGCCTCTACTTCGCCCCGAAGCCCCATTAATAGCCACTGGGATGGAAAAAGAAGTAGCTAAGTATAGTGGACAGGTTGTATTTGCCAGGGAGGATGGTGAAGTTGTTTCAGTTGACAGTACTCAAGTCACGATTGCTGAAGAGAATGGGAATGAGCATGTCTATCCGTTAATGAAATTTGTTCGAACTAATCAAGGAACTTGTGTCAATCAGCGTCCTGTAGTGTCAAAAGGCGATAAAGTTAAAAAGGAGCAAGTTATAGCCGATGGTTCAGCGACAGATTGTGGTGAACTTGCCTTAGGTCAAAATATCCTTTGCGCCTTTATGAGCTGGCGGGGATACAATTTTGAGGACGCAATTATCATTAGTGATAGAATGGTGAAAAACGATAGATTTACCTCAATCCACATTGAGAAGTATGAAATAGAGGCTCGCGAGACAAAACTGGGCACAGAGGAGATTACTAGAGATATACCTAATGTAGGGGAGGAGAGTCTGCGTGATTTGGATGAATCTGGCATCATCCGGATAGGTGCTGAAGTCGGTCCAGGGTCCATCTTAGTGGGCAAGATCAGTCCCAAAGGAGAGACCGAGTTAACTGCTGAGGAGAAACTGCTACGGGCGATCTTTGGTGAGAAGGCCCGTGAGGTAAAGGATAGCTCTTTGAGGGTGCCACATGGCGAATGTGGGAAGGTGATCGATGTCAGGGTTTTCTCTCGTGATAATCATAGTGATTTACCTGCGGGTGTTTATTGTCTAATACGGGTGTGGGTTGCACAGAAACGGAAAATCTCTGTGGGAGACAAAATGGCTGGAAGACATGGTAACAAAGGCGTTATATCCTGTATCTTACCTGAGGAAGATATGCCTTTCCTACCTGATGGTAGGCCAGTGGATATAATCCTTAATCCTATTGGTGTCCCGTCACGCATGAATATAGGGCAAATCCTAGAGACCCACTTAGGCTGGGCTGCTGAAACACTAGGTCTTAAAGTGCTCAACCCGATTTTCGATGGAGCTAATGATATTGCCATTGAGGATGCTTTAGCTAGGGCATGGATAGTTCAGCAGGCAGGCGTAATTAACCGGGCAAGTCGAGGTGATTCTAACACTGTTGAACTTAATCAGGCTAAGACTTGGCTTGCTGATAATGGTTATAACGCTGAGAAAGTATTCGATGATCGCTATCCTAGGGAGGCGAGGAGAGTTTGCCTTCGCTTATGGCTTGAAACCCTGGGTGTTAAGGTTTACGGACTTAGTGATGAGGAAGTGGAAGGGATTGTAGAAAAGGTTTACCTTGAACAGAGACAATCGCCGCCTATATTCGGCAAAGTTACTCTTCATGACGGGCGAACCGGCGAGCCGTTCGACCAACCGGTGACTGTAGGCAGTATTTACATGATGAAGCTAATTCACCTGGTTGAGGACAAGGTGCATGCTCGGTCTACTGGCCCTTATTCTCTAATCACACAGCAACCTCTTGGTGGAAAGGCTCAATTTGGTGGGCAACGATTTGGCGAGATGGAGGTATGGGCATTGGAAGCCTATGGTGCCAGTCACACGCTTCAGGAACTGCTCACTGTTAAGTCAGACGATGTAGCCGGTCGAGCCAAAGCTTATGAGTCCCTTGTTAAAGGTGAAGATATATTTCAACCGGGTGTCCCTGAATCATTTAAGGTTCTTTTTATGGAATTACGTAGCTTAGGTCTAGCCGTTGAGCTACTTAATGAAGAGGAGGAAATGGTAAGTTTCCTGGAAGAGAGGAAGAAAATTGGGACTAAGCTCAGAGATTTGAGCTAAAGGAGACAGATGGCTGAGGTTAATGATTTTAATGCTATCCGTATTTCACTGGCTTCGCCAGAGCAAATTAAAAGCTGGTCCTACGGCGAGGTAACTGAGCCTGAAACAATCAATTATCGAACCCTAAAACCGGAAAAAGACGGACTTTTCTGTGAAAGAATTTTCGGACCAACTAAGAATTATGAATGTTATTGTGGGAAGTATAAGAAGATACGCTATCGTGGTATTACCTGTGATAGATGTGGAGTTGCGGTAGAGCATTCGAGGGTACGCCGGACGCGTATGGGCCATATCGAGTTGGCTGCTCCGCTGGCTCACATTTGGTTTGCTAAAGGGGTGCCCAGTCGGCTGGCATTGCTTCTTGATGTCTCCCCCCGAAACCTGGAGCGAGTACTTTACTTTGCGCAATATATTGTTACCTCGGTTAATGAATCGGCGCGTGATGAAAGGATTAAAGAACTTAAAGAGAGGCTCTCACAGCAGATTGCTGAGGGAGGGCGGTTGTTAGAGAATCAGGTTGCGGAGATAGAAGCGAAAGTTCAGTCGGATCCAGACCAAGAAGCTTTAGAAAAGATAAATCATCTACGACGCGAGTTTGTTGATAAAAGAGGTGAACTTGGAGACGAGTTCCACGACACAATGTCAGAGCTAGAGAATCTGAAACCGCTGAGGCTTCTTACAGAGAACCAATATCAAGAGCTTAAGCAGGAATTCGGCGACTTTTTTGAAATAGGCATGGGAGCGGAAGCTATCCTTGATGTTCTTAAAGGCATTGATCTTGAAAAGTTGCGTCGGGAACTCATTGAAGAAGTCCGGTCGAGTTCAGGGCAACGGCGCAAGAAGGCCAGCAAGCGATTGCGGGTAGTTGAAGCTTTCTGGCGCAGTGGCAATAAGCCTGAGTGGATGATATTGACTGTGCTCCCAGTATTACCCCCGGAGCTTCGACCCATCGTCCAGTTAGATGGAGGCCGATTCGCCACCAGCGACCTTAATGATCTTTACCGACGTGTGATCAATCGCAATAATCGTCTCAGGCGACTGATTGATTTAGGAGCTCCAGAAATTATCATCCGCAATGAAAAGCGTATGCTTCAAGAGGCCGTGGATGCACTTATTGACAGTGGGCGAAAGGGACGAGTGCCGATAATGAGCGGCACTCATAAATTAAAATCGCTGTCTGACATGCTTCGAGGTAAACAGGGTCGTTTTCGCCAGAACCTTTTGGGTAAACGAGTAGACTATAGTGGTCGTTCAGTTATCGTTGTTGGCCCTGAATTGAAGCTCCATCAATGTGGTTTGCCCAAGCGCATGGCATTGGAGTTGTTCAAGCCTTTTATTATGCGTCGGTTGATCGAACAAGGCTATGCTCATAACATCAAGAGTGCTCGAAGACAAGTGGAGAAAGCTAGACCCGAGGTGTGGGACATCCTGGCAGAAGTGGTTAAAGAGCACCCGGTGTTGCTTAACCGAGCTCCAACATTGCATAGATTGAGTGTCCAAGCTTTTGAGCCTGTACTTATTGATGGCAGTGCTATCCAGATCCATCCTTTAGTGTGTACTGCCTTTAATGCTGATTTTGATGGTGACCAGATGGCGGTTCATGTGCCTCTTTCTCGGGCGGCAGTGAAAGAAGCTAGAGATAAGATGCTTAGCATCCATAACATGTTGCTGCCGAGTTGCGGCGAGCCGGTAATGACGCCAACTTTGGATATGGTTCTGGGTTGTTATTATCTCACCAATACTAGACCTGGGGCTAAGGGCGAGGGGATGGCTTTTTGCGATTTTGAAGAAGCTAAGCTGGCTTATGAATTAGGAAGTGTCAGCTTGGATGCTGAAATAGAGGTAAGAAACAAAGATGGAGACGGACAGAGATTAAAGACCAATGTTGGTCGAATTTTGTTCAATGAGGTTTTACCTCCTGAATTTAGATTCTATAATCAAGTAATAGACAAAGCTACTTTGAAGCGCTTGGTGTTAGACTGCTATCGTTTGTTGGGAAGTGCCCCCACTGTTACTATGCTTGACAATCTTAAGCAGCTCGGCTTTGAATATGCTACTAAATCGGGCATCACCATTGCTGCGAAGGACATCGAAGTGCCTCGAGATAAAGCAAAGCTTCTTGAAGAGGGTGATGAGAAAATAGCTGTTATCGAAAGCCAGTTTAACCGAGGGCTGATAACCGAGGATGAGCGCTACAGCGGTGCAATTCAAGTCTGGACAGAGACTACGGATAAAATCACAGAAACCATCTCCCAATCCTTGGACCGCTATGGCGGTATATATATGATGGCAACCTCAGGGGCGAAAGGAAATATTTCGCAAATCAGGCAAATGGCTGGTATGCGAGGATTAATGACTGATCCTGCAGGAAGGATAATCGATTTCCCTATCAAGTCAAGCTTTCGTGAAGGGCTCTCGGTGATGGAGTATTTTATATCAACTCACGGGGCTCGCAAAGGATTGGCTGACACTGCTTTGAGGACTTCAGATGCGGGTTATCTTACCCGCCGCCTTGTTGATGTGGCTCAAGATTTGATTATATTCGAAGAAGATTGTGGTACTGAAGAGGGTATTTGGCTATTTGAGAAAACTGAGAAAGAATTGTTAGCTCCCTTCAGTGAGCGGCTAGTCGGGCGTTTAGCTGCAGCTGATATTACTGATTCGGGTACGGGTGAGATTATTGTACGCAGGAATGAGGAAATTGACGAGGAAAAGGCAAAACAAATTACCGAGGCTGGTATTAATCAAGTATGTGTGAGGTCACCGCTTAGTTGTCATTCCCGCCGTGGTATCTGCCAATACTGTTACGGACGCGATCTTGCCAGAATAGGGCTAGTGGAAACTGGCACTGCAGTAGGCATTATTGCCGCCCAAAGTATTGGGGAGCCGGGCACTCAGCTTACATTGCGCACCTTCCATACGGGAGGTGTAGTTGGGGCGGATATTACCAGTGGTTTACCACGGGTAGAGGAACTGTTTGAAGCCAGGGTGCCAAAAGGATTGGCTGTTCTTTCTGAAATAGATGGTATTGCAGAGGTAATTGAGACTCAAGATGTGCGGAAAATCAGAGTCACCAGTTCTGAATCATATTTAGATGAATATACGTTGCCATCGGGAGCGGAGGTGGTTGTAAGTAATGGGCAGCGGGTCGAAGCCGGAACAAGCCTTGCCACTCTAGCACCTCCGTTGTCTAAAAAACCAACCAAAAGCAAGAAACCAGCAGTTATTGAAGAGCATCCGGTGATAGCTAGAGTTGCTGGTAATGTAGTTGTTGAGGATGGTCACCTTTATATCAAATATGAAGAGGTGGAAGAGCGAGAGTATATAATTCCCTCCGGAAGCCACATTCGTATTAAATCAGGCGATAGGGTGAAAGCTGGAGACCAGTTAATTGATGGTGCTGTTGATCCACAGGATATTCTACGTATTATGGGGAGGGAAGCAGTGCAGCAGTATTTGGTTGAAGGGGTGCAAAAGGTCTATCGCTCGCAGGGCGTAAGCATTAATGATAAACATATCGAAATTATTGCCCGCCAGATGCTTAGACGAGTGCGTGTCGAATCCCCGGGTGACACCGAGCTTCTTTCCGGAGACCTGGTCGATCGCTTTGAGTACGAGAGTATAAATGCTAAGGTTTTGGCTGAAGGGGGTGAACCAGCTACCGCTCAAACTGTTCTCCTCGGGATTACTCGTGCTTCGTTAAGTACAAGTAGTTGGTTAGCTGCTGCGTCTTTCCAAGAAACTACGAGAGTGCTTACTGAAGCGGCAATTTGGGGGAGAACAGATAGGCTTCTCGGGCTAAAGGAAAACGTAATTATCGGTAAACTTATTCCATCTCAGGCTTTACCCACGGCTGAGGAAGGTGAAGCAGTAGCTCCACAAATCGATGTTTCAGTGGTGCCGGAGGAAAAGCTGCTCACCTGAGCTAGAGGCTAGGGATAATTTATATTAAGTTAGAACTTGTGGTTTCAAAAATCCTCACTATCAAGCGAGGATTTTTCTATTAATCGCCCGTTTCTATTGGCTTTAGTTTGCTGATACTTGATGTGATATAATTGCAAATAAGCTTTGGTTGACTTCCTGAGCAATGAAAGAGAAGGAAGTAAAGACACGGATAATATCAGGTAAGCCCAGCGCTGATGATGTTTCACTGGACACTAATCTTCGCCCCAGGCGTCTGAGTGATTTTATCGGACAGGGGAAGGTTAAGAGTAACCTCGAGATAGCTATTGCAGCTGCTCAGAAACGCGGAGAACCTTTAGACCATATTCTTCTTTACGGGCCACCCGGTTTAGGAAAGACTACATTAGCCTACATTATCGCTGCTGAAATGAGAGTCAATATCAGAGTTAGCTCGGGGCCAGCTATAGAGCGTCCCGGAGATTTGGCAGCTATCCTGACTAATCTGCAAAAAAACGATGGTTTTTTTATTGACGAGATTCACCGACTCAGCCGCCCCGTAGAAGAAATACTTTATCCGGCAATGGAAGATTTTGCCATAGATATAATTCTTGGTAAGGGGCCAGGTGCCAGGAGTTTACGCTTAAGTCTACCTCGTTTTACCTTGATTGGAGCTACCACACGCTATGCCTTGATGAGCCCGCCTCTGAGGGACAGATTCGGTGCTGTTTATCGCCTTGATTTCTATGATGAACCGGCTATAAGGGAGATCTTAAGACGTTCAGCAAGTATCCTCAAGATAGATATAGACGAGCCTGGCATCAGTCAAATTGCCTGTCGAGCTCGAGGGACACCACGAGTAGCTAATAGGATTCTCAAACGAGTACGTGACTATGCTCAAGTAATGGCGAATGGGGTGATTACCGAATCTGTTGCCATTGAAGCACTTTCCAAATTAGAGATAGATCATATTGGTTTGGATGAGATAGACCACAAGGTTCTACGCACTATAATTGAAAAATTCGATGGTGGGCCAGTCGGACTGGAAACTATTGCTGCTTCTATCAGTGAGGAAGCAGATACTATAATGGATGTTTACGAACCATATCTTCTTCAATTAGGATTCCTAGAGAGGAAACCTCGCGGTAGAGTAGCCACCAGGCTTGCCTGCGAACACCTGGGAGTTGCTTATAAGAAGGGGCAGTCGTCTCAGTCAAGCCTTTGGTAAAGGTTACTAGGTATTTTCCCTTCCTGTTGCTGGTCAGCAGCATAAAAGAGCCGTTGGACTTAAAGCAAAATGAGCTTTAGAAGCGGATTTGTTATCCTGCTCCTCTTGACCGTTTCATTGCTGTCATTAGCTTGCCAGAAGCCATCTGGCACGACTACGGTGACCAGAGTTATCGATGGCGATACTATTATTATTGAAGGTGGTTATCATGTGCGTTATATTGGCATCGATGCTCCTGAGAGCGGTGAATTCTATTACTTGGAAGCGAAACAGATAAATGAAGGGCTGGTAGCGGGCAAGAATGTTAGGCTGGAGAGAGATATTTCAGATAAAGATAGCTATGGAAGATTACTGCGCTACGTTTATATTGGCGATGACTTCGTCAATGCCGAGATGGTAAGGCAAGGTTGTGCCTGGGCTATAGCCTATCCGCCTGATGTTAAATATCAGGTCTATTTGGAAGCTATGGAAAAAGAAGCCAGACAATCAAAGCGTGGAATTTGGAGGTAGAAATAGCTCCTTTCTTTTTAATTTCGCCTTGCCGGCTTGATCGATAAAAGTCAGCGAGTTGATTTATTGGATAGCTTTAGTGGTTTCCGGTCAGCCTCTCTTATTTTTCGTTCCAGCAGTGCTGGACCAAGAAGAAGTAGTAAGGCTAATAACACGAGGATTAGCCATCCGCCGAAGCCAATAGCACTCTTGCCACCCAGGCCTATTATTATCAGGGTCACTACTTCCAGGGTTAATAGAGCTCCGACTTTGGCCCAACGCTGTCTGATGCGGATGAAAGTGGCTACGGTTAGCGCCAACACTGCAAAGCTCAAAGCAATCAGAGAGGCGAACTCATAAAGTTGCTCTTGCCATATAAGTTTATCTTCTAATTCTAGCGCTAGCATCCAACCTAACACTATAGGGATAGGAAGCAGCATTAATGAGGCAAACAGCCAGTCTTTTTTGATAGTCTGCTTGGTTGCGGAGAATATAACGAGTAGAGCTAAGGGAATGTAAGCAGTGGCAGCGAACCAAGCCCAGCCGCCAGGTAAATATATCAATAGGATGCCAACAGCTAAAACTGGAATTAGGCAATAACCCAGCCAGGGGAATAACCAAGCTGGCTTACCGTGACACCAACCATAAATTACAGCGCCAGCAATTGCACCTAACATTCCAACTAGCCAAAAGGCATTTTGCCAGAAATGCATAGCGAAGAGTGCGGCAACTAAAAGATGGGGCAGGGCAGCGAAAAGAGCTTGACGCCAACTACCCTGGCTATATACCTCGTACATTTGCTTAGAAACGATTCGTGGAGAACCTAAAAGCTTTGCCGCAGTTGCAGTGGCTTCTTCTTCGGAGAGCCCGGATTCTATTAATTCGTGGCTTTTGTCCTCAAGGTGTGCATTAAGCTCCCGCACCACATTGCTTTCGATTGTGGTATCGAGCCTTAGATAGTCTTTGAGACTATCTGTATAGTTCAACTTAGTCGGCATTGCTTTGTCAACCGGTTGCTGGTTGCATAATTAAAGCCACGGCTGTAGCGAAGTCTTGCCAGGCAGCTAGTCTTTCAGCCAGAGCTTTTTGTCCCTTTTGTGTTATGTAGTAGTAGCGCCTTTCTTGGCCGCTTGGTAATCGTTGCCATTTACCCTGAATAAGCCCGGCTTTTTCCAGGCGGTGGAGCGCTGGATAGAGAGTGCCTTCCTTGAATTGAAAGTAGCCATTGCTTCTTTTGTCTAGTTCTTTTATGATATAGTAGCCATACATTGGCTGGTGATTAATCAAGTACAGGAGCAAAGAATCGGTATTGCCTTTGAGTAATTCACGTTCGTAGTTCATGTCTATACCTCGCTTAAAGAATCAGGCTTAGTTCTAAGAATAGCATTGGCAGATGTTATCGTCAAGTCGGTGGCTTTATTTGACAAAAAAGACTTTTAGCTGTATATTAGCAGTAGCTTTTATCCTCTGGTGGTTAGAGCGAGGTGGAACCACCCGTTCTCATCCCGAACACGGAAGTGAAACGCCTCAGCGCAGACGATACTAGGGTGGCAACTCCTTGGGAAAATATGCCACTGCCAGGGGTTTTTTCTAAGCCCCTTGAAGTCAGGTCTTATTTATGCATAACACAGTACCCCAAATATCAAGAAGCTTTGACACGTTGAACCAAACGCCTTATAATTTTAGTTAGCGGTGTCAGTTGAGCGAGCAGCAAGAGGTGTAAAGGACAAGGACGAATATGGCCAGCAGGTTTGAAAAATTCTCAGAGAGAGCTCGTCGAGCCCTAACCCATGCCCAAGAAGAAGCGCAACGTTTTGGACACAATTACATTGATACTGAGCATTTATTACTGGGTCTTATAGCTGAAGAGGAAAGTGTAGCTAGTAAAGTCCTAGGCAACTTGGGTGTGCTCCCGAATAAAATACGAGCTGCTGTGGAGTTTGTAGTGGGGCGGGGGGAGAGGTCTGCAATCGGCGAGGTTGGGCTTACTCCCAGGGCAAAGAGAGTTATTGAGCTTGCGGTTGACGAGGCTCGCCGCTTGAATCATAGCTATATAGGCACTGAGCATCTCCTGTTAGGCCTTCTGCGTGATCGTGATGGCGCAGCTGTTGGTATTTTGGAGAGCTTTGGTGTCACCTTCGAGAAAGCTCAGGCTGAGATAAACAGTATTCTAAGCCAAGGAGCATCTCAACCCCGTGCTGTAGCTCGAGGTACTGCTCGGACACCGGTCTTAGACCAGCTTGGAATCGATCTAACTGGTGCGGCTCGAGCCGGAAAGCTTGATCCTATTATTAACCGTAGCAAGGAGATTGAGCGGGTTATCCAAATACTAAGCCGTCGCACGAAAAACAACCCGGCGCTTATAGGTGAACCGGGTGTTGGCAAAACGGCGATTGTTGAAGGCTTGGCACATCGAATTGTGGCAGGTGAAGTCCCTGAGACGTTACAGGGCAAGCGACTCTTGACTCTTGATATAGGCTCGTTGGTAGCTGGCACAAAATATCGCGGTGAATTTGAAGAAAGGCTGAAGAAGGTAATTGACGAGATAAAAAGCGCTGGCAATTGTGTGATTTTTGTGGATGAGCTGCATACCATAGTTGGTGCGGGTGCTGCTGAGGGTGCTGTTGATGCCTCCAATATCTTGAAACCGTCGCTTTCCCGAGGTGAACTCCAGTGTATTGGCGCCACCACCTTGGACGATTACCGCAAGTATATTGAGAAAGATGCTGCGTTAGAGCGTCGTTTTCAACCGGTAATGGTGGCTGAGCCGACTGTGGAGCAGACTCTGGATATAGTGCGAGGCATTAAGGCGCGTTATGAAGAGCATCACCGATTGACTATAAGTGATGAGGCTTTGCAGGCTGCGGCCTCCTTAGCCGCTAAATATATACCAGACCGATTCTTGCCCGATAAGGCTATCGATTTAATGGATGAAGCTGCATCTCGAGTTCGCATTATGCGAGGTGGGGTACCTATCGGTTTGACTGAAGCCAGGCGTGCTCTGGAGGCTGTGCGCAAGGATAAAGACACGGCCATTTCGTCTAAAGAGTATGAGCATGCTGCTGAGCTGCGCGATCGGGAAGTTCAGTTGGTGGACAAAATCAACAGCCTGGAGCAAAAGTGGCAGGCAGAGCAGCAGCAGGAGAAGCCAGTTGTGACCGAGGAAGATATCGCCGAGGTGGTCAGTATGTGGACTGGAGTCCCTGTAGTGCGCTTGACCACTGATGAGTCCAGTCGCCTGCTGCAAATGGAGGAGGCTTTGCACCGCCGCATTATTGGCCAAGACGAGGCTATAAATGTTGTGTCTAAGGCGGTGAGGCGTGCCCGAGCCGGCTTGAAGGAACCTCGCCATCCGATTGGTAGCTTTATTTTCCTTGGGCCGACGGGGGTGGGCAAGACTGAGCTGGTTAGGGCTCTAGCCGAGTTCATGTTCGGCAGTGAAGATGCCATGGTCCGGCTTGATATGTCTGAATTCATGGAGCGACATACTGTGGCTCGATTGGTTGGTGCTCCTCCAGGATATGTAGGCTATGACGAGGGAGGGCAATTAACTGAGGCAGTGAGGCGAAAGCCCTATTGCGTGATACTACTCGATGAGATTGAGAAGGCACACCCTGATGTTTTTAATATATTGCTCCAGATTTTTGATGATGGCCACTTGACCGATGCTAAAGGGCGCCGTGTTGATTTTCGCAACAGTATAGTGGTTATGACGAGCAACGTCGGCGCCAAACATATAAAAGGCGTTATGAGCATTGGCTTCGCTGCTCGGACCGATGAGGACAAGCATCGTCAAACTGAGTACGAGAAGATGAAGGAAAAAGTGCTGGCGGAGTTAAAGACGACCTTTCTGCCTGAGTTTCTAAATCGCATTGATGAAGTGGTCGTTTTCCATTCTCTCAGTAAAGAACAAATCCGCCAAATCGTCGATTTGATGCTCAGTCAGGTGGCTAAGTCAGTAGGCGAGAAGAATCTGAAGCTGGAGATCACCGACGCTGCCAGGGATTTTCTGTGTGAAAAAGGCTATGACCCGACTTTCGGGGCACGGCCTCTGCGCCGTGTCATTCAGAATGAGGTTGAGGATAAGCTTTCTGAAGCTCTACTCCGTGGCGAGTTCAGCCCCGGCGATACCTTAAACGTGGACTATGACGGTGAGAAAATTGTGATTCGGGCCGCCGCTGGAGCCTTATCGGGGGAGGGGATAACACAAGAGCTGAACTGAACCTCGTAATTCCAGCTTGTCGATAGTCTGATTCTACTTAGGGCGGGACTGAGTATAGATTATAAAACCCCGCCCTTTTTAATATTAAAATCTGTTGTTGGTGGTTTTGGCATTGATTGAGGTTCGATAACTTGAATAAGCCTAGATCCAAGACTGTCTTTGTTTGCCAGCAGTGTGGTAAGGAAAGTCCAAAATGGCTAGGCCGTTGTCCTGGCTGCCAGGAGTGGAATAGCTTCGTAGAAACCGTTGTCACCGCCTCCAGTCAAGTAGCTACGTGGTTATATACAGAGGAAAATGCACCCCGTGAGCTTTCCAAACTGAAAACTGAAGCATATCCCCGGCTGAGTTTTCCTTTTACTGAGTTTAATCGGGTTCTAGGTGGGGGTCTGGTGACTGGTTCTTTGGTTCTTGTTGGCGGTGACCCGGGTATCGGAAAGTCCACCCTGTTGCTTCAGGCCTCATCAGCGGTGGCTGAGCGAGGAGGTGCGGTAGTATACGTTTCTGGCGAGGAGTCATCTCAGCAGATTAAGCTGAGGTCGGAACGCCTGGGGATAGGTGGTGATAGACTTTATATTCTTCCCGAGACTAATCTTGAGGCTATCCTTGGACGCTTGGGAGAATTATCTCCGAATCTGGTGGTTGTTGATTCTATCCAGACTGTTTATATAGAGGAGCTGACTGGAGCACCGGGCAGTGTTGGCCAAATACGGGAATGCACCTTGAGGCTTATGAGATGGGCAAAACGAGCCAGTATTCCGGTGCTCATTACCGGACATGTAACCAAAGACGGGGCTATTGCCGGCCCTAGAGTGTTAGAGCACATTGTCGATGTGGTTCTTTATCTCGAGGGTGAGACCTTTAGTAGCTATCGGATATTGCGGAGCACCAAGAATCGTTTTGGTTCCAGCAATGAAGTGGGCATTTTTGAGATGAGCGGTGGTGGTTTAATAGAGGTGTCTAACCCATCTGAAGCTTTCCTGGCTTCGCATCGTGATGGAGCAGTTGGTTCGGCTGTGGTGCCGACCTTTGAGGGAAGCCGTCCTCTGCTGGTGGAAATCCAAGCTTTAACCAGTCTAGCCAGTTTTGCTCCCCCGCGGCGGATTGCTAATGGTGTAGATTTCAATCGGTTGCTTTTAATAGCGGCTGTGCTTACCAGGCGTGCTGGGGTTAACCTTTCTAATCAAGACGTCATAACTAACGTTATCGGCGGTATGAGGATCGGTGAGCCGGCAGCTGACTTAGGTATTGCTTTAGCGATTGCATCGAGCCACCGTGATGCTCGGGTTGCCCAGGGGCTTGTAGCCCTTGGTGAGGTAGGGTTGAGTGGTGAGATTAGAGCCGTGCCTCAATTAGAGAGGCGACTTAGTGAAGCAGCCAGGTTGGGTTTTAAGCGTTGCCTGATTCCCGAGACCTCGTCCAAACCTTCATTCGATATGAAGGGAGTTGAACTCCTGAAAGCAGGCACTGTAGCTGAAGCCCTGCGACTGGGTCTTGTCAGGCCACCGAGGAAGTGAGAGTATCTAGCAGTCCCAAGTTGTCATCGCGAGCGAAGCGAAGCAATCTAATGATTGCCTCTGAGGATTGCTTCGTTGCTAGCGCTCCTCGCAGCGACATAAAAAACCATCAAGCTATCCCTTCTCAAACAGGGGTTGTCATTGTCGGAGCTGGCAGCAGTCAGCGAATAGGGGTGGATAAAGTCTTTCTGCCTCTGGCTGGCAAACCTTTGCTAGCCTGGTCAGTGGATGTCTGTCAAAGCTGTGAACCAGTAAGTCAGATAGCAGTCGTTTTAAATGAGACTAAGTTGGATCTGGGGCGGAGATTAGTCGCTGAAAGAGGCTGGTCCAAGGTGGTGGAGGTTTGCCTTGGTGGTAATCGGCGACAAGACTCTGTCAGACAGGGGCTCAATAAGCTGAAGGGCTGTGATTGGGTAATTGTTCATGATGGAGCCCGTCCTTTCTTGACGTTGGATTTGATTCGTCATGGATTAGAGGCAGCCCAAAGCACTGGGGCAGCAGTGGCAGCAGTTCCGGTTAAGGACACTATCAAAATTGGTAATGGTGACCTGATGGTGAGGGGGACGCTCAATCGTCAGAAATTATGGGCGGTGCAGACACCTCAAGTTTTCCGCTTTGATATAATAACTAAAGCCCATGAGCAAATAACAGGCGATGTCACCGATGATGCCAGCATGGTGGAACAGCTGGGATACCAGGTCAAGCTTTACACGGGGTCTTATGACAATATAAAAATAACCACTCCTGAAGATTTGGCTTTGGCTGAAGTCATAGCGAGGAAGAAGTAGCCTGATGCGAGTCGGAATTGGGTATGATGTACATCCGCTAGTCCCGGGGCGCAGGTTGGTTCTGGGTGGAGTGGAGATTCCGTTTGACAAAGGGCTCTCAGGCCATAGTGATGCTGATGTATTGGCCCATGCTATAATGGATGCTTTGCTTGGTGCCGCAGGGCTCCGAGATATTGGAACCCAGTTTCCCCCGAATGCCCCAAAGTATAAAGATATTTCCAGCTTAATTTTGCTCGGCGAGGTGAATAAACTACTCAAGGTGAAAGGTTTTAAGGTTGGAAACATTGATGCAGTTGTTGTTGCCGAGCAGCCTAAGCTGGCACCTTTCATTGAGGACATGCGTGGTCGCATCGGTCGGACCCTGGGAGTTGATTTAGGGCAGGTGATGGTTAAGGCAACTACCACCGATGGCTTAGGGTTTGCTGGCAGGGGAGAGGGGATAGCTGCTTATGCCGTAGCTCTGGTGGAAGAAGAAACGTAATTTTCCAAAGGTAAGGCTTGATGAAGCTTATCAGGAGCATCAGGAGGGATATACAGGCGGTCTTTGAGCATGACCCGGCAGCCAGGAATGCTTGGGAGGTCTTTTTTGTCTATCCTGGCTTTCATGCCCGGCAGTGTCATCGCCTGGCCCATACCCTCTGGAACTGGCGTATCCCGTTTTTCCCTCGCCTGGTTTCGCACATCGGCCGTTTTCTGACTGGAATTGAAATTCACCCCGGGGCTAAGATTGGGGAGGGCTTTTTTATCGACCATGGCATGGGGGTTGTAATCGGTGAGACGTCTGAGATAAGGGACAATGTTGCCTTGTACCAGGGAGTTACTTTGGGTGGCACAAGCTTATTGAAAAAGAAGAGACATCCGACTCTGGGCAACAATGTGGTTGTGGGCGCCGGGTCAAAGCTTATTGGAGCTATCACCATCGGTGACAATGTTAAAGTCGGTGCTGGTTCCGTGGTGATAACCTCGGTGCCGGCTAACGCCACTGTTGTCGGTGTGCCAGGTCGAGTGGTTGAGATTCGTAATCCTGATACTGATACTGTGGAGAAATTGCCTGACCCGGTTTGGGAAAAGCTTGAGAGTCTGGAAAAAAAGGTTGCTGCGCTAGAGAGAGTCTTGAGAGATATGCGGCCTAAGGCCAAGACGACTGCTAAACGTTCACCTTCGGAGAAGACGGATGAAAGTATTTAATACGCTGACGGGACAAAAAGAGGAGTTTCGCCCCAAGCGCAAAAAGGTGAGCATGTATGTCTGCGGCGTTACCGTTTATGACGATTGCCATATCGGGCATGCCATGAGCTA
>Ga0315280_10002836_pt1 | contig 27507 bp, 18 predicted proteins | sample YL17G06_40_MG_FD_203697 | JGI IMG/M metagenome (GOLD analysis project Ga0315280, IMG submission 203697) | Sediment microbial communities from Yellowstone Lake, YNP, Wyoming, USA - YL17G06_40 | ecosystem: Environmental > Aquatic > Freshwater > Lake > Sediment | place: USA: Wyoming | collected... | reverse complement strand
TATCTCAAAACCTGCGGGAAATGCGGGAAAGAAAAGGCCGCCGCTTACGCTCTGGATGGCACGCCCCTCTGCCAACGATGTGCGTCGGGTTATAAGGGGGACCTGTGATGGCCGAATGCTTCAAAGGGGGAATTTTCGACTCCTTTGTGGCTGACTACGAGCGGCGGGAGAAATACCTCACAGCCCGGACCTACCACATCCTGCTGGGCGAGTTCGCAAAGTGGCTTGACGGCAGGGGACTTGCGGACTTCGACCGGAATCAAGTCCTGGAATTCCTCGAAGGGCAAAAATGGTCGAACGCTTCTCGCAATTGCTTCCTCGCGGCCTTGCGCGGGTGGGCGAAGTTTGCGCGGGGGTATGCAGAGGAAGGCCACGAGCAGGCAAGGCTATCGCGGATCGAGGGAATCAAGGAGTACGCGGTCAAGCGCGAGGAGAAGCCCGCCCTAAGCTTGGAGCAGGTCTCGGACCTCTTCGATGTGATGGACCCCGACACCTCGACTGTATTTTGGATTCTGTTATGGTTCGGCTTCCGGTTGGGCGAGCTCAAGATGATCAAAGGCATTGATTGGGGCGCGGGAAGGCTAGAAGTGGAGACCGAGAAGGCTGGAGGCACGAGGACGCTCTTCTTCGATGGATACACGGCGAAGCTATTGCGTCACGCCGCCGACAAGGGGCTGCTCGACCTGCCCGACATCAAGATATGGAAGATGCTCCGGAAGTATTCGGGCTATTGCGCCCCAGCCAGGCTCACTCCGCACACCTGCCGCCACACCTTCGCCACCCACTTCTCGACGCTTACCGACGAGTTTACCCTGAAGCGGATGCTCGGCCACCACTACACCTCTGCCACAGATGTCTACGTCCACAGGTTCGACGAGCAGATACGCGAGGTCATGGTGAACCGGCATTACCTGAAAACCCTGGAGGTGAGGGAAGATGGAGCCTGAGTTTGCTGAAGGTCCGACTGAAGAGGTCGAGCGCCTCGCAGCTAAGACGCTTAGGCCCGAACGCCGCATCAGCGCAGAGGACTTGGTGGCGAGCGAGCTTGCGAGCGCCATCCTCTCCGAGCCGCTTCAAAAGATCAGGCACGCGTGCGAGGCGCTAATGCTCTTGGACGAGGCCGAGCTGAAGCAGGCGGGGATAACAAACGACGAGGCGAAAGAGTCCGAGAAACTCCACGCTGTAAGCTTGGCGCTCTATAACGCATACGTCCATGAACTCGTAGACAGCTACGGACGAGTCGTGGACAACTACTGTAGCATCGCGTGGCCATTCACGCGCGAGGAGGCGAAGGACTGGTTGGGATGGGCCGAGAAGCTTAGTGTGACCTATTGGCGCCACGGCGATGCCGATGCGATGAAGGAGGAGGAACTGGATAAGCTGGAGCGGTTTGAAAGGATTTACGAAATAACGCGACGACAAGCTACAATGCCGACCCTGAAGACCTTTACGACGCGCTTCGAGCAATACGCCATGCCGAAGGCCACTGTGCTAATGAAGAAGATCATCCTCCTGGTCTCGCCCGACTCCTACCGGCAGGCGCTGCAGATCCTCCGGGGTGGCAGGCGTGGAAAACCTGAGCCTTAACATCGCCTGGGTCCGCGGGGAGGGCGGCATCGACTTCTCGCGCCCGAACGTCTTCTTCTCACTTGGAATGCGCGGCTCGGGAAAGTCCGCCTTCTTGGAGCTGTGCGCGTCTCGCTACCTAGACAACGGCGGGAAGGTCTTCGACCTATTCGGCAGCAAGGACGGGGAGGGGCTAGCGTGGCTGCGGTCGCCCTACGCCAAAAACAAACATGTCCTCTTACTCCGTGGGGATTTAGTCGAGGTGAAATCCGAGCATGAAAATATCCAAGCCACGAAGTTCAGGCTCTCGGACCTAGACCGAGCGGATATCTTCATCTCCGCCTCGCCCCTCTACTCTGACCTGGACGAGGAGTTCACCGCTGTCAACCACATCCTCGACGTGCTCTGGAAGCGCATGAGCTGGACCGAGCCTATCTTCTTGGTCATGCGGGAAGCGGCCAACCTGATTTACTCGCGGATCAAGGTCAGAAAGAACCAGATCATGGCCAAGTCTGAAGCCCTTTACATGCTCCGGGAGTCGAGGCACTGCGGGCTCGCGCTTGGGCTGGACTCGATCAAGCACACCTCGATTGACATAGACGTCCGGACGCTCACCGACTACCTGTTGATTAAAAATACGGGGATGCACGGACTGCCCCAGGACTTATGGTGGGTCTACAAGGTTTTCGACCCGCACGCGCTCCGCAAGCTCCACCCAAAGGAGTTTATCATCGTGGATCGTCAGGGGCGTCTGGGTTTGGGGACCTTTGCCTTACCGCCCTGGCACAAGCGGGAAAAGGAGAATATCCTAGTCGAGACGGGTTTGGAACTCCAGTACTATCAGCCTGCAGCGAAAGAGGACCACCTCCGAGAGTTGATAACCGAGGCGCTCTTGTCACTCCCGCCAGAGCCCGAGCCGGGTGATGTGGCCGAGTGGATAAAGAAGACCGAAGGCGTGGATGCAAGCCCCATTACAATAGGCCAGCAACTTCGGTCGATAGGGTATCGGACGGACTTTATATTCAGGGACGGGAAGGGCAGGCGGGTCATACGCAAGAACTCATGAGCGCAAAGAGATTTATTTAGTATTAAAACGAATGTGCGAGTTAGGCAATTTTCAGTAAATTTATATGCATCTTGAGATTACGTAAAACGAGGAGACGAGGAGGCAAAAAGTGCGGATTAAGAGTTCAAATGGCGCATTTCTGTCGGCTTTTATGATAATTGCGATTGCGGCCTTTGCGATACCACTTTTATCATCCAGTCCGGTGCACGCTACTCTTACATCACATGCTCCGATATACATCAACGGCAACGACAACTTCATCTCTGCTAACGGTGTCGTGGGCGGTAGTGGGACTGAAAACGATCCCTACATCATAGAGAACTGGGACATAAACGCGGAGAACGTCCACGGAACTTGGATAGAGAATACGACCGCGTACTTCATCATCAGGAACTGCTACGTGCACGATGGGTGGAATAACGGCAAGTTTGGAATTTATCTCAACTCTGTAATAAATGGAAAAATCGACAACTGCATTATTGAGAACAACTATGATGGTATTATGTTTAATCATTCCAGCAATAATTTCATAAATTGTGCTATCTCAAACAACGCTCTGTACGGCATCTACCTCTCCTATTCTCCTAACAATTGCTTGAAAAATAATGCCCTCCTAAACAACATGTGTAATTTGAATGTTTGGGGGTCTGAAAATATTTCATGTTATTACCAAGATATAGATACTTCCAACGAGATTAACGGCAAACCCATCTATTACATGATTGAGAAGGAAAACTTGGTTTTCGATGGGGAAAATATAGGATATTTGGGCTTAATATCATGTGAAAACATCTTGGTAAATAACCTTACAATGGGAGAGGACACTGAAGGAATTTACCTCTTTAGCACAAACTGTTCCACCATAACGAATTGTATAACTACAAACAAATATTGGGAAGGCATTCTCCTCATTTCTTCCTCAAATAACATAATTAAAAACTGCGCCACGAGAAATAATTATTTGTATGGTTTTGAGATAATTTCTTCCTCAAATAATACCATCTTAAATTGTAACATAGAGAACAACCTCCGCGGCATCTACCTCTACAACTATTCGGACAACAACCTCGTCTTGAACAATACTGTAGAGAACAACTACTACGGCATCTACTCCTACTATAAGTCGGACAACAATCGCATCTACCACAACATCATCATAAACAACGCCACCCAAGCGTACGACAATTGCTCCAACTACTGGGACAACGGATATCCATCAGGCGGGAACTACTGGAGTGATTATGCTGGTGCTGACAACTATCGGGGAGAAAATCAGGACATGCTGGGGAGCGACGGGATAGGCGACACTCCATGTTACATCATTGGCGATAACAACCGCGACCGATACCCCCTCATGAATCCATTTGGAGAACAGCCGATAGTTCTGAGGGCCTATCCTTCAGGCTTTGAGAACAATACTGCTGGAGGCATTGATGGTTGGATATCCAAACCAAACGTCACGGGAGAAAACTGGGCCATGATGGTGGCGAAGAGAATAGGATCCGGTGCGGTAGCAGCGGCGGCCTTGTGCGGTGATGTCCAGTATTACAGAGTTAGCGGCTATAGCAATGGTTACACGGACAACTTAGACGTACTCCTCGACATCACCTTCCAGTGGATGAAGCCGGGAGCGACGAAGGTGCTCTGGTTTGATGGAGACAATATCTACTCACCATATAAAAGCACTGGAGCGAATGCTAAGAAGCTTCTGGACAACCTCAGGGTTAAAGGCTACAGCATCTATGGGGATAACAGAAACCTCGACGTTATTGACAACCTTAGTCTCTACGATATCTTGGTTTTGCCGATGATACAGTTGGGTAATAGGACAATTGGTGGTGATCCGAGCCTGTTACCGGATAATTGGCTCAACGCCGTAAGAAACTTTGTTAATAGCGGCAAAGGCGCGCTTATAATGGGAAATGGCGACTACTTGAATTACTGCTATAACAGGGTATCGAACAAAATTCTGGACAACCTTGGCTTCGGCTGGTGGTTCCAGAACGACTCTCTCTATGATAATAATCAGAACTATTCAAACTCACCGGACAACGCCTCCAAGCCATATGTCGTAAAGGTAACTGGAAATCCGATCGGCGACAACTTCGCAGCCCAAACCGGAAGAGAAAACATTGGAATGTACAGGCCCTGCACCCTGATCCCGGAGCCGACCATCACAGCGACCGTTAATGTTCCGGATGCCGTCGGAGATCAAGGGACTTCAGTCATACTCTCGGTTACAATCAGGAACAAAAGCACAGTCTGGGACAACTTCTCGCTGAGCGTGAGCGACAGTAATGCTTGGGGACCGACTCTATCAACTACCATGATTCACCTCGACCCTAGTGCGAGCACGACTGTAGACATCGCGGTAAACATTCCACTTGGCACTTGGGGCCAGATGGACAACGTAACCGTCACCGCGACTTCGTTTAGCGGCTATGATTTCACCTTTAGCGGCGCCGGTAGAGTGATGAGCGGTGGGGCGAAGCCTCTCGGGCCGCACCCAGGTTGGTGGGGCTGGCCGAATAACACACTGTGGGTCGCCAAGCTGGAAATTGAGAACAACATTGATGTGGGATGTTTCTTCGGCGCTAAGACCGGGGCTGAGGACACATTTTATGCCCCACCCCCCGCATTTCCGCCCTATATCCGGATGGTTTTCCAACAGGGAGGGGTTGATTATGACAGTATTACTAGAGCTGAACCTGCAGCTCCCCAGAGCTATACCTGGTACGTAAAGATGCAGTACGACAGTTGGGGGGGCGATAATGTTAATGCGAAGATTTGGGCTGAACTCGAGAACGCCGACACCTTGTTCATTCCGCAGGATTATTCAGTAATCCTCGAAAACCAAGCCGATGGTATGGGTCCCTGGAACTTGCGTAAGGAGAATGGTTCGATCACCCTAGTCGATGGTGTTAAAAGGTATGCGACCCTCTACATGGACAACGCCGTGAATGTCACCGTTTCGCAAAGCTCGCAAACAGGTGGTTCGGACCAGAACTTGGTCTACACCGTGACAGTCCAGAATACGGGCAGGTACGATGATAACTACTCGCTAAGCGCGTCCGATACCAAGGGCTGGGAGCTCAATGTATCTCCCTCATCTCTGTCAGTCCCCGCCGGCACTAGCGGCACCGCGACGCTAACTATGAACCCAAGTGGTATGGGACCCGACCCGATTACTGTGACCGCTGATGGCTCCTACGCGTCCGACTACGCAAGATTCACTGCCGTGCCTCTTTCCGTAACGATTTCGCCAAGCCTACAACACGGTTGGATTGGCGACAATCTTTTCTACAGCATTGTGGTTAAGAACCTAGGTGTTAAAGACAACTTCCTTCTAAACCTAACAGAAGCCCTCGGATGGCCGTACGGCTGGAACGCGCCAATTGACAACGCAGTGAAGCTCGACAATGGAGAAAACTGGACCGGTACAGTCTGGGTCATGGTTGCAGGAAACCTCGGCGACATCGACAACCTCAAAGTCACGGCAACATCTTACATGGACAACACGGTTACGACCAGCGCCACCTGTCAGGCTCATGCAAGTCGGATTTTACACAATCCGATTTACATCAACGGCAACGACAACTTCACAAGTTCGAACGGCGTCACATCTGGCTCGGGCACGGAGAACGAACCCTACATCATAGAGAACTGGGACATAAGCGCGGAGGACGCCAACGGGATTGAGATAAATAACACGACCGCGTACTTCGTCATCAGGAACTGCTACGTGCACGGCTGTCGAGCTTCTGGCTGTAATGGGATCCGCTTTGATAACGTAATCAACGGCAATATTAACAACAACCTAGTGGATAATAACTATGGGGGGATCAGCCTCTCACACTCCTCGAGCAATGTGATCTCTAATAGCATTGTAGAGAACAACGACCCGTATTCGTATTATGCCCTTATTTATCTCGGGTCTTCAGATAACAATATTATTGAGAACTGCATTGTTAAGAACGGCGTTAGAGTTGGCATTCAAATCGATTATTCTACAAATAACAAGTTAAAAAATAATGTTATCTCGAACAACACTTTTAATTTGAATATCTGGGGCAATGAGATCTCTCATTTTTACCAGGATATAGACACTTCCAACAAAATCGACGGTAAACCCGCCTATTACATTATTGGTCAGGAGAACCTGATTTTCGACGGAAATTTCATGGACATGGGGTATTTGGGTTTGGTGTCATGCGAACGCATTATGGTGAGGAATCTCGACATGAGCAATAAGGGTAATGGAATTCTCCTCGCAGATACATCAAATTCTGTAGTGACTAACTCTGCTTTCCATAATAACTGGTACGCCATCGATTTATGGTGTTCTTTAAACAATACTGTAATAAACAACACCGTGGAGAACAACGATTGCGGCATCGGGCTAACAAATTCGGACAACAACTATATCTACCACAACAACTTGATTAACAATACAGCATTCGACTTTGGTTCCAATTACTGGGATGATGGCTACCCCTCTGGCGGCAACTATTGGAGCGATTATGCGGGATTAGATAACTATCGGGGCGAGAACCAGGACATACCCGGGAGCGACGGGATAGGCGACACACCGTATAACATTTCTGGAGGCAACAATAAGGACCGATACCCGCTCATGTTTCCATATTCCCCTACGGAAGTCATCGTTCAGGGTGATAACAACGCCTACAACATAGATCTAATGGGGGACCCGACATGGCGATGTTACGAAGCCGGTGATCATCCACCCATAATGGCGGCTAAGAGAGTTGGTTCAGGCGCAGTCATAGCCGCGGGTACTGCACGCACTTGCAACGGGGGGGTAACTTATCCTACATTGAGGTGGAAGCTCGGCGAATGGGATGTTCTACTTGGCAAGGCATTCCAATGGATGGTTCCAGGGGCGACAAAAGTACTTTGGTACGGTAAATACGGGGTGGGTTATAACGTCTTTAATGATGCAGGGTGTTGCTCTTGGTTAATTGACAATCTTAGAGCTATGGGATATACGGTGGACAATACAGGAGTCACTCCAATTACCTCTGCTTTGCTTGAACCATATGATATCTTGGTAATACCCCAGCTTCAGCTCGGCGGAAAGTCCACCGGCGGCGACCCGAGCCTTTTGCCTGACAACGATGTTCAAGCCATAAAGAGCTTCGTCGAAGGTGGCGGAGGCCTACTAATCATGGAGGGAAGCGACTTTGCTGGATATAATTACTACAAGGTGCAGAACAAAATCTTACGCTCCTTAGATATGGGCATGTACTTCCAAGATGACTCTATAAATGATAACACAAACAAGGAGAATTATCCTTATTGGCCCATTGTTCAAGTTAACTCCACGAGCGAAATTGGGACAGCATACCGGGCGGCAACTGGGAAAACAACAATCACGTTATACGCTATTAACTCCTTAGCAGAACCAGGCCAGGTTATTGTATTACGTGTCTCCCCTAACTATCAGGAGGGCTCTCCAGGGGAGAATTTTGGCTACATCGTCACCGTCATGAATATCGGTACCGAAGATGATAGCTATACCTTAACGGTAAGCGATAATGCTGGCTGGGGACCAAGCCTTTCAGAGAATTTCTTGACGATCCCGTCTGGCGAGAATCGAACAGTTACTTTGTACGTTACCTTACCAGAAAATACGATTAACTGTATAGAGGACAACATAACGGTTACTGCCACTTCATTGGAAAATATGGAAGTGAGCGAGAATGTAAGCTGCATAGCCTATGCGGATGGGACACCGCCCACAATAGAGAACGCTTTAGCCGTGCCTGAAATGGTGGCCCTCATAGAAAACAGTGGCCCATCGGTGGCCAAGCTAATTGTGGACGCGTATGACATTGGAAGCGGCATTAGAAACGTGACTCTAAACTTCAAGCCTCTCTTCGAGCAGATGTTCGCCGATGTTCAATTCGAGAACCTGCAGGCGTGGCAGGTGCTGCTCGAGAACTGGGAGAACGTGTCCATGGTACACGAAAACACTTTCGGCGTTTGGTACTTTGACTTCTCCAGCTGGCTACCTATGGGCAGTCTCTGGCGGTCAGGCCTCATTAAGGAGAACCAAGAATTTTGGGAAATAGTGTCGGAAAAAATCCGCCTTGGTGATTTCGTCGTTCGAGCATCTGTGGAGGATCTCGTGGGAAATGTGAGTGCGACAGAGATTAAGCTCGCGATAGTCGATTCTATGGTCCCATTGTACAACGGGTGGAACATTAGGTCCACGCCAATAGCCTTGGAAAATGGAAGCTGGGGGTCTGTAGCCAGTCTAGGAGACGGTCTAGAGTTTGATGCTGCCCTCAGGTACGACAGTGAGAACCAATCGTGGGGCTATGTGGGTGCTAACTATTCAATCAAACCCCTTGAAGGGATTTACACGCATGCCGTCGCGAAAGACCAGCTAGGGCTGATTTTCAAGCGGGGCATCACCTCACCCCCTGTTCGCCAGCTGTACTCGGGCTGGAACCTCATAGGGCTTTCAAGGATGCCATGGGAGCCGGAGATGCAGGTAAACGAGGCGCTTATATCGATAGAGCAGGCTTCCGGAGGAAGGGGCTACACTATGGTTATTAGCCCGTATCAACACCTAGACTACTCCTCAGAATTCCGATACAAAGATTGGAGCTTCGGCAGTTACACATGGCAGTTCAGACAGGATCCGTGGACTTATACAGCATCCGGTGGGAATGCGCCCCTCATGACAAATATAGGGGGCTACTGGGTCTTCATGGAGAACCCAGACACGCTGGCGGGGTTCAGTTACACGCCCGTGCCTTACGAATTGGTAGTGCCAGGTGGCATAGACAACATCCTCATGAAGATTGCATCGATTCAGACTTCAGAAGTTCCCCCGCTCCCGGCACTTTACTATGGAAGCGTCAACATCGTTGGAAATGGGGAGACAGTGAACGCGCCTGTAGGAACTGTAATCACGGCTCTCGTAGGTGGGGAGGAGAAGGGGAGGATCACCGTAACTGCGACGGGCAAATACGACGGGCCCACGGGCTTGGATCTAAAGCTAGTGATACAAGGCGACATTCAGGAAGGGAGCCCAATCGAGTTTTACATCAATGGAGTAAGGGCGAACGAAAACTCAACCTTCGAGAGCGGTAAAGTGAAGGGGCTTGATCTGACGGTTAATCTCCCCGCGCATGCCGAAAACATCCTACCTGGAACTACGACGGTTGATGCCAGGGAAGAAACCGATACAACGATTAATATCTCCACGAATCAGGCAGGTTCCGTGACCGTGGTCAAATATGAGAACAATCCAAGTGGCCCCCCTTCAAGTGCTTTTACGGTCATCGGCAAGTACGTCGATGTTAGCACCGATATCCCTCCGGAAAACGTCAGCTGGCCAATAGAGATTAGAATTTATTACAATGAAAACGAGGTCGTTAAAGCGGGGGTCTCAGAAAGCAGCCTAAGGATTTTCTACTGGAACGGAAATAATTGGGTGCAGGAGCCAGATTCGGGCGTAGATATCGAGAACAACTATGTTTGGGCGAGGGTAACGCATCTGAGTGTTTTCACGCCTATGGCATTGCCCTCAATTGAACTTTCCACCGGCTGGAACCTTGTCGGCTTCACAGTCACGAACGAGAACAACACCCCAGATAACCTGTTTTTTGGCCAGACCTACTACATCTGGAGATGGAACGCTGAGAACAAGAAGTATGTCTCGCCGTTATCAACTGCACCTGTGGAGCTCGGAGTCGGATACTGGATCTGGGGTGGATACAATCAGACGGTGGTCACGAGCGGCGTGCCAGTTGACAACTACTCGATTAATCTCAAAAATGGCTGGAACCTTGTCGGTTTTCCAGTCACCAGCTTGAATACCACTCCATACAACATCTTAGGCAACCAGACATACTACATGTGGAGATGGAACGCTGAGAACAAGAAGTATGTCTCGCCATCAACAATTGCACCTGTCGAGCTCGGAGTCGGCTACTGGATCTGGGTTGACCACGATCAGTCTGTAACAGTGCCTTGAGCGGCAGCAAGCTGAAAGTTCACGGGGGCTGCAAGCGCCCCCGTCTTCCATTTTTCCTTTACTGCATTATCGGCCCGTATCCCGAAAGTTAATGTCTCTTAACTTCCCGAATCCCGCCATCTCTTGCCCCCGTTTAGTAAGTTAATGCGCCTTTTTTGGCCCAGGTCTAAAGGGGGAGGTAAAAAATCCCATAAATGTTCCGTTAGTGTGTAATCTAGACGCGGGTCACCTTTCAATTAGGGAGACCAAGGGGTCGAGATCAAGCCGAAGGCTATGGGCATGTTCCTCAGGCGTTTAGGGTGTCACCAATGTATTTCATATGAATCTACAGTCCCCATAGACAAGAATTGTTGACTAGAAAACAAGGCTGTTGGTAAATACTCTTGTCCGGCCACTATGCTAACTTGTTTGTCGCAGTTTGTAGCGATTAGTGAATTGGTGTCGTCTATAAAAACAAGCCCTCTGTCGGTAGTTCTAAAAACATCACACCCATGCCCAACACCAGAGAGTTCTAAATAAACATAAGCTGCACGGATACCCGCCTTTTCTGCGTTATTGTGCAACATTTCTGCATAATCAGCACAGACGAAACTGCCATAGCTGTACGGAATCTGTTCCGTTGTATCTTGTTGTAAGAAAGACATCAAAGTATTCCATGTAGGGTCTTTCGCATACGGGTTGTTATGCAAAGTTATTGTGTGTCCGTTACCCCCAATAAGATATCCCCCATTCCGCATTACAGACTCATCAAGACTTTCACCGTCTTCACCTACCCACAGCGAAACTTCGATATTTCTTATGCAATTATCCGATTTTCCATTGTTATCCCCAACGGTAAGTCTAACTTCATAAGTGCCCGGCGCGGTATATGTATGAATTGGATTTTGATAGGTAGACGTGGAACTATCGCCAAAATCCCAACTCCAAGACAATATATTTCCAAAGTTGTCGAAGGAAAGGTCCATGAATTGTATATTGTCGTATGCCATCACATTCATTGAGTTCAAACTAAAATTGGCTATGGGCGAGTGCACTAAATTGCCACTTGTCGACCCTTTTGAAATTATTAAATAAGCTAGAAATACGCAGCACACTAGAAGGAATGCCACGATCACTGCATTAGCGAGTAATTTTGATTTGTTGGATTTTTTCTCTTCTACTGGAGGCTCTGGTGGAGGTATCGGAGTTGGTGGCTCGATTGGTGGGGGAATCCAAATTGGCTCCTCTCGAGGGGGCGTTACGGGCCACCTCGGCGGCAGCAGCCCAGCGCATTTGTGGGTTTCAGGTATATGATGTATGGGACAAAAGGTTCTGCCGCAGCGATGGCAAGAGTAAGGCAATCCTCTGATTATTCTGCGGCAATAGGAGCAAACGTTTTTTCGACTAGGTCTCTTCCTTCGGTAAGGTTTCTTATATTGACGACGTTTTCTGTAATATTTTCTTCTAACCCTGATAACCTTGGCCACGCCGCCATGCCCCAAACCGCTTCTTTAGCCCCCATAAGTTAAAAATTTGCTCCGTATCCTACCTTTGCGCGCCGCCCGAGCCAGACTGAGTAAAGCAGTTGCGCGCCGCCTCAGGAGGCTAAATGAGGACTGAACTCACTTAGAGTGGCGGCGCGCGCCCGTAAGCAACTGTAAGCGCCTACGGTTGTCTTTCCATATGTCTTTATCACAATTTATATTCTACGTCCCATACTTGCTGTCGCCTAAAAAACCAAAAGGGGGCGCTTGCAGCCCCCGTGAACTTTCAGCTTGCTGCCGCTCAAGGCACTGTTACAGACTGATCGTGGTCAACCCAGATCCAGTAGCCGACTCCGAGTTCTACAGGTGCAGCTGATGAAGGCGAGACGTACTTCTTGTTCTCAGCGTCCCATTTCCAGATGTAGTAGGTCTGACCGGTGAACAGATTAGCAGGAGTGGTGTCGGGGCTTGTGACCGGGAAGCCGACGAGGTTCCAGCCCGCCACCAAGTATATGTTCTCTTTATCTGGGAGTGTACCAGTTGTGAACACGCCCAAGCAGTCGCCTTTGACCCAGATCCAGTAGCTGACCCCTATCTCGACGGGCTGATCGGAAGGTGGTGAGACATATTTTCCGGCAACAACATCCCATTTCCAAATGTAATAGGTGAGGCCAGCTAAGATATTGTTAGGGATATCGTTTTCGCCGACCGCCGTGAAGCATACGAGGTTCCAGCCCGTGGACAAGTCGAGGGTGAAAACGTTTTCCGGTCTACACCGTGCGATGCAGCTATCGTAGCTTATCGTGTTGTCTGTTTGTGAGGTTGCTGTGACGGTTATGACATCTATGGTGCAGGGGATCACATTATCTGGTATGGTGACCCAAAGTTTAGTCGTCCGATTCTCACCTGCCTGCATGTTCTCGAGTAGATTATCAGAAAGCGTTAGAGTCCAGCTGGCGTCATCGGTTGCTGTTAACTCGTAATTATCTTCGACATTACCGAAGTTGGTCACGGTCACGATATAATCTAGATTTTCCCCTGACAAGCCGCTTTGGTAGATGGGCGAGATCGAGACATGACTTCTCATGGTCTGAACTATCAAATGAATTTTAATTGTTGTGCTCCAAACTGCTGGTTCGGCGCCGCCACCGAGCAGTACATCCGGGCTCCACGTCACAGCTACTATCTCGATGTCGGAGCTAAGCGTCGTGTCCCAAGGCGCATTATGAAGAACATGGACCCAGAAGCTAATCTCTGGATCTGGCGTTTGGTTTGGATCCAGTTGGATACCGAAACTGTCTCCGTACATGATTTCGATATCGGGTTTGTTATCACCATTGCAATCGAGCGCAACATAGCCAACTGCCCTCAACGTCACTGATTCGTAGGCGCTGCTGATAATAGCACTGTCAATTTTAATCGGGACCGTGCCGATATTGTGTGGGTAAACGCTTATTGAGGTGAAGTAGCACGGGTAGACATTTTCCAAGGTCACCGTAGCATAGTGGGGATCTGCGGATATTGCGGCTGTGGTAATTCCCACATCTTTGTCTCCTTGCCAGAACATACCGTATTCGAAGTTATCATAGCAGTGCCAGTCATGTTCTCCTGGTGTACCGTCGTTATTAACACTGATGGCATTGAACTTCCAGTCGGCTGTCCCGCTTTTGATTGGTTGAATTTTAAACGCCAACAGCAACATACTTGCCAGAAGCGCTGCCAACACTATTCCCCTAAAACCTTCAGCCCTCATTTTTTACCTCCTTATTTGGGTATTATGTCGGCCCCTCCTCGGCCCTCATCGGAGGCTAGCACTTCAGGTAAAGCAATCACCGGGAAACGCAACAAGCGCCCTTTAAAACATCTAGCCCTCACTCGCGGCCTCCTCGCGCGATTTAACTAAGGTAATTACGGCATATAAAACCCGCTGTTCAATCGGATATCATAAAGCCCTTTGCGCGCCGCCCTAGGTGGCCGCAGGCCCAGCCAGCCGCATGCCGGCTCAAGGCACTGTTACAGTCTGATCGTGGGCGACCCATACCCAGTAGCCGACTCCAAGTTCCACAGGTGCAGTTGGGGAGGGCGAGACGTACTTCGTGTTCTCAGCGTTCCATCTCCAGATGTAGTACGGAGAAGGCAGTATGTTATCCGGTTTCGTGTTCTCATCCGTGGCCGGGAAGCCTATCATGTTCCAGCCCGCGACGAGGTCGATTGAGTAGTTATCAACAGGTGCACCGCTCGTCGCCACCCTCTGATTGTGGTCGACCCATATCCAGTATCCGACTCCAAGCTCCACAGGCTGGTTGGTGGGTGGCGAGACGTACTTCGTGTTAACCGCATCCCACTTCCAGAGGTAGTATGTCTGACCGTCTAAGATGTTGTCCGGAGTATCGTTTTCATTGACCCCCGTGAAGCCAAGCATGTTCCAGCCAGCGAACAAACCGAGGCTCCCCTCCGTTAGCGGATAGCGGTCCCGATTGCTGCCGCCGGGAATGTAATATGGGGTATCGCCTATCCCATCTCCCCCGAATATGTCCTGGTTTTCACCATGATAAACGTCCGTTCCCGTGTAGTCGCTCCAGTAGTTCCCACCGGATGGATAGTCATTGTCCCAGTAGTTTGTACCTGTACCGTCGTCGTATGCCTGATACTTATTGTTTGTGATATTGTTGTGGTAGATGCAATTGTTGTTCGACCAGATAAGCAAGATGCCGTGATAGTTGTTGTTGTCGGACGTGTTGTTGTACAGGGTGTTGTTAGAGGAGTAGTAAAAGGAAATGCCCCATTCGTTGTTGGAGCATGCGTTATTAGTCATGGCGTTGTTAGAGGATGACCAAAGTAAGATACCATTCACATTTTTGTTGCACGTGTTGTTAGTCATGGTGTTGTTGGAGGAAGAATCGAGATGGATGCCGTAACCGTTGTTCGAGAATATGCAGTTCTCGATCCAGCTGTTCTCGGTGTCAACTAATAAGATCCCTTCATGGTTGTTTTCCAAGACAAGGTTTTCGACCCTGATGTTATCGCATCTCACGAGTCCCACGTATCCGGGATTCCAGGAAGGATCTATCACCTCGTTTCTTCGGTCCCTAAGGTAATAAACGGGTCTTCCATCGACGAGGTTCGAGCTATCGATATCTTGCTCGAAGCGTAAGATGTCCGAGCCATCCACTCCAAAGTTGTAATGGTTGTTGTTGCACGTGTTGTTAGCCATGGTGTTGTTGGAGGACTCGCTTAAGAAGATGCCGTACTCGTTGTTGTCGGACGTGTTGTTGTACAGGGTGTTGTTGTCAGAGGAGTAAAGATGGATGCCGTAGCCTACATTGTTCTCGCAGGTGTTGTTATCTAGGGTGTTATTGTCCGAGTCATATAACCACATGCCGTCATCCCGATTGTTATTGCAGATGTTGCTGTGGAGAGCGTTGTTGTGCGATTTCCATAATAAGATGCCTCTCCACTCGTTGCTCTCGCAGGTGTTGTTATGCAGGATATTATTGTCTGAGACAGCTTGACAGATGCCGTCATTGTTGCTCTCGCAGGCGTTTTTGGAGAGGATATTGTTGGACGACATACCGATCATAATGCCAACGCCGTTGTTGTTCTCCGCGATATTGTTGGAGATGTGGTTGCTATTCGAGTATTGTAGGTTAATGCCATCATTGTTGCTCTCGCAGGTGTTGTTGTCTGCTACACCATTTGCCACATTTTCAAAGCGAATTCCATTGTTGTTCGATCCACCATCATGAACGTAGCAGTTCCTGATGATGAAATACGAGGTTGTGTTCTCTATCCAGATCCCGTTGGCATTCTCCGCGCTTATGTCCCAGTTTTCTATGATATATGGATTGCTTATGGTGCCCGAGCCACCACCGTTTACACCGTTCGCGGGGGTGAAGTTGTCGTTGCCGTCGATGTATATCGGGTCGTGCGGGGTCAAAGCCCCCTCGAATATCTGCCTGATGACCTCCCCCTCAGCATTTTCCGGGGGCCTCACTCCCACGAGTTCGGTCATAGTTGGGGCGATGTCTATGATGCGGTGTGCGACGTAGGTTTCATCGTAGGTTGCGGAGGCTGGGATGTAAATCGAGTCCGCCATCTCATATCCTTGCTTTACTCCTGGGCCGTGCCAAACGGAGAAGACGCGCATGTCTGTTTCGTAGCCGTAGCCATGCGAGGTGCCCGTAATACCATGATCTGGGGTGATAACGATCAATGTGTTATCATAAACTCCGAGTTCCTTTAAATTTTCCACCAATCGCCCTATATGATAATCCGCGTTTTCAATCGCCTCACGGTACTGGGGGCTATTATGACCGTACTGGTGCCCCATCTTATCTGGGACAGGGTTGTAAATGGATATAAAGTAAAAATCGTTCTCCCGAAGTAGGTTGATCGCTACGCTCGTGAAGTTCTCATCAGGGTGAGGGTTGGAGTAGTAGCCCGTGCAGTAGGTGGCTGAATATCCGCCTAAGATTGGGTCCTCGCCCACAATCGCGCATGGTAAGCCAGACTCCTCAAACACCTCCACAATAGTCTCGGCATGTATCTCGCCGTCCCAGCTGGTAACTCCATGAACTTCTGGCGTCGCTCCGGTATAAATGGAAGGAATAGCGGCAATCGTCACCGAAGGTGTGACCGTCCAAGCATTCAAAGTGAAAGAACCACTTGCCATGAGGTTATCAATGTTAGGAGTGTTAGCCCCCACAAGTATGTCGGGCCTCACGTCATCGACCACAATGAGGATGACGTGTTCATACGATGTTTTAGGTGAGAAGTTTTCTGGCTCTGATAACACGACCGTCGTTACCGTTACCACAGCCAGTGGCAAAACGATCGCAAAAATAATTGAGAGGACGACTATTTTAGAACTTGGGATCCTCACTTACAGCCCCCTTCCAATCTCGATTCAGCGTGCCGAGCATAAAGCCCTTTGCGCGCCGCGAAAGTTCTATTGGGGTAAGGATAACAAGCAGCTATCTACCAAAGTTCTAAATATGTTAGAGAGGAGTTCATAATGGGAACAATTACGGAAACCCTTGGGCGCGGTAAACTAAAACATAGACCAAAAGCAAAACGTAGACCAAGACCTAAACATAGACCAAGACCTAAACATAGACCAAGACCGAGGCGATAGGGCATTTCGTATAAAGCGTCGGTCCCCCTGGCTATAATCTAAAAATAAAAAAAAAGAGAGGCAGCCCACTAGTGTGCTGTAATTCGAGCATTATTCTATTTAAGGGATTATCGATTTAAGCGGGCAAGCACTAGTTCCAGCGGTAGCGAAATGTACGGCTATCGCGGTGAGGTGCTCAGGCTCTTGAAATTGGCCTCGATAAATGTCGGGGATCGGATAAGAGTAAATAAAGCTGGCTTGGTTTATGAGGGCATACTGATGCCCAGGACTGAGCTTGGAGATCCGAATCACCTCGTTGTAAAGTTAGACAGTGGCTATAACATCGGGGTCAGGATATCGAGAGGGACAAAGCTCAGCATGGTTAAGAAAGGAAAAATACCGAGGCTGAGCCTGCCGCCGCTCGAAGTCAAACGTGACTCAAAAAAGCCCGACGTCACAATATTGGGCACGGGCGGGACGGTTGCCTGCCGCGTCGACTATCGAACGGGAGCGGTGTACCCAGCCTTTACCGCTGAGGAACTCTACAGCGCGGTACCAGAGCTCGCTGGTTTGGCGAACATCAAGACCATCGCCGCCGCCAACGTCTTCAGCGAAAACATGACTCCGCAGTTATGGGTAAAGATCGGACGTGCAATAGCGAAGGAGCTAAATTCCGGGGCCGATGGAGTGGTCGTGGCACATGGTACGGATACCATGGGTTATACGGCAGCGGCTCTAAGCTTCATGCTCAAGGACTTGTTTAGACCGGTGGTGCTAGTGGGTTCTCAACGGTCTTCGGACAGGCCCAGCAGCGATGCAGCGCTCAACCTTATAAACGCCGTCACCGTTGCAGCTCGGTCTGATATCGCCGAGGTCTGCGTGGCAATGCATGGCACCACGGATGACGATTTTTGCATCATCCATCGCGGCACAAAGGTCAGGAAATGTCACACCAGCCGCCGCGATACTTTTCAGACTATAAACGACATCCCGATTGGCATGATCAGAAAAGGTGGACTGACGTTTTTCAGGCAAGACTACAATCGCGCGAGGTCGGAGGGAAAGGTCAGGTTTGACGGCAAGTTGGAGACAAAGGTTGCGCTGGTGAAGGTTTTCCCGAATATTCGGTCGGATGTGATAGATTCTTTTGTGGACGCTGGTTACAGGGGGATCGTTCTCGAGGGCACTGGGCTCGGACACGCGCCAGAGACCCTCTACGACAGCGTCAAAAGAGCGGTCAGAAGGGGTTTGTCTGTCATGATGACCTCGCAATGCATCTGGGGGAGAGTCGACATGAAGGTGTACTCGACGGGCAGGGATCTCTTAAACCTGGGGGTTATCCCGGGGGAAGATATTCTGCCGGAAACTGCTTATGTCAAACTCATGTGGGTCCTTGGTCATACTCGGGATCCCCGGGAAATTTCGAAGTTGATGCAGACAAGTTTGGCGGGAGAGATTACCCCGAGAACCCGGCCCGACGTTTTTCTGAAGCCTATTTTTCCGGAATGATGGCTCTGTTATTGTTAAAACCAAATATTTACACGATTCCGCTAAATAGAGAAGGAAGGGAGTGGTATGAAAATTGATTATGAAAAGTTGGGGCTCAAAGTGGGATTCGAAATTCACCAAGAGCTCAGCACCCATAAGCTATTCTGCGAATGCCCTTCGACTCTGCAAGAGAAGGAGCCGACAATCAAAGTGAGACGCAGACTTAGACCGACCCAGAGTGAACTCGGCGAGGTTGACAGAGCTGCGCTGGCTGAAGCAATCAAGGGCAAGGGTTTCAGCTACCACGTTTATCCCGAGACTATTTGCCTTGTTGAGCTCGACGAGGAACCGCCCCACCCATTGAACGAAGAGGCGCTCAACATAGCCCTAGAGATATCTCTGTTGTTGAACGCAAAGCCAGTCGATGAGGCGCACACAATGCGGAAGATAGTCATTGACGGAAGCAACACGTGCGGCTTTCAGAGGACGACTCTCGTTGCCACAGACGGCTATATCGAAAATGCAGGTGGACGAATCCGGCTGCCAATGATCAGCCTCGAGGAGGACGCAGCTAGAAAATTTGGAGAGGGTGAAGAGCTCATCGAGTATCGCTTGGACAGGCTAGGCATACCACTGGTGGAGATAACCACCGGTCCTGATTTCTCGGATCCTTATACGCCGGCGGAGGTAGCCTTGAAAATCGGTCAGATCCTACGCGCCACCGGAAAGGTCAAACGGGGCATCGGTACAATAAGGCAAGATATAAACATCTCCATCAAAGGCGGCGCGAGGCAGGAAATAAAGGGGATCCAAGAGCTAGCTATAATCTCGACGGTTATCGAGCGAGAGGTCCAAAGACAGGTCGCGCTGCTCGAGATCATGAAAGAGCTCAAAAGGAGGGGAGCTGAAAAGGTCGAGGAAAAGTTTATCGACGTCACAAGAATTTTTTCAAGAACCGGCTCGAAGGTGATAAGCAAGTCAATCCAAGCTAGGGGGCTTGTACTAGCACTAAAATTGCCGAGGTTTGGAGGGCTAATCGGAAAAGAACTGCAGCAGAATCGGAGGTTAGGGACGGAGCTGGCAGATTATGCAAAGATATACGGTAAAGTGGGAGGCATCTTCCACACGGATGAGTTGCCAGCTTACGGGATTTCTGTCAACGAGGTAGAAGAACTTAAAGAGGCAGTCGGTGCCTCGCAAGACGATGCAGTGATTTTTGTTGCTGACACCAAAGAGAAGGCTCGAAGTGCGTTAAGCGCAGTTTTCAAAAGGGTGAATCAGGCTCTGGAGGGGGTTCCAGAGGAAACGCGCAGGGCTCTGACGGACGGCAACACCGAGTTCATGCGCCCATTGCCTGGGGCCGCACGCATGTACGTCGAAACTGACATCCCACCCATCCCAATCGAAGAGAATAGATTGAAAAAAATCATGAAACAACTTCCGGAACTGCCGGAGCAAAAATACAAAAGATTTATCCGAAACTATAAACTCAGCGAGGAACTTGCCAGGCGGATGAGCTTATCGGAGCAGGCTGAGCTCTTCGAGGAACTAATCAAAAAGTACATGGCCCCGCCAGTTGTGGTCGCTACAACATTAGAAGAGGTCCCCGTTAGTTTGAGAAGGGAAGGCGTGCCTGTGGAAAATATCCCAAGTGAGGCCTTCGGGGACGTCGTTCAGCTCGTTTCAAAGGGTGAGCTTGCTAGGGAAGCGATCCAAGATGTCTTGAGACATGTGGCAAAAAGTGGTGCCACCATTCAAAATGCGATCCAACAACTAGGATTAACAAGGATGACGAGATCTGAGGTATTAAACCTAGTCACTTTGGCAATTAGAGAAAATCGGAAGTTAATTGACGAAAGGGGCGAGGCGGCGCTAAAGCCATTGATGGGGATAATCATGGAAAAGGCGCGTGGGCGGGCTGATGGTAAAACTATCCACGAAATGCTAGAGCAGGAACTTCGAAAGTTAAAGTCTAAATGAAGGTTTAAGAGCGAACAGGACTAAATGTCGGCGAGGTATCTAATTGTGCGGCATAGTTGGCTATATTGGCCCGAGACCAGCGGCACCCATCTTATTAGACGCTCTTAAGCGGCTTGAGTATCGAGGCTACGACTCGGCCGGCATCGCTACGATATCAAATGAAATCCACTTGAAGAAGGATAAGGGAAAAATAGGTGAGATCGACCGGCGGTTAAATTTCGCTGACATGCCAGGGACAGTTGGGATTGGTCATACGCGTTGGGCCACCCACGGCGTGCCCTCGCAGTTGAATGCACACCCTCACCTTGATTGGGACCGCACCGTGGCTGTAGTTCACAACGGCATAATCGAAAACTACGTAGAGCTTCGAAAATTCCTAGTAAAACATGGTTACGAATTAAAATCAGATACAGATACCGAAGTCGTACCTTATTTAATCAACTATTTTATGAAACAGGGAAAAAATTTCGAAGAAGCTGTCGTACTGTCAATTCAACGATTGGAAGGTAGTTATTCGCTCGCCATATTATCCACTAAGGAACCAAGTAAAATCATCGCGGTTCGCAAGGAAAGTCCATTGATTTTGGGTTTAGGTAAAAATGAAACCCTCTTGGCCTCCGATGTTCCGGCAGTGCTCCCATACACAAAGCGCGTCATCATCTTGGAAGACGGAGAAATGGCGATTCTAACTCCAGGAAAGGCCGTCATCAAACGTTTGGATTCAGGTAAGCTCGTGAAGAGAAACCCAATGAAAGTGGCTATGACGATGGAAATGGCCGAAAAAAGAGGTTATCCGCACTTCATGCTAAAGGAGATTCACGAACAACCCAATGCGATACTGGAAACGCTGCGGGCTTCGGGAGAAGAGCTAGATAAGCTGAGCAGAATGATTCTGGATGCAAAGCGCGTGTATCTAGTTGCCTGTGGTACGGCCTATCACGCGGCGCTCGTCGCGAAGTACGCGTTTGCACAGCTGGCGAACGTATCGGTTGAGGTCGTGATCTCTTCTGAATTTCAAGAGAGCTGCATGGTCGATGATAGTACCGTTATACTGGCAATTTCCCAATCGGGCGAAACCGCTGACACCATCAAGGCGGTGAAGCTGGCTAAAGCCAACGGCGCTAGGATAGCGTGCCTCACAAACGTTGTGGGCAGTTCCATCACGCGCGAGAGCGAGCTAGTCTGCCACACTTATGCTGGACCTGAGATAGGTGTGGCCGCGACCAAGACATTCTCAGCTCAAGTTGCGTATCTTCTTAAGCTTGCCATCCACCTTGCGAAAAAACGTAATTGCATATCTCGGGCGGAATTTGATAGATTAATCGCCCAGCTACGTGAAACTTCCAAAGTTACCCAAAGAGTTCTTCGTATGGTCGAACCTATGGTCAAAAATATTGCGAAGAGATACAATCATGCGCTGAACTTTTACTTCATAGGCCGGGGAATAGGTTATCCAATAGTAATGGAAGGAGCTCTAAAGTTAAAGGAAATAGCGTACATCCACTCCGAGGCCACTCCCGCCGGCGAGCTGAAACATGGGCCGCTGGCGCTCATCGTGCCTGGCGTGCCAGTCGTGGCAGCAATTGTGCCGACCGCCTCTTATTCCCGCATGATGGGAAACGTCGAAGAGACTAGGGCGAGAGGTGGGACCATAATAGCTGTCGCTGCAGAAGATGACACAGAGATTGGGAAACATGCGACCGAGCTCGTCCGCATACCAAATACTCAGGAACTTTTTACTCCTCTGACCTATGTCTTGCCCCTACAGCTGTTGGCGTACTACACCAGCGTCGAGCGAGGTCTTGATCCTGATAAACCCCGGAACCTGGCCAAGTCAGTCACGGTAGAATAGTCTAAATCTTGAGCCGCCCTTTTTCCATTATAATTCTTCCGTCTAGCTTGATTGTAGGCCTGAGGAGTATTCCATCAACATGAATGCCAGCTAGAACTTTACCCCCGAAGGTAGAGTTGTCGCCGAATGCTACATGACAGGTTCCAAGTACCTTCTCGTCCTCAAGCACGTTGCCCATTAGGCGCGCCTTAGGATTGGTTCCGATCCCAAATTCCGCTAAATTGTAAGCCTTTGGTCCGGCCTCCTCCAGAATTTTAATGAGCCTGTCGGCGGGTCTGCCAGATATTTTCACGGCCCGCCCGTTGTCTACCTTTATTTCAATGGTGCCCCAAAGGGTGTCGACCATAGAGCCATCGACGACGACCCGACCTCTGGCCTTGCCCTCGATTGGCGCTATGAATGCCTCCCCAGCAGGCAAATTTCCGAAATCACCCCGGTTGTGGAAGATACCGGTGTCGGGGATTGTCCTTCGTCCAGTTATATCGAGGATCAAATCTGTTCCTGCAGGCGTGTTAACCTCCACTTGTGATGCACTGTCTAGGAGATCAGCTACCCTATGGGTCAACTTACTGACCTTCTGATAATCCGCGAGCATCGCCCCTCGGTACATCATTTCCTCGGTTATCATTGGCATCGTCGCCACCCTCGCGCCTGTCATGCAGGCTCGGAGGCGTGCCTGAGTATGGGTGAGCGAATATGTGGTGGGGGCCAGTACGACATCGCTCGACATCATTGCTCGTTCTACAGGTTTAGGTGGTTCCTCGCCGTGCCTCGATCTGGCTCGCATGCAAATCAGCATGGTCTCCGCTCTAACTTTCTCGGAAGCTTCGACTAATGCCTCAGCAATCTTCATCCTAGCTGGGTCAGTGACGACAAGCACAGTCTCGCGTGGCATTACACCCATACATTTTTCAACTGCAATTTTTGCGCCCTTTAGCAACCTTTGCATGATTTTACCAGCTACTCGATCAAACCATTTGCGAAAAGCTCGTCCCTAAATGCGACCAGGACCTCGCGCATCTCACCCTCATCTGGTGCGTGTACTTCGACGTAACCGGAAGGAAAGAGGAGGAGATACACGCCCCGCCTGAGCTCAAACTTTATGATATTTTTATCTGCAGATCTTATCTGGCTAGCCCTAGAGATACTCTTCGAGATTTTCTCATAATTTACCTTTGACCGCAAAACTGTAGTGGCCCGGACCGCCTTGATCTTGGGCACATCAAAAACATTGTAGAGATGCGGCATATGGATAACGCTTTTTTCAACCTCGCTCACATGAATCCTATAGCTTTTCTGATTGAGCTGATTTAAATTTTTTTAGGATTAAATTCTCTTTGCCGCCAGGCGGATATCTACATCCCGAACAGTTCTTCTTCCAGCATGTTCAGCGAGCTTCGCCGCTTCACTAGCGATGACCAATGCTTGTTCCTCGAGCACCTCAGCCAAGGCCGCCGCGGCTTCCTCGCTAACCCGCTTAGCGCCAGACTTTCGGATAATGCGATCCACAGCAGCGACAGGTAATTCAGCCATTTCACCACTCCTCGGACAGTTTTTCCTCCTTATTTTCTTATTTAAAGAGCTATATTTAAAGCTTTCTTAAAAATGGGGTTTAATACAGATATTTTTTGGAAAATAGCTCGAGAATTTAACTTTTTAGTCGAATATGCAGGATTTGTTCATTGACACGTTGGTCAAAATATCCAAAAGTTCGCGCGCAAGTCTAATCCTTGCAGCACGGTCTGGCATGAGCGTGTCCATAAAAACCGTCTTTATGCCGAGTTCATCGATCGAAGGGCCAAACTTTTCGTCTGTATTATTCATGACTAATGTCCCCACGACTCCCCGATAAATCCTCGCCACCCCGAGCGAGCTTACTTCATGGCCAAGCCCTTGCATGAGAACCCTAGCTGGACCGCTTATCGGTGCATCGCCTACGATTGGGCTAACCGCAACCACCCTTCCGCAATCGCGTGAAAGCGCCTCACGAATCTCTTCGACCGCGAGTATAGGTCCTATGCTGGTAATCGGATTGCTTGGTCCGATCAAAATAGAGTCAGCCGCTTCGATGGCTTCGAGTACGCCTGGTGCCGGCTTTGCATTATCCGCGCCATCAAAACTGATTCCAAGAACCCTATCCGAGGCTTTTCTGGCTACCCAGAACTCGTGAAACGTCATTACGCCGTTCTCGGTACTTATACGGGTCTGCACACGCTCGTCTGACATTGGCATGACATTCGCGCGTACACCAAATTTTTCACACAGTTCTTTTGAAATAGTTGAAAGTTTTTTACCGCGCTTCAACATTAAAGTACGATATAGTTTCGTCGCTCGGTCTCGATCGCCAATCCGAAGCAGTTCAACTTGACCTAGGCTTTTGAGGGCTTCGTAGCAGAAAAATGTGTCACCATTGATTCCGTACCAAGTCTCCTCATTGATGATGCCAGCAAGCGCGTATATGACTGTATCAAGGTCCGGGGAAACATTTAACCCAGAAATTTCCACGTCCTCCCCCGTGTTGACGATCACCGACAACTCCTCGGGCTTCAGTATCTGCGACAAACCCTGCAGTAGTTTCGACGTGCCTGTGCCACCAGATAACACAGTTAGCAAAAAATCACCTGAAGAGGTCACGTTCCGACGGCATTACGAGCTCACGTGCATTACCATTGCCCCTCTTATAAGTGGCGCCCTTAATTATAATCACAGGAGTTCCCTCGTCTGCCTCTCCCATGATGCTAACGGCTGCCGCTGCCAGGGCATCGGCTGGTGAAGTAATCGTTACTTTTAGTTCCTTTCCGTAGAGATCTCGCCTGCCTCTCAGATCGAGCAGGGGAGACATTCCAGCAACGCCTATCGCAACCCCTACAGCCCCAAGCCTAAATGGTCTGCCTTGGGTATCGCTAACTATCACTGCCACATCCACACCAGCGATCCTTTTAATGGAGTTTCGAATCCGCTGGGCGCTCGCGTCCGGATCATCGGGCAATAGTGTCACATGCTCTGCTTCAACATTGGAATGATCGACACCGGCATTCGCGCAGACAAAGCGGTGTTTTGTCCTAGAGATTATCACGTGGCCACGCCTCACGATTTCCTTTGACTGGCCTAAGATGACCTCAACCTCCCTTGGGTCCTTATCGAGCTGCTCCGCTAGGTTTTTGGCTGTCAGTCCTGGCCTTACAGTCATTAGGTCGACTACATTTCCCTCAGCTTTTGAAATGATGCTTTGCGCCACAACTATGACGTCTCCATCTTCGATATGTGGTCCATTTTTTTCAGCCGCAATTGCTATTAGCTCGCCGATGTCGTCCCCCCTTTTTACCAAAGGCAAGCCCTCGAGAACTAAAACTTGCAATCATTCACCGTCATGGTATTTTAGCACCCCAAACTTAAATCGTGGGGGGGTCATGGTGAAATTCGGCATAGAATTCGTGCCTTACAGAACGATGGAAACCCTGGTCGCTCTGGCCAAACAGGTCGAGAAAGCTGGATTTGATAATATTTGGGTGTGTGATCATTATCACAACAGATATGTGCACTCCGTCCTCGCCAGGCTAGCGCTTGCGACCAAAAAGGTGAAGCTTGGTCCAGGTGTCACTAACCCTTACTTGGTTCATCCAGCCGTCACAGCCGCCGCTATTGCGACTCTTGACGAACTTTCCAAAGGTCGCGCGGTGTTAGGGATTTCCTCAGGCGACCCCTTTTTTCTTTCCACAGTGGGGATCGAATCTCGCCGGCCACTTACGGCGGTACGCGAAGCGATACACATTACGCGCGAGCTTCTTGCAGGTAAGCAAATTAACTTCAACGGCGAGGCATTCGTCTGCAGGGGCGCGAGGCTCCGGTTCAGGCCAATTGCAAAGGTACCGATCTACGTTGGGGGGCGGGGGCCAAGAATGCTAGAACTGGCTGGCTCTCTTGCTGACGGTGTGCTCATAAATGCATCAGATTATGATGACATAAGCGAGTGCATACAACACATAAAGAAGGGTGCCGAATCTGCTGGGCGAAAGCTCGAAGAGCTCGATGTTGTAGCCTACCTGGCAACCTCCGTCAACACCGATATCGCTAAAGCTCGTGCTTCAGCTAGGACTGTCGTGGCATTTGTCGCCTCCTCGGCGCCGCCCTCATCGCTGGAGAGACACGGCATCGCCGGTGCAGATATCGAAAAAATACGCGCTAAACTTCGAGTCGGAAAGATTCAAGATGCCGCTGCAGCTGTGAACGACCGTATGATTGACGCTTTCTCGGTGTGTGGTAAACCCGCTGTACTTGCAAGGCATGTGGAAAGATTAAGCGAGCTAGGCATAAACCAGACCGTTATCGGGTCGCCTATTGGTCCAGAACCAACTAAAGCTATAAACTCAATTAAAAAAGTCCTGCTTTAAAGGGTTATTCAACCGTTCGTTGTTCCTGAATCCAAGGTGGTAAAGGCTTGCTTAATCCAAGTCTCCGCCTCATCTCCTCTTTTGCTCCCCGCTTCTTTGATTTCGAGAGCCGCATTATCGCCTCAATGCCTGGCTTGACTTCCTCAAATGGGCGCGTATTTATTGCTTTCATATCCTCGGCGATCCTGGATGCTTCAACTCCAACTTGAGTGCGCAACAGAGCAGAAGAATGGGCGAGTGGCGATCCCACGGCTCCAACAGAGATATCCGCAAGCTCAGAGGCGAAGTCTGAGCAAAGTCTGCAGGGAACATCAACGAACTGTTCGAGAGCATCGAGGGCTAGCTCTCGCCTCGGCTTTCCCCGCCGATAGATGAGAAAACTCCCTCCTTTGATATCGAACTTCGATACGTCCTTTAGTTTAACATGGAGCTGTCCCTCTACGATGCCCTTAAAGAATTTTTCGTATGGGAAGGCCCTGTTGCAGAATAGGCCCACGCAGAGCTTGATGGAATCTGTGAGGCGGCGAACCGTTCTCTCGCTATTCTGCATTCTCCGAACGGCTTTGATTTGGCATGGCAA
>Ga0315280_10002835_pt1 | contig 27510 bp, 20 predicted proteins | sample YL17G06_40_MG_FD_203697 | JGI IMG/M metagenome (GOLD analysis project Ga0315280, IMG submission 203697) | Sediment microbial communities from Yellowstone Lake, YNP, Wyoming, USA - YL17G06_40 | ecosystem: Environmental > Aquatic > Freshwater > Lake > Sediment | place: USA: Wyoming | collected... | reverse complement strand
TGGACGAGACAACCGTCAGCCAGCAGGAGATGGTCGAGGTCGGCTGAGCTAAGTGGCTTCGGGCTACGCCCTTCGCCACTTAGCTCACCAAGGAAATGCGAATTTACAGAACTTTCAGGACTTGACTATCCACCACCTCCTGGTCATCTCGAGCACCACCCTTCTCGAGTACGCCCACGTCCGTGTCCAGCACCAATACAACCAGCAGCTTCTTTCCACTTTGCTGGGTAAACGTCCGAGCCTTGTCCAGGATGAAAATTGTTGCGCGCTGGGAATAACGATTCAGCAATGCGAGCGCCTGAGCCTGCATACGGGTGATAGGGGCCGCTCCGTAGTCGGCGTAAGGACTCGGCATCGTGTCCGTCTTGGCTTCCAGGCCCCAGTCGAACGGAAAGTTCAGCAGCGCCGCCAGTTTGCCAATCTTTTCACGATCTAGGCTACGGATGCTACCTTCACGCATCCACCAGCCGCCGGCCCCGTAGAACTGCAATTGAAGAGCCAGATCGTCCTTTAGATTTGTCAACATCCATTGCGGCTCGGTGAGGTGGTACAGCGACTCCTCCGTGGGAAGCAAGTTTTCCTTCTCCACGAAGCGACCGGTTTTCAGGTCCATTTCCACGTTAGGCTTGGCGCCGGCAAATACTCGGGGTTCAAGCTTACGCGAGATGGGGTACCAGCTTCGAAAGAGAGTCCGGGTGGAGTCATCGCAGCAGATAGTAAGAATCAGATATTTGGCCCCATGGTCGGTCTTCTCTTCGCGAAGCATGCGGCGATAAGCCTGGTAGACCCCGTATCCACCCACACCGAAGTTTCCGATGGGTTCGCGTAAACGGCCTGCCAGGTATTCCTGCCAAGTCTCGCCGTCGTTGACCTGATCATCATGCGTGAAGCTGTCGCCATAGCTGTTAATTCGGGGCTTCTTATCGGTATACATAAAAGAAGTGCGCGCACCGTCGGCCTGGAACGTCCCGATGTTGGCGCTACCGTCAATGCCTCCTGGAAGTCCGCCCACTTCACCGACGTATTCTCCTTCGATGACCCCGAGCTCACCGGCGAATTGCCATCTATGGAAGTTGTGAAGAGATTTCTCGATCGCCTCTCGTGAGGCGACGCTCTCCCTGAGGTATTGCTCAATAGATGGCTTCTCTGGCTGTTCCGCTGCGACGAGCAGATAAGGGAGGAACATCAACGCAACAATAATCGTTTTCATTACAACCTCACTGCCTGTATTTGAAAAGGTCCTCTCTCTTCTGGGGTTGGGTTGCGCGGTAATCGCAAAATCCTCTGACCCAGAGACACCCTTATTTGTCAAAGCCGAGGTCCTCGCCTTCGTGCATGACCACACCGATTCGCGCGAGCCCGCCGTGGCGGCCGTTGTACCACAACAGCCAGCGCTGGCCATCGAAAACAGCGTACGGCTTGTAACAGGCATCTTGATCGAATTCGTCCTGGCCTGGGCGAACAATCGGATTGCCGGGGTGACGTTCCCAATTGGTGACGCCGTCCTGGGAGCGCGCGATACCAATCTGCGCGTGATCGATGTCGCGGTAGCCGATGTAGAGTATGTAGTACCACTGCCCCCGGCGGAATATCTGGGCGCCCGCCACCCTGTCCTGCTCCCAAACGTTTGCCGGAGCCGGACCAAAGACCGGGTTGGAGGCGTGCTTCGTCCAATGCAGCCCGTCCGGACTGGTGGCGTAACCGATCGCATTGGGTTCATACTGCTCGCCGCCGGAGTACCACATGCGGAACAGTTTGGCCTCTTCATCCCACAGCACGTGCGGGCACATGAGCGCCACCTTCTCCCAGGGCAGTTCGGGGGAGAGCACGGGCTTGTTGCTCATCCGCTTCCAGACCTTCCCGTCCGAACTGGTCGCGTAACCAATCCAGGAATGGCCGCGAGCCTGTCCCGTATACCACATGTGATAGCCGTCGGCCCTCTTCACCACGGTCGGCCTGTTGATGTCGTCTTCCCAACCAGTGGCTTCGTTTGGCGGGAGCACGATTAACGGGTCGCCCCACTTGACACCGTCGGCGCTCTCGAACAAGGCCACGCTCTTCTTCGGCCGCCAGGAGCCCTACATGCGGTATTTGCCGCCTTCGCGCAGTACTGCGATGTCGAACACCGTGCCGAGGCTGTCGCCACCGATCACGGGATTGCCCTCATACTTCTTCCATACGCTGCTCGTCTGCGGCAGGTTGGCGAGAAGCCAGGTCAAGCTGGGACTCGAGCCGATCTCCTGCCCGTCTACAAACACGTGCAACCCCGCGCCCTTCTTGTAGCGCTTCCCCGTCTTGTCATAGAGAATTGTTAGGTTCCAATCGTGATAGCGGACGCCGTCCAGGCAGAAGTAGTCCAGGGCGCCCTCCGGCACCAACGGATTCACCTCCACCCACTGATCCAACCGCGGACGCAGCCCCACCAGGCCGGTAATGATCAGGTTGTTAAATGTGGAGTGGTTGTAGTCTCGCCCCCGGTCCTTATCCATTTTGCCCTTCATTTGCTCTTGGTTGAACTTGTACAGGATGCTCCGCGCGAGCCACTCCCCGCTGAACGGATCCAGGTTCTCATCGATAAAGGGGATTACCTTCCCGTCAGGCTGTTTCAGGTGATGCGAATGCGCATAGATCCGCAGCAGATCCAGATAATCCTTCTTGCCAATGTAGTTCTGCCGGTAGTTGTTCAGCAGGTTGGCCAGCGCCGTCAGGGTCTGGGAGGTGGCAAACGGCCAGTGTGGGTAGGCACACTATGTGAGATAGGTGGTAGTGGGTGGGGGTGGCTGGTAAGTCGTTGAAAACTCGTGGTATTGCACCACCAACCCCCGCTAGGGGACTATGCGCAGTATTTGCTATAAGTTACGAGGATTTTGCAGAGTTTATGAGAAAATCGGCCCCTCGTTAATTCCCGCCTAATGCCACCATCAACGGCTGACAAAGTGTCTGGATCAAAGCGCCTGCTCACGGCAGCCGAAGCAGGTTTCAGCAGACTCCTTGCACTCCTCAGCTTGGCTCGTCTTCGTCGTTGAGACACCCGATGTCAATCGCGCCCATCGTCCCCGAGGAGGTGAGTTGGGCCGTGAACGCGCCTTGGACGGGCTCAATCAAAACCATAACCATGACCTGAAACGTCTCTTTAAAAGCACCGCCACCCTGGCCAGCCGATGTTCCGGCCCCTTCCGAGACTTTTACGCCGCCTTGCTCGCCAAGGGAATGAAACCGGCGATGGCCCGTCTGACACCGGCCCGCAAGATTGCAGCGATCACCCTGATCCTTTGGAAGAAAGGAGAACGTTTCGATGCCGGACAATTAAAACGACAAGCCGCTTGAGCGTCTGGCCGAGAGCCCCTCTATCCCTGGGTTCATTGCTGGCCGTAGCCAGTCGGGTTCTTGAGACGCTCGGGTTCGAGGGAGAGTATCGACTAAGCTCTTAGGCTCTGTGTGCCTCGGGCATCAAGTCTCGGAATCTATCCTATGCCCCCTCGGACAACCCCCAAAAGCTATAGGCCGCGAGCCTCAAGTAGAATCATGGTTGGCACCCTGCAATCGCTTAGCTTGTCGAGTTTCACGAATTGATTGGCGTCGTCACGTCAGCAAGATGAAACCGCTGGGATGGAACTACCTCACTGCTTCCCAGATCGAGCCGAGTACAAGGGACACCGGGCCAGAACAAACCCTCACGGACCCACAGGGGCTGGACGCCGAGAGAGAATACTTCAGCTGTCGAGTCCAGGGAGAAAAATTTCTCTTGACGTCCCCTTTTATAGAATAGCTTAACCAACTTCACTCAACGGTCTCATTTGCGCTGAAGTCGAACACTGAACACACTCGCAGAGGATCGAAAGAACATGGCTCCATGTGCCTGGCGGAAGATCCTCACTGACCTGAAGCATGAGAGTCTTGTAGGGTCTGATCTCCTGTAAGAAGCCCTTTATGAACGACACGATGTGCTCTCTGCTTTGGGTTGCCAGCGGGGACGGGAAATTGGGCGTAATGACCTTGTCGGGCCATGCAGCCCGTGCTTGTGCGAAAGGGAGATCCCCTCCGATCTCCGGGAATGAGTAGGACTCGATGCAGTCGATCGGTGTGCGCGCCACCTGTTCTCGGATCGCCCTTAGGCGGCCGTCCATGTGTACGGCGTAGACCTTACCGCGATCGTGCAATTGTTCTCCGTGTTTGATGTAATAAGGGAGGCAGAACCTCTCAAAGTACTTTGGCGGAGTCATGTCACCGGAAATGTTGTCGGGCTGCCAGATCACCGTCGCACTGGACTCGCAGACCAATTCGAAAACCTCATCCATCTTCTTTTCCATCGCGTTGAGAAGCTCGAGCACCGGCTCCGGGTCAGTGGCGAGATCCACCAGGAATCGTTCGGGACCTGCAAGCTCAATCAGCAGTTTTTGGAACGGGCAGCGGTCAACGCGTCCCAGGATCACGCCGTCATCCCCCATGTCCTCCCGCTTCGCCAGGAAAGCGCCTTCGTTGTTCTGGATGACGGTGTTTTCTACCAAATACTGCATGATCCGGTAGTCTTCTCGCGAAGCGATGTAGAATTTCTCGGTCCACTCGCTGCCGTAGGTCGGATCCTGACGGAGTCGCTGCGTCACGGTCCCCACTGGGGTTTCGTAGCTCCGCTCCTCGATTCGCTGTCCGTCCTGCCATGCAAACCGGATCTTGAAGTCGGCACCTCGGACCTCGGAAAGGAACCCTGGATAGACGTGCCACGGTGGAGCGAGCAGAGTCGTGAGCGGATGGTAATCCAGGATGCCGACTCCCAGCTCTCGTGCTTGCCGCTCGGCATGGCCGCGGGGAAGGTATCGAGCGTAGATCGACACAGGTATTCGGTCCGGAGACTGGTTTCGATAGACAGCCATCATTCGCTCGCGAATCGTCATCCCCATGGACATCTCCCCACGTCTATGCCGCACGTTGCCTCAACATTTCGTTGACCTCCCATAACTTTGGTATGGCACTCACAACCCCAAGGCGAGTTACTGAGATCGCTGCGGCTGTGTTGGCAAACCTGATGCCTTCCTCGAGCGATTTGCCTTGGGAGTACGCTGCCATGAAGGCGCCACTGAAGACGTCGCCCGCGCCCGTCGTGTCGATCGCCTCCACACAGGGAGGCGCCAAATAGCCCTCAGTCTTCTCGGCAACCCACACAGCCCCAAGCTCGCCCAAGGTGATGATGGCGGTCTTTACGCCATCTTCGACGAGCCATCTTCCGGCCTGACGGGCAGTATCAACATCCCGAACCGGAATACCAGTAGTAATCTCCGCTTCATGTTCATTCGGCTTGATGTACTCAATGCACGGAAGGAGATCTTCAGGCAGTTTTGTAGCAGGAGCAGGGTCAAGAAGAGTTGTCACTCCCAAGGAATGGACTTTCCGGATGGCGTATTGGACGACTTCAAGCCGGTTCTCGAGTTGGAAGCCAACCAAGCTCGCATCTGCGAAAGCTAACTCTGACGCATCGATATCATCCTTCGACAACTTATAGTTCGTGCCGGGGGCAACAGAGATCAGATTATGGCCATCCTTGTCTATGAAGATAACCGCGATGCCCGTATGGGTGCTGGAATCGCGGATGATGAATTGCGTGCTTAATTGGTGTTGTTCGTACATTTGCCATGCGGTGTCACCGTAGCGGTCGGTTCCCATCTTAACGACCAAGCGCGTGGGCGCACCCAGAACCGCTGCGGTCAAGGCCTGGTTGGAGCCCTTTCCTCCCCCGCCCTCGAAGAACTCGTCGGCGATCACGGTCTCCCCAGGACCGGGAAGTCGTTCGCCCTTGAGGAAGAGGCTGAAGTTGTAGCTTGCTACGACTGTGATTTGCCCAGCCTTCATAGGATCTCCTTCTTGAGCCGCTGTGCCTCCCGCGAACCCCCGTAGTACGGTGTGCCAACGAAACGATCAAGAGTTGCAAACCGCGGCTCTCTGCCTGCAATGGCAGAAGTAACCGCGTGATCGTTCTGGCCGAAGGCGAGGGGCTAATGGGGGCCAGGATTACTTCACGCTGAACCTCACCAGGTTAGGGAATAACAATCGAAAATAGCTCCCGACTCATGTGATCAGCAAGCCTCGATCCTGAGCGTTGGAAGCATCGTTTCACTCACCTTGGCCCGCTACCAAGCAGTTTCGGCCTGGTGAATTCACGGAGAACAAGCGGTGGCCCGTTTCCGGCGGGCCCACGGTATCAACCAACGGGGTACCGTGTGTTCCGCTTCGATGTTGTTCTCAATCCTCCTCGGGGCTCAGTTGGATCCGGGCACCCAAAATTGTTGTGGAAGGTGGCTCCTCAGCTTGGCTGTGCTCATCCTCCTATCGGTGAGGGAACGACACCCACGGACGGTACTTGAGTCATCGCTCTTCGGATCCCCTGAAGACGTGTTCCAACTCTTATTCCACGGGTACTTCCGCATCAGCCGAGTTCGCGCCGGTTGAAGTCTCCCCCCTCGATGTACCAGCAGCGTTCGGCAGTCGGTTCTCGGTCACTTCTGCGACTGTTGAGGGAGGCCGAGGACTCCCGCAAGATTCCCTAATGACTAGTTCCGATTTCAAAATTACTCTGCGATACGAGCTTGTTAACTTGCCAGATATTCTCTTCAAGAGAATTTCAGCTGCGGTTGCACCAAGGTCATATACGGGCAGGCGGACGACCGTAATCGAAGGTTTAAGAAGGTCGAACCAATCGAGATCGTTGTAGCTGACCAACGCGATGTCCTCCGGACAGCGCAGACCACATTTGGTGAAGGCGCGGAGAGCGCCGACTGCCATCAGAGCATTGGACGCGAGAAGCGCCGTAGGTCTTGGATTCAATAGCAGGAGATCCCCGGTTCTTTCTTCGCCAGAGGCCATGTCGAACCTGCCTTCCCTGACAAGGGTCTCATCAAAAGCCACGCCGAAGTCTGCCAAGGCTTGTCGGTAACCCTGAAGGCGCATGGAGGCATTTGCCAGGTTAAGCGGGCCGGTAATCATTGCTATGCGACGGTGGCCACGTTTCAGCAGATGACTCGCGCCCTGGTAGGTTCCACCAAAATCGTCCAGCAGGACCGTGTCTCCACGCAGGCCTCGGTAGTAGCGGTCCAAGTAAACGATGGGGGTCATTTTGGAAACATGCTGCTGCAAATAATCGGGAGGGCCGCTTCCTGGTGAGATGATGAGTAGCATTCCGTCGACTTGTTTCTCCCGGAACGTCCGGTAATACGCCTCTTCTTTGCGCACATCGTCGTCCGAGTTTCCGACGATCAGCGTGTAGCCCTCATTGGCGAGCACGTCCTCAGCGCCGCGCACGACAGTGTCAAAGAAGGGATCGGAGATATTCGGGATGATCATCCCGATGGTCTTGCTGCGTTTCGTGCGCAGTGTTCGAGCCACAGCGTTGGGATGGTAATCCAGATCACGAACCGCCCGCAGGACACGCTCGTGCAGTTTCGGGCTGACGTAAGTTTTTTGGTTGATGACGTGGGATACGGTCGCTTGTGAAACGCGGGCCCGAGCTGCCACTTCTTTCATTGTAGTCATTGAAGCGATTACATACTCGCATGTGTTCCGCTTGTCAAGATAAATATAACTTGCCTATTTACAATACAATAGCTCCAAAAATGCGAGGAATTGATAGAGATCACTATTTTCCTCTTGACATCAGAGTATTGAATCGTATAAATGAGGCTTGTCTTTACCGACCACAATCTGGTGCATTGCAATTTGAGGCGTTTCTCGGTGGGGCCGGTATGGTGATGCGCTGACAAGCGTCGAGAGAATGCGGCTCCGGATGCGAGCCGTAGCGTGGGTGGGGCGGTCGTCAGACGAGGGTTGGTGGGCCACTAACAGGGAGGCTCAATGTTCTCTGGTTGCCTGGCTTCCGTTTTTCGTGTTGCCTCAGTTTTCTTGGTACTATCGGCAGCTCTTGGGCAGGCGAGCCCCCAAACCCGTGTGCCGGTCATTCTCTCTACGGATGTGGGCAATGAAATCGACGACCAGTGGGCCGTCGTCTATCTTCTTACGAATCCGGAGTTCGAGGTTCTTGGGATCATCTCTGCTCATGCTCCGACAGTCAGCCCCCCGGCTGCCCATACTACCTTCAGGATTCTCCTAGACGCGGTGGAGAACCGGCTAAAAATGGTGACTCACCCCCCGTTATTCGAGGGATCGAGTTTGCCGCTCCAAGACACAAAGACTCCCCGAGTCAATCGCGGGGTCGAGTTCATCATCGAATCTTCAAAGCGGTTCTCCAAAGACAACCGACTCACGCTCCTTACTATTGGCGCAGCAACGGACGCCGCATCGGCCATTCTTAAAGATCCGAGCATTACCGAACGGATCCAGATCGTAGATATGGGCTTCAAAGGTTGGCCTGAGGGGGGAGACGAATTCAACGTCGCGAATGACGTCAAGGCCATGCAAGTGATCATGGATTCAGATGTTCCCCTCGTCGTCGGATCCGGCGATGTATGCCGCGCCCATTTAGCCCTGAGTCTCGGTCAAGCCACGGACATGCTGAGCAAGCAAGGTCCAGTGGGGCAATGGCTCCTGGAAGAGTTCGTGGCGTGGTACTACCGATTTGTGAAGCCATGGCGAAAAGACGATTTCTCCAAGCCGTGGATCATATGGGACAACATCACGCTGGCTTATGTCCTTGGCATGACAACTCAGGAGGTCCACCCTCGACCACGATTGAGGGACGACATGGTCTTCGAGCACATCCCAACTGGGAAGTCCATTACGTGGATTACGTCGGTCGATGAGAAAAGGATCTGGGCTGATCTTCTAGAAAAGCTGGAGACATACCAGCGGACTCATGCGGTGGGCCAAGAAGGACACCAAGCCTTCTTGCCCTAGCTCGCCTTGTCTGATTGCGTCGGGTTGTTGGGTCACAGCCAATAGAGGGTGAATGGCGGGGGTCTTCCCCATTCGTGAGGGGGGACCTGTAAGTCGGACGGGCTGTAATGCCCGTGCCGGAGGCGATTGGGTTGGCGACCTCTGATCCTAACTCTAGGGTGAGGAGTCTCCGCTACATGCGATGGGCTGTCCTGGCCCTTGCCTGTGTATCTGTGCAATTCCCGAGTCTGCTTGGGCACCCACTCAATGATGGTGTCGCCTCATCATCTTTGTTGCAGCAGGCCAAGTCCCTCCTTCGAACCCACAATCCTCAGAAGGCCTGCGAGCTTCTTGAGAAGGCCCTTACAGAGAACCCGCGCTCGGCTGAAGCTTGGGTTTTACTTGGGGACTCATACGCGCAACTCGGGTTTGAGGGTAAGGCAACACAAAGTTACGAAAAGGCAATCAAGCTCGATCCGAGCGCGGCCGGTGCGCTCTACAACCTTGGTGTCCTCGAGTTAAACCGCGATCACTTAGCTGAGGCCACGCACCGTCTCGAAGCTTTCCGCAAACTTCAGCCGCAGGACCGTGGGGTCTTGTTTCCGCTGGCCCATTGCTACTTCCAGCTGGGGCGTCGCGCCGAAGCAAAGCGAACTTTGGAAGGCGCCCTCAGTGCCGCCGGGAACTCGTGGGAGGTTCAATTCAAAGCAGGGCAGCTCCTTCTCGCCAACGGCGAGGCGGAGGCGGCCATCAGCCCACTGGAAAAAGCTCTCCGCCTCCGGCCCGGGGCTCTCGAAGGCCGCGTCGCACTAGCTACGGCCGTGAGTCTGCTGGGCCGGCACCAAAGGGTCGTGGAGTTGCTCGAAGGGCATTTGAACTCAGCCGAATCGACCGGCCGATTCTTGCTGGGTTCATCGCTCTCCAGTATCGGGCGTCACAAAGAAGCCATTCCGCTGCTCGAAGAGGCCGTACATGTCCAGCCGAAGGACAAATCCTGGTACCTCAGCTTGGCCAAGGCGTATAGCGGAGCTTCGCAGACATCCCAAGCCGTCCAAGTTCTCCGCCAGGCTCAGCATCAATGGCCTGAGGATTTGGAGGTCCGTTTGGCATTGGCTCAGGAGTTGCTTCGAGGTGGCAACCCTGCCACAGCCTTGGGCGTGCTGAACTCGTCAGCTGGCAGCACGCGGAGTCCAGAAGAACTGGAGTTGTATGCCAATTGCTATGTTGCACTAAATCAGTTAGAGCAGGCCGAACGCGTCGCTCGACAGGCGGTGGATGAAGGCGGCGCCAAGGAGTCATCACTCATTGTTTTGGCCAACATCCTGCAGCTCGAGGGCCGCCATCCGGATGTAATCGCGCTGCTCGAGCGCCACCGACAAAAGCATGCCCACTCTGCTCCCTATTTACTGACTCTTGGAATCAGCTACTACAGCAACGGGAACTATGGCGAAGCCAGCAGCTTATTTGAGGGAGCGACTTCCATCGACCCACGCATGGCTCAGGCTCATTATCTGCAGGGGAACACGCTGGCCAGTTTGGGGAAGCCAGAGCTTGCCGTTGGGCATTATGAGGCAGCCCTCCGATTGGTCCCCGACCACTTCCTATATCACTTACACCTGGGTTTGGTGCTCTCGATTCTGGGCAAGAAGGATCAAGCAGAAGTGCATCTGCGGCGGTCCGTGGAACTGAACAGCTCTCATGCGCCCGCCCGCTACGAGCTGGCTAAAGTCTATGCGGAAACATCCCGCGATGCCCTCGCCTGCGAGCAATTGGAGGAAGCGATCAAAACCGATCCCGAATTCGAGAGTTCTTATTACCTTCTCAGCCAGATATACGCCCGCATGGGCAGGGACGGAGACACGAGTCGAATGCTTAAGCAATTCCAGTTTATACAGCGCCAACGGCGCGAAGAGAAACAAGCCTTAAAGCGACCAAACGCTGGTGGACCAAAACCATGAGGATCTTGGTCCCATCACTGCTGTTGTGCGCAATCTTGGGGATGAGCAAGGCAATTGCGGGTCGGGGACTGCCCGGGGTTGGTGGAAACCGCGCAGTGCAATTCACGGAAGTAAGTCGACAGGCGGGGATCGACAGCTTCCGTCACGTCGCCGGAGGACCGAACAAAGAGTACATCGTGGAGTCTAAAGGGGGCGGAGTGGCTGTCTTCGACTACGACGGCGACGGCTGGATGGATATCTTCCTTGTCAGTGGGGCAACATTCGAAGACTTGCAGGGCCCGCCCAGCGCGATCCCTCGGCGAAATAAACTCTTCCGAAACAACCACGACGGGACCTTCACAGATGTCACGAGTCTAGCGGGGCTGACGGATGCTGGTTGGGGAATGGGTGCATCCGCTGCCGACTACGACAATGATGGCCACACCGACCTCTATATTACTTATTACGGGCAAAATGTGCTCTACCACAACAACGGCAACGGAACTTTCACGGACGTCACATCGAAGGCAGGTGTCAGTGCTGGGGGATGGAGCACGGGTGCCGCCTGGGGCGACTACGATCGCGACGGAGACCTCGACCTCTACGTGGCGCGTTACATCGACTTTGTCCGCGGGGAAATCCCCCGCAGTGGCAGTTCGCTGTTCTGTCAGTACAACGGAGTGCCAGTCTTTTGTGGCCCCCGCGGCTTGAAACCACTTGGGGACATCCTTTACCGCAACAACGGAGACGGGACGTTCACCGACGTCACCAGGGAAGCTCTCGGGCCGGACCCTCCGCAGTATTACGGCTTCACCCCGCTTTGGTTGGATACGGACAGCGACGGGTGGCCGGATCTCTACGTCGCGGACGACGGGACTCCCAACCTCCTGTACCACAATAGAGGTGATGGAACCTTTGAGGAAATCGGGGCCGTCGCTGGATGTGCTTACAGCAGAGACGGACTAGAGCAGTCGAGTATGGGCGCGGACTTCGGAGACTTTAACCACGACGGCATCCTCGACATCTTCGTGACGAGTTTCTCCGATGACTACAATACGCTGTACCGCAACCTTGGCAGAGGGAGCTTCAGCGACGTGACGGTCGAGGCCGGGCTCTATTCGGTGAGTTGGAACATGGTGAGCTTCGGCACCAAGTTCATTGACTACGACTTGGACGGCTGGCCTGACCTGTTCATCGCCAACGGGCACGTGTATCCGGAAGCCGACCAGTGGGGGATGGAGACTGGCTTCAGGCAACACCCACAGGTCCTTCGAAACGAGCGCGATGGAACCTTCAAAGATATGACAGCAGAGCTCGGTCCGGGTCTCCTTCGCAAGGATTTAGGTCGCGGAGTGGCAGTCGGTGATCTGGACAACGACGGTGACATGGATGTGGTCATTAACAACCTGGATGGCCACCCGTGGTTGTTGAGATGCGACTCCGCATCGGATGCGCAATGGATTTTGATAGAGCTGCAGGGCACACGGAGCAACCGCGATGGGCTTGGGGCGCGAGTTTTCGTGCGTACCGCAGGTTTTGAACAGATGCAGGAAGCACATCGGAGTGGAGGATTTTGCGCCAGCAACGATCCACGCGTTCATTTTGGGTTGGGGAACGCTACCCTGATCGACGAACTGGAAATCCGCTGGCCTTCGGGTGTGATTCAGAAGTTCAAGGCCGTCAAGTCGCGGCAGATCCTCCACATTAAGGAAGACCAAGACAATTTCCAAGGTGGGCCCGTGCGGATCACGGGTCTGAGGCTTCAACCCATTAACTAGGTCACTGAGCAATGAAGGAGATAAAAATGAAGGAGGCAAAAATGAACGCACGGAAACATCTTCTCGGGGCATTGTTCTGCCTCTTCGCTTGGGCACTCATCGCAGGTGCTCCTCTGCGAGGGCAGGTGTTCACGGGAGAGATCATCGGAGTCGTCACAGACCAAACCGGCGCTGTCGTCCCTAAGACCACGATCACATTGAGGAATCAGGGGACTAACATCAAACTGGAGACCACCAGCGGAAGCGATGGTGCTTACACTTTCTTCAGCTTGACACCGGGCACTTATGAGGTCACTGCTACGGCTACCGGCTTCAAGCGTTTCGTGTCTCCCGACAACGTGCTGAGGGTAGGAAGCCGCCTGACGATTGACATCAGGATGGCTTTGGGCGATGTCGCCACGTCTGTCGAAGTCACGGCCGCTGCGGCGTTGGTGAAACCAGATGACATCACGGTGGGGCAGGTCATTACGGAAAGAAGCATCGTGGCTCTGCCCCTTAACGGCCGGAACTTCCTGCAATTGGCACAACTCTCACCCGGCGTGACCGAAATCGGAAGCGCGATTTCTCCTTCAACCGACTGGGTTGGACGAGGTGGAGTAGCCATTGTTGTTTCAGGACTCCGCGAGAACGACACGAGTTATCTACTCGACGGAGTCGAAACTCGATCTCCTCGATGGGGAAATACAGGCTTTCGCCCATCCGTCGACGCAATTCAGGAATTCAACATCCAGCGCAATGCGTTTACTGCGGACCAAGGGTGGGGAACAACCGTAGTGAATACAATGCTCCGCCCTGGGACCAACGAATACCACGGGTCTGTCTTCGAGTTTATCCGCAACGACGCCCTGGATGCTCGCAACTTCTTCGATTACAAGCCGAAGAAGCCACCCTACAAGCAGAATCAGTATGGTGTTACAATCGGTGGGCCGATCAAGAAAGACAAACTCTTCTTCTTCTTCGACTTCGAAGGCTACCGGGAGCGTCTGAGCCAGACCTATCAGGGCAAGGTGCCGACTGCTCTGGAACTGCAGGGGGTGTTCAGCACACCGATCACTGATCCCGAGACGGGTCAGCCATTCCCCAACAACACCATACCGGACGATAGAATTGACCCCGTCATGCGGAATGTGATTCCCTACTACCCCGCTCCCAACCGGCCTGAGGACCCGGATTTTAACTACTACCGGGCGGCCTCTCGCCAGGTGAATACTGATCAAATCCACGCCAAAGTGGACTGGGTCTTGCCGAATAACGACCGGATGTTCGCCCGGTTCTCGTGGCTTGATGATAAACTGAACCAACCCGATTTGTTCGAGGGAATCGGTCAGAAAAGGCCCATTGGCAGCAAGAACGCCACGGTCTCCCACATTCATGTGTTCACTCCGGCCTTGGTAAATGAGTTCCGTATCGGGTACAACCGAGACCTGAACTACAGCACGATGTTCGGCGCCTATGGCCCGGACTTGGCGAAAGAAATCGGCCTCAAGAACACGCCGGTTAACCCCGCCAATTTCTCTCTCCCCTCCTTCGGACCGGTCGGGTGGTCGGCTGTGGGCCAGGGCTATACCGCCACGCTGGAAACCATCGATGAGATCTTCCAGTTCAATGAGAATCTCAGTTACCACCGCGGCAAGCACGACATCAAGGTGGGGTCTGACATACGCTACAACAAGTTGTTCTTCAACGGCGACTACCCCAGCAACCCCGCGTTCCGCTTCGACGGCCGGTTTACGGGTAATGCCCTCGCGGATTTCCTGCTCGGCCTGCCGAACTTCTTCGAAGCCGGGGCGGGCGATAGCAGGTCAAATTTCCGACGCCTCAACTACAGCTTCTACGCGCAGGACAATATCAAAATCACCCCAAAGCTGAGCCTGTACTTCGGCCTGCGCTACGAATTCCCCGACCCTGGAACCGAGACCCGTGACAAGCAAGGCTTTTTTGACTTCGATCTCGGAAGGATCCTCACAATCCGCGGGGACAACGTGCGGCGCACCCTGTTTGTCCCGGATCGCAACAACTTCGCTCCACGCTTCGGGTTCGCATACAGTCCGTTCTCCAAGACAGTGTTGCGGGGCGGCTTCGGCGTGTACTATGACCTGATCTCAGCGAACGAGTCCCAATTCCGCGGCATGCTGATGCCTCCTAACTGGCAAGTTAATCAATACACTCAGGATACCTATCCTGTTGAATATCGGGTCCAGGACGCACTTCCGGATTGGACATATGGCGTCAACCTCTCGCCACAGACAATAGTCCCGACGGACCGGACGCCCTATATCTACATGTACAATATGAATTTGGAGCGAGAGTTCAAGGGTGTCCTCTTGGAGATGGGGTACGTCGGATCATCCGGCCACAAGTTGAATCGGCGGTTCAACAACAACCTTGCTCCGCCGGGCCCCGAACCCCTTGCAGAACGTCGTCCATCCCCCGGGTTCGGCGATATACTTACCTCCCAGAATGACGGGTGGTCGAACTACAACGGACTCAACGTCAAGGTTGAGAAGCCATTCTCGAAGGGTCTCCTGCTTCTGGCCGCGTACACTTGGGGAAAACACCTGGATATCGGGGGGCCTGACGAGTACGTCCATCACGATCGTTCAGGAACTCTGAAGGACTTAGTCGGGCCGGCCTCAATCGACACCCGTCACCGTCTAGTACTTAGCTACGTATACGAGCTGCCAGTCGGCAAGGGTAAGCGGGCACTAACGAATGCGAGCGGTGCTCTGGACAAGTTGGTCGGCGGTTGGCAGATGACGGGCATCACCACCTTCAGCAGCGGCCACCCGCTTACCCCTAACCTCCAGTGGACTGGGTGGGGGAACATTGGTAATCGTTGGCTGGAGCCAATGATCTGTACGGGACCACTGAACAATGGCTCGTTGAAATCCAACATTCGGAATAACCCGTATTTGGAACCTTACTTCAACATAGACAACACCGTACTTCCCGAGGCCGGCACAATCGGGAATTGCGGGCGAGGTGGCCTTACGGGGCCGGGCGTCAACAACTGGGACATCGGTTTGCTCAAGAATACTCATGTGACCGAGCGGGTCAATGTCCAGTTCCGAGCTGAGTTCTTCAATGTGTGGAACCATGCGCAGTTCGGCGGTGTAGCAGTTAACCCCCTGTGGGGTGGCTATGGCCGAGTGACTTGGGCACGTGCACCTCGTGACCTCCAATTCGGCCTGAAGATTCTGTTCTAGTTGAACCAATGTGCGTGAGGACAAGCACACCACGAGCACGCAATCCGGACGCCGGACGAGCCGCGAAGATCACGGCCCGCCTGGCGTTGGGTTGCCTTCTACTTGTTGCGCGAGCTGCAGCCCAGCAAGGGCCGCGGCTCGCCACTCTTGTCAGCCAAGCGCAGGAGGCACTAAAACAAGAACGCTTTGCCGATGCCGAGCGCGTCTATGAGCAGATACTTAAGCTTAATCCTCGGTCGGCCGAAGCCCACTCTAATCTCGGAATCGCCCTTTACGGGCAAGGCCGGTACGACGAGGCTATCCCTCAATATCGCAAAGCTCTCGAACTCAATCCGGCTCTGACGCGAACGCGAATCCTTCTCGCCCTGACCTATTTCAACACCAACCGATTCCGCCAAGCTATTCCTCTGTTGGAAAGGGCCTATACAGACGACAAAGGTGATTCCATCGTCGTCCAACACCTCGGTCTGTCGTACCTCAAGATTAAAGAAGATACGAAAGCCTTCGCCTGGCTCTCCAAGTGGGTCGAACTAGAGCCCAAGAACCCGGACGCGCTCTACTACAAAGGGCAGGCAGCTCTGTATCTTGCGGTCAAGTCATTTGAGCAGTTGAAGGAAACTGCCCCGGATTCTGTGCGCATGCATCAACTCCAGGCTGAGCTATTTCACCTGCAAGGCCAGATCGAGCCGGCAATCACTGAGCTCAGGGAAGCTGCCGAGGCGGCCCCTAATGTGGCCGGAATTCACTATGCACTCGGGGCGCTATATTGGGAGAATTTCCGGCATCAAGAGGCGCTCGGGGAACTCCAGAAGGAATTCGAACTCAGTCCGCATGACCCCATGACAAACTACCTGCTGGGTGATACTTACTTCCAGCTGAAGAACTACCCTGAAGCGCTCAAGCACGTCTCCCGCGCGGTTGAGCTTCAGCCTAACTTGATCGATGCCCAATTGGTTCTCGCCAAACTCCATCGCTTCCAGGGAAGTACTGGGGAAGCAATCAAGGTCCTTCAAACAGTCGCGCGCATGGCTCCGGAGCGGCCGGGACCGCACTACATGCTGTTTGAGATATATCGGGACGGCAAGGACATCGAGAATGCCCAAAGGGAGTTAGAGGTTTTCCAGAACCTCAAGCGCAAGGCTGATCTGGAGGCAAAGAGTGCCGACGCAGGACATGTGAAACCCTGAAGAGGGAATTGTGAGACGGCGATTTCCCAGTCTGGTAATTGGCAGCGCGTTGGCGGGGCTAGTTCTGTTTGTACCGACCGAGTCCAGTGCCTTAGTTGCCGGTCAGCAACGCGATGCCACCTACGGACCGGCGGAAACACGGTCCGCCCCTGGCCGGATGTCAACTCACCCTCAGCAGAACAGTGATCTTCTTCTCGAGGCGGATCACATTTTTCGTCAGGCGGCAGAAGATTACCGGGCGGGACGCATTGCCGAGGCGCTCGCACGTTTGAAGGAAGGCTTGAAGGCCCATCCCGACGATCCACCCATGCTGCATCTCGCGGGGCTGATCCATTCCAGGCTTGGTGAGAATCAGGCGGCTCAGCTCTACCTCGAACGGGCGGTCAAGCTCTGGCCTGACCATCCTGTCTATTGGATCAACCTGGGGATCTTCTACATGCGAATATCCCGGATCGCAGAGGCGGAGAAGTCGTTGCGGCGTTCGGTCGCTGCCAGCCCGAACCCCACGGCTTACAACCTTCTGGGGCTCATTCGCCTTGACCAAAACGCTGGGGAAGAAGCTGTCGATTTTCTAAAGAAGTCGCTGGATCTCGCGAGGGATGATGTTCGTTCTTGGTACTACCTGGGGCTTGCGCACCAATCACTGGCCCAGAACGACTCAGCTCTCTCCTGCTATCAGGAAGCGCTGCGCCTGGCCCCGCGCGATTTCTACACGAACCTCCAATTGGGTAAGCTCTTCCTGAAACGCGGCCAGCGGCAAGATGCCTTGAGGTATTTGAAGATGGCCCAAGAACTCCGGCCTGACGAGCCTGAGACATTTCGGCTGCTGAGCGAAGCTTATCTCGGTGCCGGTGACATGGAATCCGCATTGACCTGGGGGCGCCGAGCTGCTGAAGCCAGGCCAGACGATGCCCAGGTCCATTATCAACTGGGCTTGGTGCTGGCTCGCATGGGCCGAAGCGAAGAATCTGCCAGTGAGTTCCGCCGCTCCGGACAGCTTCCCAAGAAGCCCGAACCGAGCCCACTGGATCGTTGGCGTCAAATAAACCTCTAGGTGTCCATCTCCAAATGACACGAACGTATCGGGTAGCGACACTCGTTCTTGCGCTGCTCGCGGTGTGTTTGAAATTGTTCTCTCCAGCTCCCCTCCGACCGCATCCCAGACCGGCTGATACGTCGCCTCTTTTTTCGGATGTACGGGGAAGCAGCGGCGTGGACTTCCGCCACCGGAATGGAGCTTTGGGGGAGAAAGAGCTGATCGAGACCTTCGCATCCGGTGTAGCGGTGTTTGACTACGACAACGATGGATTGCTGGACATCTACATGGTGAATGGAGCCAGCCTGCCCTCTCTGCAGAAGGAGAGCCCCGATTACTTCAATCGTCTCTACCACAACGAGGGAGGGCTGCGGTTTTCCGACGTAACTCTCAAGGCGGGTGTTCAAGGACAAGGCTATGGAATGGGTGCAGCCACTGGGGACTACGATAACGATGGCCATGTCGATCTCTACGTGACCAACTTCGGTCGAAATCTCCTGTTCCACAACCGCGGTAACGGAACATTCGAGGAGATCGCAGAAAAAGCAGGCGTGACAGGGGGCGGCTGGAGCACGAGCGCGGCTTTCTTGGACTATGACCGCGATGGTTACTTGGATCTCTATGTCTGCCGATACGTTGTGTATGAAACCGGCAAAAAACCGCGCTGCGGCGAGACGCACCGTGGGCTCTTGAGCTATTGCATCCCCGATGTGTACGAGCCCATGACCCACCTCCTCTACCGAAATAACCGCGATGGGACGTTCAAGGACGTCAGCCGCGAGGCAGGCATCGATAAGGTGAAAGGGAGAGGCTTGGGCGTCACAGTGGGTGATTACGATCGGGACGGCTGGCTGGATCTCTTCGTGACCAACGACCGCAGCCGCAACTTCCTGTTCCACAACAAGGGGGACGGGACTTTCGAAGAAGTGGCCCTGCCTTCCGGGGTCGCCCTCAGCACCGAGGGCGTGGCGCGCGCGGGCATGGGAACTGACTTCGGCGATTACGATCAAGATGGCTGGGTCGATATCCTCGTCAACAATTTCGAGACTGAAGGGGCTGCCCTTTTCCGAAATCTTGATGGGCACTTCTTTGAAGATGTGGGAGGAGCCGCGGGGTTGAACGAGCCCTCCTACCAATACGTCGTGTTCGGCGGCAGATTCGTCGATTACGACAACGACGGCAGACTTGATGTTTTCGTCGTGAGCGGCCATACGCAGGACGATGTCGACCAGTATAAACCTCATGTCACCTACCCGGAGCCCAAGCTGTTGTTTCGAAATATCGGCGGGCGTTTTTCGATAGTAGGAGACTCGCCTCATGGTCCGCTCTCTCGACTAAAGGTCAGCCGTGGCGCCGCCTTCGGTGATCTCGACAACGACGGTGACATCGACGTGGTGGTCAATAACACGAACGATTTTCCCGAAATCCTTCGCAACGATATCGGCACGCGCCAAAACTCGCTGCTGCTGAAGTTGATCGGCACAAAGAGCAACAGGGATGGGATCGGCACTCGCCTAGAGCTGCTCTGTGGCGAGAACGTCCGAATTCTCGAAGCCAAGAGCGCGGCAAGTTACATGTCGGCGAATGACATGCGGGTGCACGTGGGGCTGGGCACCGTCCCACAGATCGATGAACTAACACTGCGCTGGCCGAGCGGGAGGACGCAGTCAATCCGTAACCTGGCAGCGGGCTTTCTGCACGTCATCTCGGAGGAAAAGGGCTTGGTTGACTCGGTTAAGCTGCAGGGGGAACCTCCCCCAGCAATGGCAGCATTTAACCGGTGAGTTTTGAAGCGTCCCGCTTCTGCTCATTGCGCACGACATCGATGCGGCTCAACAGAAGCACCGCAGACAAATACCACGCGTGATTAAGGGAATGGAGAACTCATCATGCAGCGACGGGACTTCTTAGGTCTGATGACAGGTGTAGCGTATGCAGGTCTGATATCCAAAAACAATGGGGGTTTTGCGGCTTGGGAAACCCCTACTCCGCGGCAGAGTGTTCCACTCATCTATTGCACGGACCTGTTCCACCCACCGGATGATCCCGATGACCATGTAGATCTGGCCACGTTGTTTTCCCTGCCAGAACTGGATGTTCGCGCGGTTGTGCTGGATTTGGGTCACCATCAACAAGCCAAACCCGGCGATGTTCCGTTGAAGCAGATGGCGGCCCTCACGGGCAAACAGGTTCCTTTCGCCCCAGGGCTGCTCGGACCCTTGCGCTATCCGGAAGACAGGGCCGATAACCAGGACGCGGGAGGTTATCGTGCGATTGAACTGATTCTGCGCACGCTTCGCGAATCCGACCAGAAAGTCTTCGTCTTCACTACCGGTAGCGTGCGCGATGTAGCGGCAGCATTTAATCGGGATGAGGCCCTGTTTCGCGCCAAGGTGGGGCGCCTTTACCTCGTTATAGGAGATAGTTCAGGTGCTCCTTCCGAATGGAACACCTTACTCGACCCACAAGCCTATATTCGTATGATGAGTTCAGATTTGCCCGTGTACTGGTGCCCGTGCTTTGGGCCTGGCGCGCGCGAGGCGTTGTTAGCCGGCAACCTGAAGCCACAGCAGTATTCGACCTATTGGAAATTCCTGCAGCGTGATGTTTATGACGGGCTCCCTCGACCGCTGCAGAATTTCTTCTTGTACGCGCTCGGACGTAAGATCCGCACTATCGAGGATCCGATTGAGTATTTGAGGCGCGTTCCAGAAGAAGGGCTCAAGAAAGAGATATGGAATGCGCCGCGAAACATGTGGACCACTGGGGCCCTGATCCATGCCTCGGGGCGACAATTCTATCGTCAGGGCGACGTGTGGGCCGCTCTCGATTCACCATTGGCGGGTGTGCAGCCTTCCCCGGTCTTTGACTTCGTGCCGGCAAAGGTGACCATCGACCGTGAAATGAAGACAACCCTAGATGTCTCCGGCGCGACTGGGAAATTCAGAGTCTTCAATCCTCTTGATTTGGGGATTTACGAGCGCGCGATGACCACAGCATTGCGCAGGCTGCTGGCCGAGATGCCCATCGTGAAATCCTTTACCTGATACTCGGAGTCGTTTGGGGCGGATTGCTAGTAAATCAACCGGGGGTACCGGCCCTGACAAGCCCCGTGCTTAGAACAGACGCTCGGGTTTACAACGTGCCGAAGGAGGGAAGGAGATGCAATCGCGGCGTAGTTGGCTGAAGGACCTTGCGGCATTGACGAGCGCATCCTTCCTTCCCGAGATGTGGCAGCACCCCACCGTGGCACGACCGGTTACGGCCCCACACGCGGTCGGTTACCTGCGGACCAGTGCCTCGCCCGGCAAAGGCAACACCAGCACGACAGTCTCCGTCATATACACGACCGACTTGTTCCATCCCCCCGACTTCTTAGACGACCAGACAGACCTGGCAACACTATTCGCCCTGTCGGAACTTGATGTTCGCGCCATCGTACTGGAACAGGGATACCGACAATACACCCGGTCAGGTGCCACACCCGTCAAGCAGTTGTTGGCACTGACGGGGAGACAAATCCCTTACGCCGTTGGGCTCGCCCACCCCCTCAGATATCCCGAGGACAAGTGTCTGCAGGAGCATCCATTGCTCCAAAAGGGCGTTGAGCTTATCTTGCAGACGCTTCGGGAAACTCCTGGGGAGGTCTACCTGATTGCCGTAGGGAGTGCGCGCGACACGGCTGCCGCATTTAACCGCGCCGAGAAGCTATTCCGTGACAAGGTAACTCGTGTCTACCTCAACATCGGAAACCTTCCCGGGGGAGACTTAGAGTGGAACGCGGCGCTCGATCCCCAGGCTTATATTCGGTTGATGCAGTCCAATCTCCCGATTTACTGGTGTCCCTGCCTCGGTAGCGAAGGGACTTACGAACTCATGGCCGCTGGAAAGCTAAAGGTCCAGCAGCGTCAGACACACTGGATGTTCCGGCATGGAGAGGTTTGTGACTCACTGCCGACGCGGATGCAGAATTACTTCCTCTACGCCGCAGGACAGAAAGACCCTAAGACCGAAGATCCTATAGCATACTTGGAGAAGGTCCCAGACAAGGAATTGATTCAGAGGCACCGAAACGACGTCCGCGAGACATTCAGCACCGCCTCATTGATTCACGCCGCTGGGCGGCAGCTCCATCGGCGGGACGGTGCGTGGGCGGCACTTCCAGTGCCGCAGCCGGGCTTAGAAGCATGGCCAGTGTTCGATTTTGTCCCAAGCACAGTGACGATCGACCGCGATCTGACAACGCCGGTGGATGTCTCCAAAGCGGACGGAAAGTTCATGTCATTTTTCCTGCGTGACTTGGCGAATTACGAGACTGCAATGAAGACGTCTCTCAGGCAGCTACTGTCAGAGATGCCGATGGTGCGCCGGAAAGCGTTTTGATCGTGTTCTGGGTAAGCAAGGGCATGGGGTCTCAGGACTTTCACAAGTTGTGAGTTACGAGCTTGGAAACAGATCTTAAAGGGTCCATCGCTGTCGATCACGCGAAAGGGCCCACAGGAGGAAACATGACCGTTCAGAGAATCATCTCGGGGTTCGGCGCGACGTGGATGATCTGCCTTGCTTTCTTGCTTCTTCTTATCATGCCGGGCAACGCGAGAGCACAGGAGGCGGCAACTCCGCTGATCTACTCCACCGATCTGTACTACGACATTCAAGACATCGACGACCACTTCGATGCCGCCGTTCTGCTGAAATCACCAGAGGTCGATCTGAAGGGAATCGTCCTCGATAACCACTTCTACCCCAGCGACGGAGAGAAAGTGCTGACCAAGCTGATGGATTTGACAGGACGGAAGGTTCCAGTTGTCAAGGGGCTGGGGCTCTTTGAATTACGCTCTTTTCAGGACAAAGGGCTCTACGTGGATGGCCAGGAAGGCCCTGAGCTCATCCTCAAGACGCTCCGAGAATCCTCCGCGAAAGTGGCCGTGATTGCTGTTGGCAGCATGACGGATCTGGCCGCCGCCTATTTGCGGGATCCGGACCTTTGGGCTCGAAAGGTTTCCAACGTTTATGTTGTAGCGGGCTCGGCGGATAGTCCTGTGCAGGATTACAACGTGAAACTCGACCCTAAGGCATTTGTGGTAATCATGCGCTCAAGCCTCCCCATCATTTGGGTGCCTGTGGATTCGTCGATGTGGTACTTCCCGGCGCAGAGGATGCTGGTTCCCGAAAAGAACCAACTCTCCCACTTCCTTTTGCAGGAACTGCTCTATTGGTATCTGCGGAACGACTGGAAAGCGAACACGCACAAGGACCGCTACGAATACTTCGACCTCGGTCGATGGATGTGGTCCACGCCAGCCTTCGTCCACGTCGTCCGGCACCCACAGGCCTCGGAGATGTTTGACCTAGTTCCCGCCAAAGTGGAATTTGATGATCTGGGAGTCATGAAGTCAATTCAGCTTGGTGTGGCCAAATCAAATCTCCATGTTGTCAAGAACGTAAATGGAGCGAAGCTGAACGATTTCATCGTGTCCAGGATCAACCGCTAGCGGCGGATGATCTCCCTTGCACGATGCCACCGGTCTGGGAGGACTCTTATGTACCAACCTGAATCATATGGCATCGCCTTGCTGATGATGTTGCTCAGCATGATCTGCTGGGGGTCGTGGGCAAACACCATGAAGCTGACGCCCGGTTGGCGCTTCCAGCACTTCTACTGGGACTACGTACTGGGTGTTTTGCTGATGAGCTTGGTCTGGGGACTAACACTGGGAAGCACCAATCAGGGGCCGCAGAGCTTTGTGCAGAACCTCAGAGCAGCCGATTCTTCAAACATTATTTACGCGTTGCTGGGGGGCGTTGTCTTCAACGTGGCCAATCTGCTCTTGGTGGCCGCAATCGAAATTGCAGGCCTTGCCGTTGCCTTCCCAGTGGGCATCGGTTTGGCCCTCGTTGAGGGGGTTGTAATTAACTACATCCTGGCTCCAAAAGGCAATCCCTACCTGCTTTTCGGCGGACTGACCCTCGTTGTTCTCGCCATCGTCTGTGATGCTCTGGCGTACCGGCGGAAAGAAGCAGGGAGTCCCAACGTGACCACAAAAGGGATCTTCGTTAGCCTGCTCGCGGGAGTGTTGATGGGACTTTTCTACCCCTTCGTCACCAAGGCGCTCACCGGAACCAATGCCCTGGGTCCTTACACTGTGGGTTTTGTGTTTGCCGTCGGGATTCTGTTGTGCACGATACCGGCGAACTACATGCTAATGCGTAGACCTATCACAGGTGGCGAGGGTCTGACCATGCAAGGTTACTTCGCGGCGCGGGGATCCTGGCATGTGTATGCCATCCTGGGTGGGTTGATCTGGTGCACAGGGACAGTCCTGAATTTTGTAGCCGGTCGCGCCCAGCTCGTGGGTCCTGCTGTGTCATACGGCATAGGTAACGGTGCAACGATGGTCTCCGCAGTGTGGGGAATAGTCGTGTGGAAAGAATTCTCCGATGCCCCGGCAGGGGTCATGCGGCTTGTCGCCTTGATGTTTGTCCTCTTCCTTGCGGGACTAGGGGCGATTGCTGTCGCCCCTTTGTGGGGAGCCTGAATCTGAATTGTGGCGGCTCCTCTGATCCCATGGAAGCAGTCCTCAGTCTCCAACAGGGAACGGGGGGCGGACCGTCCTTTCCACGAGGAAAGTACGTGAGGCCAGCGCAAATTTCTCCGCGAATGGCGATGGAGTAAGCATTCGATGTATTTCCCTTTGGATGAAAGAACGGCTGTCGACTACGTGCGCTCATTCCCTGACCTTACGGAAATTCTAGGGAACAGCGATGACCTAGAGTGTGTCGACCTGGCAGAGGGGAACATCAACCTCATTTTTCGGGTCTATGGGGAGAGCGATCCGAGCAATCGTTCTGTCCTCATCAAGCAGGCTCTGCCTCATTCACGTCGTTACCCTGAATTCAAAATCCCGCTAGACCGCGCACGAATCGAGTACGAACTGCTCCAACTCGAGGCCAGGTACTGCCCCGGGATGGTTCCTCGTGTCTACAGGCATGACCCGGAGATGCACCTGAACGTCATGGAGGATCTCAATCGGCATCTTGTGTTGCGGTACGGCCTGATGAAGCAGATACGATATCCCTTCCTCGCAAAGCATATGGGGACTTTCCTGGCGCGCACGCTCTTTTACACGTCCGACCTCTATTTGTCTTCACCGGAAAAAAAGGCGCTAGTGCCAAGGTTTATCAACCCCGTTCTATGCAAGATCAGCGAAGACCTTGTGTTCACTGAGCCCTTTATCGGTCATCCGAACAATCGCTGGACTCGGCTGCTTGATCCTCAGGTAATCGCGATACGTAACAACGACCAACTTCGGAGTCGGGTGCTCGTGCTCAAGCTTGAGTTCATGTGTAACGCGCAGGCCCTCATCCACAGCGACCTTCACACTGGGTCGATCATGGTGAACGAGGGCGAAACCAAAGTCATCGACCCGGAATTCGCCTACTTTGGCCCTATGGGGTATGACATTGGCGCCGTGCTTGGGAACTTGGCGCTGAGCTATGCATCGCAGGAATACCACGCAAGAGATCCTCAGGTCCGTTCGGGGTACCGGCAGTGGCTGCTCGAAACCATCCGGGAAGTGTGGACGACCTTTGAATCAGAGTTCCGCCGGGTCTGGGAGATTGAGGGCAACAACCAATGGCCCTCCGCGGCACTTCGCGACAAGTACCTTATTCGACTACTGCAGGATACGGCGGGATTCGGCGCCTGCAAGATGATGCGGCGCATTCTTGGCTTGGCGCACGTGCCGGACCTGGACAGCATTGAGGATGATCATGCCCGGGCGACCGCAGAAAGCCTTGCTCTCAATATCGCCTTAGCCTGGTTAATGGACCGGCATGAAATGGGGTCAGTCGATGACTTGATATCCGCCATCAGCGGTTCGAAGCCGAGTTACCCGTTTGTGTAAAGCAGTCGCTTGAGGTGCATGACCTGCGAGGGAGAACAGAAGGCCGGCGAGTGCTTACCGTGCTTTCTGGCAGTTACCCAACGTGGAATTGATATGCCTATTCAGCCTTTGCTCGAAGAAAGGCCGTGAATGGGCGCCCGACTGCCATGTTGCCCCGGTCAGAACCCAAGGGACCCGAGAAACAGGGCAAACCCGTGCTGCAAGGCGCTTCCAGGTTCTGACAAAGTCGTTGTGAGTTGTTTGGACTTCCCTTTCAGAGTGCGACATTTTCGAGGTGGGTAGCCATGGAGACAGGCAGAGATCGAATCCTCAAGGCTATAGACCATATTCAGCCGGATACAACCCCCACAAATCTAGGAGGAATCTATGGCTTGGACCGGTGGCTGAAACAATTTGGTGTACAGAACGAGCGAGAAGTGCGAGCAATGCTGGACTTGGACATCGAGTACGCCCGTCCTGTATACACTGGGCCAATCGCCCAGCCAGGATGGGGCATTTTCGGAACACCGATCGAAGGCGTATTCGGAGCAGATGGCGTGGGCTACGCTGAGTCTCGGGGTGGGTTTCCGCTGGCCGAAGCGACAACCCTTGCCGAAATCGACGACTTTCCTTGGCCCGACCCGGATGATTTCGACTACGATGTCATACGATCGGTACTTGGAAAGATACCCTCAGGAAAAGCCAAGCGAGTCGACATCAAGTACGGGATTCTGCAGGAATGTAAATCACCCGAGGAATGCGCCGCCAGTGGACCCTGGATTCCTCTCATCTGCACGCTATTCGATCTGTTCGGATTCGAGAATGCCTTGACGAAATTCTGCCTGGAGCCCAAGCTTATTGAGGCTGCAGTTGGCAAAATTGAAGAGTTTCTCGTGGAATTCGCGCGGCGCTCCTTGGAGGCCGCCAAGGGGCTAGCCGAAATTCTGTATTTCGGTGACGATTTCTCCACTCAACGGGGAATGATGATTTCCCCCGAACAGTGGCGGCGTTTCCTCAAACCGACGTATCGTCGGGTTTTTGATGTCGCCAAAAGCCACGGAGTCAAGGTGTGGTTTCATAGCTGCGGCGCTTTCCGTCCCGTGCTGCCCGATCTTATCGACTGCGGAATGGACGTGTGGGAAACCGTCCAGGTGCACCTAAACGGAAATGAGCCAATAGCGCTGAAACGGGATTTCGGCAGGGATCTGACGTTCTACGGGGCGATCAGTACGCAAAGGACGTTGCCGCGAGGCACGATTGAGGATGTGCGGGCCGAGGTGCGAGAACGAATTCGCGTCTTAGGCAAGGGCGGCGGGTACATTTGTGGCAGTAACCACGGGATTCTGCCGGACGTACCTATCGAGAACGTCCTCGCAATGCTAGACGAGGCTCGACAGTTCAGGTTCTGAAACCGCAGATGTCTGCGGCGCACTTGGTCAAGGCTCCACAGGGTGGCCGGACAACGCGGCAGCCCGTCCATGAGGTTGCCATGGCAAGGCTACTTTTTCCACTGTCCTTCGCCAAAATCACATCTGCTGCTGATTCCGGTGAACGTGGTCACTGATTCCGATCTGATCCCGGGCAGTGATTCCGACGCGATGCCGGTCACGATCGGAGCGAAGCGCCGCTGGTGAAGCCATGGTGCTCGAAGTGACCGGGATCG
>Ga0315280_10002834_pt1 | contig 27513 bp, 16 predicted proteins | sample YL17G06_40_MG_FD_203697 | JGI IMG/M metagenome (GOLD analysis project Ga0315280, IMG submission 203697) | Sediment microbial communities from Yellowstone Lake, YNP, Wyoming, USA - YL17G06_40 | ecosystem: Environmental > Aquatic > Freshwater > Lake > Sediment | place: USA: Wyoming | collected... | reverse complement strand
GGTGACTGTTCGGCTGGGCTGGATGACTGCGAGCGCGGTGGTCATCATCAGGATGGCGGCAACGGCGATCCCTGTTCCTGCGACGAATCTCTGCATAGACATGTTTTTTCGCCGAAGCGTATCCAGAATCGTGAGTCATAATAAACATTTCCGTATTCCTGTTCAACACGAATACACATGACCAGAAGCTATTTGAATCAATAAGACTAGACGTAGTCCAAGTCTAATCGTCGTAAGTCAATGGTCTGTTGGGAACCCAATCGTAGGGACGGATTGAACTTTATAAAAGTCTTGCACGACTGTTGTCTCGGACCTATCACACGATCGCGCGCACCAATTTTTACAGCTGCAGGAAGATTCTTGAGAAGACTCAGTGGATGAAAAAGGAAGAACTCCAACAACTACAATTGAGAAAGCTGAAAGCTCTTTTGAATCACGCCTACGAGAACGTTCCTTACTATCACGAGCTGTTCAGGAAAAAGGGTTTTCGCCCAAATGATTTCGCAAAGTTAGAAGACCTGCAGAAGATTCCTGTTCTACGGAGATCGGACTTGCGGTCGAAATCCAACGAGCTCATTGCACGGAATGCGAAGAGATCAGATTTGATCTCCTGCGCGACTAGTGGAACGACTGCTGCTCCGATCAAATTCTATCATAGCAAAATGGAAGTCCCTTGGTATAGGGCAGCCGAAGCCCGAGCGTATAGTTGGGCGGGATACAAAACCGGAGACAAGGTTCTGTATCTGAGGCTCTTAGACTCGAATGATGTGTTGGCCCGTCCTAGAGCAAGGATTGTGCGTTTCGTAAGGAGATGGAAGTTATTGGGCGGGTATGACCTGTCGGAGAAGTCGATGGCGTCATTTTGCGCGGAAAATCGAAATTTCAAACCGGACTTCGTTCACGGTGGTGCAGGTCCGTTGAACATCTTTGGAGTCTTTCTTTTGGAAAATAGTCAGTACCGAATACGTCCCAAAGCCGTTTTTACATATGGTCAACAGTTACTTCCTGATTATCGGAAAACGATTGAGGAGGCTTTCAGAAGCAAAGTGCATGATGTATATAGCAGCACGGAGATACCCTACGTCGCTGCCCAGTGTGGCAGTCATGACGGTCTTCATGTAACTGACGAAAACGTTTTCCTCGAGATCGAGAACGACGGCGAGGCTGCTGCTCCTGGGGAAGAGGAGCGAGTACTATTGACGAGCCTGAACAATCTTGAGATGCCGTTTATCCGGTATGACGTCGGTGACAGAGGGAAAATGTTCGGTAGTGACTGCACTTGCGGTCGAGGGCTTTCCTTGTTTAAGCCTTTGGGCAGATCATACGAATACTTTGTCCATAGTGATGGAACTTTCACGATATTTCGTGACTTGCAGACTGTTTTTGAGGACTTGCCGATCGAAGACTACGAAATCGTGCAAGAAAGCCTTGATGAAATCGTCATAAGAATAGTCAAAAGAGCTGGCTACACACAAGCCCATACAAATTTCATACTAAATAAGATAAATCTGATCATTTCGGACATCGTCAAAGCAAGGGTTGAGCTAGTGGATTCGGTGCCCTTGTTAGGTTTCGGCGAAGTACCACACTTCGTGTCGAAAATTCCAACCAAATACACGTGAACGCGCGCAAAGTCATTTGGAACCTTTGATGCTTCCTTTCTCAACATTGCTGCAAGAGTTTTCAAAATTCAAATTGTAACAAAAGAGTGAGTTCAAAAAGCGCGCGCTCGGATTTCGTTAATCAGGCGTAAGCGTGAGTTCGCAACGTGTTTGTCTTTATTCTTTTCGTTCGTCGCTGTGTGAAAGTGGCTGTCAAGAAGCTGATGACAATCAGGGCAGCCATGGTCTGCAATTGTGGAAATTCAGGTATTATGGGGGCTCCTGTTTGGTACCATTTAGGAGCAGTAGTAGGATCATTAGGACCAAGGACACCGTCGTTCTTCTGAATTGAGTAGTCATCGGTCATAGTTCCGTTGCCTTCATCAAGGCGCCAGTAACCCAGAAGATCAGGGTTTGACACTTCAGTGCTATCGAGTACTCTCAGCATCGTAGTTTGTATTTCTGATGCCGTTCTGGAATAATTCCAGATTCGCAACTCGTCTATTAAACCTGCGTATGGACTGACTCCGTTTTCTATGCCAATCTGCAGTGGCGAGTACTCGTAGTCATTGATGGGATGGGAAGACAGGTTGTCCTCCGAGTCTAAAGTTCCGTTTACGTAGAACTTTATGTTCCAATTCGGCAAGTCTGGGTCGTACGTAACTGCTATGTGATACCACGTGTCATTATACCATGTTGCTTTGTTGGTGTGATATGCGACTGGGTTGAAGCTTTCGTCAAAGTCATATGAAAAGGAAAAATACAAGGAGCCATCGTCATAGGAAAACCCTATCCACCAGCCATGATATTCAGCGTCCTGCGTGGATGGTCTGTGGTGCACGATTGTGCCCCCGCTGTGTCCGTAGGTGGCGCTGCTACCTGCCTGAATGTCGTATTGGGGTTTAATCCATGCCTCCACGGTGAGATTGTACAAGTCGAAGATTTGAGAGTAACCACAAATCACACTGCTGTTTGCTCCGTTGAAGCTCAAACAATAGTTACCTTCATAATCGAATGTTGCAGAATCGTTGGCTTTAACCTCAAGGTTCGAGAACCTTAGAAGAGAGAGTATTAGAAGCAAAGACGCAATGGTTGCAATGGATCTCATACCTAGTTTCAAGTCTGTTATCTCTTCAGAAGTGGTTCTTTCAACCTCTGATCTAAATTGCTTTTAAGGTTTGTGAAAGAGTAGTGCACTACCCATGTGCTCTCGTTCGCCACTTCGGTGGTGAAGGTCTGTCTTGGAGTAGATTTATCTGTAACTTTGGCATGATCGTAACCTGATTCAGTGTTGATCTAATGGCCATTGACCAAGAAAACGTGACTGGAATACTTTCGGCGTTATCTCATCCTTTAAGAAGACAGATCCTTCAGTACGTGAGTGAGAAGCAGGAGTGTTCCTTCACGGATCTGATGAATGCTCTAAGCGTGGACACTGGAAAATTGAGCTTCCATCTGAAGAATTTGGAGGCTTTTCTTGAACAAACACCCACAAACAAGTACAGACTGAGCAAGGTCGGGGAGAACGCGATAGTGCTTATCAAGGACTTAGAGGCGTGGAGTGTCGAAGCTGAACTTGCCAAGAAAGGCACCTCGCTTCCCCTTGCCAGGTTCAAAGAGAGAGCAATGGCATTTCTTGTTGATTTCGTTATAGCCCTTACGTTGTTCATGGCCGTACCTAGCGTCGCTGCTTCGATAACGGCAGGAATTGGAGCATTCTTCAATTTCAACGTAATATTGTTTCTCCTTCTATTGTGGATGTATCTGACTCTTCTTGAGGGTTTTTCGGGTCAGACTTTGGGAAAACGGCTGATGGGGTTGACGGTTGTGAGAACGGATGGGAAGAGGTTATTCTATGATCATGCTGCAGTAAGGAATTTCGGCATAGCCTTTCTGCTTCCCGTAGACTTGCTCATAGGAGTTTGGCTTAGAGACAGGAGATACATCAGATATTTCGACAAGTTTGCGGGAACCACAGTTCTCGATCTAAGAAGTCGAAGCGGCACCCGCGAATCTACCCCTCCATCATCAGGTTGAGGTTCTCTGCAAAATCGCCTTGACCGGATTATCAATTCTCGTTGGAGAAATTTCCATCAGTTCAGATACGTGATACCAGATGAAAAGGAAACCCGAACGCAAGGAGAACGCTGGACGCGTGAGAGCCTTACCAAGCGCGCAGGGCTAGTATCTTGTTTTCGGTGCGGATTTTTGTTTTCTTATTACCAAGTATGAGGTTGTGACTGCTAGGATAATCGTTGACACGATAAAAATGTAGTTGAGATCTCTGCTGAGAGCCAATTGGCTTAGGGCAGTACCATAATCTGATTTTAAACTGACGTAACTTGAGTTCAATGAGTCGTAGTCTTGTCTTAGGGCGTTGTAATTTGAACTGAGGAATTCCAAGCTTCCCAGCAAGCTGGAGTAGTTCGCCTGCAAAGAACTGAACGATAGGTGGAGATTGTTGTAGTTTGTGAACAATGAGTTGTAGTTTGCTGACAACGAGTTGTAGTTGGCGGTCAAGGAGTTGTAGTTGGCGGATAGTGAGTTGTAGTTTAAGAGGAGTTGGGTTTGTTCATTCAGGAGGTCTGCGTAGTCTGCCGATTTCTTGCTGTAGTTCGAGAGCAACTGGTCGTAGCTGTTCAAGAGGCCGGTGTAGTTTGCGAGCAAGGAAAAGTATGTAGCGTTCAGGGCAAGGTATTCAGGTGAAGGAACGAATTCGGTGATCATGAAGATGAAGTTGAAGGTCACTGGTCCATAGTTGAACACGGATGAGCTTACTCGGATCGTGTGGTTTCCCACGTTTGAAAGCGGGGGTTCGGAGGGAACTGTCAGATTATAATTATAAGAGCCGTCTGCTCCTAGCGCACCCTGTTGATTTAGTGCGATAGAGACGTCGTCCCAGAAAATGTCGGCTTTGTCGACGTTGCCGATAGTGGCGTTCTTGGTGCTGAATCTGATCAAAATGCTCGTGTTGGCGTTTCCCTGTGAAGGCAGTATCTCTGCTTCGATCGGACTACCTTGAGCCCTCACTGGAACAATTGTGATGCATATGAGAGATAGGAGAACAAGAGATGTCAGCACAACTTTGTACGGACTAAACTTCTCTTTCATTGGCTATTCATCGTCTACGCATAGATTTGTATGTATTAGTTAAACGTTCTGTTCTATTCTTTGGTTTTTTTTGGATTTTCCGTTTTCAATAGCCCTAAACAGGTGGTTGGAAAACTTGTCGCATGCAAAGGCGAACTATGCTTTCGGCAAACGAGAAATGATTTTCCTGAATTTTCCGTTGGGGTCTCGAGCAATTTCTTTCAAGAATTCAAATTCAACCGTCATGTCTTCTCCGAAGAGCTCTTTTAGATTCTTTCGAGCTTTCTCAAGAAGTTGAACATCGAAACCTTCCCAAACAACGAGCTGAATTTCTAGTTGATTTCTCTCTTCCTGGATTATTCTGAACTGTTTGATTTTCTCCAAGCTCCCAAATGGATATGGAAAGAAAACGGTAGGCGGTATTATTCGTCCGTCGGTGGCCACAAGAAAGTCGTCCTTACGTCCCCCTATTATCTGCATTAGTGGTAGTCCAATTCCGCAGGGGCATCCACGATCAACTGCTAGACCGATATCCCCTTGCCTGTATCTAATCAGAGGCATGAGGTAATTGTTGAGTCCTGTGCAGACTATTTCTCCGCTTTTGCCTGTTTTCACCATTTCTCCATCTGAGTTGACAAACTGGACTATGAGGTTGTCAGCGTTTATGTGGTACGCACCGTGTTCTCTGCATTCCCAAGAAATCAGACCGAGTTCGCTGCTGCCATAGTAGTCAAATAGCTCAGTTTCAAATGATCTTTCTATCGATTTTCTACCGTTCCTGTCCAGAAACTCGGCCAACGTAAAAACCAACCGGGGTTTTAGGCTTCCTTGATGGTGTGCAAAGAAATTTGCCAAGATTTCCATTGAAGATGGATAGCTCTCAACTATGTCGGGTTTCTTTTCCGTCAGGAAATTCGCTTGAGTCTCAACGTCGTCGAAAATTGAAACGTATTCTGTCCTGAGTATTCCGAAGTATTCGAGCCATCTCTTCTTGTGGAAATTGCGCGGGTCTCTGATCTCGATGATCCTGTCACGAAGCCGCATTCCATTCTCGAAATTGGCGCGCAGCCACATGACCGCGTCTAGGCTGTCAGCTCTTTTGCTTGCAAGAGTAATCAACGGCAACCCCGTGGAACCGCTCGTTCGGTTCTTGACGCATCCATCCATGTCAACGTTCTTTGCAACCATTTGGTTCAACGGAGTGAGTTGTATGTCTTCTTTGGTCGTCAAAGGAATTCTATCAAGATCATCGATAATCTTGATATCGTCTGGTCGGATCCCAATATCTTTGAATCTTGTGTGATAGAATGGGACATTGTTATAGGCGTATGTCAATAGAGTCCTGAGCTTCTTGATTTGCAGCCTCTGCAGATCTGTGGAACTCAAGAACAGGTTTCTTCTCGAGCCAATAAGGTCAACGATTGTCCTCAGAACCATCTTCCCGAAGTCACCATGATCTTAATTTACGAGCTCTTCATTGACGAACTTTGGATCTGAATACGAGATATAAAGAGTGATTATTTAATATTGCACTGTTCTCCGTAGTGTTGAGCAACCAGCAAAGCGTCCCTGATATCTATGATTCCGTCGGGAACGAGGTCTGCTATTGGGTTCCAGTTTAAAGAAGTGGGCACGGATCCGAATGCTCTGCTCAAAATGACTGCGTCGTAGATGTCTACATTGCCGTTTTGATTCAGGTCTGTCGGAATTGGTAAAGAACCCAACGAAACTCTTGACACTTGGACACAGTCCAGGTAAAACGCTGTTTTTGTGTATCCGGATTGTGCGATTCCGAACTTTACTGAATCGACAGTTCCATATGCCGTGGTGTTTATTCCTGAAACTAAACAAACCGGTATGTCATCAACGTAGAGTTTGCCGTACCCATTGACGGAGCCTTCGGTCCATTGAAGCTCGAACCGGCACCATTGACCGAGTAGCCTGCTTGCTTGTGCGTCAACAATAACCCAGGTTGACCCGTTCATGACAGCCAGTCTCCACCACATTGTGTCTTCGCTTCTTCGGCAACCGACCATGGCGACATTGGTGCCCGAAGCGGAAAAAGCGGCAAAGTAGAATCTGCTGTAGTTGCCCGTTTCAATAAATGAAGTTGCTATGAAGTAGCCTCTGGCAAACATGCTTGTTGATGGCTGCACGTTCTTGTAAGAGTATGCCGCTTCTGACGACTGATCGCCGTCTGCTGTGAATAGAGCGCTATGCACACCGTCCCTAGCGAGCGTTTCGGTTACGGTTAGTGTCTCTCCCGGTGTTGCTTGGTTTCCATCCCAACTGCCGAAGTCACCAGATTCAAAGTTGTCTGTGAAAAGGATGTTACTAGCGTTGCCTTCACTTTCTTGACTGAGGACTGCCGCTATTGGTATGAAGCGTGGAAGCACCTGTGTGCTCACTTCTGAGAGGGTTCTTGTTCCGTTTCCCAGCTCCAGCAAGAAACTGGTTCTGGAGCCTGTCCTGGCAGCATCGCTGATAGCTTCTCCTGGACCGCCAATCACTGTAGGACCGCTGTAGAAGGCTACTCCTCGTTGCACGCTCAAGGAGTCAATTTTACTAATGACCGAAGAGAGATAGGTGCTGTTCGTGTATGAGCTTGCGTAAATTAATTCTCCGCCTCCATCGTGAACGTTAACGTAGGCGGTTGGCTTGCGCATCTGAAAAACTTGGGTCAGCGCCTGCGATTCAGGTTCGCTCAGTGGCGACGGCCCTCGGTAGGACTGGCTGGTTGGGTCGGTGCTTCCGCCGTACTGCCAGTTCGTGGCGAAGTTCCTGTTGAGATCTACTCCATGCGCGTTCGTTCGATTAGTGAAATAGGAGTCTATGTTCACTACGGGGATAATCAATGTGCAAGTGTTGCTTAAGGTGCGTTGTGCCAAAGGCGCGGCGCTCGTTAAGAGCCATTTTGCATAATCGTATAAGAGTTGACTTCCTTCGGCCTCCCAGCCGTGGAGTGCACCATCAAACAGCACGACCCCACCCGAAGGGTTCCCGATCCTGAACATCACGATATTTTGGTTCTCGACAGTTTTTCCGATGATCTCGTACGATGAAAGTTGCGGGTAGCTGGTCACCAGAGTTTTGAAGGCTGTGATGAACGTGGGATAATCTGGATAAGGTCCCATCATCGTTGCTCGCGATGGCACTTGAAACATCATCACGAGCAGAAAAAGAGGTATAACTATTGCTGGGATCAGATGAATCTTCATTATCCTTCATTGATAGATGACTTTTCCGCAGTATAAAGACCTACCTGAAGCGAGGGCTCAAAGGTGAAATTCGTCGTGTTTTGATAATGCTAGAAAGTTGAAAGCTAGAGGTCGCGCCCGCCTCGATCAGGAGCCAAAAAGAAGCTAAAGTTTTCGAAGCTACCAAGTAGTTGGTTGAATGGCAGGTGTAAAGGTGAAGAATAGATCGAAAAACCCGATGTCACTTGTGGTCCAAGCCAACTTTTAGCACATACGTTGTTCAAATGGTTCTTCTAATGATTCGCATGTACCAAACATGTTCAGGAGAGCCTTGAGAAGCGGAGTTGACAGGTTTTCCGACAAATGTTGGCAAACATAGTCAAACATAGTTCACTCATGACGCAATTTTTGTTTTCAACAAGGCTTATTCTTGGGGTCTGCAGCTAGGTCAGGCGTTGAGAAAAATGAAAGAAACTTTCAGCAATATGTCTAGAATCAATCGAGGACGCGCACAATGCGAGGATATGCTTCACGGTAATCCGACAGATGCATTGATGCAGGTTGACGAACTGTCTCTGGCAACAAATACGCTGATTCTCTTCAGAGCGAACGGGAGGAAAAGGAAATGAAAATGAAAGCAAGAATGATGACAGGCATTCTGATAGTGACCGTATTCGCCATATTTATGTTTGCGGCGAGGGCAACTGAATTGGGTTCTGCTGCATCTCCACTTTTCACAGACAGCTTCGAATCCAAGAACTTTGCAAGCTGGACGGGAACCCGCACCACGACCGGAGAGACTTTGTCAGTCACAAATCAGAAGGCCAACGACGGTGTCTACAGCGCCTTCTTCAGCGCAGACGGCAATCAAGCTTCAGGGTTTGCCTACGCTTACAAGAATTTGCAGCCGCAAACCAACGTCTACGAGCGTGGATATATTCTGCCAGCTACCTTCACGATCACGGCTAGCTACAGCAGATTCTACTTCGCCGCCTTTACGGCGTCAAAAGGAGATATCACGGTGATGGCAGGATGCATAAACAGCGGCTCGAAAATTTCGTGGAGACTGGCAGTCAGAGTTGGGACCGGCTGGACCATGGTTGACTCGTCGACCGCCGTCGGCCTCAACCAATGGCATGGGTTTGAGCTGCAGTGGATGCAAAGCTCAACGAGCGGATACGGCAAACTCTACATCGACGACACGTTAGTCTGCTCTGTTTCTCAAGTCAACACATCTGCTTACGGAGCCACTACCTTGGCTGAGTGCGGAATCGCTATGTCAGGAAACGCAAAGACCACCTTTTATCTCGACAAGATTCAAATATCAAACGTCCCGTTTGAAACAACAACTCCTAATGCTACCAACTACTACAAAGGATTCATCGTTTCCCCCAGCACCATGAAAAACCCTGACCAAAAAGGCAGCTACTTCGGCTACAGCGATCTCCAACAAATGAAGAATTGGGGAGCAACCGCAGTTCGAATCCACGACGTTTACGGTCAATGGATAATGCCAACCAAAGGCACTTTCGATTTGGTATTTTTCCAGAAATATCTTGACACTTACGTTCAAAACTGCAAGCTACTCGGACTCTACTGCATCATCGACTTGGGTGATTTGCAATGGTCCAGCTACTTCGGTACAGGATATGGCATGCCTTCCTGGTTCTACCAGGATAAGTACCCGGCTAACAGTGGTTACCGCAGCATTGCCGCGAGAGATTTCTGGGACCTAAACAATCCCCTGCAAGCTGAGAACAGGCAATGGTTCATCAAATGGTGGCAGTTCATTGCGGACAGGTACAAGAGCAATCCTTGGGTGATGTTCAGCATTTACAATGAACCTTTGAACCCGGGCATAAGCGCATGCGCCAACGAAAGCGAAGTTCAGAGACTGAACGTCTGCTACAGCCGTTTCATGGAGCAAGTCTACGACGCAATAAGAGCGACGGGAGCAGGTCAGACGGTCATTGTGAACCAGCCTTGGGCGCACTCTCTGAAGCAAATCGTGCGTGTCAACAGAACCATCACCTGGGATTTCCACATGTACGTAGGCCAAACCTTCAACATAACTCAGTGGACAAACTCGTTCATTCAGATGCGCAACAGATACGTCAACGATTTTAAGCAGCCATTCGTAATGGGCGAAATGGGAATTTACCCCGACAGCGCAAGCCTCTACGACGCACTCAACTATCAAGCCGTCATGAGAAGTGAAGTGTCAACGTTGAAAAACTATGGTGCAAGCGGATGGTTCTTCCTTGATTGGGGCGCACTTGCGGGCGAAAACAATAACCAACTGACCACTGCTCAGACAACCAACATCGCAAACATACTCTTTGCATGAGCATCTCCATTTTTTCCCTTTTTTCACCAAAATAGGTTCGAAGCATTTTGGTGTGACAGCTATTTGCCATTGCATTGCGTTCGCGATTATCGTAAGTGGGTGACCTTTATCTTCGGTTATGGAGAGAAGCTTTCTGGCGATCCCAAGGCATAGAATGCTGATGGGTTGTTCTGGTTGAAGTATTCTGTGTTGATCCAGTCGTTGCTCCTCGCGATGCTTGAAACTCTGACTTCGTCTATGAGTCCGTAGAAGGTTCTTTGGTTGTCGGATCGGTCTCCCAGATACATGTTCTGGTTAGGCCAAACTAGAGCGGAAGCCGCAACACTGGCGGGCGTTCCACCGTCTACCCAGAGGCTTAAGGTTGTGCCGTTATAGGTGCCCACAACGTAGTGCCACTGATTTAGCGTCACTGGTTTCTGAGCCATAACACCGTTAATGTAGAATTGGATTACACTGTCACCGACAACTTGCAGGAAAGCACCTTGGTTATTGGACCACTCCGAGATGAAGTAGCGGGCACCAGACTGAGCATAGATCCAAGCGCTAAAAGTGAACTGAGTCTGACTCGAGAGGATTCTGGGCAAGGAGACGTTTCCGCCAGTGAAAGAGTATCCATTCCCAATCTTTCCTTGGGCTTGCGCGACGTTTCCGCTTAGTGTGCCGTTGTTTCCTTTGATTGTTGAGTCATTGCACTGGGTTGGTCCATCGTTCAGGTGAAGGACGAGGAAGTAGTTGATGTCCCAAACGCCTGTGGAATCCTGTTGGTCTGGGGCTAGCATATTCCCGTAGTACATGAATATCGTGGTGTCAACTGTCGAAGATAGAAGAGGTACTCTTACCCAGGCTGTTAGGTGGCCAGTTGTGCTGTTGTAAGATTCTATTTGATGGTCGAGTTTTTGGTTGGTGACGTCTGTGAAAACGAAATCCTGCCCTTTGACTTGTGTATTGCCTATCAGTGAAGAGCTTGTGAACTCCACCAGGAGTGGATAGTTGGTGAAAGTTGAGTTAACTTGAGTGTGGCTGATTGTTATGTTCATCCTGTACTGCCAGGAAGGGTCGTACCAGTTGCTTGGAGGCGGAAGCTTGGTCGTGAATTGGAAGGTCTTGTTCGTCCAATTGGTTCCGTCCGTCACTTGAACCATCCAGTAGTAGGCCGTCGCGTAACTGTTCATTGTGGCGGTTGTTTGAGTGACGGTTCCGTTCGGAAGATTAGTGTAGGAGCCTAAGGTCTGCCAGATGCCTGTTGTGTTGGAAAGGAAGTATATTGTCATTGGTTGTCCTTGTGTAGTGTTTATTTGGACTGACAGCGTCGGGTTCAGGTTCACTCCAGTTGCTCCATCAATAGGTGATGGGTTGGACATGATAGGAGGGTTCGACGTTTGGACTTCTTCTATTCCGACGGTGTAGAAGGTTGAGGGAGCATTCTGGTCGATGTACTCGGTGTTGATCCAATCGTTGCTCCTGGCGATGCTTGACACTCTGACCTCGTCTATTAAGCCGATGAACTGGCGCGTATGGTCATATCTATCTCCGACATAAGTGTTCTGAGAAGGCCAAGTGAGGCTTGAAGCGGAAACACTGGATGCAGAGCCGCCGTCCACCCACAGATTCATCACGCTGCCGTTGAACGTGCCTACCACGTAGTGCCACTGATTCAGCGTCACTGGTTTCTGAACCATCATGCTGTTGACATAGAACTGAACGTAGTTGTTACCTACGACCTGGAGGAAGGCACCTTGGTTGTTAGCCCACTTCGAAATGAAATATCGAGCACCCGACTGAGCGTAGATCCAAGCGCTGAAAGTGAACTGAGTCTGACTTGAAAGCACAGTCGGCAGGGTCATGTAGCCGCCTGTGAAGCTGATGGAACCCGCTATTTTTCCGGGGGTTCCCGTCGTCACGGCGCCTGTTGTTGTTCCGTCGTTATGGTTTGACGTGGAATCGCGTTGCGTGCTGGACGTAGCGTTTAGGTGTTGGACTAGGAGAAAGTTGGGATCCCAAACGCCGTTCGGGTTTTGTTGGTTCGGGGAGCTTGGGTTTCCGTAGTACAATGATAGGACCGTGTTGGTCGTTGAGGAGAGATTCGGGATAAGGACCCATGCCACCAAGTGGCCTGATGCGGAGTTATAGGTTTCGATTTCGTGGTTGAGTTTGTGTCCTGAAGAATCGATGAAAACTATATCGTTTCCATTAAGCAGGGCGTGGGCTGCAAGGTTTGACGTGGTTAGGTCTATGAGAACTGGAAAGTTGATTAAGTTGGCTGTGACCTTGGTGTGGTCGATTGTGACGTTCAGGCGGTACTGCCAAGCTGCGTCCCACCACGACTGCTGGGGCGGCGGCGGTCCACCAGTTGTGAAAGTGAAGGTTACAAGAGTATTGTTCTTGCCGTCGGTTACATTAGCCTGCCATTGGTAGGTCGTCGAATATTGCAGGCCGCTAATCGAAACGTTGTACAGTCCGTTAGCAACTTTTGTGCCGCTTCCGCTCCCAATGTTTGGAGTGGTTACGACGGTGTAGTTCATGAGGTCGTTGTCAGCGTCATTAAGGTTAAAGAACAGGTACGATTGCGTAACTGGAACACCTGTAGCGCCATTCGATGGAACTGGTAAAGTCACCTGAGGTGGATTGTTCGGCGGCGGAGCTGCCGCAGTCGTGAACGTGAAATTCACAACGGTACTATTCTTACCATCCGTGACGTTTACCTGCCAAAGATAAGCTGTTGAATACTGCAGACCACTGATAGATACGTTGTAAATTTCATTGGTCACGTTGAATCCGTTGCCACCACCTACGTTGGGTGACGTTGTAACCGTGTAGTTCATCCGGTCATTGTCGGCGTCTGTCAACGTGAAGAAGAGATTCGACGAAGTGACCGGGATGCCGGTAGAACCATTTGCAGGAGATGGAGCGGTAATCTGAGGTGGGTTGTTCGCGGGTGGAGGAGCCACAGTGGTAAACGTGAAGGTTACAAGAGTGTTGTTCTTGCCATCCGTGACGTTAACTTGCCAAGAGTAGCCTGTCGAATACTGCAAGCCGCCAATCGAAATGTTGTAAATTCCGTTCGCGACGTTCAGGCCAGTTCCTATGCCAATGTTAGGCGCTGTTACGACGGTATAGTTCATGAGGTCGTTGTCAGCGTCACTCAAGCTGAAGAATAGGTTCGACAATGTGACTGAAACGCCTGCAGCACCATTAGATGGAACAGGCGCAGTAACTTGGGGTGGCGTGTTAGGTGGAGGAGGAGCTGCAGTAGTGAAGGTGAAGGTTGCCAGGTTGTTGAGCAGGCCGTCAGTGGCATTGACCAGCCACGTGTAGGTTGTTGAGTACTGCAAGACACTTATTGAAACGTTGTACATTCCACTAGTCACGTTCGTACCGCTGCCTGAGCCCACGTTGGGTGACGTCGTGACCGTGTAGTTCATCCGGTCGTTTTGTCCGTCGGTCAGCGTGAAGAAAAGATTCGACAGAGTGATTGGTACTCCTGAGGAGCCGTTGGCGGGAGAGGGAGCGCTGATTACTGGCGCGGCGTTGAGTGATCCAACCGTTGTGAATGTGAATGTCGTGACATTTGGATGGGCACCATCTGTGGCGGTTACTTGCCAGGAGTAGTTTGTCGAATACTGCAAGCCGCTAATCGAAACGTTGTAGACTCCGTTGTACACGTTGGTGCCTGCGCCTGTGCCGATGTTCGGAAGGGTTGTAACCGTGTAGTTCAGCGGGTAGCCCCAGTAGTCCAATAGTTTGAAGGATACGCTGGATATGTTGATTGGAACGTTGGTTGCGCCGTTGCTGGGTGACAGTGCGGTTGTCCTCGGCATTGAAGGCCCTGGTGGTTCAACGTATTGTGCTACTCCGTTCCTGTATTCGCTGTAGTAGCCGACGTTGGACCTTGGAGTTGGTGTAGTCGCCGATGCAGGTGTGCTGTAGCAATATATCCATCCGCTTCGAGTTGTCAGCACCAATTCGTTGTAGCCGTCGCCGTCGACGTCAGAGACGAGGGTCATTTCGTTGGGTTGGTTCAAGCCCATTATGTTGCCGACTTCTTGGAAGTTCTCGTTGAAAATGTGAACGTTGTTTCCCTCGATGACTATTATGTCCATCTGGCCGTCAGCCGTGACTCGGCCCATCTTTGGAGGTTCGCCGGCGGTCAGGTTGATTGTGGCTGTGAGGTTCCAATCCCTCAGATTCCAGATTTTCGGGTAATTCTCAGAGCACGTTATAAACTGCGGGATCCCGTTTTGATCGATGTAGATTGTCGGTTGTGAGTGGGACGTCAGGTTCAGGTTCTGTGATTTTCGGTATATGCCACCTGTATCCAAGACCTGCCCGCTAGTAATATTGTACACGGCCAATCCCCTGGATTGCGCAGAGACGACTACGTCAAGTACTCCGTCTCCGTCCACGTCTGCGAGTTCTGGAATCTGGCTACTACAGAGTATGCTGGAATCATTCCAAAGAGGCGTAAGTGTTCGAGCGTCGAGGGCGCGAACGCCCCAACCGCCGTACTTATATGGGTCTTCCGATGGGTTATAGCTGGATGATCTGTCTCCCATCAGCAGAATGAAATGCCCGTCGTTCTTGGGATCCACGATTGCGAGGCCTCCGTAGCATGGATGCCAACTTGTATTTGACTGGGCTATTAGTTGACCCGTATACGAGAGTTCCGAGATATAATCAACGCCCTCGTATGGACCTCGGCCTGAAGCAACGAAAACTTCTTTGTGTCCGTCTCCGTCGACGTCGGCTGTCACTGGAGACACATCATAGGATGGGACAAAGTCGTTCTTCCAGTAAATGCTGCCGTTGACGCCGTACAAGGCAAGCGTGCTGGGCATTTCAGCAACGACTATTTCTTGTTTTCCGTCGTTGTTCAGGTCGGCAATCTCGAATGGAGCGTGGTCCAGTATGTTGCCAGGCGTCGTTTTCCACAACTGAGTTCCGGTCGTCCCGTTAAGGCAAACGACGAACCCGTTTGTCAATCCTGCATCGACTTGGGTCACGCCTGTCAGGACTATGTCCTGTTCGTTTCCTCCTGGGACAAGCTTTGCGGATTGTGCACCGATGTGGGTGGCTACTCCGATGTTCGCACCCCATTTAAGTTGGTATGGTGGTGCGGCATGAATGCTGCCCACCATTGCTAGAATGCCAATGCTACTTATCAGTAACATCACAGTTAATGTTATACTGACCGTTGTTCTGAACCATTTTCTATAAACCATATCGAGCCTTCCCAGCAGTTCAACTAGTAACTCAGCTGAACGTAATCGGCTACTTAAGCATAACTGGATTTAAATTCTATAATAATAGGTCACCTGTTGGACCAATCTGCCAAGTAGGGACGTTGAATTCAGCCTGAAGAACCGAAATCTGGAATCTTAGAAATGACAGCTAAGAACTTGCCAGATCTGGATGAAGGCAATATACTGCGGACATGGTCGATGTCAATTGCAAATTCTGACCCAACGATTTGTTTTATCCGCGACATGATTTTGTAATCGTCACTACTTGAGTAGCCTGAATCCTTCACTATCTTCACCGTGAGTTTGTTGAGTTCCGTCTGAATGATTTGATATTTCCGCACGGGCAGATCTGAAAACAAATATATGAACATCGGGCCGGGAATGTATCTTTTGTCGCTTGCGCGGATGAAGTCAGTTACGCGTCCATCGATGGATTCTATCATAGGCAAACCTCGACCGCATGAGCAAACTGCATCCGAGGGTCTGCCTGCGTCTCCTATTGAGTATCTTATCAGGGGCATCCCATAATTTTGGAGGTCTGTTACTAGAATCTGTCCGAGTTCTCCGGGAGCCACATTTTCGTTTTCTTCGACGAACTCAAGTGCAACGGTTTCGGCAGAGACATGGAGACCTTGATGTTCTTCGCATTCGCCAGCCATCAAAGCTATTTCTCTGCTCCCATAGGTGTCGTATACCCGACAACCGAATTGTTCCTCCATGAGTTTCCTGTCTGCTGGAAAAAGCGTCTCGGCTGTTGAGATCACAGAGTGAAGGTTCAACGCATTAATTCTGTGTTGACTGAGGAAGCGGGCGAAGAGGATTAGGACTGAGGCATAGCCTTTCAATGCCTTTGGCTTATACCTTCGGATTATCTCGACTAATCTAGTCATCGACGAGTCGGACATCTGTGACGAAGGCACGATTTGATACCTCATCAGCCTTTGATGCAGGAAACCTCTCAGCTCTTGCGAAACGGACAAATCAAACGGCGAACTCCACAAGATGAGGTACTTGTCTCCCAAATCCAAGCCGGCCCATTGGTAGGATCGACTTGTTGCAGCGTAGGCCCAACTTGTTGTTCTTCTGTCTTTGAAGAATTTCAAAGGTGTCCCTGTGGATCCTCCAGTTGCGAAAGGAGTCAGGTAAGATCTGGGAATTTGTGTGGAAACGATTTCGTTTATGTTTTTTCTGATTTCCGCTTTGGTGAGCGGAGTCAGCTTGTTCAGTTGTTCGACTTCTCTTATGTCGTCGGGTTTTAGGGCTGCATCTTTGAAACGTCGTCTGTAGAAGGGAACGGTTTCGTAAGCATGGTTGAGTAATGCTCTCAGTCTTTTGTTTTGCAGCTTTCGTAGCTCACTAGGTCTAAGCCATTGGCTCCTCTCCAGGAACTGAAGAGATTTCAGATGAGTTGTGTGTGCCTGCAGATCCATAACGGGCATAATGAGTTTTCTCAGACCTACTTTATACATGTCCGTCGTCTCACGTGGAAATATTAGAGTCTGTTATGGACTTGACTGACTTTTCATATGCTCACTGATAATTCTTCTCAAGGACTCTCGTGGGCTAGTTAGCTTTCTGATGCCTAGAAAACTACGGATTTTCGCGTTGTCGACTTTGAGTTTCAGCTTGTCAGATTCATCAAAAAGAACGGCTTGACCTGTATCGACGACGTTTATCTTCGGGTTGAGTCGACCGCCGGTCAGTTCGGCTATCTCTTCTTTCACAATTTGTGCTAGATCGATCACGGTCAATGGCTCGTTCAAGCAAAGGTTCACAATGTGTGCAAGCGCGTCTTCTTCTTTGTGGATCTGACCGTTCAGGATTTTCTCGGCGTACCTTGCATAGGCTTCACAGACGTCTTTTATGTCGATGTAGAGCATCGGACGGTACATGCTGTGTTTGTAAGGGGTTAGTGGCTCTCCGCTTAAGCCTTTTGATATGAAGAGGTTAGCTGCTGTCTTCTCTGGCATTCCTTCTCCTAAGACGGTTCCCATTCGGATTACGCCGTAGATTTTTGTGGACATTTCGTCGTAGTATCTCATGTTGATTTCTTGAGAGACCTTGGAAAGAGCGTAGAGTCGGGCTCTTGCTTCCACTTTGTCGGGTCTGAAGCCGAAGGATTCGTCGACGATTCCGTCCAAGTCTCTCTCTCCAAAAACGTGCCAGGTGCCGGACAGAATCATGCCCTTCGCTGTTGAAGATTCATCGACGGCCTTGCAGATGTTCTGTGTCCCCAAAAAGTTGACGTTGAATCCGAGCCTTTTTTGCTCGTTTATGAGGGGGATTTGCACTATGGCCGTGTGGATAACCAGGTCTATTCCTCTTAAGGATTTTTCGATTTCATCGACGTTAAGAATGTCAATTTCCGCGTAATCGACTTTGTTCAAGAGTCCCGTTGGAAGTGGGGTCTTGTCCAGTACGGTCACTGAATAGTCTTCGCTCAGTCGGTTAGCTATGGCGGATCCTATGTAGCCAGAGCCTCCGACGATTGCTATTCTGTGTTTTTTCAACGATGAACGCTCTCCGTCCAATTCAACTTTTTTCGACTTAATAAGATATATTTCGTCTGAGACATAGACCCAATATCTCTTCTAGTGCAAAGACAATGCAGGTCAGCGTTTAAAGAGGTGTTAGTTTGCTCAGATATTATTCCTGGAACATGAACTGATTCAAGAGTCTCTCTATGTCGTTTTCTTCTACGCGTCGGATCGTCTCAAAGCCTTTCTCTATCAGTCGTCCTCTCAATTCTGCGTCCCCAAGAAGGCGCAATAACGCGTCTGCGAGAAGTGCGGGTTTCGCGGGATCGACCATCAACCCGTTGAAACCGTCCGTCAGAATGTCGGGCACCCCTCCAACTCTTGAAGCTACGACTGGGACTCCAGATGCCATTGCCTCCATGATCACTAGCCCAAGCCCTTCGGAAATTGACGGCAAAACGAAAACATCTGACGCTGCTAGGAATTTTGGAACTTCTGAGTAGGGAGAAAATCCGAGGAATGCAATGTTTCCATCAAGTTTGTATTCGTGAACGAGGTTTGTTAGCTTTTGTTTGTATTTCGGATCTTGTGTAGAACCTTTTATGATGACTTTTACGTTTGGCATTCTCTCCACGATTTGCCTTGTTGCTTCGATGAGATATTCTAGGCCTTTCTCTTTGCTGATTCTGCAAAGAGTCAGCACAACGGGGCCGTTGGGGTTGAGAGTCGCTTTTAGGTTCTTTGAAACGGTGGGGCTGAAAGCTTCAGATATTCTGTATTTGTAGACGATTATCTTCTTGGGGTCTATTCCACATCCTGAGACGAGTTCTCGTTGAATGCTCTTGCTCAAGGTTAGAATCGTTTTTGAACGGCGAAGCGTCGCCTTCAAGAGACACCTCATGGTGGCGCGGATAGGGTTGGGAACACTCTGCATGCTGTATCCGATTTCACCGGTGATCACGGGGATCAGCTTTGTCCTCGTCAGAGCAGTTTCCAGCCCGAAGGGTATCACGTTGACGTTGCCCATGACAACGGTTACTGATGGCTTGAGAAGAATTGCCAGTTCGAGCTTCAGTAGAGAAGAGAGAAAATAACCGCTTTTTCCTTTTGAGTAGATATTGTAGAATTCGATTCCTTCTTGCGTGAAATGCCGAGATTCGTGACCGTCTCCGATGAGGATGAACCTGTGCTCAGGATGCTTTTCAACGATGTTGCGAATTGCCACGTATTCTGGGTGTTCTGATTTCTTGTAGTCTTCGTAGCTCCAAGCCGAAAACTTGGCTATGATAATCCTCATTGTCATCAACCAGTCCAAACAACGTAAAAGTGCTTTCTACTGGTTTGGAGTCCATGTGAGGTTGGAGCTTTTGATGGTCATGAGAGAGAAACCGTTGTTGTAGACAAGATTGACGTGGCCTTGTTGAAGTAGATTTTCGATGGTTGTGTTATACATCAGCATGTTTTTGCCCAGGCCTATCGTGTACAGTATGGAGTCATAGTCTTGAAATCGGGGGAATAGACGAGAATAGTCGCTCTCATAGGTTGCGCTGCTGGGTTGCCTTGCTGCCAGGTATGTGACAACCCTCGTGTGAGCAAGTATGAAACCTCCGTGTGTCCAGTTGAACGCATTCACCATGAAGTTTTCTGCCTGATACGCCTCTTGCGTTTGGTACATCGTCTGCGAATCATAGAATGAGCCGTGTATCGGAAGCGAAATGAACAGGACTAGCGAGATCGAAAAAAAGGCTATTAGAGGAATCTTTAATTTGCTTTCATACAAGTAGGCCACGCCAAAAAGAACAGGGATGAAAGCGAGCGGAATTGCGCGTGACCCAAGCAATTGAACGAACGCGCCCAGAATCGAATACAGTACTCCAGAAATGAAGACTGATTTGTCGAGGGGTCTGGAAAGCAGGCCTCTTTTTCTTGCGAGTACGTAGACGAAACTCAACCCAGCCACAGCGACAGTTGCTATGACGAGGGGTCTCGAGATTGTCTGCGCGATTCTGTCGATTGAAGCCGAAGCTGGAGTTAGCACTTGTTCTGCAAGACTTGCGTATTCAGAGCCTGCGTGCAGCAATGTTTGGATGTTCGCCTGGAACGTCAGTGAAGCCTCGGAGATTTGAACCAGAAAATAGATAATTGCAGTTAGCAGGAAAAGTCTCAGATGCTCTGTCTTGCGACTGAGAATGTACATAACGAGCGCGTACAGCAAGAAGAAAAGAGGCACGAAAGTGTGGGTCAGCGACATTCCTGCAAAAAGAACTAATGAAGCAACCATTTTGCCTCTGGCTTCAACTCGAGTTGTGTCCAGCATTATGGACACGAGTAGCAATGCAAACGCCAGTGAAAAGGGGGCGTATTGGTAGTTTAGAAAGTAGAACATTGGGATAAAAAACGCCGACACCGCCAGAAACGCGCCTTTCTTGTAGCTGGAGGAGAAATATTTGTACAACGCGGTGGCCATCAAGAAGCCCATAATCGTATAGAGGATGTACTCGAACCCTGGGAGGGCTATTCCGCTTGTGTCAACTGCGATTTTCCCGAGTATGAAGAAGGAGGGGAATTCGTAGTAGAGGTGGAATGGAAGGGTTGGATTGAGGTTTCCTGTTTTGATGAAATACTCTGTCAGGCCGATGAACTGGTGTGAATCGGAGCCTGGAGAGCCGTAGTAGAAGTATGGGAGGGAGTACATGGATATAACGAGTACAAAGGCTGCGAGGCACTTCAACGAATCGTTCTTCAAAGTGACCATTAGCATGAAAAGGGAGAAAAGGAGTATCGGCAGACCGATCCAGTATAACATTGATATGCGGTCATAAATGACCCCGCTCAGCGTTGTGACTTCCAGCGGGTAACTTTGCCACCACGATAGAACAATCAGTGCCACACCGACCATGAAGGGTATGAGAAGGAACCTGTTTTTTTCCATCATCGTCCTACCTTGCTCTTTCTTCTATCTCTTCGAGATAATTGTCCAAGTCTTCTGAGACCTTATCCCATGTATACCTTTCTGTAACAATCTTCCGGCCTGTTTTGCCGAGTTCGTCAAGTTGATCTTTGCGCTCATAAGCAAAAAGAATTGCTTCAGCGATTTTTTCCGGTTTTGTAGATGAAATATAGATCCCACATTTCGCGTCGCCTACCACCGCAGTGTGGGCTGGAATCCTGGTTAGAATGGTCGTTTTCCGCATTGACATGTACTCTAGAAGCTTCAGGGAGCTTTGGAACCTCCAATAAGGATGAGACGGGAGTGGGCTGATGCAAACGTTTGACATCGCTATGTACTTAGGTACTTCCGAGTAGGGGACTGGGTTGTGGATTATCACGTTTTTTTCGAGTTGTTCTTTCTTTACGAATTCTTCCAGTTGGTTAGAAATTGGTCCGGCTCCCAACATGAAAAGGAGAATGCCAGGGTTCTTTGCTTTCACTATTCTCATTGCGTCCACTGTTTCGAAGATGCCTCGGGTCGCCGACAGGGCTCCATGATAAAAAACAACAAACTTGTCCGTCAAACCCAGTCTGTTTCGGAGTTCACGACCGTCAAATACGTGGGCCTCGGGGTTGAACGTGGCTGTTGCGACACCTGAGGTCCACACGCCTACCTTCGCTGGATCAATTCTGAAATTAAGGCATATTTCTTCCTTCATCGGGTTGGTGATTATGGTCATGCCGCTGAACAATCGTTTTGCAACGATCACTGACGTCTGGAATCCAATTTTCTGCAGAAGACCTTGAAAGCCGATGGTCTCGACGGGTATGCTTCGGATGTCCAGTACGAATTTTGTCCGAGTCAACTTGGACAGGGGCTTTGATGGTATCGCTGCGAGGACTGTAATGTCTGGCTGAAATAACACGAAGTCAAGCTTATGAAACGCCATGTAGAAGGGCAGGAAGATGCTCGCAGCCAGATTGAAGAGGATCGAAGATACTGCTGGCGCGTATTTCAGAGGGAGGAACACTGTTTTTATGTTGGGGCTTTTGGTCGACAGAGGGTTTTTTGGACGCGTTCCGAAAAGCGTTACGCTGTACCCTCTCTTTTCAAGGTGATTCAGTATCTCGATCAATGAGGTTTGATAAGTGTTGAAGCCGGAGACCATTGAACCGATCCATAGGATCCTCTTATTTGGATGATTAGAGATCGGAGTCTTGGTGCCAAATGGTGGCATGGGTATCCTCACTTTAGCGTCTCTTGAGTTTTCCTAGCAGGCAGGTGGGTTTCGTATTTTTGTTGTGCAGTATTGGTGTTGTTCAGATGAGCAGTAAAGGTTTTATATTGTCTCGTCCGACTCACTACACGGTGCTCTAATGGCTTTCGACCGAAGACATATAATAGTCATGCTAATAATAGTGTGCTTTTTGCCTATGACGCTGGCTAGTTCGTTGTCCAACGATTCGGCCAGACCAATAGAAACTTCCGGGCAAATTGGACCTGACTATTACAAGGGTTTTGTTGTGGCTCCTAACTCTCAGAGTTGGCCTGACAAGAATGGAAGCTACTTCGGCTATTCAGATCTCAAGCAGATGAAGGACTGGGGAGCCACTGCGGTGCGCATACACGCTCAACGAGGATATTGGATAATGCCCACGAAAGGTACTTTCAGCATGTCGTATTTCCAGACCAAGCTTGACGTGTACGTTAATAACTGTACCTCTCTCGGGTTGTATTGTATCATTGAGCTTGGTGACTGGAGCTGGTCGAGTTACTTTGGAAGTGGAAGTGGCATGCCGAGTTGGTTCTTTACGGGCTTGTACCCGGCAAACGACTCCTACAGAGCTATTGCGGCCAAGGATTTTTGGAACCTTGACAACCCGATTCAAGCAGAAAACCGACAGTGGTTTATTGCTTGGTGGCAGTTCATCGCGGACAGGTACAAGGACAACCCGTGGGTCATGTTTTCCATCTATAACGAGCCGCTAAACCCAGGAGTTGGAAGCTTTGCTAATTCCACCGAAGAGTTGAGAATTAGCGGGTGCTACAGTCGTTTCATGGAACAGGTCTATGATGCAATAAGAGCTACTGGTGCAAAACAGACGGTAATAGTGAATCAGCCTTTCGTGTGGTCTCAAAGAGATATAGTGAAGGTTGACAGGCCGATTGTCTGGGACTTCCATCTATATGTGAGCAGCACGTCAAGCATGAGTCAATGGACGAACGACTTCGTCCAAAGGTATAACCGATGCGTCAGGGATTTCGGACAGTCCTTCTTGATGCTCGAGTTCGGCGTCTATCCTGCGAGTGACTACAACGTCTTAGACTATCAAACGATTCTCACGCAACAGGTTGCAACGTTGAAAAACTACGAAGCCGTGGGTTGGTTCTGGTTGGAGTACGGCGCACTTGCCGGGGAATACGGCAACAACCTGACGCCAGAGCAATCCGCCAACGTAGTAACCGCGGTCTTGCAGTCTTGAGCAGAGCATGCAGTTAGAAACGTGAACTACCGTTTCTCTAGGAGCTTCTTGTACAGCTCGATCGTTTTCTTCACGGTCTCGCGAATGTCGTATTTCTTCATGCCAGCCTTGATGTCAACGCTTCTGAGTCGGACGGCTTTGAGGACGTTTTCCGCTAGCTGATGGGTATCATACGGTGACGAAACGTATCCGTTGACGCCGTTTTTTATGAATTCTCTGGACCAAGAAAAGTCAAAGGAGACGACGGGAACGCCGAGAGAGTTTGCTTCCATTACGGCGTAGGGGCAGCCTTCGTACAGACTGGGAAGAAGGACAACGTGCATTCTTCCGAGTCTATTGAGCAAATCGTTTCTTTTTATTTGTCCGTAAATAACGAGGTTGTCATGGAGTTTTCTTTTTTTCGCGTATTGTTGTATCCAATTGCTAAGCGGGCCTGAGCCGAAGATGTGTAGGTTGACGCTTTTTTGTCCCATTTTGTTCACGAGCGTGTCGAGAATTTCCAGTGCGTACGTTATGCCTTTCGGGTAGAACAGTCTTCCCGTGAAGGCCATTTCGATTCCGTTGGATTTAGAGGGTTCAGTGTGTACTTGACTGATCTTTTCCAAGTCTATTCCTGCGTAGACGACCTCGGATTTTGAGGCTACGTCGCCGCAGTTGTCGCCAGAGTATTCTACTGCTTCATTCTTCACGTGTTCTGCGGTTGCCAGCAGCAAGTGCGAATTTGAGAGGTCTTTGAGGTACCAGCTTCTGATCAGCGGATACTCCATCATGTAGAAAACGTCGCCTGGAGAAAGCAGGCTCAGGCTGCGCACGCTCCTGTATGTTGTAATCGCCTGTATGGAGCCGTGCAGCGTCGTTACCAAGGGCTTAGCTCGGGCGATTCTTGAACTTAGTATAGAGAACTGGGGTGAGTTCGAGTGCACAAGGTCTGCGCCCTTCAGAATTTTCATTACGCCCGTTCTGTTAAAGAGTTGGAACCAGACCGCCCTTATCGGATGGTCAGGAATAGGCAGTCTTATAACTCTCAAATTCGGGCCTATGCTTTCTTGTGACACATGCTTTTCGGGCCATCCTGCGATCACAGTCGTTTTGATTCCGTTCTTTGACAGTTCGTTGCTCAGCAGCGAAACGTGTGTTTCGACACCACCGAAAACATATGGAGGATACCCTAGGCTCAACAATACCACACGCATTTTTCGCCCTCCCCATCTCTCTCTTGTGCCGTTCTTATGAACATTAGAGCGCGCGCTACCCTCTCCCTCAGGCGGTTAGGTCCTGTCGGGGTTTGTTCATCCTTCTTGCGCGCGCGCTCAGGAGCCTTGAGGCCTTGAGTTTTGAAAAGCGGCTAACCGTCTCTGCGATATAGAGACACTTCTACGTTGTTTTCCCATTGTTTAGGGTGCCGCCTGGGCTTGAAAGGAGACGTTAAAACCTTGGTCAAGGCTTCAAGGCTTTTTAGGCCACTTCGAACCCTTCGAATCATCAAAATTCGAGGTTTCCAAGCGAATCAAGGCTTTCCGAGGTGAGGTTGCGGCAAGGCTTCAAGGCCGACCTTTTAAGGCTTTCAAGGCTCAATCAAGGCTCAGGGTGACAGGTTCGAGGCGATCGAAGCAAACGACTGGACTCCCTTATGGAGTAACAGAGGAGGACGAGAAAGAAGTCAAGGCTTTTACGGCTCAGCTTATCCAAAATGCCAAGGATCCCGAACAGGCACGCTCAGGAGCCCTTGAAGCGCTCAAGGCTTCCTAAGGTTCTGCTTTAGGCTCTGCTCAGGACTTTAAGGAAGGAACTTAAGAAGCTCAAGGCTTGATCAAGGCTCAGGCGCGGATTTCGAGGCAGTCGAAGTACGCGCGCTTCAGGGCTATGATTTCAGGGCTGCAGAGGGCCCTGCAGGGCGAGTCAGGGCGCAGAGACGCTGTTTCGGACGGGTCGAAGGAGCTGAGAACCTGCGTGGCAGGGCTGGCTGAGGAGGCACCAAGGCAGCCTGCAAACTCAGCAATGTGTGGACGGATAGAAGTCATGGGTTAAACAACGCGTTTAAGGAAGTTTGTAAAAGCCTTCAGAGACAAACGTCAGGAGCGAGATGGCACTTCGCAAGGTTCGAAGCAAACCTGGTTCAAGAACACGTGTGCGCGCGCTGTGAAGTAATCCCCGGGTATTACAATAGATTACTTTGAAGAGAAAACGTGTAGAGTTTTTTGGTTTGAAGATGCTAATAGATTCATCCCAGAATCCAATCCTGCTAGTTTCCCGCGCGCGCCGCAACCGTCCCGCGTCTCAGATGAGACAGGTCTCGTACAGTTCCTCTGTTTTCTCTGCGGTTTCATTCCATGTTGGGAGCTTTGTGGGATTCGCTCGTTTGCCCATCACATTGTTTAAGAGTTCAGCTAACTGATCTAGGCCTATTGGATAGTCTATGCCGTAGCAGTTTTTGTTGTCGACCCATTCTGTCAACGCTGAGGTTCTTGCCACGATGCATGGAAGCTTGGATGCTAACGCTTCTTCTACGACTATGCTGAAGGCTTCGTGGTTGGACAATAGCACGAACACGTCTGCGTCCGCGTATTTCTGCAAGAGTTCCTTTCGAGGGAGATCTTGGTAGAATCTGACTCTTGCTGTCATCCCCTGTTTTTTGGCGAGGTTTACGAGCTGTGTCTTGTAGGGTCCTTTGCCCACGATCTCGACGGTTACATCGCTGTCCAGACCCGGGAGGGCTCTTATGAGGTGCTGCATTCCTTTGTATTCTTCTAGTCTTCCAACGGATAGGATTGTCCGGTGATCCTTGCGGGTCTTGATTATATCTTTGAATTCTTCGGGGTCGATTCCGTTTGGAATCGTGACGATCTTGTCCTCCGCGACGTCGAAGTCCTTGAGTATTAGAGTTTTTTCGAATTTTGACACGGTGATTATTTTGTCGGCTTTGTCGTAGATCTTTTTTCCGAAGAGTTTGTAGGGTTTGAGAAGAAGACGGCGGAACCAAGTGTGGCCTGAGCCGTGGTAGTGTGGGGTGAAGATCATTTTATTGTCCTTTTTTGTTTGGGCCGTGTACAATGCGGGGAAGGCGTGATAACTGTGTGCGTGCAGGATCGTGTATTTGTCTGAGTTTTCACTCAAGTATTTTTTGAGTTTTCCAGAGAAGTAGTATGCTTCGTTTGGAGCCCAACTGGGAAAACGCAGTATTTTCACGTTGTTTATTGTTTCTTCTCGCGGTAGAGTCGAGGTTGGGTCTGTTGTGGCAACTGTGATGTCATAGTGTAAGGCGAGTCTTTCGCTTATGTTTCTTACGTGTTCTTCCAGTCCGCCTACTGAAGGAAAATACTTCGGGCAGACCTGCAGGATCTTTGGGAGATCTTTCATAGATGAAGCTCTTCTTCCAGTAGAACCATACGCGTTTTGTTACGATTTGAAGGTTGGCTTCCAGGTGGCGGATCGGTCTCCCCTTGCGTAGTCAACGAATCCTGAAACGATCCCTTTCATCCAGTAGAGTCCCTTTCTCCCCATTATGAGCAATAGTGGCGAGGCCAGCGGCAGAAGCATGTAGAAGAATCTGACCGCAGCAGGAGCGCGGGTCATAGCTAATGCTTGGTAAATTCCGCCCACGGTTCGGCGTTTGTAGGTTTCTTCTTCCTTGTCCTCAGCTGTCCTTTGAGTGGTCACGTAGCATTCCTGAGAGAAGACCGCACGTTTGCCTGCACCCAGAATCCTGAAGAGTATGTAACTGTCTTCAGCCTTGCATGCTCTCAAAGGCACGATTTCCATCAGGTCTTTCTTCTTGATTAGCATCAACTCTCCGCTCGCAGCGATCGGCAACCTTCGTCTCAGGGGATCGAGAATCATGTAGAATGATAGTTGCGGACCTTCGGCGACCTTGACTCTGGAGAACACCAGCGATACAGCGTCGTTCTTGATCGTATGTAACGCGGCTTCTAAGTTGTGGATTTGAGTGTCGACATCGTTGAAGACCACTACTTCGGTATTTGGTGGGACGAACTGGAGACCGAAGTTCATAGCATCATATTTCCCGTGGGGAGGTCGGTGGACGACGTTTGGTAGATCTACCTTGTCTCCGCACACTATGACGTAGGGATAGCCTAGGTGTTCCAGTTCTCTCGCTTTCTGACCTATGAGCGATGAATCCCTGGCGGG
>Ga0315280_10002833_pt1 | contig 27523 bp, 25 predicted proteins | sample YL17G06_40_MG_FD_203697 | JGI IMG/M metagenome (GOLD analysis project Ga0315280, IMG submission 203697) | Sediment microbial communities from Yellowstone Lake, YNP, Wyoming, USA - YL17G06_40 | ecosystem: Environmental > Aquatic > Freshwater > Lake > Sediment | place: USA: Wyoming | collected... | reverse complement strand
GAGACGGGGCTCAGCCTCTACAAGTTCGGCAGGACGGTCACCATGCCGCTCCCGGAGAAGGGGCCAGTCGACACCGTCATCAAGACCGTCGGCGAGAACCTGGAACACGGCCTCCACACCCTCATCCTCCTCGACCTCGACGTGGAGACGGGCCGATACGTAACCGTGTACGACGCTCTCTCAGCCCTCATCGAGGCCGGCCTCGATGCCTCGACCCTCGTCGTCGGGGTGGCCAGACTCGGCTCGATGAGCCAGAGGATCACGGCCGGGACGGCGGCGGAGGTCAAGAAACTGGAGTTCGGCGAGCCACCTCACTCCATCGTCGTCCCCGCCAGCCTACACTTCCTCGAAGAGGAGGCACTCAAGACGCTGACCGCCTGCCCACAGGAGGCCCTGAAGGGGAGAATCGTTAAAGGCGAGCTCGACAGGCTAATAGAGAAATATGCCGAGGGGTGCAGGAGGGTGCTCGACGAGATGAGGCTTGCCGAACTACCTGCGACCATAAACGAGGCAAGGGTGGAGGAGCTCAGGGAGCACGCAGAGCGCTACCTCAGCGACGCAGAGTACTACGCCGCTGACCAGAAACCGACGGCCCTTACGGGCGTCGCCTACGCCGAGGGCATCCTGGACGCCCTAAGGCTTCTCGGCCTAGCGAAGTTCAAGTGGTGAAAGCAGTTGACCAAGGTCCTCGCCTCCGGAGTCTTCGACCTCCTACACTACGGTCACATAAGGTTTCTGGAGGAGGCGAAGAGGCTCGGCGGCTCAGATGCGAAGCTCGTCGTCATCGTCGCGACCGACGAGACCGTGAGGAAGAACAAGGGCAGAGACCCAGTAATCCCCGAGAACCAGAGGCGGGCCCTCGTGGAGTCCCTCAAGGTCGTGGACGAGGCCATCCTCGGATACAAGGACATGGATCTCGAGTCGGTCCTAGACCGAACCAAGCCTGACATCGTCGCGGTGGGCCACGACCAGAAGGAGATAATGGAGCAGGTCCTCGCCCTGAAGGACAAGAAGGGCCTGAGGCTCAGGGTAGTCCAGGTGGGCAGGTTCGGGGAGGAGGACCTCAACAGCTCCTCGAAGATCAGGCGCAAGATACTGAACGATTCGAAAAAGCGAGCCTGACCCTGTCACCGTCAGAGAGGCCGAAATGCCTCCTGAGGTATATGGGGCTGACGATCTCCATTACGCCGGTGTTGTGGGTCGTCCTGTCAGCCACTATCAGGGCGCCCTCCACCTCATCGTTGATGAGGAGCGGGTAGCACCTGCAGGCCCCGAAGGCACGCTCCCCATTCCTGAAGCCCTCGATGATAACGGCTGGCCTGGCCTCGAGTCTCCGCCTCCGCTCGTAGTCCTCCTGCCTTATCTTGACGTTCAGCGTACCTGGGAAGGGGTCGAACCCGAGCTTCTCCCTAATCTGGTCCCGGTACCCCCCCTTTCCGATGTAGTAGGCGCCCTCGTAGAGGCCGCTGACCACGTCACCCTCGAAGACGAGCGCCTCAGCCTCCTCGCCCTCCATGAACGTCTTCAGGTCGACGAGGACCCCCCTGAGCTCCTCGGCGCCTTGCTCAGTGATCTCGACGATGCTGCCTTCGGAGTCTACCCTCCTGGTGATGAGGCCCTTCTCTTCTAGTAGTTGAAGGTGGCGGGACGCCGACTGCTGCGAGCCTCCGAGAACCCTGCTCAGCTCCGTGGTTGAGACCTTGACTGGAACCTTCACGGCTCCGAGCCTCATCAGGCTGTAGAGCGTGAACCAGAGGTGGGGTCTGACGGCCTTGGCAGACAACTTCGTTCTCAAAAACGAGTAACTAAGCGGGATATATACTTATTTATTGGTAGTTGAAGCCCTCTAACCTCAGCAATACCTATATTTAATGTGGACAGTTTCAACCTAAACTACAGGAGGTGGATAAGATACGGACGGAACAGTAGACTCCAAGGCGACGTTGATCTTCTACGACGAGTCGAACTTCGAGGAGAGGCATGTCGACACCGTCGAGGAGTGCTTCATGGGAAATGGCCATGGCATCAAATGGATAGATGTCAATGAGCACTCTATGGACTTCGTCAACGAGCTTGGCAGGCGGCTTGGCGTCCACCCCCTTCTTATCGAGGATATCCAGAACACGGAGCAGCGGGCGAGGATCGAGGAGTTCGATGGCTACGTCTTTATCATCATCAAGATGCTCGAACTGACCAAGGAGTTCGAGGTCTCCGAGGAGCAGGTGAGCCTCGTCATCATGGAAGACACCGTCGTCAGTTTCCAGGAAAAGCCTGGGGACGTCTTCGACATCGTCAGGGAGAGGCTCAGGAACAGCAAGGGAGTTATCAGGAAGATGGGCACGGACTACCTGGCTTACAACCTTCTTGACGCTGTCGTAGATAATTACTTCTTGATTTTAGAGAAGCTCGGCGATAAGATAGAGGACCTCGAGGACGAGCTGGTAACCAACCCCACGATGGAGACGCTCCAGCAGATATACGGGGTTAAGAGGCAGATGATCGTCCTGCGCCGCTCCGTTTGGCCCCTGAGGGAGGTGGTCAGCTTCATGGAGCACTGCGACACTCCCCTCATAAAACCGTCGACAGGCATCTACCTCCGCGACCTCTACGACCACACGATACAGATCATGGACGCCATCGAGACCAATAGGGACCTCCTCTCCGGGATGCTCGACATCTACCTCACGAGCATCAGCAACAGGATGAACGAGATAATGAAGGTCCTCACCGTCGTCGGCACAATCTTCATCCCCCTCACCTTCATAGCCGGCCTCTACGGCATGAACTTCCGCTACATGCCAGAGCTCGACCAGTGGTGGGGCTACCCATTGACACTGCTGATAATGCTCGCCACCGCGGCCTACATGATCCACTACTTCAGGAAGAAGAGGTGGCTGTAGAAAAGGGGATTAACCTTTAGCCACCGCGATAGGGACCGACATCATCACCTTCCGGCCGATGCCGAGCCTGTGGCTCACATCCGCGACCTTGTGGATGTCCTTGTAGCTGTCAGGGCTCTCCTCCTCTACCACCCTACCACTCGCTGCACGGATGACGATCCCCTTCCTCTTCAGGTCGGAAACGATCTCATTTGCCGTTGAGCGTCTCCTGGCCCCTGCACGTGACATGACTCTGCCCGCCCCGTGAGCCGTACTGGCGAAGCTTATCTCCTCCCCCTTATCAGTCCCCTTGAGGAGGTAGCTCGCCGTTCCCATGGTTCCGACGAGGAGGACGGGCTGCCCGGTCTGCTTATAGTCGTCCGGAAGGTCTTCTCTGCCTGGACCGAATGCCCTCGACGCCCCCTTCCTGTGGACGACGGTCTTCACCCTCCTGCCTTCCACGACGTGGTCTTCCTTCTTCGCAGTGTTATGAGTCATGCTGTAGACGAGCTCCAATCCCATGTCTTCCGCCTTCCGTTTGAAGGTCTGCTCGAACGCCTTCCTCACTTGGTGGAGGACGATGTGGCGGTTGATGAACGCCCAATTGACGGCGCACGCCATCGCCTCGTAGTAGTCGTCCGCCTCCCTACTCTTCAGCGGCGCACAGGCGAGCTCCCTGTCAGGTAGCCTAATCTTGTACCTGCTTGAGGCCTGCTCCATAACCCTGATGTAGTCTGTGGCTATCTGGTGACCATAACCCCTCGACCCCGTATGTATCCAACAGACAACCTGGTCTGGCTCCTTGATACCATAGACCTTCGCAGCCTCCTGATCATAAACCTCCTGAACCCTAGCGACCTCAAGGAAGTGGTTCCCGGCGCCCAGAGTACCGAGCTGGCTTGCTCCTCTCCCCTTAGCCTTGCCCGAGACCTTATCTGGATTCGCATCCTTCATGCAGCCACGCTCCTCCATGTGCTTTGAGTCAGCTTCCCAGCCATAGCCCCGCTCTATCGCCCAACTCACACCGCCTGAGACGGCGTCGTCGAGTTCCTGATTACTGAGCCTGACCTTGCTACCGACTCCTACGCCACATGGGACGAGGTTGAAGATCCTGTCGATGAGTTCCCCCGCCTTCGGCCTTACCTCGGAGTACTTGAGGTCTGAGCGCATCAGGAGGACGCCGCAGTTGATGTCGTATCCTACGCCACCCGGGGTTATGATCCCCTCCTCTGCGTCGAAGGCTGCTACGCCGCCGATGGGAAAACCGTAGCCCTGGTGGCCGTCTGGCAGCGTGATGCCGTACTTCAGTATGCCCGGGAGCTGGGTGAGGTTGACGCTCTGGTTCAGCGTCTCGTCGCCCCTCATCGCAGTGAGGAGCACCTCGTCGGCGTAGATCCTGGCTGGAACCCTCATGTTCGGGTTCACATCCCTCGGTATCTCCCAGACGAGGTCATCGACCCTGTTGACCTTATAGTTCATCTCTTCTCTACCCCGGAAGAGCAGGGGAACAAGTTATAAGCGTTTATTGGTCTCAACACCAATGATCGAGATGAGGCTAAGTCGGGTCAGACGTGTCCCTATGAATGAGATCACAGAGAGGTTGGCCGAGCTCGAGGGAAAGTATGGTGACAGATTCCAGGAGCTCCACGAGGAGTTCGTCCATGGTCGGATGGACAGGGAGAGGTTCAACGACTACGTCGAGTGGAGCGGCATGACCCACGCGCTGAGAGCCTACAGCGAGGGGGAGGACTACGACTACTATACCGAGGAAGAGACGCCTCTCGGCGGCGAAGAGCTTAGGGGGCTCACCTCATCAAGGATAGAGCTTCTAGACAGGCTCGCTGTGAGCAGAGCGTCCTCGATAAACGAGCTCGCCGGCATCCTTGGGAGAGACGTGAAGAATGTCTACAATGACATAAAGTTTCTTGAGAGGATCGGCTTCGTCAAGTTATCTAAGGAGGGACGGGGGTTGGTCCCTGAGCTCCTAGTCCAGGAGCTGACCATCTCCCTCGGCTAGGCTGCAAACATTATATTGACTCTGAACCGTTCACTATACGAACGATTATGTCAGTCAATCAAGCGTGCGCGGCCGATCTCATCCTTGTCGACGGCAAGATCGTCAAGGTAGACGCCGGCTTCGGCACAGCCGAAGCAGTCGCCGTCAAAGGCGGTCGGGTACTCGCCGTAGGCTCCAACGAGGAGATAAAGAGACTTAAGGGTTCGAAGACCGAGGTCATCGACCTTAAAGGCAGGGTAGTCCTTCCGGGTCTCTACGATAGTCACCTTCACATGATCTCGACAGGAAACACGCTGACGATCATAAACTGCCGCACACCGCCAATGAGGTCGATAGCAGATATCACTGCCGCCGTGAAGGAGAAAGCCGAGAAGGTCAAGCCTGGTGAATGGATCATCGGCAGGGGCTGGGATCAGGCTAAGCTTTCAGAGCACAGGAATCCGACGAGGTACGACTTCGATAAGGCCACCCCGAAGAACCCAGTCATCCTTACAAGGACCTGTGGCCACCTCGCCATGGTCAACAGCAAGGCGCTGGAAGTCGCTGGAATTACCAAAGACACCCCTCAGCCTGTCGGCGGCAGGATTGTGAAGGACGATAAGGGGGAGCCAACTGGAATGCTCGAGGAGTCGCCGGCCATGACCCTCGTCAGGAGCCACATACCCCCGGACGATATAGAGAAGAAGGTTACGGAGATCAAGGCCGCCTCCGACGCCTTCAAGGCGGTGGGCATAACCAGTGTCATCGAAGCGGGCATCACGGAGGACGAGATGGTCGCCTACCAGTTGGCTCTAAAGAGGGGACTCCTAGAGGTCAGGGTTAACATGATGCTTAGGGCCATCAACGAGGACGAGCCGACCGAGAAGAGCCTAGAGAGGATTAACAGGTTCCCGATGATAACTGGCTACGGTAATGACATGCTCATGTTCCAGGGGCTCAAGCTGCTAATAGACGGGGGTATAGGTGGGAAGACCGCTCTACTTAGGGAGCCCTACGAAGGAGACCCTAAGACCTATGGACTCCTAACCGTTCCGGTCGAGAAGCTTCAGAAACTCGTCGACGCCGCCAACAGGCGCGGGATGCTCGTCGGTATCCACTGTGCAGGAGGCAGAGCCATGGACATCGTCCTCGAGGCTTTCAAGAAGACTGATAAGGTCAAGCCTATCAAGGGAAGGCGCTTCTACCTCATCCACGCCTACCAGCCCAGCGACGAGAACTTTGCGACATGCAGGCAGCTGGGCATTCAGGTAGCGAGCCAGCCGAGCTTCCTCTACTATCTCGGAGACAGCTACTACGAGAACATAGGCCCCAAGCGGAGTGAGTGGCTCAAGCCACACAGGGCGTGGATCGAAGAGGGCATCATGGTTGCTGCTGGAACCGACTCCCCCGTGACGCCGTATCCTCCGTTCCCGAGCCTCTGGGCGGCTATAGCTAGGCGGACAGAGGTGAAGGACACGCAGATGGGGGAGGAGCAGAGGGTGTCTCGGGAAGAGGCTATAAGGATGTATACCATAAACGGAGCCCATCTCACATTCGAGGAGGACCAGAAAGGGAGCATCGAGCCCGGGAAGCTCGCGGACATTGTCATCATAGATCGTGACATCCTCACCTGCCCAGAGAATGACATCAAGGACACCAAGGTTCTCAGGACCTTCCTAGGTGGTAGAACTGTCTACCAAGCGTAACCTGTTTATTGCATGAGGTGGCGCTCACCTCCCTATTTTTTAAATCTAGGGCAGCCTAATCCTGCTTGACTCTGATTTGAGCCTCCAGAAGAACTACCTTGTTCTCATCGTACTCTTAATGATATTTTTTGGGGCAATCTATGCAGCAAGCCGCCTCGACGCCGACTTCGGTCACGTAAAGATGGAGGAGGTCAGGATACCAGCGACCGGCTACGAGATGAGCGGCCTACTCTACATCCCTTCTGAGGCACGCCCAGACAGGACGAGGCCAGCCGTCGTCCTCGCTCACGGTATAAGCAACGCCAAGGAGACACTGAGCGGCATCGCCCTGGAACTCTCCAGGAGGGGCGTCGTAGCCCTCACGGTCGACCTCTCCGGCCACGGCGATTCAGGAGGCAGCCTGAGTTCAGGTGACCAGTCGCTAGGCCTCATCGATGCTGTCAACTTCGTTAAGTCGGAACCCTATGTCGATCACAGCTTGATAGGAGTTATCGGCCATAGCCTTGGCGCCGGGGCTGCTAGAAAGACTACTCATGAAGACGATTCCGTTGTGGTGACAGTTTTTATCGGAGGAGGCGTTGGGGAGCGCGGCGAGGACTCATCCTATGGGACGTTAAGCCCCACATTCCCGAAGAACCTGCTCATGGCCGTGGGGGAGCAGGATATCCTCTTCGACCTCCAAGAATTAGATGCATCCCTGCGCCAGGTCTTCGGTACAGCTGAGCAGATCACGATTGGGAGACTCTATGGCTCCTTTGCCTCGATGGATGCGAGAGAACTCTTCGTCACGCCCACTATCCACCTCCTCGAGCCTATCTCGCCGGCGTTGGTATCGGAGGTTGTCGATTGGGTGAGCTGTGCCTTCGCAAGCAGTCTACCTGATACCGGACGTTTAGGGCTAAACTATCTTTACAGGGAGGCCGCGCTAGCCGTATCCCTCATAGCCTTTGTCGGCCTGATCGCGCCATTGTCTAGGATCGTCGAGGCCTGGTTTGGGGAGCGGATAGAGGAGCGGCCCACCGTAAGGCACAGATTCCTCAGGGAGAGGAGCTCCCTGCTGATCTGGGGCGGCCTAGGGCTGACCCTCTTTCTGCCCGCCATGTTCGCCGGCGCCATTGTGGCCTTTCCGCCCCTCGTCTTCGGTTCGTCGATGGCATGGTGGCTCTCGATGACTGGTGCTTTTGGCCTCCTCGTCTTAAAGATCATGGCCGATAGACAGCCCAATGGAAACGTCAACATAAAAGAGGTCTTGAGGGGGAGCTTCAAGGCTGGGGACCTCGTTCTCTCTGCTGTGGTATTCGTCATCCTCTACTCGCTCACCTGGTTCTGCGAGGCTCTCTTTACCGAGAAACTCAAGATGATAGTCCCCATCTTCGGCAGCCTAAGCCTCGACCGACTGCAGGTCCTACCCCTCTTCATCCCATTCTACCTCGTCTATTTCACCGCCGATGGACTTTATCTCCACGTCTACAGGGACAGACAGGCTGCGGGCTCCATGGCTGGCAACCTCATGAGGGTCTCGGGATTGAAGATCGCACCTTACCTAGGGCTTCTGCTCGTGCAATACATCCCCATGTTCGCCTCCAACTTCAGGCTGATACCTGGCTTCATCGGTTTCTTCGTAGAGTTCCTATGGGCTATCCTGCCCTTGTTCCTGGTCTCCATATTCTCCTCGTGGTGGCTCTATAGGCTGACCGGAAGGATCGGGTTTGGTGCAATGTTCAACTCCCTGCTATTCGCATGGGTCTCTGCGGGCTTATTCCCCTTCGGATCCATCAGTTAAGAAAAAAAATCGGTACGTCGATCACGGCACTTATTTCTTGACTGTTAGTTTAGCTCCGCATATTGAGCATTTTCCTTCTGATGTGATCTTTGGTTGCTCCTTCACGTCTGCCCCACATACACCGCATTTTACCATGGCGTGGCACCTGAGTATTAGGCGAGTTGTGTTTATACTATGAGGCTGATGTATCCAGTAACAGGGAGAACTGAGGTACAGAAAACGCTCTACATGTGGTCGTGTTCGCCGTCCGGTGTGGTGATAGGGGTGACCACTAGGTTGCCGTCAATTATGGCGTACGTTCGGAGACCCGCGTACTCTATTTTATTGTTCTCGAGTAGTTTCTGAGCCTTCTCCTCGAGTCCCTCAGGGACGTAGAGGAAGAACTTCTTGACGCGCCTACCCATGCCGGCGGTCTCGGAGAACAGCTTCCACTTCGGGACCTGGGCGACGGTCACGCCGTCCTCGGGCTCGACCTTGCCTATCTCCTGTATCCTGCCATCGGCCAGGGTTATGACGATGCTAGGGTAGATGATGCCCTCCGCCATCTCGATTCCTCTCCTCTTGACCTCATCGTTCACGATGGTCACGTATCCTTCGCCCCAGTCAGTCTGGTCGACGAAGGGGAAGCGGGTGGCGGCGATGATCCTTATGATCCTGTTCCTTATCTCCTCCTTCGAGACCAAACCCATCTCCTCACAGCCCTAGTTCGCCGGCTACCTCCTGCATGGAGGAGAGCCCTATGGAGAGGAACTCCTCGAGGGATAAGCTGACCTCGCCACACTTCATGATGTTCTCGCGGCTAACTCCGCGGGCGAAGGACTTGTCCTTCATCCGCTTCACGAGGCTCGACACCTTCACGTTGGCCACCTTCTTATCTTGCACCATGAGCGCCATGGCTACGACGAGGCCCGAAAGCGCGTCGGCGGCGAACAGGCTTATGTCCATCAGATTCTCCGGCTTCGAGCCGGTCTGAGGGTTGTGGACCCTTATTGCGTGCAGGCCCTCCTCCGGCAGCAGATCCTTGACGATCTCGGCGGAGATAGCGCCATGCCTGTCCCAATCCTGCCCGACCTCCTCGTAGTCCACGTCGTGGAGCATCCCCACCGCTCCCCACAGCTCGGTGTCTTCGCCGAAGTGTTGAGCTAACCCCCTCATGATGGCGGAGACCGCGATCATGTGTTTCACCAAGTTTTCGTTTTTAACGTGCTGCTTCACGATGTTGATGGCCTCTTGGCGCGTGATCATGGTTTAGACCGGATATAGTGCTGGTTTTAAGGCTTCGCCCTCCGGTTACATTTAAATGCAGGATGAGAGGGTTGATCGTCTAACTTACGGAGACCACGGAATGGAGCTTCGGATCAGGGAGAACATACTACCTATTCTGAGCTACGGCCTCTTCGTCATGACCATCACCCACACACTGACCCACGCCTTCGGGAACATGCACACATCCCTATTCCCCATTCTGAAGCAGGAGTTCAGCCTCAACTACCAGCAGCTGGGGCTGATAGCCGCAATACCACCCCTCTGCCAGACCATCCTCTACATCCCGGCTGGAATACTCTCGGATAAATTCGGTTCAAAGAGGATGACCCTAGTCAGCATGGTGATCGCCTGCGCGGGCGCCATAACAGCCAGCGTAGCCCAGGACATGTGGACACTCACCGCTGCAGTGAGCCTCCTGTATGTCAATACGACATTCTACCATCCCCCAAGCTACAGCCTCGTGTCGAGGCTTTTCCAGCCAAAGGACAGATCGAAGGCCCTCGGCCTCCACGGCGCAGGTGGAACATTCGGCATGGCCATCGGCCCAATCTCAATAAGCATCTTGATGGGGATTTTCGCCTTCGGCTGGAGGCAGATCTACCTCTTCTGGTTCATACCGATGTTCATAGGTGTCATTCTGGTCTTATTCATCAAGTCCGTGCCAAACGAGGACGCGGAGATCAAGGCAGACGCGGGCACTAAACAGCCTCAGGCCACGAAGCTCTTCACCGTCAGCCTCATCGCCTTTCTCGTTTTCAATGGTATAAGGAACTTCGCAGGCAGCATGTCAACGGCCTTTCTCAGCATCTACCTTGTCAGCGGCAGAGATTGGGCTGTGGAGATGGCGAGCCTTGTCATTGGAACAAGCTCGCTGATGGGCATCATAGCTGCGCCCCTCGGCGGATTCATCACGGAACGCTTTGGTGAGAAAAGATGGATACTCATGACGCTGGCGGTCTCCTCGGTCTGCTATGGTGCAGCTTTCCTCGTGCCGAATACCATGACCTTCGTCTTCTTCTACCTCGGATACGGCTTCTTCAACTTCCTGAGCATGGCGGCGGGCTCATCCCTCATGGCAAGGCTTTCCCCGAACAGGCAGAGAGGGCTAGGCTACGCCCTCTACTTCCTCCCGGGCAGCATAGGGGCATCCGTTGCACCAATGGTTGGCGCGTACATAGCCGATGCATTTGGCTTGATCAACATTTTCGCGGCTTCTACATTGGTCTACATGTCATCCCTGCTAATGCTCCAGTTCGGCGTGAAAGAAAGTAAAGAGGCGTAGCCTTCTCTAGGGCTAGCTTCTAATGATCTTGAGGAGCTGAACAAGCCTTTCGTCTCTGTAAGACTCCAGCTCCTCGTACGTTTTCTCCTTAACAAGCCTCATCTCGGAGACGCCCCTCACAGCCTTCTCAACCGCCGAGTCCGGCGTCCGCGTCCACTTCGCCATCGTCTCGAGCCACTCCGCCTTGCTCACTCCTATGTGTCTCATTATGTACTCGAGGCCGCCTGAGCCCCCACCGAGATGATACGTCAGATAGGGCCCCATTATCGCCCACCTCAGACCGGGACCGAAGCTCACAGCCTTGTCCACATCCTCAGCCGAAGCCACACCTTTGTCGACAAGGTCTAGAGCCTCCCTCCAGAGGACGGCGCTAAGTCTGTTGGCGATGAAGCCGGGCACCTCCTTCCGAACTATGATCGGCACCTTACCGATCTCCTCCATAAGTTTGTAGGTTCTCCTCGTCGTCTTCTCGGACGTTAGCTCCCCAGGGCAGAGCTCGACGAGGGGGATGAGGTACACAGGGTTCCAGGGGTGGGCTACTATGCATCGTTCAGGATGGTGGGTGGCGGCTGTCTGTATCCTGCTCATCAGCAACCCAGAAGAGCTGCTCGCCAGCGGCGTGTCAGCCGGGGCATGCTCATCCATCTCCTTGTAGACAACCCTCTTTGCGTCGTAGCTTTCGTATACTGACTCGACCACGAAGGAGGCGTCATGGACCCCCTCAGCTATGCTTGTAGCTGTAGTGATACGATTCTTCGCTTTCTCAGAATCTTTGCCCAAACCAGCGTTAACGAGGAAATCGATTTGGAAATTGACACGAGCTACAGCTTCTTCAAGTCTCTTCTCGTCAACGTCGATGAGCATCGTCTCATAGCCGTTTAGGGCGAATAGGGTGCCCCATCCTTGCCCCACGAGCCCTGCTCCGACACAGGTAACTAGACCTCTATTCAACGAAGATCAACTATTAAGAGAGTTCATGACACGGCTTAAGACGTTCGGGGAGTAACCAAGCAATCCACAGCAACATGTGCTCGACAGAGTGTTGTCTCAACATCTTATCTCTCATGTCACTGAGCAACCTTTTCTGATGCAAGAATAAGTAAAATAATTCAAGCCATATTTTCTCAACACGAAATGAAGCAGAGAAACATGGTACTGGCCGTCGTCTACGGAATAATCATCGTAGCGGTAATCATATTGATAGCTAGAACGTTCTTCGTCGGCGAGGAGTTCACGTACCCCACGAGCTTGACGCAGATACTGAAGACTGATTTAAAGGAATATCTGAAATTAATTCTTATAACTCTAAGGTAATCTTCTGTGTAATGGGGTTCGACCTAGTTCTCTTGGCGCCTTACTTAGAGTAGATGAAAAAAGAGAGTTAGGCCACCCTTAGAAGCCTTTATGATAGAGGATCTTGCCGTTCACCAAGGTCATGTAGACCTTAGCGTCCTTGATTTCCTCTGGTGGCGTCTTGGTGAGGTCGCTGTCGATGACGGCTATGTCGGCGAGCTTCCCTGGTTCAATGCTCCCCTTCAGATCCTCCTCGAACGAGGCGTATGCACCGTTCAGCGTGTAGCACTTCACGGCCTCGACGAGGCTCACCCTGCTCTCCTTGATGCCGTGATTCACGGCGCTCCAGAGGCCGTATATCGGGTTGAAGGGCATGCCGTCGCTGCCGAAGCAGACCGTTATCCCCTCATCTAGGAGCGTCCTGTACGGATTGTTGAGCCTGTTCCTCTCAGGACCGAGCCTTTGCTCATACATGCCCCCAGGTCCAGCCCACTCGCCGACGAAGTTCGGCTGCATAGCCGGTATTATTCCGAGCTCCTTTATCCGCTCTATCTGACTTGCGGTTAGGATCTCGCAGTGCTCTATCCTGTGCCTATGGTCCTTCCTCGGCTTCGCCTTCAACGCCTCTTGGTAGCTGTTAAGAACGTTCTCTATTGCGAGGTCTCCTATGGCGTGGATGGCGATCTGTGAGCCGTTGAGGTGGGCGGTCTTCGCCTTCTCAACGAGTTTCTCAAGCGGCATGAGGAGCAAGCCCTTTGTTGATGGTTCATCTGTGTAGGGTTCGAAGAGGGCGGCCGTCCGTGCGCCAAGGCTACCGTCCATTAGGAGCTTAGAGCAGCCTATCTTTATCATGTCGTTCCCGAAGCCGCTCCTCAGCCCGAGTTGGTATGAGAGCTCCTGGGTCCCCTCCCTCAGCATCAGGTATGCTTTAACCTTAAGCGCCCCTGTAGCGAGGGCGGACTGGTATGCTCTCAGTGCGTCAGCGTCGAGACCGGCGTCGTGGATGCTCGTGCAGCCGAGGCTGAGGGCGTACTCCGAAGCCTCCTTCAACCCCTCCACGGCTATCTTCTCATTTACAGGTGGCACATGCTGTTCGACAAGATACCTGCAATCTCTCAGGATGCCAGTAGGTTCACCATCCGCACCCTTATCAATCTGACCACCCTCGGGGTTCGGCGTCTTATTGGTTACTCCGGCGATCTTGAGCGCCTTCGAGTTGACAGAGATCATGTGGCCACATACCCTGGTTAGCATTATCGGGTTGTCCGGGCTGAAGCTGTCGAGGTCTGACTTGGTTATGTACCTGTTTTCTGGCCACTTGCTCTCATCCCAGCCTATTCCTAGCACCCACTCCCCCTTAGGCAGGGATTTCACCTTCTCCCTGACTTGGGAGATTGCCTCTGCGAGGCTCGCTGTGTCGCGGAGGTTTATGGTCCTCAACATGCCGATGCCCATCCAATAGAAGTGGCAGTGACTGTCTATTAGGCCCGGCAGGACCGTCATACCCGAGACATCGTACACCTCGGATCCCTGAGGGACCTCTATCTCTCCCTTCTTACCGGCGGCTACAATGTAGTCGCCCTTGATTAGTACGATACTATCCTTAACTGGGGGGCGTCCAGTCCCGTCTATGAGGGTGCCTCCCAATAACACCCTTGGACATGGTTCCAAAGACAATACTGGCTTAGACTCCTAAGATTGAACATGGGGATCATGATATAAAATCTTTGAAGTGGCCTGAATAGAAGAATCCGCGGGAAGATTACTTTCCAGTTGAATCTTCCCTCATCGTCCTTTACTTAGGCTGAGGAAGTTATCCATCAGCAAGTAGGCTAGTCGCCTCATATCGGGCTCCCTCTCTACGCATTCCTTGAGCACTTGCTCCCTCGTCTTGCCGACAGCGACGAGCTCGGCAGAGTAGGCGTCGGCCCACCTCGTGGCTTCCAGCCTATCTATCTCGAGGTGGAAGATGATACCCCTCACGTTCCTCCAGCCGTAGGCCTGTATCGGGCAGTCATCGCCCTCCACGAGTTGTTCACCTCCAGGCGGAACCTTGAACATGTCAGTGTGCCATTGATAGACGGGGAAGGTTTCAGGGAAGCCCTTGAAGAGGGGATCCCTCCTCCCGGCTTCAGTCAGCCTGACATCGTAACCACCGACCTCCTTGCCCGGGCTCCTCACGACCTCGGCACCCAGGAGCCGGGCGAGCATCTGGCCGCCACAGCAGACGCCTAAGCACGGCTTCCTGCTCTCAACGATCTCCTTCAAGTATCGCCATTCCTTCCTCAGGAACCCATGTTGTTCAACTGTATTCGCTGAGATGGGTGTCGGACCTATAATAAAGGCGTCGAACCCGCCAACAGGCGGGTAGGTATAATCCTCACGCATTCTGTAGGCGTGCACGACATAATGGCTGATCGCCCTCTCCTCTAGGTACCTCTGATATAAACCAAGGTTCTCAGTCCGATCATTCTGGATAATTAGTACTCTTTCTCGTAGCTTCATCTCAACACTCCCTGAAAATCAAACTTGAAATGCAATCTCATCAGCCTTCTAGCTATCTCTCAGCATGTCATGCTATCTAAATTAACTCCGATTAAAACCCTGTTAGACAGTCAACCTTCATCAAATGAATGATGTATATTTTTATTTCTAATGGACGTGTCCTCAGGATCTGCTAAGGGACATGGTAGGGCTACATATCCACCATGAAGTTGAGCCTCTGCGTCAGCTCCTTGAATCGGTTCCTAATGGTGACCTCTGTGATATGGGCGTCCTTGGCTATCTCACTCTGTGTCCTCCGCTCGTCCGTAAGCATGCTGGCTATATAGGTGACGGCCGCCGCAACACCGGCAGGTCCACGGCCGTTAGTGAGCCGCATCTCTATCGCCTCGTTCATGATCCTGACAGCGAGGTTCTCTGCCTCTCCCGATAGGGTGAGTTGGCTGATAAACTTGGAGATGTAGTTGTATGGCTGGGTCTGAGGGATCTTGGCATCGAGTTCCCTACAGAGAAGCCTGTAGTTCCTCCCCCCCTCTTTTTTAAGAATATTGGCAGCCTTGGCGACCTCGTCGAGGCTTCGTATGACATTACATTGCCTGCATGCCATATAGATGGCGGCCGTGGTCACACCCTGTATAGACCTACCCCTTATGAGGCGCTTCCGCACGACGCGCCTATAAGTGACAGAGGCCGTCTCCAGGACACTCTTTGGTAGGTTCAGCTTGTAGGCGACCTTCGTCAGCTCCGAGAGGGCGTATGCGAGGTTACGCTCTGTGGAGTCCGACACTTTGCTCCGTCTGTGCCACTTCCTCAGTCTGTATAGCCTCGCCTTCTCCCCAGGTTTGAGCTCCCTGCCGGTAAAATCTCTGTCATTCCAGTCGATGATAGTGGAGAGTCCTGTATCGTGGATCGCCCAAGTCAGCGGGGCGCCTACGCGGTTCCTCTTATCCCTCTGGGCGTCGTCGAAGGCCCTCCACTCCGGGCCTTGATCCATGAGGTTTGTCGAGACCACGAAGCCACAACTCTCACAGACGAGCTCGCCGGCCTCATAGTCCCTTATCAGGTTAGATGCGCCGCACTCTGAGCAGACAGCGACCTTGGATTCGCTCAAGTCAGATTACGCCTCTAACGCTTCCTATCGCCTAAGAAGACGGGCTCGCCTTCGAGCTTCGAAGGGTCCTCTAGGCGGGTCTTGACGGAAACGAAGGGTGTGGTAACTGGTCCGAAGAAGTCGTAGATGCTGCCGACCCTCTTGCCATGTTTATCGAAGACCGAGTCCCCTATGCCCGCATCCTCCTCGGCCCTTAGTATGAGATTACCTGTGCTCTTCGAAACGTGGATTACAGTGCCGAGCCTCTTACCTGATCGCATTGAATCCCCCCTACACAAGGACTGGGATAAGAAACTTTCTCACAGAGATAATAATACGGGAGAGGAGGGCGGTTACGACAGAATTTAAACTCCTTTTCTCCTCATTTTAGAGGCAATTTCCTTTAAGATCTCGGCCTTACTTTGTTCTGCCTCAACCAAGATCAAACCTGTGACGATCCATGGGCGGCTCGGATGTGAGGCGCCTGACTCGAGCACAGGCTTCAGCCCAGCCTCCTTTGCGGCTACGAGGATGTCTTCGGCTTTTGGCTGTCTGACGGCCAAGTCCTTGGAAACCCTCCTTCCCTGTCTCCATGAGATATCTGCATCAAAGTAGGAAGGCCAAACAACGATCTTATCCTTGCCTCTCATACACGTAACCGCCATCGAAGTATCGAACCCTAGACAAGGCTCTGGAAAGAAGAATGTGGGCTACTCCTTATAAGTCACGGCACTCAACGCGCCGGACTGGCCGGGGCGAGATACGATCTTGGCGAGGCCCTTCTCGGTCCTAACGATGGTACCCTTCGTGATGACTCCTCTTCGGTTGTAGTCGGCGTTCGCCGGGTTGTTGACGACATCGAGTATCTCTAACCTCTCCGTCGACCCGGTGGAGGGGTCGGAGACGTTGACAAACTCGGCCTTTACCACCTTCGTCTTCTCTATGCCGCTGCGCCCGCCCACAGTCTTGATCTTCGTCTCGCCTGTCGTTGTCTCGACTGGGTGCCTGCCGATGTCGAAGATGCGCTTCGTCCTGTACGGCTTCTTCTTGCCGCCCGTGTTCTTGCGCTTCCTAAGGTTATCATGCCAGACCAGAGCTTTCTCCTCCTTTCAACCTAGTAAGAGCCTGATTGCTATAGGCTTAGGAAAGGGCGCCATATAAAAAAGGTATGGTTTTTAGCTCCACGAGGAGCCTTTTTGGATACATATATCTCGGGTTGGGTGACGAGTAAAGGTGACTGTCTTTGACCGGAGAAGAGTTCGTTAAGCTCTCCCATGGCGCCGGCGGGTCTATGATGGACGACCTCGTGAGGGAGCTCTTCCTCGGAGGCTTCCAGAACCGTGAGGCCCTCGACGGCGTGGGGCTGGACGCGCTGGACGATGGCGCCTCAATAAGGGTCGGAGGCTCAGAGGTCGTACTCACGATGGATGGCCACACAGTTGAACCACTCTTCTTCCCCGGCGGAGACCTGGGGAGACTGGCAATCTCTGGGGCCGTTAACGATGTCTCAGTGATGGGGGCTAAACCAATCGCCGTCCTCGATGCCATCATAGTTGAGGAGGGGTACTCGATGGCGGAACTCAAGAGGCTCGTAGCCTCCATGAACGCGACCGCCATGGAGGCTGGCGTCGCGTTGATAGGCGGAGACTTCAAGGTGATGCCTAAGGGCGCTTTGGATGGCGTCGCGATGGCGACGGCGGGCGTGGGTGTCCTGGTGGGCAAGAGGATTCTTGACAGCCTTGCTAAGCCCGGGGACAAAGTGATCGTGACCGGTTCCGTCGGCGACCATGGTATCGCTCTGATGTCGAGCCGTGAGGGGCTCTCGTTCGAGACGGGGCTCCAGTCAGACGTCGCGCCGATCTGGGGGACGGTGGAAGCCGCCCTCCAAGCAGGCGAGGTACACGCCATGAAGGACGTGACCAGAGGAGGGCTTTCGTCCGCCCTCAACGAGTTCGCCAAGAAGTCCCGTGTCAGCATCTGGCTCGAGGATGGAAAGGTGCCGGTCAAGGAGAGCGTGAGGGCTGCCTCGGATATGCTCGGCCTAGACCCCTACGAGGTGACATGCGAGGGAAAGGCGATCCTATGCGTCTCGCCAGGTTCAGTTGCAGATGTCCTGGAAGCAGTCAGGGGGACAAAGTATGGCAGGGACGCGGAGATAATCGGCGATGTCAGGGCAGAAAGGCCGGGAATGGTGTTACTCAGGACGCTAGTCGGCGGGACCAGGATACTGAGGAAGCCCCTCGGGGAGCCCATCCCGAGAGTCTGCTAGGACCCCAATCCCCTTGCTGAACTGGTCGAGGCTCGGCTCGACGCCGTTGTCAAGCTGGTGGATCTTCAACGTGCTGAAGATCTGCTGCAGCTCGAGTTTCGACTTCGCGGGGTTCTGGCTGAAGCCGAAGTAGTCAGCGAAGAAGGATGTTGTCCTTATGATGACGTTCCTGTCTTCTACCCGTTCCCTCGTGATGAGACCGAGGTCCTCTATCAGCCTCAGCTGAGGGTACACATGGGCGCCCCTGTCAAGGAGGACCTGGCTCTGCTCCACCGGCTGATGGTAGGCTATGTAGCTAAGCGTCTTGAGGGGGCCGATTGTCAGCAGTGGTCTGTTGGTTAATTGCTTGACCATGTCGTTGTACTCTTGCCTGAGCTGAAGGACGGCCCTACTGCCCGGGAGACGCTTCACCTCGAGGGCCCCGCCCCTCTCCGAGACCCTTGCGGAGAGCTCGTCGATGAGTTTGAAGGCGATTCGTTCCGACTTTGTGCCAATCACCTGCATGAGGCGGCCTATTTCGAGCGGCCTGCCGGCCACGTAAAGGGTCGCCTCCAAGGTTGTGAGCCTAAGCTGCTTCTTCGATTGTTCTGCGCTCATCTCATATCCACTTCCCTAAGTACAATCATGACGTCGGTTTCTTCCTCGTCTTGGACGAGGTCTATATCCTCCTTCTGGGCGAGAAAGAGGAGCATCATAAAGACCCTGACGGCCTCAAACCAGCTAAGCCCCTCGATGAGGTCGAGGAGTCTCGTCTTCCTGCCGGCCTCGTGGCTCCTCCTTATCTCCTCGAGGAGGTTATCCGCCCTGGTTTCGACCTCGAGGAGGTACTGGTCGACGTCGAGGAAGTTGGGAATAGGTATCGGCAGGATTGGCAGCTTCGGCCTATCGCCCCTGCTGCTCTCCTCCTCGAGCGCCTTCTCAAGCGCCTTGATCAGGTCCTGGACCGAGGTCGTCGTGAATTCGAACCTGAAGGGCAGCGGCACCGGCGGTGGAACGTAGATGTCCCCCCTATCAGCCGGTGGCTGGGGCGGTTCATTGAACTCGAGGAGCATCTCCGCCTTCTTGAGGTAGATGAGTACGGAGGAGTTGATGGCGGTGCCGGCGACGCGGAAGTCTATGCCTTCCCTCTCCATCTCCTCCAGGAGGCTGGCGAGGAGCTGGACCAAATCCACGCTCCAAGGGGAGACCTTTTCGAGTTTGGTCTCCCTGAAGAGAATGTCCCATGGCTGACGCAGGTAGTAGGGCTTCTCCTTCCTCCCGCTCACTGCGCCACACCCTCCACCTTCATCTTCATCGGTAGGGCGAGGACCCTGCTCCTGCCACCCTGGGAGAATACGCCGTAGATCCTGTCCGCGTTGTGGACCATCACGTCCTTGAGGCTGACCATGAGGAACTGGGCCTCCAGGGCGTTATCCTTCAGCACCTCGCTTAAGCGGCTCGTGTTCACGTCGTCGAGGTGGGCGTCTATCTCGTCGAAGAGGTAGAAGGGCGCCTTCAGGAACCTCTGGATGGCGAGCAGGTAGGCTATCGCTGCGACCGACCTCTCGCCTCCGCTCGCCCCGGTCCCGAGCCTCATCGCCTTCCCGGGGAACTGGATGTATAGGTCGACGCCTCCGCTGAACGGCTCCTCAGGATTCTGGAGCTCAAGCCTGCCGTCGCCTCCGCCCGTCAGCTTGGAGAAGAGGTTCGAGAAGTTCTCACAGACCTCGTTGAAGGCGGCCATGAAGTGGGCGGTCTTCTCCCGCTCGACCTCCTCCATGAACTTGAGGATGCTCGCCTTCTCCCCCTCGAGCTCGTTGATCCTGGTGCTCTGCTGCTTGTAGTTATTCATGTACTCGTCGTAGTGGTCGAGGGCGAGCTGATTGATGGCTCCGAGGCTGCTCTTCTCCATCCTTATCTGCTGGAGCATCGAGTCGGTCCTGTCGAGATCTATGTTTGTGATGTTTACTATGTCCTCGTAGCCGTTCCGGGCAAGCTCTTCCCACCTCTGCTCGCTCTGGAGCTTCAGGCGCTCCGCTTCGAAGGCGAGCTGGCCCTTCCGCTTGTCGACGGCCTCCCGCCTCCTGTCGAGGTCCTCGAATCGCTGGTTGATCATCCTGAGCGTCTTCTGGTGCTGGTCGAGGATCTTGGTGGTCGCCTCGACCTCGCCCCTGACACCGACCAGGGTCAACTCAATGGTCGTAATCTCCCTTGATATGTCGGCGAGCTGCTGCTGGAGGTTCAGCTTCTCGGCGTCGAGGGTCTGTACTTCCTCCCTCATCTGCAGCCTCTGCTCTATGGCCTCCTCAACCCTGAGTGCGAGGATGCGGTCGACGAATCCTCTCTGGACGGCAATGTCGTTCTGGACCTTGCTCAGAGCTGCCTGGAGTTCATCAACCTCGTGGCTTAGGGCGCCTCTCCTCATCTCGAGTTCGGTGACGTCGGAGGGCTTCCACTCCCTGAGCCTAGTTATCTCCTGCTTTGTCTCCTCTATCTGCTGGAGGGTCCTCTGCTTCCTCTCACCGAGGGAAGCTATCAGTCCCTGCTCCTTCTCCAGCTCACCCCTGAGCTTGCCCATGCTCTCGTCGGCTGTAGCTATGTTCCTGTTGAGGCGCTCGATTTTGTCGTTCGTCTCGGCGACCTCTGCGTCTATCCGGCTCATCCGCTCCTTTGAGCTGTCCATGTAGGTGGTGAAGCCGCGGAGGTTGCCGCCTGAGGCCTTCAGGTCAGTCATTCTAGTCTTGAGCTTATGCCTAAGATCCTTGATCGTCTTGGAGAGGGTGTCCATCGACTCTTCCGTCGGAATCAGCTTCGAGAAGTCAGGCGGCCTCCTGTAGTAGCCGCCTGTGATAGAGCCCTTCGGGTCGAAGACATCACCGGTGGTCGTGACGGCCCTGTAGCCCTTCGCGTTGACCCTGAGGGCGGCGTCGCCATCCTTCACGAGATAGGTATCTCCCCAGATCATGTGGGCAACGGGGATGATCGCCTCGTCGCAGCGGATGAGCTGGGATAGGATGCCCACGACCCCTTCTTCCTCGAGTTCCTGGAGGGGCTCGGGCTTCTTCAGCTGGTTAAGCGGGATGAACCTTGTCATGCCGAGCCTCGTCTTTTTTAGTCTATCCACGCATTCGAGAGCGACGTTGAGGTCGTCGACGACTATTGCGTTGATCCAGCCCCCGGCGGCGCTGTAGGCCGCCCTCTGGTTCGGGAGGTCGATCTTAACGAGGTTCCTAAGGGAACCGTGGTAGCCGGTGAGGGCACCGGCCTCGCCTATCTCCCTGATCCTCTCCAGAGCCTTCTCCTCGATGATGATGTGCCTCCAGAGGTCCCGCTTCGCCGAGAACTCCGTGATAGTCGTCTCAGCCTGCTTGGCGAGCTGGCTGGCGTTGGCGATTGTGCCCCTTAGCGCCTTCTGCCTGGCGATCTGCTCCTCAATGTTTCTTAGCATCTCCTCGAGGCTGGAGGCCTCCTGCGCCTTGAGGGCTGCGAACTCATCAAGCTTCGATCTGAGAGATTTGGTGGTCTCCTCGTAGTCGCCCTTCTTCCCATCGAGGTCCTTGAGCTTCTCGCCGATGGTGCTGGTCGCGGCGGCGTGGGTGTTGATCTCGATCTCTAATCCGCTGAGGGCCTCCTGCATGGGTACGAGGGACTCGGTCAGGTTCTCGGTCTGTCTTTGGTTCTCGCCGGCGGTCTCACGAGCAACGCTGATCTGCTCGGTCAGCGCCTGGAGCTCAGCCTTCTTTGCGTTCAGCTCGGCGGCGAGCTCCTGCTCCTTCTTGCTGAGGGACTCTATCTCGGCGTGCCTGGAAGCCTGCTCCTTTTCCGATTCAGCTACTTCGCCGTCTTTCTCGGCTATCGCCTGGAGTATGTACGTCTTCCTGACGTCTATCTCCCTCAGCCTTGACGTCATGCCTTCTTTGAGGGTGTTCTTTCCGACGAGGTCGGACCTTAGGAGAGGTAGCTTCGTGTTGCCTCGTTCTGAGGCTTCCTTATTGAACTCTTCAAGCCGGTTCCTGGCGGCTTCCCTCTCCTCCCTGAGCTGGTTTCGCTCCTCCTCGAGCTTTGCGGCCTCCTCCTCGCGCTCCTTGATCTGGGAGTTGAGCTCAACCAGCTTCACCTCGAGATCGCTGATCTGGAAGGAGAGCTTAACGGCGGTGAGCCACCTCTCCTCCCTCGCGAGGTGGTTGAACCTGAGTGCGTCGTTCCTCTGTCTCTCCAGCTCCGTCACCCTCTTCCTGATCTCGTCGATGCGGGCGTTCGCGACCTCTATCTTCCTCTCAGCCTCGTTGAGCCGCCCCTTAGCCTCGGCCTTCTTCTCATCATACTCGACGATGCCGACGAGGTCCTCGAGGGCTGTCATCCTCTCCGAGGGCGTAAGGTCGCTCAACCGGGTGGCTGTTCCCTGGAGAACTATGTTGTACCCTCCCGGTGTGATGCCGGCCATCTCTAGGAGGTCGAGTACGACCTTCCGGCTGGTGCGCTTCCCGTTGAGGTAGTAGTCGCTCTTCCCCCCGCGGTCTATCCTGCGGCCGATGCTCACCGTGTTCCTGTCGGAGGCGAGAACCCTGTCGAGGTTATCGAAGTAGAGAGTGACCTGGGCCATCTGGGCCTTGCCGCCGACATCATCCTCAGCGCCCTCGAATATTACGCCGGAGAGGTCCTGTACACGCATCCGCTTTGAGCCGAGCTCACCGAGGACGAACTGGACGGCATCTATGATGTTGCTCTTGCCGCTGCCGTTCGGGCCTGTGATTATGTTGAAGCCCTGCTGGAAGTTGAGCTTGATCTCGCCGCTGAAGGATTTGAAGTTCCTCATCAGGACCCTACTTATGTACACCATCCTCGGCTGATCGACCCCTTTTCATACCTAGTTCCGATTGCGCTATTGACTCAATTCCGGCTGGGAGACCGTTTTTAGTTACCATTGATCTTTAAATAATTCAAGATTAACGGTCGAGAAATGGCTCAGAGAGGCGGTATTATTACGTATTAGGCTGGGATTATTGATGGTCTGCATCGTCTCCGGCGTAATTTCTATCAACAAATGAGAACAACTATTCACTCATCGCTTTTTTAAGCCTTTATCGCGCAGGATGTACTGAAAGAAATGAGAGCCAAGATTTTGCAGGGACGCCTGAAGGAAGATAACATCGACGCCTTCCTCATCACGCGGAGCAGCAACATTAGGTACTTCACCGGCAGTACAGGCGGGAGCTACCTCCTCGTGCCGTCTGACACAGCTCCTTTACTGATGGTGCCGAGGCTCGACTACAACGTCGCTAAGGATCAGGCGAAGGGCTTCGACGTGAAAGACTATCCGAGAGCCGACCTCCTCAGTCAGCTTACAGAAATCATCAAGGGCTACGCCAACCTGGCCTTCGATGATTTACCTGTCTCAACCTATAAGAAGTTCTGTGAGGAGTTGCTGGCCTTAAGGCTCGGGTTGAGACCGGAGATCGTCTGGGGGCAGAGGAGGGTCAAGGACGAGGGAGAACTCAACATGATGAGGAGGGCGGGCGAACTCGCTGATATGGCAATGGCTGCCCTGAAGGAGAAGCTCTCAGAGGGGGTCAGGGAGTACGAGCTGGCCGCCGAGGCGACATACGCCATGATGAGGGAGGGCGCCGAAGGTTACGCCTTCGATAACAGCGTCGCCTCCGGGCAGAGGTCTGCCTACCCACACGCCGGCGTCACTGGGAGGAAGATCAGGCGCGGCGACTTCGTGACCGTTGACCTCGGCGCCACCTATATGGGCTACAGATCGGACCTGACGCGGACATTCATCGTCGGTCAGCCTTCGGAGGAGCAGAGGAAGATATACGAGGTCGTCCTGGAGGCCGAGGAGGCCGCCCTGCCTGAGATCAAGGTTGGTGCGGGCGGCAAGCATGTCGACGGCGTTGCTAGAAGGATCATAGAGGCTGCAGGTTACTCCGAGTACTTCACTCACTCCCTCGGGCATGGGGTTGGATTGGAGGTCCATGAGCCGCCTTCGCTCAGCGACCAAAGCACCGACATCCTCGAGGCCGGCAATGTGGTCTCCGACGAGCCTGGGATCTACATCCACGGTTACGGCGGTGTGAGGGTCGAGGACACGGTCCACGTCTCTAGTGGTGGACCCGAGAGATTCACGAGGTTCGAGAAGGAGCTGGACGAGGTCATCGTATAGCCTACTTGCCGAGGCGCCTGCCCCTCTGCTGATAGCTCCTGATCGCCCGCTCGAGGTCTATCTCTCTGAACTCTGGCCAGTAGACGTCGACTATGAATATCTCGCTGTAGGCGGCCTGCCATAGGAGGAAGTTGCTGAGCCTGAACTCGCCTGAGGTCCTGATGATGAGGTCCGGCTCAGGGTTGGGCATATACGAGGTGTAGAGGTGCTTCTCCATCACCTGCTCGTTAATCTCCGCCGGCTCGAGGCTACCCGCCTTGATCTCCTCGGCTATTGCGCGGGTGGCATCTATGATCTCAGCCCTTCCACCGTAAGCCAACGCGACATTGAGGAAGAAGCGATCGTAATTCTCAGTCGCCTTCTCAGTCTTCGTAATAAGCTCCTGCAGCTTCTCGGGCAGCATCGTGGTCCTGCCGAGGACCCTTATCTTGACCTGATTCTCGTGGACGACGTTCGACTTGAGAAGCTCGTCGAGGTAGGTCTCGTATATCTTCATCAGCTCCCCTACCTCCTCCGTGGATCGGCTGAAGTTCTCGGTGGAGAAGGCGTAGAGGGTGACTGCCTTTATGTTGAAGTTGAAGCACCATTCGAGGAGCTTCTTGACGCGGTCTGCGCCCTCCCAGTGGCCCTGCACTGCGATCAGGTTATGGGAGCGTGCCCATCGCCTGTTCCCGTCGAGGATGACTCCGATGTGCGAGGGCATCCTGCCGCCCTCGATCTGCATCCTGAGCCACCTCTCGTAGAGCTTGTATATGCCGAGGGCTGAGAGGAGGCTGCGGAGCATGAATTTTCTCTCAGGTTACGGTTGCACCCCAGAATAAAACCGTGTTGTTCATGCTCCTAGGTGAATGGGAGCTTCTTGTACCTGCTGTAGATCAGGACCACGACGACGATGGTCGTTGCGACGCTCGCAAGGGTGTAGAAGATTAGCGGCGACCAGAGGGTCAGGTTTACGCCTGGCTCAAGGAGTATCTTCGCGGACTCGATAGCTATGAACCTCAGCCAGAAGGCTATATTTATGCTGAGGGCATTCTGGTAGAGCTTGCCGAATTCCCTCCGCATATAGTGGGAGGCCAGACGCCCCACGAAGGAGACTATGACGCCTATGACGATGAGATCTATGCCCTTGAGGAGGAACTCGGCTACCAGGGTCGGCAGGATGCTAGCCCAGAAGCCGAGGTCTGAGATGGGCTGGAGCTGGGCTGGGAGGAATGTGCTCGCGTAGCTGACCCCCTGGAAGGCGCCGATGATGGCAACCACGGCCCCTGATACCCAGGCGGCGAAGACGACCTGCTGCTCCGGTGGCGGGAGCCTCGGCCTTATCTTGGCTAACTTGTTGTAGATGCCGAAGCCCTTCAGGAAGAGGACGACCCCGATGACGAAGGTGACGGCGAGGCCCGCATTCTCAAGCTGGTTCGAGGCGATGAGGAATCCGAAGATTATGAGGAGGATGCCGGGGACGCCGAGGGTTATCCGCGCGTAGTAGGGGTCGTCTATCAGCATCCTGAGGTACCTGAAGAGGACGGCGTAGGTCTCCTCGACCCTCTGGCTGTGCTTCACAACTACGTGGTGGACGGAGTTGATGGGGACCCTGCTCTCGAGTATTGGAGTGAGGGACTCCGCGAAGCCGTCTGTGACAAGGATGATCCCCGTAGCGGGGTAGCCTTTCAGGACCGTCGTGAGCTCGTCGAGCATCTTCCTATCCGACTCTGTGCCACTACGGGCTGAGCCGGAGATTGTAGCCACCTGGAACTCCTCGTCAGGGTACTTTTCGATGAGCTCACTGTAGAGCTTCACCGCCCCGAACATGGCGTTGGAGTCGGCCTCCTCGGGGTCGGCGACTGCGAGGGCTGAAGCCGCGGCTAGGTTAGCCTCCTTCCCCACGATCGGGGTGTCTAACTCGGTTTTCTTGCCGACGTCGTCGTCCCTATCGATGCAAAGGACGAGGTTCCTAGCCTTCTCCTCCATGTCCCCCAGCTTTCCAACTCTGAATAAACCTTAGAGGTATATAGAGATTTTTTCCCAAATATCAACGAAATATGCTTGGGCTCGGTCGGTCAGGCCTCTAGGTCGAGGATGTCCTTGAGCCCTTTGTACCTGTTCCTGATGGTGACCTCCGTGACGCCAGCAGCGTCGGCGATCACCTTCTGGGTCCTCTTCTCGTCGGTCATCTGGCACGCGATGTAGAGGGCCGCGGCAGCGAGGCCCATCGGGTCCTTGCCAGCCGTTGTCTTCAGTTTCCCGGCCCTCCTGAGTATCTCGACAGCCTTCTGCTGGGTCTTCTCGCCGACGCCGACCTTCGCGGCTATCTTGGGGACCCTGAGCTGTGCGTCGGGTATTGGCATCTGGATGTTTAGCTCCTTCAACATGAGCCTGTAGCAGCGGGCTATGTCCTTCTTGTCTATGGTGCTGACTCTGGTTATCTCCCTGAGGGTCCTGGGCGTCTGGGTGATCCTGCAGGCGGCGTACAGTGAGGCGGCGGCTATTGCGGATATGCTGCGTCCTCTGACCAGGCCCTGGTCGAGGGCCTTCCTGTAGATGACGGCTGCCTTCTCCTTGATGTTCGGCGGGATGTGGAGCTTGTCCGAGAGCCTGTCGAGCTCCGCCATCGCCTGTGCGAGGTTGCGGTCAACGGAGCTGTGGACCCTTGACCGTATCTGCCACTTCCGGAGCCTGAGCATCTGGAGCTTCGTGTTGAGGGGGATGTTCCTGCCGTAGGCGTCCTTTCCGACGCGGCCTATGACGGTTGTGAGGCCCTTGTCGTGGACGGCGAAGCTGAGGGGGATGCCGACCCTGCTGCGTGTCTCCTTCTCTCCGGGGGTGAATGCCCTCCACTCCGGGCCGGCGTTGATCGTGGACTCGCGTAGGACTAGACCGCACGAGCCGCAGATCACCTCCCCGGAGTCCTCGTCGTTGACGATGTTGGTGCTGCCGCACTCTGGGCACACGTCGTTGTCGACGAGGTCGTTCTTCTTCTTGGACATGACCGCCACACCTCACGCTAGCTGGTCTTACCCATCCCAGAATCCGAGTCCCTGATCGGGGTCAGAGACTGATCATTTGGATCTGTTAGGTCACGCTGAAATAACCCTATTTAAATTTTATGGTTGAATTTTATTAAGCCATGGGTGAAAGAGCCCGGTTTGGGTTGGGGTTATTCTTATATTTGCGGGCTAGTTTATCGAGTGTCAGTAGCCCGGTCGTCTAGCGGTCAAGGATCGGGGCCTCTGGAGCCTCTGACGAGAGTTCGAATCTCTCCCGGGCTACCAACTTTGCTGTTTGTTTTCTGCCGTGCGTGCGCGTGGGGGGGAG
>Ga0315280_10002832_pt1 | contig 27525 bp, 21 predicted proteins | sample YL17G06_40_MG_FD_203697 | JGI IMG/M metagenome (GOLD analysis project Ga0315280, IMG submission 203697) | Sediment microbial communities from Yellowstone Lake, YNP, Wyoming, USA - YL17G06_40 | ecosystem: Environmental > Aquatic > Freshwater > Lake > Sediment | place: USA: Wyoming | collected... | reverse complement strand
ACATATTTCTGGTGAACGGCGTGGACACCACCAACCCCCGCGGTGCGGCCTGGGGTTCCATGATCAACGTCAACTACAACAACGTCCAAGAGGTCCGCGTCATCTCTCTGGGCAGCAAGGCGGAATATGGCAATTTCTCGGGCGCGGCCATCGACGTCGTCACCAAGTCCGGCACCAACGAATTTCAGGGCTCTCTGGGCTTGTACAGCCAGCTGGGCACCCCGAAAGCCAGACCTCCGAAAGCTGGCAAACTGGGCCGCGATTGGCTATTTCTCGAGCCGGGAGACGATTACAGAGCCTATCCTAAATCGAGCCTGGAATTTGACCTGACCGTCAGCGGTCCCTTCATTTCCAAAAAGCTGTGGTTCTTTGCGGCCGGAAACCTCTTGAACAAGAAAGACAAAGAGCTCAATTGGGAACCACTCAATGAATTTATCGGGCGGTATGGCGATCTTAAGATCACTGGTACGCCCATGGCAAACCACTATGCCTGGGTGTCCTATCATTACGAAAACAACTTCAGCGGAGGCTTTACCGACGGTTCCCTGAATTGGGATCCCTCTATGGCCTATGAGAGCTATACCCAGAGCCACGCCCTCTCCTCCCAGTGGCAATGGTTCCCCAGTTCCGCCACGTTCCTTTCGGTGAAGTTCCTGGGTTTCCTGGTTAGTTCCAGGTCCGACTTGCCAGACGATGCTCCCAACCATGCGGGGTATATTAATTGGTGGAAGGCCATTCCCTTTGACATGGGCGTCGGCGGCGCTTTCGAAGGTTGGAATAACGAAAACACCAGCCGCACCACCATCCAGGCCGACGTGTCGCACTATGCTGAAAACTTCCTGGGCGAACACGACATCAAGTTCGGCGTGCAGTACACCCGCGGCCGCCTCAAAGGCATCGGCGGGGATTTCTTCGGAAAAGAGCTCATCAATCCGGAAACCGGAGAGAACCTCGGCTTTTTCGGATATTACAATACCGCCTACCCCTACCGCTGGACCTATGTTGAACAGGAGATGAAAGACTGGTATGGCGACACGGGTCTGATCATGTACGTCGACCGGAGCTATTCAAAGCCCCGTCTCACAGTCCGCCAGGCAGATGCCCTCGGCTTCTTTTTTGACGATCAGTGGTCGCCTTTCAAGCGCCTGACCCTGAACCTCGGCCTGCGCTACGACACGATGACCGCCAAATTCGGCAAGGGGAAGATGTACGAGCAACCGGCCACTCCCCAAGGCTTCCGCGAGGAGCTCAAAGTCGTTCGCGAGCGCACGGGTTCGGACAACCTTTTCGACTTCAAGAACTGGTCTCCGCGCGTCGGCTTAACCTACCAATTGACCAATGACCAGAAGACCGTGTTTCGCGCCAGTTTCGGGCGGTATTACACTCCGCTCGGTGTTGAAAGCTTCGGGTCCGGCGGCCCTGATCAGGATCGATCCTATAGCGAAACGCTTTTCTTCCTGATCCCCTTCGAAGGGCTTGACCTGAACGGCGACGGTGTCCTTTTCGGCGACGACATCGCCAAAGCCTCGCGGCTGATATGGGGATTGGATCCTATAAATAGTGGCGACTTCACAACCATATTCCGGAGCCGCGATCCTTCCTGGGGACTGAAAATCCACCCCGGCCTGAAAAACCAGCACACCGACCAGTACACTTTCAGCCTGGAACGCGAAATCTTCAGGGATTTCTCCGTCGCGCTCACGTATATCCACCGCAACAGCACAAACATGATCGTGCAATGGCCCCTGAATCAGGTAACCCAGGAGCCCTGGGAATATGAGCGCAAAACCCAGACCATCAACAACCGGGAAATATCCCTCTACAGTATCGTCCTGAAGGATTACGACGGCAACGGCGTCGTCGACGGTGACGATATTCAGTGGATCGGAGATCACTCGGACTTTGAGTGGCGCAACATGCCCGACATGGACGGCAAGAAAGCGCAGCGCCTGTTCCAAGGCCTGCAGCTGACGTTCACCAAGCGCTACTCCAACCGCTGGCAGCTGATGGGCTCCCTGCTCTATAACCACTCCTCGGGCATGGCGGCCCGCAACAAGCGCCAGGACCAGGACTACAACATGGAAGGCATGAACATCTGGAGCGACGCCTGGCTGGCCGGAATGAACCAGACCGTCAACAACATGGAAGGCCCCCTGCCCTTTACTCCGCGTTTTGAATTCAAAGTCAACCTCAACTACACCATCCCCAAGATCGAGGTCGACCTGGGCCTTCGTTTCCGCCTCCACACCGGCCGTCCTTGCTGGGTCCTTACAGAAGTTCAACAGATCAATCAGTGGAATTATGATCCGGCCGATGCTGAACTGATGGAACATGGCGTGATCCTCGAAGCCAGCGGTGGGATGCCAGGCCAAATCGTGGCCCAGGATCCCACAGACCCGCTTTACCTGCCTGTCCAGAAAATCCTTGACCTGCGTCTTGAAAAAACCTTCGAATTGGGTCGCGGCAAACTGCACCTTATGCTCGATGGCTTCAACATCTTAAATACGAAGGATGTGACTAACGCCATGGTCAAGAGAGTGGAAATCGCGGGCATTCTGGCCAGGGATGTCGGCCGCGTCGTGGGCTTGGTTTCGCCCCGTTACCTCCGGTTAGGCCTTATGTACGAGTTCTAAGCAGATCCGCATTTTTGATTCCCAGAGCCTGGAGGGCTTCGGTCCTCCAGGCTTTTTTATGAGGGAAATAGTTTAAGAAGCGGTTCATTCCAGTTGGAGCGGTGCGATTTATCGCAAATAAGAATGTCGGATAAATCCGACCGCTACAATAATGGTTCATTTGGAGAGCAGATAAAAAAAATTAATAGAAAAACTCTTGACATAAATTGAGAAAATATATATTTTTAATTTTGGGGAAATTAAAAGAGAGGAGGTGAGAATCGGCCAATTATTTTCTATATTTTTATTAAGGTCGTAAATTAATACAAACAAAAAGGAGGAATTGAATGAAAAAACTCACAAAGCACCTGGCCCTCTGGTGTCTGATCGCTTGCGTCATTGCTCTTTTCAGTGTGAACCTTGTTCGGGCTCAATCAGTCCTTGAAGGGAAAATGACAGGGACGGTCACCGATGACAGAGGTGAGACGCTTCCTGGAGTGACTGTAGATATAACTGGCCCCTCCATCATGGGGAAACGTTCCGCCGTCACCTCGGCGAAAGGCACTTTTGTTTTCCTCAACGTGCCCCCAGGAGAATTTAAGCTCACCGCTTCGATGCCCGGTTTCAAGACATACATTCAAGAAAATATCATCCTCGGAGCGGGCAGCACGGTCGATGTTAAAGTGGTTATGCAGATGGGCGCCATCGAGGAGCAGGTGACAGTCACGGCTGCCAGCCCGATTGTCGATGTCAAGACCTCGACGGTCGATTCCAGGCTTGAAAGAGAGATGCTGGACAAATTGCCGACCACCCGCGACGCGTTCTATGACCTGTCCCTGACGACCCCGGGGATGTTCGACGTCGCGAGCTCGGGTTCATGGCTGCCCAGCCCGACGGCTTACGGCGGCTCCAGCATGGAGAATGTCTTTCTGGTGAACGGAGTCAACGCCACGAACCCCCGCGGCGCGGCCTTCGGTTCCCTAGTCAAAGTCAATTATAATGCCGTCGAAGAAGTCCGGGTCGTTGCCCTCGGCGCCAAAGCGGAATACGGTAGCTATTCCGGCGCGGCGATCGATGTTTTGACCAAATCTGGAAGCAATGCCTTCCACGGCAACGCCGCTTATTACACGGAACTCAAGGGGTGGTTCAAGACTAATCAACCTGCCAACGGCCCAATCGCGGGCAGCGATTGGCTCTATGTCCAACCGGGAGACGTCCTCGCGGGCACGACAAAAACAAACTGGGAAGGCAACTTTACCATGGGCGGACCGATCATCAAGGACAGAATCTGGTTCTACAGCGCTTTCGACTACATCCGCTCGGACTCGCTGCCCGTGAATTGGAGCTTGCTCAATACCTACACCGGCCGATACGCGGACGCCAAGATCTCCGCTGAGCCTTTTAGAAACAACAGGGCCTGGGTGAACTATCATTATGAGCACAACACCTCAACAGGCTGGAGCTGGGGCTCAGAACCTGAATGGGACACCACTATGTCCTATGGTCCGACAACCTACAATAACACGCTCTCCGCTCAGTGGCAGTGGCTTCCCACAAGCAAGACCATCTTCACGGCCAAGTACCTGGGGTTCTGGACCGACGACCAGCCTCACATTCCGAAGGGTGGCATAGGCCATCCCGGCTACATCAACTGGTGGAAGTGGAACACACAGTACGGGATTGCCGGCGATTTTCCCTATGTCGAAGCCCAGAAATCCAGCCGTCAGACCGTCCAGGCGGACATGTCTTATTATGCCGAGGATTTCCTGGGGGAGCATGACATCAAGTTCGGCGCCCAGTACACCAAGGGCCGCGGTAACTGGATGGGCGGTTATTTCCAGAACTATGCGAATTTTGCCTATCCCCTGGGAGGCTGGTGGGGATATGTCGCTGGATTGGGATATAAAATCGACTATCTCAAGACCCAGACGTGGTATTACGGCAACGCCATCCAGGACGGCTTGCTTTTCTACAATAACAGGGTCGAGGACCATCCGTTCTTAACCGTGCGAACGGCGGATTCCCTCGGATTTTTCATCGATGACCAATGGTCGCCAACCAAGCGTTTGACCTTGAACCTTGGTCTCCGCTACGACCGGATGACCACGAAATACGGAGTGGGCAAGGTATACCAGTATGCGAGCAATCCAGAGGAGATCAACGGCCCGCCCCCCGTGCTCCGCGACAGGGCTTCGACCGACAACATCTTCGATTTCAAGACCTTTTCTCCCCGCCTGGGTGTCACTTACCAGTTGACCGGGGACGGGAAGACGGTCTTCCGGGCGAACTACGGCCGCTATTACATGCCGCTCGCTGTGGAATTTCTCCGCCGGTTCGGCCCGGATATGGAGCCTACAAACCTGACCTATCAGATCTTCATGATTCCTTGGGATATCGCCGACCTGAACCATGACGGCTATATCGACCCCTACGGCATTAACGGCCAGCCGAACGAGCTGAGAGAAGCCGTCAGACATATTTATGGCTCTACGCCCATCTACGAGAGGCAGCAACAGTCCGACCGTTCCTGGACTCTCAATGTCGCGCCCGGTGTCAAAGACATGTACACGGACCAGCTCTCGGTGAATCTCGAGAGAGAGCTCGTCAAGGACTTCTCTGTGAGCGCCACCTATATTTACAAGCACTCAGCCAACTTGTTCGTCAATGTCCCCATCAACAGAGTGACCGGGGAGCAGTGGGAGTACGAGAGGGTTCCATTCGTAACGGAGTCCGGAAAGACGGTCCAACTCTACAGCATCAAGTGGCTGGATTACAACGGTGACGGAAATGTGGATGGGTCGGACGTCGCCTGGATCGGCGAGAACACGACTTATCGTGTTGAGAACATGCAGACGTATGACGGGAAAAAGCCGCAGAGGACCTATCAAGCCTTACAGCTGGTTTTAAACAAGAGATATTCCAATCGTTGGCAAGGCCTGGGTTCGATCGTCTATTCCTGGTCCGACGGCACGGCGCAGCGGACCATGCGGCAGAATGACAACATGATGGGCCCGATGGTTACCGATGACACCTGGATGGGCAGCCTCAATTACACCATCAACAACATGGACGGGCCGCTGCCGTTCGTTCCCAAGCTGGAAGTCAAGGCCTCAGGATCCTACACCATTCCTTATATTGAATTAGATTTAGGCATTCGTTTCAGAATGCACACAGGCCGTCCCCTCTGGAAACTGGAAAACTATGCCGTCCACAGCCAGTGGGGCTATCCTCCGGGCTCAGTCATCAGCGGCGGCCTCAATCGGATCGTCGGCGACACAAAGCCCACTTATTTGCCTGCCCTCGCTCTCTTTGACGTCAGGGTCGAAAAAGCGTTCAAGCTCGGCAAGTACGGCGCGTTCCATGTTGTCCTCGACACCTTAAACGCATTTAACGCAGCGAATGTGACGAACGCCGAATATATTGGGTTGTGGGGCCGGATCACAGGCTTATCAGACGCGCGCAGGTTCCGTCTCAGCTTCATGTACCAGTTCTAAAGTCTTATCTAGAAGAATGTAGTTGTGCGATTTATCGCACAAATTAGGTTCAAAAGCCTGGAGGGCTTCGGCCCTCCGGGCTTTTTTATTAGGGAAATAGCTTAAGAAGTAGTTCATTCCAGTTGTAGCGGTGCGATTTATCGCACATAAAAATGTCGGATAAATCCGACCGCTACAATAGTGATCTGTTTGGAGGGCGGGGGTTTATTGAAGAAAATAGCAAAATTAGCTAAAGTATAGTCTGAGGCATTCGATGAAAAGAAACATATTATTCTCGGTTTTGCTGATTTGCTTTCTTCTTCCCGTTGCTTCTGAAGGCAAGAGTAGAGTTGTCCTTCCCGAAAAATACAAGAAATGGCTGGATGAAGAGATTGTCTACATCATCACTGGCAAAGAGCGGGACGTTTTTAAAAAATTAATGACGGATAAGGAACGGGACATTTTTATTGAAGCCTTCTGGAAACAGAGGGATCCAACTCCCGGAACTCCGCGTAATGAGTTTAAAGAAGAACATTACCGGAGGCTTAAGTACGCCAACGAGATGTATGGCCGGAGCACGCCGCTGCCCGGCTGGAGAACGGACCGCGGCCGGATCTACATCATTCTTGGCCCACCGAAGAATGTGGAAACCTACGACACCGTGATGAACGTCTATCCCACCGAAATCTGGTTTTATCTGGGCGACCCGGCGCTGGGACTGCCAACGGCCTTTAATGTGATTTTCTTTAAAAAAGAAGGGACGGGAGATTACATTCTCTATTCACCCGTTGACCACGGGCCCCAGGCGCTCATTGCCGATTATATGGGGAATGCCCGGAACGTCGAGGAAGCTTACCAAACATTATCTCAATATGAACCAAACCTGGCCCGGCAAACACTTTCCCTCCTTCCTTCGGAAAGAGTCATGCCGGGCACTATTTCTTTGGCATCGAATATGCTCATAAGCAACATTTATTCCTCTCCCCAAAAGAAAGTCTCGGACACTTATGCCGATGCCCTCCTCAAATACAAAGATATCGTTGAGGTGGAATACACGGCCAATTACATCGCAAACGATTCTTTAGTGAAGGTCATCAAAGACGATTCCGGCTTTTTCCTCGTCCATTATTCGATCGAGCCTAAAAAACTCTCTGTGGATTCTTATGAGGACAAATACATCGCTAATTTTGATTTGAACGGCCGGGTCTCAGACGCGGAAGGCAAAACAGTTTTCCAGTATGAGAAGAAAATTCCGATCACTCTGGAGAAGAACCAGCTTCAAGATGTTAAATCCATATCGTTCGCTCTTCAGGACGTGTTTCCGCTAGTGCCCGGAAATTACAGGTTTGACCTTCTTCTGAAAAACACCGTATCCAAGGAGTTTAGCTCCGCTGAGGAAGACATCGCCATTCCTCAGGATGTGTCAACTCTCCAGATGAGTTCGCTCCTTCTAGGCTACCAGGTCGATAAAAGTGCTTCTGCCAAAGAAATCGTTCCCTTTAAAGTGGGCGGGAATCAGATCCTCTGCCAGCCCAGGAAAACTTTCAGTCAGAGAGAATCTCTGGCTGTTTTCTTCCAGCTCTATGGCTTGTCCGACGAGCTTAGGGCCAGCGGCACGATCAAGCTTTCTTTCCTTAGAGATGAAAACGAATTCAACTCGATCACAAAAAAAATAAGCGAATTTCCAGAGGCCGGAAATTTCATCCAGGAGCAGCCTCTTGCCAGTTTTGCTCCAGGATATTACAGAATAAAAGCAACACTTTTGGATGGTGCTGGAAAAGAGCTCCTTTCGAAGACGGAAGATTTTGAAATAACGAATCTGGCCAGCTTACCCCGGCCGCTCATCATCTCCAAAGTGATGCCCGTATCAGGCTTTGAGGAGTACTTTTACACTTCAGGGATACAGCTTTTGAATAAAGGGCAATTGGAAGAAGCGAAAGCGGCTTTGGAGCAGGCTTACAACAAAAACCCCGGCCAACTCAAATATGCGCTGGGATACAGCCAGGCTCTTTTCCTGAAGCAGGACTACCTGAGAGTGAAAGAAATCCTCACGCCCTTTGCGAATAGCCAGGAAATCAACGAAAATGTCCTTTATTTTCTGGGGAAATCCTGCCATTCCCTGGGGCAGTATCAAGAAGCCATTTCTTATTATCAGAATTATCTTTCGCATGCAGGGACGAATATTGAAATTCTCAACTTGCTGGGCACCTGTTACTATCAACTCGGCAACAGGGAAGAGGCCCTGCGAATCTGGCAGAAATCTCTGGAAATAAGCCCGAATCAGGAAAACATCAAGAAGCTCGCAGACTCGCTGAAGAAGTGAGAAGTGAGAAGTGAGAAGTGAGTAGTGAGTAGTGAGTAGTGTAAATTTGAAGAATCGTAAAACGTAAGACGTGAAAAGTGAAATGTAAATATTGTAGCGGTCGCATTTATGCGACGGAGGTTCGATAAATCGAACCGCTACATTATTTTTGGTTTAAGAGCCAACCGGCGGCGAGGACGTCAAAAATATAGGCGGCTGAGCCTCCGATCACATACTCTGTCTCATACCAATCCGACTCGCAGGCCCTGTATTCAATGAATTTCGGCCTCAAGAACGAAGCGCCGGAAACAACTCCGCCCGGGATGTAAGTCAGCTCCGACCTGTTAAACCCATAGCCAATAGTGGCAGATTTGACGCCAACTCCCGATACATAAGAATGGTTTGTGGCAGGGTGGCAGCCGAAATTGTAGTTCAGGGCAGAGAAGAGGTAATCTTCTTTGAAAATATCTGGGAACTGTTTGATAAGGTAATAAGTTCGCGCGCCAAGGTCCAGAACATCCCAGTTATTTCCCCACACCCCAAATTCAAAATAGACGCCATAGGGACTCTTGGCGAATTCTTTTTCCATTTCTTTTGCGAGCTCTCTGGCTTTTTCAGCGACAGCGGCTTTGAAGCTTTCATCTTCCATCTTTGCCGCAGCGCGGGCGAGGGTGAATCCTGACTGATTCCAGAAGGTCGAGGCAGGCATTTGGCGGATAAAAGGCGCAAGCTCCAGCAGCTTTTTTCTGAATTTCTCTTCGCCAGTAGTTAGGAAGAGTTCAGCACTCGCGGCGAGTTCCCAGGAATGGTAGGCGTCCTCCTGCGGCTGGTAAGTGACCTCAAAGTCAACCCGGGGGTGAGATTGCTCATACTCCCAGATGTCTCGCGCTGTTTTCAAGCATTCTTCAGAAAGATTTCGATCATATGTTTTAAGCACACGGGAAGCGATAGCAGCAACCTGGCCAAGCTGGTACTGTCCTCCGGTGTTGCGGTTTGTGAACACCCACCTGTCATCAAACCTGCCCGAACGGCCATCTTTTTTCTCAATCGGTATGAGGGTCGGGTCATAGATAAGGCCATCCGTGATGTTCACCGGGTCACCGATCACGACATAATCCTGGATGTTGTTTTCGATAATTCCAGCGCAGATATGGCCTGTAGCCCGATGGAGCGCCAGAAGATTCTCTATTCCGAACGCAATCTGCTGGAGTAGATCATTCTTTCTATCCGGTTGAAAAAGAGTCACGCGTCGCACTTCTCTTTGGATAGAAGTCACATCTCTCTCGACGCCGAACTCTTCCTGGGCAAGGGCCAACCAGAGGATTGTCTGGCAGATGCTCCCTGCAGGTAAATCATAATCTCCCGCGTCATGCCATCCTCCCCAATCAAGGCCCGGAATGTGTTCGTTGGCCTTGAAGCGCGTTTCAGTTTCAGTTTTCTGGCGGTAGCTATCGAAATGAACCGTATTCGGCGGAGCCTGAAGGCCGTCGTCCAGATGGCAAGCGCCATGCCAAACTTTTTCACCCTGCCTCACTTCCACATGGCACATCTGCACGGGAAAGAAGACATCCAGAGTGGGGTACCAGGCCTCTTTGTAGACATCCTGGTCAATGGCAATCGGCCCTGTTTCCTGGCCTTCATACTGGAGATAATACTGACCCGTTTTTTTGATTTCAGTGAAATCGAAAGTGTAGTAATTATAGTCGAAAAGTTGGCCCCATTGGGTTGGCTTTCCAGCCTTGACAATTTTCTTTGTGCCATCCTTTTCGAGCGAGAGAAGCTTCATCTCCTGGATCTCGGCTTCGCGCGAATCGAGCTCCAGCACGGCCATCTTTCTCTGCCCCGGATGATATCCAACTTGGGAAACCTGGATGACCGGCTCTCTCCGCCATTCGGAGTTTATTCTGGGTGTGAGTCTTAACGAAAATTGTTGTTGAGTCGAGCGGGGAGGGATGGAGGCCAGGACAGTAAAACCTTCGTTCTCTCCCATTCCTCTCCCGTCTATCAGGGTGAGTGTGGCGTTTTCTGAACGGAGAGCAAAAGACCTCAATCCGTCTTCAGGCGCGATGAGAATTTCCTGGGCTTCAGGTATCAGCATTTTCTTTCCCATGTATCTTTCAGGGAAATACTCCGCTGCGTCTCCAGCCCTGTAAGTTTTATAGACATATTCCTTGGGATAGATTTCGAGTTTAAGAGCGAAGTTCGAGACTCGGCTCCAGTCAAGAGGCTGATCGAGGTCGACTGTGATCAGGATCGATTTTCCGTCCGTGCTGCAGGTCAAGCGGTAGGAGATGCCCAGGAGCTTAATTTTCTCCGGAATGATGGACAATTTTTTTTGATTGTCAACAATCCTGTTTCCAGTTTCTTTAGCTTCAAAATTGAAGACCTGACCCGGGAGTGCGGAGCAGATAACTTCGCCGGCATCGAGGATGCGTTTCCCGTGGAGGAAAACCTCGAGCCCTCCTCTTTTTCCCATCAGATAAGTGTTGTGATACACCAGAAACGCAAAACCAGGGGCTTCAAAATATCCTTCAGGTTTCATCTCAATCTGGCCGAAGCAGAATGACACAGCAACAGAAAAGGAAGTTAAAAATACGAGTGCTTTTGTTCTTATAACTCTCATTCGTTCCTCCTATTCTGCCATGAGTTCATTACAGCATAATTAACCCAAAATTGCTGATGGAATTGAAAAATTCCCCTGACTTTGTTCATACCTGCAAGATGGAAGAGCACAAGCATCACTCGATGGGTGGCCTGGCCGATCCCTATGTGTTCTCGACCAAGCCCACCCACCCCCCTAGGTCTTCGAACACACAGGGACCGTCCAGAGCTCATCTTAATATTCTATCGGTAATTTTGGGATTAACATTGTCTATGACATTTTAAATTATTGTGACCAGTTGGTCGGCTTCCGATCCCAGCGGTGAGCTCGCAGCTTTTCTAAAAGCTCGGCAGGCAAAGGCCCTGCGTCACTTGCCGATAAGTTGGCTTCTACATGGCTCATTTTGCGCATGCCGGGAATAGTTGTCGTGACCGTCGGGTTGCTGAGGATGAAACGCAGCGCCATCTCCGGCAGAGTCATTCCTTCCGGCAACAACTTCTTCAGCGCTTCTGCCCTTTTTACACTCGCCTTCAAATTTTCAGGAACAAAATAGGTGTTTCGCCAGTCACCTTCGGGCCACTTACTCCCTTTGGTCAGAGTTCCAGTCAGAGTGCCCTCATCAAAGGGAACGCGGGCGATCACGGCCACTTCCATCTCCTTGCAGGCAGGGAAAAGCTCATCCTCAGGATTCTGGTCAAAAATGTTATAGATAACTTGAATAGCATCGATCAGTCCGCTGCGCACAGTCTTGACACCGTTCCAGGGCTCCCAGCGGTTGAGGGAGATGCCGATCGCCTGAAAAAGTCCGTCGCGTTGAAGCTCATCCATCTTTTTTACCCAGCGGTCATCTTCCAGCCAACTGTCTTCCCAGGTGTGAAATTGGATGAGGTCCACTGAATCGAGCCCCAGATTAAACAAGCTCTTTTGGATGTATCTTTCGACATGGGCTGGCGGATAGCAGTCATCCAGTTTGAATTCGCGGCGGCTGGGCCATTTGAGATTCTTGGGAGGGATTTTGGTGGCCATGTAGATTTTTTTCTTTGGATTTTCCCTGACAATTTGGCCGAGCAATCGCTCGCTCCGGCCTTCTCCGTAGGCCCAGGCCGTATCAAAAAAGTTGCAGCCCAAGTCCACGGCTCGCTGCAAAGATCTTAAGGATTCGGCATCGTCAGAACCGCTCCAGCTCCCCATTCCCCACAGGCCATAGCCTATCTCGCTCACCTTCCATGCCAACCGTCCAAATTTGCGGTAGTTCATTCTACCCCTCCTTTGTATTTTTAATTTTTATTTCGTTTTGGGCCGGGCAAGATAATCCAGAATAATCGAGCACATGACTTTTATCCCGACGGGGATGCTTTCCTCGTCAGCCACAAATGTCGGCGAATGGACAGAGGTTTTGGGAACATCTTTAGGAAGCACTCCCAAGCCGAGCATCACGGCCGGCGTCTCCTGGGCGAAGTAACTGAAGTCTTCTCCTCCCATGCTGGGGAGATCCTCTGTCAAAAATTTTTTGCCTCCCAGCGCTTTTTCGACGGAGGGGAAGATTTCTTTAAGCAGGCCCGGATTGTTAAAGAGGGCAGGGGTTCCATAATAGTAATTGAGCTCATATTCCGCTCCGGCGGCTTCACAGAGATTTGTAACTAATTTAGTTACTTTTTCCTTGAGCAATTTCCTCTGGTCTTCTCCATAGCTCCGGATGGTCGCGGAAAGGTCGGCTTCTTTGGGAATGATGTTGCTGGCAGAGCCGGCATGGAACGAACCCACTGTGATCACGGTGTCCTTATGGACATCGATTTCCCTCGAAATCATCACTTGAAGCGCGATCACAATCTGGGAGCCGACCACAATCGGGTCCACGCAAGAAGAGGGATCTGCGCCATGGCATCCTTCGGATTTGATTTTAAGTATGAACCCATCGCAGTTGGCACCAGAGTAGCCCGGAGTGTATTTGATATAACCCGCCGGGATTGTATCCTCCACATGAAAAGCAAACAGGGCTTGAGGCTTGATGTCTTTAAAAACGCCGTCCTGGAGCATGCGGTTTGCCCCGTCACCCCATTCCTCTGCAGGCTGGGCGATGAAAAGGACTGTGCCGGGAAGGTCTTTTCTCAAGCGCGAGAGGACATTGGCCACGCCGAGAACCAAGGTCGTGTGAATGTCGTGGCCGCAGGCATGCATCACGCCAACCTCCCTCCCGTCAATCTGGGCTTTCACTTTTGAAGCGAAAGGCAGATTTGTTTCTTCTGTGATCGGGAGAGCATCCATGTCGCCTCTCATTCCCACGACCGGGCCAGGTTTTCCCCCGCGCAAAACTCCCAGGATTCCTGTCCCGCCTAATCCAGTCTTAACTTCGAGCCCCAGTTTTTGAAAATATTCAGACACAAGGGCTGCGGTCCTTTTTTCTTGCGATGATAGTTCAGGATGGCAGTGGATATCCCGACGGATTGAGATAAGGTCAGGAGTGATTTCTTTGATAATGTCCTGAATTTTCTTTTCAGCCACCTTTTCAAGAGGAAAAAGTGCGTTCGGGAGGAAGAAAAGGGAAACGCAAAACACTCCAAAAAAGACTCTTTTTCTTTTCAACGTGCTCCTCCTTGATATGTTCAATCAAAGCGATATGGTACAAAATTGCCGTAGGTTGTTCAACTGTAGAGGAAAAATGATGTTTATTTTAAAAATTTTTTTGAGAAACCCTTGACAAGCCTTACTAGCTATCGTATATATTTATTAAAGGGCTCAAGATATTGTGGGTAGGAAGATTTGGCGTTTTCTTAACAAGAGTGGAAAGAGAGATATTCTCTGCCTTTTCTTTTCCCCTCAGCCATAATTGAGGAGGGCCGGGAGAGGAATCCTAGAAGCCCTTGCTCCCTTTTTTCCGATCGCGCCTTGGATGGGGCCCTCCTCATTTTTTTCTTATAAAGAGAGCCATTCCTTTTTCGCTATTAATAATGGAAGAGCCTTATTTTAGAGTCAATCGCCTTTGAGGGTGGTTTGGGTGATGATTTTTAAGCCTATACCTCATCTGTAAAGATGACGTAAAAATAGCCGCTTTTTTCTCGTAGCAACAAATGAAATGGGGACGGTTCTCCTTTCAGAATTTTTAAAAGAGAACTGTCCCCATTTATCTTTTTAGAAAAATTTTGTATGATTCCTCTGACATTGCTCAAAAAGGAGATGAAGTTTGGATACAAAAAAATTTATTGAAAAACAGGTCAAAGAAATTAAAAAGACCGCAGGCAAAGAAAAGGCAATATCAGCCTTATCCGGAGGAGTCGACAGCTCTACCTGCACAATGCTGGCTGCCCGCGCCTTGGGGAAGCAGCTCAAAGTCATTTTTATTGACGATGGCCTGATGCGCGAGAATGAACCTCAGGAAGTGAAAAAGGCTTTGGCCACGCTGGGGGTCAAAGTGAATGTCCTGAATTATCGAAAAAGATTTTTCGCAGCATTAAAAGGTAAAACTGACCCGGAAGCGAAACGAAAAGCGTTCCGCAACACATTCTATAAAGTTTTTGGAAGAGAAGTCTTGAAAAGCAAGTCCAAATATTTGGTCCAGGGGACGATCGCCGCAGACATCATCGAGACTCGCAGGGGGGTGAAAACGCAGCACAATATCCTTGAGCAGATCGGGATTGATCCGCAGAAAGGGTATGGATTCAAAGTGATCGAACCCCTGAAGACACTGTTCAAGCCTGAAGTCAGGGAAGTGGCAAGGGCACTCGGACTTCCTGAAAAGATTTATAAGCGAATGCCTTTTCCTGGTCCAGGACTTGCGACACGAGTTGTTGGTGAAGTCACTCCCAAAAGGGTTGCGCTCGTGCGGAAAGCCACCCGAATCGTCGAAGAAGAAGTTGCTCCTCTTAAACCCTTTCAGGCATTTGCTGTTTTATTGAATGACAAGGGCACGGGCGTTGAAAAAGGCAAAAGGAAATTCGGAGAAATCATCATTATCCGTTCCGTGGAGAGCAAAGACGCCATGGAGGCTCAGCCGACCGCGATACCCTGGAAAATTCTGATGAAAATTTCCAAGAGGATCACGGCGGAAATTCCTTCAGTAACGAGGGTGGCTTATGAAATCACATCCAAGCCTCCCGCCACAATCGAATATATATAAAAAAGCGCGAAGAGCGGGAAGCGCGGAACGCGCACGGCGAGCGCAAGATATTAATTCAGCTTATAGCTGATGGTTCATAGGAGAAGACATGGCACGTGATATATGTCAGTTTTCGCATCACGCTTTATGCGTTTTTCTACTCACTCCTCGCTACTCACTATTCACTACTCACTATTCACTACTCACTACTCACTATTCACTCCTCACTACTCACTCCTCTTCAGTCTGCCTATAAGGAGGGACTATGCCTTACTCAGGAAAGAAAAAAAACAGCGTGCCCGCCTTGGGCATTTTTGTTCCTTGCGACCCCCGGATTGATGAAGCATCGCGGAAGAGGGCGTTTAACATTGGGACGATGACAGCTAACTTACTGGCCAAAAGGCTGAAGATGCCGGATGGCAATTCGCCCAACATCTTTTATTGTTCTCATCTTGTGGACGGTGAAAAGACTGCGGATTCAGGCGCGGCCGAAATGAAAGAAGCCGGCGTAGAAGCACTTTTTATCGTGCCCGACACCTGGTTTTTCCCGGGCAAAAGCGCCATGGCCCTCACTGCCCATTTCCCGCCCAACACTCCCTTGGCCTGCGTTGGCGGGAACAATGCTCCGAAGCCCGGCGTTGTAGGAATCGATGCGCTCGTCGGTGCTTATGCCCAGACAGGACGTCTTTGCCCGATGGTCATCGGAAACATGCCTGAGACTGGAATGAACCCCGAATTTGGTGATAAGACGAAAGAAGAAATTGTGGACCTTGCTTATGCCGTGCTCGCCGTCGTGGCTTTGCGCGGGAAAAGATACCTCTCGGTTGACACAGATTCGATGCAGATGGAGACGGCCCTTAATCATGTCCATGCGGCCCGCCGCTTTTTCGGGCTCGAATCAACGCGGGAGTCGATGAAGATTTTTGCCGATATGCTCCAGAAGCGAGGCGGCTATGACCCAGAAGAGCTTAAAGAGCTCCGGAACTGGGTGGTGAATGTGAAATTCAAAGGCCGGATTTTTTCCAACACCGAAGAAATTCAGAAATCAAAAAAGGCTATTCACACCGCAAAAGATGCTAAGCCACCCGCCCTTTCTGCTGAAGACAGGAAGAAGCTTGATGAAGGGCTCGCCCTCTATCTTATCATCCGGAATTATATGCAGGATATTAATGCCATCGCCGGGGGCTGGACAAACCAGCTTGCCTGGGGATCGGACAGGCGCGGCATTCCCATGTCGACGGCGGATATTGCCGAGTCTCTGTTCAACTCGACTGAAGACCATACCGGCAAGAAAACAGTGATTCCTTTCTCAACTGAAAATGACATTCAGGGCCTTCTAACGATGATTGGCTATTGTTATTTATCGGGCGGGAAGCCAACGCTCTTCATGGATTTCAGGAAAGTCTATGAACCCTGGGAAATCGAGAAGAATGCCAAAGAAATAGGTTTAAGCTTGAAGCCTTACTTCAAAGAGCCGTGGATGAAGAGAGGCTTTATTGACGGGAATAATTCGGGAAGCGCATCCTTGGATTTTGCCGAGAAGCATTTTCTTTTCAGGGCTGTTGAATATTATTTCCCTGGTTTGGGATTTTCGGTGAGTTTTGTCTCACCCAAAGGCATTAAAGGTCTGGCGGGGAGACTGGCTTATTCTGACCTTTCCGGAATGTTCACCATGGTCCAGGATGAAGCGGAGAGTGTTGAGCTTCCAGCGCCTTTGACTGAGCGAGTCTGCCATGCTTCAGATTATTCCTGGCCGCATACGTTTCTCACCCTCGAGCATGTGCCGGCAAGCATGGCGAAGATGGGGATGCCGGCCAATCATTTCCACATGGTTGAAGGCGTGCCCAGGCGGCGCTGGCAGTATTTTTCTGACTTCAACCTGATTCTCAATTATCGCTGGGAGAACAGCCCCGATTTTGTGGAAGGTGTAGACCGGCCGTTGCCCATGCTCTGGAGGATCAACGGCGGCGAAGTCGCTGCCAAGATGCTCCTAGCTAGGAGACGATAAATTTTTGCCCCTCCCCTTTGATGGGAGATGGCTAGGGAGGGGGGTGTAAGATCAAATTGTAGCGGTTCGATTTATCGAACATCGTCGCTTAAGGTCATCGCGAGAAGCGGAGCGGCGCGGCAACCTTATAAAATTAAAACGTAGCGGTTCGATTTATCGAACAAAAACATTCGTCGCATAAATGCGACCGCTACATTTCGCGTGTCCTTTATATAGTTGACAGTAAATCCGCGTTCTGCTATTTTCTTGCCTGCGGCGCTATCGTCTAGAGGCCCAGGACAGGTGGTTCTCAGCCATCAGACCGGGGTTCGAATCCCCGTAGCGCTGCCAGCCCTTTTTAGGTTTGGGCAAAGGAGCCATATTTCTATGTCTTCATGCGAATTTCGCCCACGATCGAGGATCGGTTTAAGAAATCCCCAACAGGTGATATTATCGGCGATTTATTCTTCGATCTGGATAATAATCCGAGCACGGGTTCTAATGCCTTTGAAGGCCGCGAAGTGGATAAATACAAAGGATACGAAGCGAGGGTCCATCTTCCCGTCAGAGTCATAACCTCCGGAGGCAAATCCTCTCCCTTTGTGGCCTACGAAGTTTACACGCACGAAGGCAGCTTTTATGGGATCAATACCGTTGATCGGCAGGATACGACGTCCGAAGGGGTCCTGATTTCCCACGGTCCTGATGGAATTGAATTCGCAGTGCGGCTGGATATTCTGAAGCTGGCCTTGCCGGCAACGATCCGGGTGATGTTGGCTGAACAATTCTAGCCCCAAAAATGTGGCTCTAAGGCTTTGAAACTGCGTAAAAAATGCCATAACTTGCTTAGAATAGTTATTAAGATCCGAGCGGGATTACTCCTGGATAATTACTTTGTTTTAACTGAATTACTTTAAAACTTAATAATTACAATAATATAATTGACTTACGCTTATATTTATTGTATATAAATACTGAAAGGAGAATTACCATGGAAACTTCTGTTGTTTCAATCAAAGGACAGATAGTTATCCCCTCTAATATTCGCCGAAAGCTTGGCATTAAAAAAGGCACTAGAATTGCCTTTATCGAACAAAACGGCAAGCTCATCCTCCAACCCCTAGATAAAAATTATTTTGAGAGCCTCGCAGGAATCCTGGGAACGGATGGAAAGATGCTTAACTCTCTTCTGGAAGATAAAAAGAGGGAGCGTGACCTATGAAATCAAGTGTCCTGGACAGCTATGCAATGATCGCTTATCTGCAGAAACAGGCAGGATACAAAGAAGTGGCCAGAATTTTTGAGGAATGTTCCGCCGGAGAACGGGAGGCATTTCTCTCTGTGGTGAACTGGGGAGAGGTGATTTATCATGCTCTGCGCACAGGTGGCGAGCAAAGGGCTCAATTGGCCGAAGATGCCATGCGGGCCATTCCTGTTTTTATTCTGGATGCAGATAGAGAGCTAACGCGCACGGCAGCAAAATTAAAAGCAGCTCACCGATTATCTTATGCAGATTGTTTTGCCGCCGCTTTGGCTCTGAAGAAAAAGGGTGAGCTTATCACAGGTGACAGGGAATTCAAGACTCTGGATAATAAAATCAAAATAGCCTGGATGGTATGAGCTTAAAAAAACTAAAATCGGTGGAAACCGAATCGACAAAGATGGATATTGCCTTGTTTGCTTTATACAAGTTAGGCGGAGTATCCAAAAAAATTCACATAGAGGAAATAGCTTGGGGAGTAGAGGCTAATCAAGGACTAATTATAAATCTATAAGTTATCTTGGGCCGCCCCGTTATTCCAATCCAACGCCTTTGATCGCTTATCAGGAAGTTTTGATGGCTGCTGAGACCGCGGCCGAATATTTTCTATGACCTTCACTTTGATCGGGGGGAGAAGCCTGGGTGATTTGAGGCTCTTTTGGCTTTTTTCGCCTCCTGCTATCTATCCGCTTTCAGAAGCCATTTCCCTGAGCAGGGAGAGAGTTTCCTGGGCTTCCTCCTCATCCAGTCTGGCCATGGCAAAGCCGGCGTGGACGATGACCCAGTCTCCGAGCTTAATCTTTCCCAGGAGGGCGAAATTCGTTTTGACTTTAGTCCCGAGATAATCAACCTTTCCCCCTTTAGACTCAGTGACTTCAATGACTTTTGCCGGGATTCCAAGACACATCATCGGCCTCTTTTTTTGGTCAATTTCGCATTTTTCAGAACTATACAGAGCCAGGGATGAAGGTAATGACCTTCATCTCGCCTTTGCATTTAGGAGAAAACAACTTGAATTAAAACCAACTTCTGATAAAATAACCATTGTTGTTGAAGAGGGGAGCCCTTATTTTACGGGAGCTGAGAACCGCGGGGTAGCCGCGGGACCCTTTGAACCTGATCAGGTTAACGCCTGCGGAGGGAGAAAGTTGATGAATGATGAAAAACTTCCGGAACTCGGAAAGATCCATTCAACATTTTTTGACCGCGTCATTTACCCCAAGCTTGGAGCAAAAAATAGAGACATCATTATTGGTCCTAGACATGGGATTGATTATGGCGTCCTTAAGGTCGGCAATCATTACCTTGCCTTCTCCACCGACCCTTTCTTTGTAGTCCCCTCTTTTGGATTTTCCAAAGCTGCGTGGTTCGGTTTTCATATCATTTTCTGCGATGTGGCGGTCTCTGGTCTAAAGCCAAAATACCTAACTATCGACCTTAACCTCCCCCCAGAGATCAAAGAATCTGAGCTCGAGGAAATGTGGGAGACCATCCATGCCGAAGCTAAGAAGTATGAGATCAGCATCATCACAGGACACACGGCAAGGTATACAGGATGCAATTATCCTATGGTTGGGGGAGCAACCTCGGTTGCCATAGGAAGCCGGAAGGATTTGCGCGGACCACGCAGAGTCAGGGCCGGAGACCGGATAGTCATCACCAAGGGGCCTGCCGTTGAGACCACAGGGCTGCTTGCTGTCCTTTTCCCGCAGAAGTTCATTGAAGCAGGGGGAGAAGAATTCCAGAGAGAAGCGGCAGATGTTTTCTTCCAAATGTCCGTCATGGACGACTGTGCTGTGGCAAGAGAATTCCCCGGCGTGCATGTCATGCATGATGCCACCGAGTGCGGGATTTGGGGAGGGCTCTATGAAATGGCTCAAGCCGGGAAATACGGGCTCCGCATTGAAGAGGAATCAATACCTATTCAAAAAGTAATTAAAAAAACAGCAGAGCTTTTTAAGTTTGACCCTTTCTGTGCTATCAGCGAAGGCACTCTCATAGCCATAATCGATCGAAAAGATGCCGACAATCTAGTCTCGGCATTCAAGGAGAGAAATATTTTAAGTAGCATCATAGGAGAAGTGGTGCCAGAGGAGGACGGCCTCAAAGTTATGAGGGGAGGGGAAGTAAGGACTTTGGAACACCCTAAAGTAGATCCCTATTGGATTCTGGCAGCTGAATTCTCCAAATAACCTGTCCATATCAAGGACATCCCAGAGAGACAGGAGAGCCAATGGCCGATGACAAGATTAACTTTTTTTAATAATGATATTTTCCACCCGAGGTTGTTATGGAACTGGAGCGATATTGGATTTAGCCCTCCATGAGAAAAAAAGCCCTGTGCTTTTAAGAGATATTGCTAAAAGGCAGAATATCTCGTAGGGCTATCTTGAACATTTGATCACTCCACTCATCGGAGCGGGAATTCTGCGCAGCACCAGAGGTCCAAAGGGCGGAATTTCATTAGCCAAGCTAGCTCATGAGATAAAGCTGAGCGAAGTCATTTATCTTCTTGAAGGCTCGATTGACCCAGCAGAGTGCATCAATAATCCCGGCCTCTGCAACCGCTCAGGATGGTGTGCTCCCCAGGACATTTGGATCGACATTAAAAAAGCCGTAAACAGACAGAGGGAGGCAGAATGAGATCACGAGAAGGAGAATTCAAAAAGTGGAAAAAATACAGTTCAAGACATTAACCCTGACGAAGCTCACCAGAGGCATAGCCAAGGACTCAACGGAGCTGATAGGAAATACGCCGCTTGTCCATTTGAACCGCATCACAGCAGGGATAAAAGCAGAGGTTGTGGCAAAGCTTGAATCGTTTAATCCCCTGGGGAGTGTGAAGGACAGGATAGGGGTATCAATGATCGCAGCCGCTGAGGAAAAAGGGCTCAGCACAAAAGATACAGTGATGTAAAATCAGAGGATAGGCGAAGAAAGGGGAATTCTCGTGTTTAAAGCCTTGAGAGAAAATATTCAAACAGTTTTTGCCAGAGATCCTGCGGCGAGGAGCATGCTAGAAATCATTTTCTATTATCCGGGGCTCCATGCGCTCTGGCTTCATCGGCTAGCCCATTATCTTTGGAGACATAAACTCCGTTTTCTTGCGCACTTCCTCTCGCCTGTGAGCCGTTTTTTAACGGGCATAGATATTCACCCAGGCGCTAAAATCGGCAGGCGTTTCTTTATTGACCATGGAGCAGGAGCATTTGAGAGAGCGCCGGAAGAGGCTTGAGGAGCTGTCCGGGTCAGTCGTCCCTAAAGACAGACCCTAAGTGAAGAGAGAAGAAACCTTCAAGGAGTTTCCCGAAGGAAGTGGCCTATAATTTTTTTAGTGTTGAGCCATGAGACATTCCAGGAAGGCGAGATGTGGCGGGGGAGGCTTGTCTGCCACAAAGGTCAGCTTGATGATACGATCGACCGCAGAGAAATCTGTGATGAAGGCGATGAACGCTCAAAAATAATAAAATTCTTTTACAGTCCTAAAAGATGTGGATGAAAAACATGAAAGAAACAGGCTATAACTTGTGCTTTTCCAAGAAATGATCCACCTGGCGCATATATTCTTTGAAATCAGATAGAGCAACTGATAGCGCTTTGTAAACTTTTTCATCGTCTATATCCATATATTCATGAACAAGGATATTCCTCATTCCTCCTGAACCTTTTAATTTGTTCGCCAACTCACTTGTCAACAGCCCCGCCTCCGAAGCTTTGATAAAGGATGAAGCGTAATCTTCAGGCGGCCGCTGTCCCATTTCCACAACAACATGATTGTTGATGTCTGAGGCACACTCCACGATCAATTGAATCAATCTCTCGGCGGAAGCTTTCAGATAAAAATCAGAGAGATACTCCTCAAAGGTGTGCCCGGCAATAGGCTTTAATTTGTCAAGGTACATATTCATCCGGGATAATTTTCTTCGGATTAAATCTGCTTCAATCACGGCTCACCCCTTTTCGATGGCATGCTTGATATAGAGCTTTTCCAGAGTCCGGAATTTCTTAGAATCCATATACCTGGCAATGGATTGGATTCTGAAGCTGGCAAAAAGTCCCTTCTTTTCTTCGTACAGAGGCTTGCCGAGTAACGCTACGCGGTAGCTGATCATGGGTTCTGCTCCGTTGAGAAAGACCGGGTCAAATTTATCGCCAAAAACTCCACTTAAATCTTTCAGAATATCAAAATATTTATCTGAATCGACTTTCTCACTGCTTAAAATGCCGATATCCAGGTCACTCTGAGAGGTTGCGGTTCCTGTTGCATAGGACCCGTGCAATATCAGGAGTTTAATCTTTTGTTTCTTACAGAGCTTTTTTATTTTTTCTTGGTTCATTTTGAGACTCATTGTAAATTTTCCTTTGCGGCTTTTATTATAACATACATTTGTTTCCCCTCTTTTTTATTTTCTCAATAGGATATTCCCTTACACACATATTCCGCTCCGATCTATGTTTATTATAAATAAAATCCTTAAAACATAGAAACCGACTCAATTTCTTTAAATAAACTACTAAGATGAGCCCTGGCCGGTCCCTGGGTGTTCGAAGACCTAGGGGGGTGGGTGGGCCTCAGCAATTTTGGGTCCTTATCCTATCTTGACATATAAAAAGAAAAAACTATAATCAGAGAGACTTTGATGTGTGCGCATAACAACTATCAGCGATTGAGAACCCAGCGGATGATAATGCCTTGCCCGGATACGGGCCTATCCCATTCATAAGCCTGCATCCGGGATTCGTGCCTCATTAACTCCTTTTAGCCTTTTAAAACCAAATTTTTGATTTGTTTGGGGAGACAAAAAATTAAGGAGATAAGAACATGGATCAAAACCAAAAATATCATTTAGACACGATTTGCCTTCACGGGGGACAGAAGCCGGACCCCGTTACTGGTTCAAGCACCGTTCCCATCTATCAGACAGCGTCCTATGTTTTTAAAGATACAGATTATGCTGCGAACCTGTTTGAATTGAAGGAGACGGGGCATATTTACACGCGACTCTCGAATCCGACTTCTGATGTTGTTGAGCAGCGGGTTGCCGCTCTCGAAGGAGGATCAGGGGCCTTGCTTGTTGCCTCAGGAATGGCCGCAGAAATGCTTGTTTTTACGACCTTAGCGAAACAAGGAGAGAACATCGTTTCCAGCTCAAGCCTTTATGGCGGAACCAAAACATTATTGAGCAGCGTCCTTCCCCGTTTCGGGATTTCGGCAAAGTTCGCCGACGTTAAAAAACCGGATTCTTTTGCAGAGCTTATTGATGAAAAGACAAAAGCCGTATTCGTCGAGATTATTGGCAATCCTTCAGGTGAGATCGCTGACCTTGAAGCCTTTGCTTCTCTTGCCCACGAACAGAGCGTTCCGCTCGTTGTGGATAACACCTTTGCTTCCCCCTATCTTTGCCGGCCCTTTGAGTGGGGGGCGGATATTGTTTTTCATTCGGCAACCAAGTTCATCGGAGGCCAGGGGACATCCATCGGGGGAATCATTGTCGATAGTGGCCAGTTTCCCTGGGACAGCGGACGATTTTCGGATTTTGTTAATCCTTCTCCCGGTTATCACGGACTTAAGTTTTGGGAAGCCTTTGGCAAAAGGACATTTATAGCCAAATGCCGTCATGAGGGACTTCGTTCTCTGGGGCCTGCTCCGTCACCTTTTAATGCCTTTCTCTTTCTTCTGGGCCTCGAGACTCTTCATCTCCGTATTCCCAGGCATTGTGAAAACGCTCTGGGTATTGCCCAGTTCTTGAATGAACACCCCAAAGTTGCCTGGGTGGCGTATGCAGGATTACCCGGACATCCTTCTCACCGGCTCGCCAAAAAATATCTGAGCGGTGGGTTTGGATCCATTTTTACTTTCGGTGTTGAAGGAGGAAAAGAAACTGGCAAAAAAGTCATCGAGAATGTCAGGCTGATTTCCCATCTGGCTAATGTCGGCGATGCCAAGACTTTGATCCTCCATCCCGCATCAACGTCTCATTCTCAACTTTCAGATGAAGATCAACTGGCCGCTGGAGTCACGCCGGACATGATCCGCCTTTCGGTCGGGATCGAATATGTGGCTGACATCATTGCCGATCTTGATCAGGCGCTGGCGAAAATCTAAGAAGGAGTGAGTTTTCCATGAGTGAATACAGCGGTCATGATAAAAATGGCGCCTCCGTGGGGATTGTCAAAAGACAATATTTTACCTTCGCCGAGCCACCCAATAAAATGGCGCTTGAGAGCGGTGCTAAATTAGGTCCGATCACCTTGGCTTATGAGACCTATGGTCGACTCAATGAAACAAAAAGCAATGTCGTCATGGTCTTTCATGCCCTCTCGGGGAATTCTCATGCTGCGGGCTATTACTCCGAGAAGGATGATAAACCCGGCTGGTGGGATAATATGGTCGGGCCCGGCAAAGGGATTGACACCGATAAATATTGTGTCATTTGTTCCAACATCATCGGGAGCTGTTACGGATCAACGGGTCCAAGTTCTCCGGACCCGAGAACGGGGAAACCCTACGGCCTAAATTTTCCTCTTTTGACCGTCGCCGATATGGTGAAAGCCCAGAAAAGGTTGATCGACCATCTAGGAATCAAGAAACTGCTCTGCCTTGTCGGAGGGTCGATCGGAGGGATGCAGGCCATTGAGTGGGCTGTCAGTTATCCCGAGATGGTTCAATCTGTGATTCCCATCGCAAGCACCTGCAAACGTTCGGCTTTATCCATTGGCCTCAGCGAGGCGCAAAGGCAGGCCATTATGGCCGATCCCAACTGGAATAACGGAGATTATTACAGCCAAGAACCGCCGAATAAAGGTTTGGCGTTGGCGCGGATCATAGGTCATATCACTTATCTTTCAGAGGATTCAATGCAGCGGAAATTCGGCCGCAGGTTGCACGAGAACTCAGCTTTCAAATTTGATTTTTCACCCGATTTCGAAGTCGAAAGCTATCTTCACTACCAGGGGAAAAAATTTGTGGAACGGTTCGATGCCAATTCCTATTTGTATATCACGAAGGCTTCCGATTACTTTGACTTAGGAGAACAGAAAGGCGGAGGCTCTCTCGTCAAAGCCTTAAGCCGGACTTCGGCGAAATTTCTAGTGATTTCTTTCTCATCGGACTGGCTCTATCCGACCTCCCAGTCGAAGGAAATGGTCAAGGCGATGAAAAAGGCGGGCCTGGATGTCAGTTTTTGTGAAATTGAGGTGGACTTTGGACATGATTCTTTTCTCTTGGCTCACGATCAATTAAAGCGATTGATCTCGGGGTTTATCAATCGAGTCAAGAATGAAGTCAACAAAGCTTCGTAAATTTAAGTCATCGGAGAACTTCTATGCGCTTTGATCTGCAAATGATAGCTTCCCTCATCGAGGCGAAGAGCCGTGTCCTTGATCTGGGATGCGGCAAAGGTGATCTTTTAAGATTTTTGCTGGAGAAGAAACAAGTCGAGGGCTATGGTATTGAAATTGATGAAAAAGAAGTGATTGAAGGCATTGAACAAGGCCTCTCGGTTCTTCACGGTGATATCAACGAGGAAACTCAGGATTTTGCGGATAACAGTTTTGATTATGTGATTTTAAGCCAGACTCTCCAGCAGGTTTACAATCCCGAAAAGGTCATCGAAGAAATGCTCCGCATCGGAAAGAAAGGCATTGTGAGTTTTCCTTGCTTCAATCATATCGCCATCAAACTCCAGTTGCTGTGGACGAGCAAAGCCCCGATTACCGAGGAACTGCCTTATGAATGGTACAATACACCGAATATTCGGGTTATTACGCTGAGAGATTTTCGGATATTTTGCGCAAGCCGCAAAATCAAGATTCTCAAGGAATTGGCAATTTCCAGCCATTACCGGGCGTCTTCCGGGAAAATTATCAAGTTCTTGCCGAATTGGTTCGCTAAATATGGAATATTTTTGCTCACAAAGCAATAAAGGCCAGCCCCTTTTCAAAGTCCCTATTCAATCATCACGAAATTTGCGAGGCTTACGATAACTGTCAGTGACTTGACTCATTTCCTACTTTTCTTTTCAGATACATGATCGTATCGTGCTGACTTCCCCAGTGATAGCCAAGATGAAAAGTCAGTTTTTTGACTTTACTCTTATCTTGATAAGCGGCCTTGAGTTCAGGCTGTTCAAGGTTCGAGAACTCCTTGACGGGCTTGGCATATTCTCCATAAAGAGTTATCTCCCACATTTTTTCTTGAAAACATCTATAGGGAATGCCCGTATCGTCTTGAAGGATAAACTGGCTTTTCGCCAAAATTTGATTTCGGATGTTCGAAAAATTGCGATAATGAAGAATATAAGAAGCGGATTTGATGAAGGTCGTCATGGCCTGGATTTTATTAAGGAAAGCAAAAAATTTTGATTTCTCCTGAAATTTTTCGTCCGATAAATCACAAGAAAAATAATAGACTGTTTTTTCGTTCCGGGATTCGTTTGTGACAAAATTGATTTTGATTCCGTAGGGTCTTTTCATTCTCTTTTTGAGTGTCTCATAGGGCGTTTCAAGGACGTTTCCCTCATCGTCCAATTCAATCCGCTTGAGACTGCTGATCGAATTGTCTGCTCTCTTGAGGAAAAAACAGATCAAGGGCAGAACTCCATCAACTTTATTGGTTTGTAGAGCTTCAATCATGTTTTTCGTAATAAAATAACTTTTCTTGAAAAAGTCGGAAAGTGCGATTTTAATATCTTCTAAATAGGATCCGACTTGGCTTGGAGTTTCCTTTTCCCATTCGGGGAGATTCCCGACTGGTTCTAAGCCCAATAAAATATAGGTGTCTGCTGTTGGAAATAGAAGGAAAGCCGTCAAAAAATCCGGGCCAGAAAAAGGATAAAATAAGAGTTTTGTGTTGCTGTCGGCTTCACTCAGTTCAGACTCTGCCCAAGCTTTCATCGGTTTGAGACGTTTGGTCTCAAGATCAGTCCAGCTTTTGGCGATCGAGTCTGCATAATTTTTCCATGATTCTGTCTCTTGAAGTGTTTTGAGCGGGCCTGAAGTGTTTGGAATGCCGGAAATAAATTTAGCAGTGTCATCGAATTGAATAGGAGCCGAAACGGCATCGGTGTTTTCTGTGGAATCCCGGGAAACCGTTTGAACGTGATCCGGATGATAAATAGAAATATTGCCAGTTTTTCCCGAAGAACAAGAAAAAAGAAGCCCCAGTGCGAGGAATAATTCAATGAGGATTGTCTT
>Ga0315280_10002831_pt1 | contig 27526 bp, 24 predicted proteins | sample YL17G06_40_MG_FD_203697 | JGI IMG/M metagenome (GOLD analysis project Ga0315280, IMG submission 203697) | Sediment microbial communities from Yellowstone Lake, YNP, Wyoming, USA - YL17G06_40 | ecosystem: Environmental > Aquatic > Freshwater > Lake > Sediment | place: USA: Wyoming | collected... | reverse complement strand
AAGCGTGCGCGAGCAATATTTTGGGAATTGTAGCGACGGGAGACGCGAGCATCGAAGCTGCGAAGAAAAACGGCGACATCAAAAAGATCGCCCACATAGACTACACGTCCAAAAACATCATTTTGGTGTATGCTCAATACTGCACGGTGGTCTATGGCGAATAAAAATTTCTTGCGGGCCGCGTTCAGCAGCTTTGATGGCAGTAAATAATGACAGCATCAAAGGGGGTAGATAGCAGATGAAAAAGAGCATGGTCATAACAATTATCGGCTCCGATCGGCCGGGCATCGTAAAGAGGGTTGCCGAAATTCTGCTGGAGCACGACGCCAATCTGGAAAAAAGCCGCATGGCGCGCTTGGGCGGCGAGTTCGCGGGGATAACGCTTGTCAGTATCGACTCAACAAAATTTAGTAAACTCCAGGCTGCATTGGGACGTCTCAAGGATAAATCGCTGAATATTGTCGCAAATCCTACGAAGCCGTCGGTAGCGAAGCGCTTCGCCGGTTACGTGCCGCACGAGATTTTAGTTAGCGGAGCGGACCACGAGGGTATCGTGCACGGCATCACCGAATATCTGGCGAAACAGGGCGCAAACATCGAGGAGCTGTCGACCGACGTGAACAACGCGCCGATAAGCGGGACGCCGCTATTTTCCATGCACGCGATCGTCGAAGTCCCACCGAAGCTCTTAACGGCGAAACTCAGGGAGAAGCTCGCCGAGATAGCGTATGAGCAAGGGGTCGACATCGAGCTGAAGCTGCTTGTGAAGTAAGCTGTCACTGCAAAAAGTAGGGGCGACCTCTTGGGCCGCCCATCAAGAAGTGGCGGGCGATTCGCCGAATCACCCCTGCTTTCAATCCGCGTTCGTTGCGTATTTGAGGTCGCCGACCGTGCAATTCGGCCAGCCTTGACCGCAGTCGTAATAGCTTATGTGCACCTTATCGTTGGAATCCAACGCTATAGAGTTGTACTTCCCCACATACCCTTCGGAGTCTATCGTCATAAATGTCCACGTGCCCGACGATTTATTGGTGGCATACTTGAGGGAGCCGTTAGAATAGCTTATGTGCACCCTGCCCTTCGAATCCACGGCGATCGACGTCCTGTCCGGATAATCCGTCGAATCCAGAGCGTAAATTTTCCACGAGCCCGAATCGTTTGTCGCGTATTTGAGCTTTGAGTTCGTGTAGTCGAGATAGCTGATATGCACTTTGTCGTTTGGGCCTACGGCAATCGAGTTACTCTGGCCGACCTCGCCCGCTGAGTCCAGCGTGAAATACTCCCAAACGCCCGATCTGTTTGTGAGATATACAAGGTCAGCGTCGGTCGCATCAAAGTAGCTTATGTGCACGCTGCCCTTTGATGTGATTGCAATGTCGGCAGACGTCCACCAGCCCACCTCGCCTGTCGAGGCAAGGATTTCATATTGCCACGAGCCAGAGCTGTTCGTCGCATATTTGAGCTGAGAGCTCGATCCATCGCCGCAGTCGAAATAGACGATGTGCACGTTATCATTTAAATCGAGCGCGATGGCAGTGTAACAGCCGACCGAGCCAGTTGAATCCAGCGTCTGAAATCCCCAGATTCCCGTTTTGTCCGTGGCATATTTCAGGTCGGCGTTTGCATTATCTCCATAGCTGATATGGACCCTGTCGCCCTGGCCTATAGCGATGGACGTATCCCACCCGACGTCTCCATTGAAATCAATTATGAAACGCTGCCAGGTATCAAGGTTGCTTTTGATGTATCTAAGATCGCCTTTGGTCAGATCGAGGTAACTTATATGGACACTATCGCCTGAATCCAAAGCTATCGAATTATCCCAGCCCACGTCCCCGTCGGAGTCCAGCGTGTAGATATGCCACTCTTGCGCGTCGTCATCCGTATCGTCATCATCGCCGCCCCTTTTATCAGAATTGTTCGCGCAGCCTGCACAGCCTGTCAAAAAAATAGCCAATCCGAGGAACATAAGAAATGCCTGCATGTATCCCTTCACCTTCAGGCCTCCTCAATTTCTCAATTAAACAAAATAGTATTAAATGAGAATATGGTCAATACACGCGCTCTCCCGACTCTCCAGCGTTTTCAGACAAAGCAAATCTAGCGCGACAGAGCGGTAGCCGCAGGCTTTAGCCTGCGCAACAGAAACCCTGTTTTTCGCGTCATGCCGAACTTGTTTCGGCATCTCGTTTCGGCGTTCGTAACGAGACCCTGAAATAAATTCAGGGTGACGCAATAAAGACGGCCAGTGAGCTTTAGCCTGATTAAGCGAGCAACAAGGTTGCTTCGCTTCGCTCGCAATGACAAGAGCGAGCGTGTCCTTGCGAGGAGCAAAGCGACGAAGCAATCTCGATTCCCGCCATTGCTCATCAGTCCAGCGCTGGTAGTCAAAATGTCCAATTTGTCCACTTCGAGATTTCTGTGGTATAATAAAATTGAGATGTAGGGGCGATTCGGTGAATCGCCCTTTTTGTTTTGGGCGACCCATCGGGTCGCCCAAAACTACAGACTTCGGACTAATGAAAAACCCTCGGGTTCGGCGCTTTTCCGCTCGTGGGTGGGCGGTGGGTAAGGCGGTCCCGTCCGAGAAAATACGGGCTTGAGCCGTTTTGTTCCCTAAAGATTGACCTCCTATGAAACGGCTGACACTAAGGGGTTTGGTCGTTGTCCATATAGACGTGTGTGGACGCTGGAGCCGGGCGTGCCAGATACGACCGTAAAAACAAAGGCGCTCGGACGAGCGGCAAAGTCGCCAGCCCGAATAAAAAACCAATCGCCACCCGTTGATTGGATAAAGGAAAAGCGCTCAAGAGAAAATCAAGTTCAAAAAATAGGGAGGTAATCAACAACTAAATCTATCGACTACTTGGAAAATTTAGCCGCTTTCATTGCGCCTCGTAGATAGTTATCAGTCTCAATCTGCAATATTTTCAGCAAGGGAATTGATGCCTTTAGGCTCGTATGCCGATAAATAAGGTAAACAGCTTCGCTATTGACATCAAGTAAAAAACAGGTTAACTTATCTTTGCGGTTGGGAGGGCTGCGTTATCGCGGTTCGCTGGGATTGTTCCCACCCGGCTGCATTTTTAATAAAAAACTATGTATCTTCTTTATTTAGACGATTCCGGTTCCTCAACAAGTAAGGATGAAGAGTATTTAATTCTTGGTGGCATATCCGTCTTTGAACGGCAGGTTCATTGGATTCAAAACAAGCTAGACGATATAGCTAGTTCTCTGAGTCCCACAAGTCCTAGCTCTATAGAGTTTCACGCCTCAGATATCTTTTCAGGCAGGACTCCCCCGTGGAATGGCAAGAAAAAAGAGGAGCGCAATAAGATCATTTCAGATGTATTAGATATTCTTACCAAGAGCCACGAGAGCACCGCTGCTTTTGCCTGCGCGGTCCACAAAAAGTCTTTTACAAGTAGAGATCCTATGGAAATTGCATTTGAACAACTTTGCAGCAGATTCGATTTACAATTAAAAAGATTTCACCACCAGAAAAACACACAACGTGGTCTCATTATATTAGATGAAAGCTCTTATGAAACGAGTCTTCAAGAAATGGCCCGAAACTTTCGCAACTATGGAACTCGCTGGGGAGTTTTGGTGAACTTGGCAGATGTTCCCCTCTTTATAAAATCAGAAGCATCTAGAATTGTTCAGCTTGCCGACCACATAGCATATGCCGTGTTTCGATATTATGAAAGAAAAGACACCCAATTTTTTGATTTGATCCTGCCACGATTTGACAGCGAAGAAGGTAAAATCCACGGACTAATTCACATGCAGACCATAAAACCAGATTGCTGGTGTCCCGCTTGTATGAGCCGTAAGCTTACAAAATAGTGCACTTCTGAAATCCGTTTCAGACTTTTATCTCAAATGCCCAGCCGTAAGGGTCTTGTGTCTCGCCGACCTGAATTGCTCTGAGCATATTGTAAAGCTGCGTGCAGACAGGCCCTGGCTTGCCGTCTGGGCAATATATCACTTTCTTGTTGTGATAGACTATCCGCGCAACGGGCGTAATCACCGCCGCCGTTCCGCAGCAGCCAGCCTCTTTGAACGTGAATATCTCATCGATGTGCACGTGTCTTGCTTCAACCGTCATATTGAAGAAATCCTTTGCTATCGTCCTGAGCGATTTGTTGGTGATGCTCGGCAGAATCGACGAGGATTCAGGCGTGACATATTTGTCGTCCTTGGTTATCCCGAAGAAGTTCGCTGGGCCCGATTCGTCGATGTATTTCTTCTCCTTGGCATCGAGATATAAAACCTCTGTGAACCCCAAATCTTTAGCGCGCTTCGAAGCTCGAAGCCCGGCGGCGTAGTTGCCCGCGACCTTGACATCGCCAACGCCAAACGGCGCTGCCCTGTCGACGTCCTCGACCACAAGCAGATCGATTGGCTTGAATCCCGTCTTGAAATATGGGCCTACCGGCATGACAAGCACCATGAAGAGATAGTCTGCCGCAGGTTTTACGCCTATCTGCGGGGAGCAGCCCAAAAGTACCGGCCTGACATACAGGCTCGCGCCCGTCCCGTAAGGCGGAATGAAGCGCTTGTTCGCGCGCGTGCACTCGACGACCGCCTCAACGAACATCTGCTCCGGAACTGGCTGCATCAGTATCTTTTCAGCCGAGCGGTACATTCTTTTCGCGTGCTCGTCGATTCTGAACGCGACGATCTTCCCATGTTTCGTCTCGTGCACTTTCAAGCCTTCAAAGCACGCCTGGCCGTAGTGCAAACACGTCGCAGCTACGTGCAGCTCGACCGTCTCGCCAGAAACAAGTTCGCCAGATGACCACCTGCCGTCTTTGAAGAAATACCGTATGTGACAATCGGTCTTGAGGTAACCAAAAGGTAGCTCGGACCACTCAAGCTCAGCCCTCTTTTCTATCATGACTACCCCTCGTGTTTAGCAAAAAAATATACCAATTAACGGCTTGCTTGTTAAGGACATATTTGAAAGCCAAATGCGCTCGCGCCCTTTACGCCATCGCGCGCAGCCCTCAGCGAACGGCCAGTGTAGACCAAGTAATGGCTCGGCTGTAAATTTTGCGGCACGCACCACAAACCGTTTTCGCAGCTTTGCAAATCAACCTCGGGCTCCACTGCCTCCCACATCTCGATAAACTGTTTTATGCGCGCGAACTCCTCGTTCTGCCACATATCTTCAGGGAAATTGAGCGGCTCAAGCCTCTCGATTCTCGGCGGCAAAAGCTCCGAATTTATCCCCCCTTTCACCCTGAACTTAATCGGCTGCGAAAGGCACGGAAAATATTTTTCATTTCCAATCAGGTCGGGTGCGACGCCGATTCTGAATTTGCCATTGTAATCGACCGCTCGAAGCGGCGGAGAAGTCAGCTCTTTCCACGCGCCGCCGACCATCGCGGACAGCCTGTATCCGCCCGCCGCGACAAGAAATATTGTTAATAAGATTAAAATTCGCCTCGCCGTCATATCAATCCATCTTCTCAAATAAGCGCCCCATGATACAATAATTTCGATGCCAGAAAAAGAGACCTATCATCTTTTGGTGCTCGACGACGAAAAAGAGAATCTGGAGCTCCTCCAGAACACGCTGAGGAACATTGGCAGGGTATTTCCGGCGAGCAACTTTGAAGAGGCGATGGAGATACTTGAGAAGAGCAACATCGACCTGATCCTGTCTGACAACAGACTGCCGACGCGCTCAGGCGCCGAGCTTCTGGCAGAGGCACACAAGCGCTGGCCGCACATCGTAAAAATTCTCATCACAGCGTTTCCGGATGCCGAGACCTTATCTTTCGCAATAAACGAAGCGCAAATACAGAAGCTTATATTAAAGCCGTGGGTACCGCGCGAGCTTCAAAAAATCGTGATTGGCGAGCTAAAAAGATGTGAATTAACCACAAGGTCAGCCAAAGCCGCAAAGGAGTTAAAGCGAAAAAACGAGGAACTCAAGCGTCTCAACCGTGAGCTCTCGCTCGAAAGGCAAGAGCTTAAAAACCAGCTTGAAGAATATCAGCGCCAAAGGTATTTTTCCATTGAGATCGCAAAGCGATTCGAGCAGGCTAACCGAGAGCTCGCCGAGATGCGGCAAAAGCTCGAGGACGCGAATCGAAAGCTGCAAGAGCTCTCGATAACAGACCCCTTGACCGGGCTCTTCAACTACAGGTACTTGCACAGGCTTTTGCAGGTCGAATTCCACAGAGCGCTGCGATACGAGCTGCCGCTCGCGTGCATGATGATCGACATAGACTCGTTCAAGAAGATAAACGACGCCCACGGCCACATCGTAGGCGACCAAGTGCTCCAGGCCACAAGCGACATAATAAAGACGGGCATCCGCAGAACGGATTTCGCATATCGATACGGCGGGGATGAGTTCTTTGTCATCATGCCTCACACGACCCCTGAGGAAGCAGAAAACGTGGCCGAGCGGCTGCGACAGCAGATCGAGCAGCACGAATTCAAAGTGGAACAGAATAGCTTTCGTCAGACCGCGAGCATTGGAGTTGCAGGGATACCTCACCCTGAGATAAAGTCAGAGATGGACATATTGCAGAAAGTCGATGAGGCTATGTACGAAGCCAAACGAACGGGGAGGAATAAAACGGTAGTATTTCGATCATGAAAAAAGAGAGGCTGGGAAGAAACGTTCGAATTTACGTAATGTATGCGATCACCGTCATTGCTTTAGCTGCGCTTGCTCTACTAATCTATCACTGGCAGCTCTGGATGCCTGAGAATATAAAAACCCTCGACCCGCTCAACATCATCGTTTTATCGTCGATCTTCCTGGTCCTGTTAAGCTCGGTTCTTTGCTGCAGCATTACTATGGGATATCGCAGAAATCTTAAGAAATTTCACCGCGCCTTATTCGACGCGCAGACAAAGCCTAAGTCCATCGAAATTAAAAGCAGGCTGAAGGAGCTCACAACCATAGCCAGCGACCTCAACAAAGTGCTGGACGTATGGGACAAGCAGTTCAAACTCAAAGAAAAGGATTTAAAAAAGGACTTAGATGTTGAAAAGCAGAAGCTTTCGGAAATCTGGGAAAATTTGAGCGACGGAGTAATCCTCACGGATACGCGCTTCAACGTGGCTTTCGCCAACAAGGCTATAAAGGAGACGCTGGGCGATACCGCCGAGGAGATTCGCTGCTTCGAGTATTTAGAAAACATCGAAAAACCGTGCGAGCTCTGTCCGCTCCAGGAGGCACTGAACAGCGGCAAGCCCCAGAAAATCATCAAACAGTTGCGCGACGTCAACGGACAGAAACATTTTTTCGAGTGCGCCGGCACAGTCCTCACGGACCAAAACGCTAACCCCATCGGCGGACTGATACTGCTCAAAGATGTAACGCGCTGGATGGAGATGGACACCCTCATCGAAGACCAATCGAAGGAGCTCGAAGAGACGAAGGCCAAGCTTTTTGACGCCCTTGAGAAAATCAATGCTGCTGAAACGAAGCTGAAAGAGACCGACAAGTTCGTCTCGCTCGGACTTTTAGCATCTGAAATAGTTCACGAGATAACGAATCCAATAAACTTCATACAGGCTGGCGCTCAAAGCATCGCGGGCAACGTGCAAAAGCTGTTGAACCTGTTCGACGCATACAGCAAAGTCCCGCTAATGCCGCGTGCACGCGCGGAGATAGACCAACTTGAGCAATCGCTCGATACACAGAACGTCGTAAACGAACTGTCTCAGTTCACGCAAAACGCCGTCCAGTCGGCAGAGCGCGTGAAGGAGCTTGTTCAATCGCTCCGCTCGTTCATCCGACCAAGCTACGAGATAAAAGAGGTTGATCTGCACGAATCCATTGAAGGCGCGCTTGTGATACTCAACAATCAATACAGGGACCGCATCCAGGTCCTCAAATACTTCAACGAGATACCGAAGGTCATGGGCAATCCGAACAAGCTCATCCAACTGTTTACCAATCTGCTCCACAACTCCATTCAAGCGATCGATGGCACTGGCGAAATCGCGATCGCCACAAAAAGGATGGACGACCGAGTCGTCGTAGAGATAACGGATACGGGCAAGGGGATTCCGCCCGATGCGCTGCCAAAAATTTTCGATCCGTTCTTCACGACCAAAGACGCCAAAGCGAGCCTCGGCCTCGGCTTAGCGATTGTGAAGACCATCGTTAACGAACACGGCGGAAATATCTCAGTTCAAAGCCAGCTGGGCAAGGGGACGAAGTTCACAATCGATTTTCCAGCAATAGCCTAGTAGAATTTCTAATCCTTACGACCGCAGACAGGCGTCAAATCGAGTGATTTCAGCGCACGAGCTTCCTCATCTGAAAGCGTTTTCATCTTTTCATAGAGTTCGAGATTGGTGCCGTAGTTGTCGCAGGCGTCGAGGCAGCGAATCTTATCGAAGTATGGGTCGGTTTTGGGCAAATCGCGCGCGCCCAGTCGAAACTCCTGATACCTATCAGAACACCAAATCTCAGCAAACGATTTCTCCTTGAGATTCCCAAGCGTAACCTTATCTGCCTTGCAGCATGGAATCACATCGCCAGTCGTAAGCACGCGCGCATACGTCCAGCCGACGGTGCACGGCATGCTGCTGACCGCGCTCGCATCGTAAACCCCTCTGTCCAGCGCCTCGCTCTGAATCCTCCTGTAAAAAGCGCCAAATCCGAGAAAACTTGTAAACTCGACCTTCGCACAGAACGTCTGTTTGTCGATCGGGCACTTCTCAAGATACGGGCACTTTTTGCACTCATCTTTAGGGTAGCAGAAAAACAGCGCGTTAAACTTTTCGTGATCCTCAGTAATATCGAGCTTCCAGAGCTTGCGCGGGCAGACTACATCGAATCGCTCGATGTCATCCAGCTCATATTTAAACCAGCTCTGCTCTGGGTCGATTAGCGCTCGCCTCTTAATAAACCTCGCAAACTCTTGTCTCTCCACATCAACTTTGGCCGCGTCGCGCTTGGGCTTGGTCGGGTCGAGCTCCAAAAAGTCAGGATGCTTTACCAGCTCATCAAGCTGCTTGAGAACGATTTTGCGATCGTCGCTTTTTAGCGCGAGCGAATCGGTGTAGCCTTTGACGATGTCGATAGGCGTGAACTCGATATAGTCCGCCATAGTCTTGACAGCGAAGTCGACCATGTCGGCTATGCCGTCGGAATTAAGCGCCGATATGACGTTGTATATCTTCACATGGGGTTTATGCGTCCCGCGCTTCTCCTTCAACTCGTGGACATACGAAAGCATCTCCTTGATGCGTTTGAACGTGCCCGCGCGCTGGTTCGGATGCGTCTTCAGATAAGTCTTGACCGAGCCCGCCCAAAGGCTCGCAGTGATCATGTCGACGCCAGCCTCGACGAGCTTCTCTGCACGCTTCTCGTCGATCAGCGTGAAGTTCGTCACCACGTTCACGTAGAACCCAAGTGACTTCGCGAGCTCCAAAATTTCGATGATGTTTGGGTGCATAAACGGCTCGCCCGGCCCCGCGAGTTGAACCTTATTGGTCCCCATTTTTTGAGCATCTCGCAAAAGCTTGTCTATGAGCTCAAACGGAAGTTTTAATCGCTTTTCATCGCCAGATATTTTCTTCTCACCGAGCATATCAGAGTGACACCAGCAGCCGACGCAGTTCAGGTTGCAGTTGTTCGTCAAGTCCAGTTCGAGGATTCTCGGGCCTGCGAACACCTTATCCGTGAGAACGCCCGCGAGCTCCATTTTTTCGCGCTCGGAAAATCTGGGCACGACTGATGAGCGCTCAGCCTCTTTTGCAACCTCTTTTTCCTCTATGCCAACCACCTGTTGAGAGACAGGCTCGGAAGCCGTTGACTCCAGAATTTGCGGCATCTCAGCGCCGTGAATGCAGATTACCTCCCTCTCCGTCCTCACGACCGACAGCGTCGAATCGAACGATTCGAGCCTGTTGATCTGATCTGTCAAAATCTCAACCTGCTTCTCGCGCGACAGGCCGCCCTTCGATATCTCGCTGGCGAGCTCGTATTGCTTCCCCTCGGCGAGATTTGTTTCCAACACTTCAATCCCGAGCTCCTGGCACAGTTCCAAGGTCTCACGAATTCTTTTCGACCGTTCCTCGGGCGTGTTCCCATCGGGCCCTTCCCATAGGTAGTGGTAATCCCTCTCAGGCAGCTTAAGTCCGAACTTTTCTGCATTCCTGTGCAGAAGCGTCCCCGTTATGACGTGCAGGCTGTTTATCGACTTGACCTGGTCAATCCACGGTTTATTCCTTCTTATGAGCTCAAGCGTTTTTCCAAAGTCCGCTCTCGTCTCGCCCGGAAATCCGACGATTATAAAAAGACTGGTTTTAATCCCTGCGTCATGTGACCAGCGAATAACCTTCTCAGCGTGGTCGGTCGTGAAGAACCTGCATTTTCCCATCGCTTTGAGCACTTCGTCCGAGCCGCTCTCCAGCCCCCACTGAATCTCATAGCATCCGGCCTGTGCCATCTTAATAAGGAGCTCCTGCGCTATCCAACTGGCCGGTATCGCCTCGCCGTTCCAGCGAATCTCGTAGCCCGCGCGCAAAATGTGGTCGCAAAGCTCGTCAATTATTCGAGGATCGCCGATCAGAACAGGGTCGCAGATCGTGAACTTACGATAATCGAGCTCGGATACGTGATGCTCAAGCTCCGCAAATACGTGCCTTGCCGAGCGGGGACGGTAGTGCCCCGAAATTTCGCGCCCCTTGCAGAACGTGCAATTGCTGATGCAGCCGCGACTCCACTCAAGGATCAAAGCATCGCCCAGATACTTATCGTGTTCGAACTCCTCGTAGGTGGGGAATGGAATGCTGTCTAACGGGTCGACCAACTCGCGCGGGACGTAATGCAACGCGCCATCGCGATTCTCGGTCAAAAGCCCCGGCATCCCGTATAGCGGCGTGCCGTTCTTGACGCGATATATTATTTCCAACAGCGCGCCCTCGCCCTCGCCAATGACATAGCCGTCCACGAGCCTGCCCAACTTTTCGTGGAATATCCGACGATACTCGGACGTAAAGCAGGCCGGGCCGCCGAGAATTATACGCGAAAGCTGATTGTGCTGGCGGATTCGGCGTATGAGCTCAATAGTAATCCGCTCCTTCGGATCGACGACCGAAAAGCCGATTATCGGGGCATCAATCTCTAAAATGCGCTCGCTCGCCTTCTCGATTTCGCTCGCAAAAATGTATCGCAAAACCTCGAATGTCTTTTCGTTGCTCCAGTAGTTTTTATTCTCGACGTGCCACAATAATTTCAGATTCTCAGGCGCAGCGTGATAAAAATCGATGTTCAAATCGATTACTTCTGCTCGAACCTGATGCTGTCTCAAAAAATTTGAAAGATACGCGAGCCCGACGGGCGGATTGTTCACGCCCCACGGCGCAAGAGTGACGAGAACGACCTCGGGCCTGCTCTTGATTTTTGCCTTCATCCTCTCTTTTATCTGGGGCGCGAACTGGTTAACGGGGTCGTTTTTGCCCAAAATATTTTCAACATGAAACTTCATGTCCAGATCTGAAATAAAAAGCGCGAGCTCCTTTAACTTCTTCGTGCGGTAGCTGTAGTTGTTCTTGTTTTCATAATGCCAGCGATTGAATCTATCGGGTCCGGGCGGGAGCGAAATTCTATATTTATCAGCCTTGAGCTCCAGCGCAGACTCAGGAAATACGTAGCACGGATGGACCGCATCGACCCAATCCACAAATCGCTGCGACTCATACAGCTTGCGCGCGGTCTCCACAATATCGTCTTCTTCTTCGCCCGGAAATCCGACTATAAAGCTCGTGTGGACCTCGATGCCCACCGCCTTCGCCGCTTGCAACGAGTCCATCGCCTCAGGCGCAGTGTACTGTTTGTTCATGAGCTTCAAAACGCGGGTGGAAAGCGACTCAACGCCAAATATCAAAACCTTGCAGCCCGCTCTGTGCATCTTCTTATAAAGCTCAAAGGTCATTTGCGACGTCGGGGCGCAATTCGCAGACCAGCCGAACTCAAGCCTCGAATCTATTATCAGATCGCACAGCTCCTCAAGCAACGCGGGGTCGCTGTTTATTATCAGGTCATTGAAGAAAATGGAGTCGCGCCCGAAATCTTCCACCGCCTGTCTGAGCTCGTCAAACGTGCGCTTTGCCGAGTGCGCAATGAGCGCTCCTTCGAGCGGCTGCTCCCCACAAAACGCGCAGCGGAAAATGCAGCCCCTCGTCAGCCTGACCTCGATCTCGCGCCCCGGATAGTCCTGAAGATTGAAGCCGCGATAGCTCGGCAGCGGATAAACATTCAAAATTTTAACCGGCGGACGAGGCAGATGCTGTTTCGGAGGGGCGTCACATATAGACAGGACTCCGCGCAAAAATTCCAGGCTCTCCTGAGCATCGGCTCTTGTCAAAAGCTCATCGGTCGAGATCGGGTCTTCGAACAGAACAAAATAGTCGGCTTCCTCAGGAACAATGAGCTCGCGCTCTCCTGTAAGCCGAGCGCTCGGCCCACCATATATCACCTTTACACTCTTGTTTAACTTCTTAATCGAGCGCGACAGCTTCTTCGTAAAATAGAGATTCCTTCGGTCCACATCGAAATAGACCCAGCCGACATCTGAACCCAGCAGCTCCTCGGCAAGCTTCGAAAAATCGAGCCCTAACGCGCTCGTTATCTCCGCCAGCGATTCCTCATCCTGCCACTTTGACAACAGCGCGGGGTCCCAGAACTTCCGAAATTTATTGTGAGTCACGAACAGATCTATATTGAGGTCGAGCGCTAAGACGTCGTGTCCCTTTGAACGCAAATAGTCCGCAAATACCGACAGCTCGCGAGGCGGTCTTCTGGGATCACGCCCAGGACAAATGACAACAGCTATTCTCGCCACCTGACAAGTCCGCTTCCTTCGTAAACCATCGTTTCTACAGATTCAGACGGGGTTAATCGGCCGTCTGTTTATTATAACACGACAAGATTATAATCGAGTTAAATGAAAAAGAGACCCGAACACTTGAAGGCGGGCGATAAGGTAGCGGTTGTCGCGCCATCAAGCCCATTTGAAAAAGGAGAGCTAAAGGCCGGCATGGATTTTCTCAAGCGACTTGGGCTGACCCCCGTTTTGGGCGCGCACATTCACAACAGGGAAAATTACCTCGCTGGCTCCGACAAATCTCGCCTCGCCGATCTTCTTTGGGCGCTCGAAAGCCCTGAGATAAAAGCGGTATTTTTTGCGCGAGGCGGATACGGCTCAACGCGCATCGCGGCGAAGCTAAAAAACAAAAAAATTTTTCCAAAAATCGTGATGGGCTTTTCAGACAACTGCGCTGTTCTTTTCGCGTTGCAAGAAAAGTTCGTCGTATTCCACGGCCCGCACGTCGCATCGAAAGCGCTCGCCGCACCCAATGAGCGCTTCATAGATTGGCTAAAGCGCTCGCTCATGACGCCACGACCTTTAGGAGTCCTCCCAGGCAAACTACAAGTTATAAAGGAAGGACATGCGCGCGGGCTGACGCTTGTCAGCAATCTCTCAATTTTCACAAGCTCGCTGGCAACACCGATCGAGCCCTATATAACAGGAAGAATCCTGATCGTTGAGGACGCAAACGAGCCGCCGTATCGAATCGACCGAATGCTCACGCAGCTTCGTATTTCAGGCAGGCTCAAAAAATTAAAAGCTTTGATCTTCGGAGACATGGGAGTTCCTCTTAAAGATTTGAAAACGGCGTTTGAACCGATCGTCGAAGAGTTCGCTGGTCCAGTGCTCTGGGGCGCACCCGTTGGGCACATAGAAAAGAATCTGCCGATACCGATTGGCGTTATGGCAGAGGTTGCGACCAGCCCGCCGAAGCTTAAACTTTTACAATCCGCAACAAAATGAATGCCCGCTGGGATTTGCTCGTCAAACTCATCGATAGCGCAATCAAAGAAGAAATTTTCCCTTCGGCGTCGGCATGCGTATGGAAGCGTGGGGAAACAGTGTTTTCATATTATGCAGGCTATTCGCAGATAACGCCGATAAGACGCGAGCTTAAAGCTGAAACGCTGTTCGACCTCGCTTCGCTCACGAAGCCGCTCGCGTGCGGGCTCGTTATGATGTGGTTCGTCGAACAAAAACGTTTTAGCATCGATGACAAGTTAGAAAGTTTCTTTGACGTCCCACCTGACAAAAAAGATATAACCGTAGCTCATCTTCTATCGCACTGTGCGGGGTTTGCCGCGTGGAAGCCCTACAACCTCAACTGGCAAGGAGAGTCAGGTTCGGATTTTTTCAAAACCGTTCTGTCCGAGATTCTTGCGGAGCCGCTGGAATACGCGATCGGCAAGGGCTGCGCATATTCTGATCTGGGCTACATACTGTTACTCGCCATCGTTGAAAAAGCCTGTGAGACAAGATTCGATGAGGCGTTTTACCGAGTGCGCGATATGTTCGAAACACCCAGCCTCATTTTCATTCGACACGAGCACAAAATTTTAAATATTTTCGATTTCGCAGCGACTGAAGATTGCTCTTGGCGCAACCGCGTGATCGTTGGAGAGGTTCACGACGAAAACGCGTGGGCAATGGGCGGCGTGAGCGCGCACGCGGGACTATTTGGAACGGCAAACGACGTATGCAGACTCGGCGCAAAACTTTTGTCTATATTTTCAGGTTCGAAAGGTCCGCTTAAAACGGAAACTGTCAAAACCTTCTGGAATTACGTTGGCGCGGGGACTTACAAACTGGCCTGGGATTCGCCATCGCTTACCGGCTCGAGCGCGGGCGAACTGTTTTCGAAAAAATCTCTCGGACATACTGGATTCACGGGCACATCCATCTGGATCGACCCTGCGCGAGAGCTCGTCGCCGTGCTTTTAACAAATCGCATTCACCCATCGAGGAGCAACGAGAAGATACGGGAGTTCAGGCCAGTATTTCACGATATGCTGGTAAAAATTTTAGAAGGGGCATTATGAGCTGGGGAAAAAGAGGCATCAAGCGGGTTCACCTTGTCGGCGTGTGCGGAATGGGGATGGCTGGGCTCGCTGGACTGTTGAAGGACGCTGGCTTTATTGTCAGCGGCTCGGACCAGAACTTCGAACCGCCGATGGGACCGCTCGTAAAGAGTCTTGGCATCAAATTATTCGAAGGGTATAAGGCTGAAAACATCACGAGCGACATTGACCTCGCAGTCATAGGGAACGTTGCGAGCAAAAACCACATCGAGGCTCAGGAGATAATCAAACGGAATATTTTTTATTCATCATTTCCAGAAACAATTTACCGAACCTTTTTAGAGCGATGCTCGAAGCGAGCGGTCGTTGCTGGCACGCACGGCAAAACGACAACCTCTGCTCTCTTGTCATGGATACTTGAGCGCGCAGGTGTCGACCCTACATATCTTTTCGGAGGCATTCTTGCCAACACTCAGAAAAACTATCGGCTTGGCGCTGGAAACATCTGCGTAATCGAGGGGGACGAATACGATACCGCGTTCTTCGATAAGCGCCCAAAATTCTTGCACTATCACCCAACGCTTGCTCTCATCACGAGTTTAGAGTTCGATCATGCAGACATATACGCAGACCTCGCTGCTTACAAGCAAGCTTTTTTGGAGCTTGCAAACTCGCTGGAAGATGAGACAACTGTCTTTTGGAACCCACGCTATCCCGTGCTTAAAGAGGTGATGAGTGCTGCAAATGCGCGGATAAATTTTGTCCCCCTTTTCAGAGAAGACACATTGCGGATTCAAAAATCACACGAGCCAGGTTCGTTTTCCATCACTCGCGGGCCTGTTGAGATCGCGAGGGGAAAAACGCAAATGATTGGAGCGCACAATTTTGAAAACATCCTCTTCGCGTTCGCTGCCGCATCGTTTCTGGGAATCGACACTGAATCAATCATCTCATCAATCGCAGAATTCAAAGGCGTGAAAAAGAGACAAGAGATAATAGGCAATGTAAATAGAATAACCATCATCGACGACTTCGCACACCATCCGACGGCGGTTGAGAAAACTATCGAGGCCGTGCGTGAACGGTACAGCAAGCAAAGAATCATCGCCGTGTTCGAGCCGCGCAGCAACACCTCGCGCACTCGAACATTTGAGCGCGAATTCGCTTCGGCGCTGGCGAACGCAGACGCAGCAATCATTGCACCCATAGATAAGCCAGAGCGCGTCGCGCCCGAAAACAGATTGAGGCCCGACGTAATCTGCAAATTTATACGGTCTAAAAAGAAATTGGCGATAGCTGCCGAAACGCAGGAGCAAATCCTAGAAGAGCTGTCGAGAATGCTCGCGCCAAGCGATGTCGTTTTGTTCATGTCGAACGGGCCATTTTACCACCTCCCTACGCGAACGCTGAAACTTCTTGAATCGCGCAAGCAGAATATCGCAAACGACAAATCTGCCATATAATTTAATTATTAAAAGCAAAGGGGGATGAAATGCACGCCTTAATTTCAAGTCTAGCTTTTTGGTTTTTGACCGCGCCCTCGCAAGGGGGATTCTTTCCCTCTTTCATCGGCGACTTTAAGAACTACGTCGCTCAGCGCGATTACTGGGGGCTTTTGTCCGATCCGAGATATGCCATCATCTTAGGGATAATATTCGTAGTCACAATTCTTCTGAGGACCAGAACCGTGCCACTTTTAATCTTCGCAATCTACGGGTACACGCTGACATTCCACCTCTCAACAATGCTCAGGAGCGGCGGCAACATCGGGGAGGATTTTGTAGGGAATTTAGACAGCGTATTAATTTTCATCATCGGCTTTCTCATAACGACTGGCGTCATCATCTACTTCGGATTGATCAAGGGAGATTGAAGCAACATGAAAAACAAGGCGCTTGAAAAGGTTGAAATCGTCGAGGGCGACATAACAGAGATGGACGTCGACGCGATAGTCAACGCCGCAAACAATCAGTTGCTATTGGGCGCGGGCGTCGCGGGGGCGATTCGCAAAAAGGGAGGGCCACAAATCCAACGGGAGTGCGATAAAATCGGCCCAATAAAAGTCGGCGAGGCTGCAATCACCAGCGGTGGAAATCTGAAAGCTAAATACGTCATCCACGCAGCGAGCATGGGCTTGGGTGGAGTGACCACAGAAGAGTCGCTGCGAGCAAGCTCGCGCGCGAGCTTGCTGCTTGCAGACCAGAGCAAAATCAAAACCATCGCGTTCCCCGCAATAGGAACAGGCATAGCAGGTTTTCCAATGCAGCGATGTGCTGAGGTCATGCTCGAAGAGATTGCGCAGCACCTAGCAGGGCAAACATCGCTTGCAAAAGTTTATCTTGTGCTATTCGGCAAAGACGCATATTCGACGTTCAAGGAGGTTTACCAGCGGCATCAATAAATCCAAAATAAAAGTCCAATGGAAGAAAGGGTCGGAATCACTACGACATTGCCAGTGGAAGTTATTTTAGCGGCAGGCCTCGTCCCAATAGACCTGAATAACCTGTTTATATCGCACGCACGTCGCGCAGAGCTCTTAAAGCACGCGGAGCTCGATGGATTTGTAAATCGCACCTGCGCGTGGATCAGGGGAATCTACAGCGCAGTCCTTGAGGAAAAGATTAAAACTGTAGTGCCGGTCTACCGCGGCGACTGCTCAAACACAGAGGCATTAGCAGAGGTGCTGTCGTTAGAGAAAATCAGGATCGTCCCGTTCGCATACCCGATAGAACCTAAGGAGAAAAACGTCGCGATTGAAATAAAAAAAATTGCCCGTTTGTTCAAGACGACAGTCCTTGAAGCTGAGAAAAAACGAAAAGATTTGCTAAGCGTGCGCAAGCTTTTGTCAGACATCGATAATCTAAACGCTATGGGGAAATTGCCCGCGAGCGCGGCGTTCAGGTGGCTCGTATCTTCAAGCGACTTCGAAGGCGACCCAAAAAATTTCGAGAACAAATTGGGCGAATTTTTATCAGCGCAAAAATTACTGGTCTCATGGGAGTCGCGGCCGAGGCTCGGCTTTATCGGCGTCCCGCCAATAATCGATGACCTGCTCGATACATTTGAAAACCTGGGCGCGCACATAGCATATCTCGAGGTGCCGCGTCAGTTCGCAATGCTCAATAGTTCAAAAAATCTCGCGCAACAATACGCGCGCTACACATACCCTTATGGAATGGTTTATCGATTGAACGACATCTTGCGCGAGATCAAAAGCCGCTCGATTGTTGGGCTCGTGCACTACGTCCAGTCGTTCTGTCACAGGCAGATAGAGGACATCGTTTTGAGAAGAAGCGTCGATGTGCCAGTTCTAACAATCGAGGCGGACGAGCCTGCTAACGTGAGCGAGAATCTGCGGGTGAGGATCGAGGCATTTTTGGAAATGCTCGAACCATGAAAAAACCGAAGACGTTCAAGATAATCGAGCTCGGCTGTCCGAAGAGCGAGGTCGATTCGTCGTGGATGGCAGCAAGCTTAGAAGACAGCGGACTTGAAAGAGTTTGGGATCAGGAGGAACCAGCAGATGTAACGATCGTCAACACCTGCGCATTTTTGCAGGAGACCAAAAACATTTCGCTGCAAGCCATCAAGTCCCTTAAAGAAAAGCGGGGCTCGATAGTCGTTGCCTTTGGCTGCCTCGTGGAAAATTATCCGACTGAAGCTGAAAAACATGCTGACGTCGCAATCGGACTGGCAGATTTTTTAAAAGTTCGCTCAGCGATAGATTCGCTGATCGAAGGAAAAATTTTTAGAAGGTCAAGCGAAAAGGGGGCGCGACCAGAAAAGCTTTTGCCGCGTTCTGTTTTCGATCGCAACTTCCAATATATCAAGGTCGCCGACGGCTGCTCCAATTTTTGCAGGTATTGTCAAATCCCAGAGATACGCGGGCCATTCAAAAGCCGAACGCTTAGTCACATACTTGCAGAAGCGCAAGCACTCGTCGACGCTGGCATTCAGGAGTTGATTCTCGTCGCTCAGGACGTCGCGCGCTGGGGCGAAGATATTTATGGTCGGCCGATGATCGAGCACCTTTTGAAAGAACTAGCTATCATCGCTAAAGGCCGCTGGCTGCGCTTGCTCTATTTGCATCCACTTCGCGTGACAAAAAATCTGGTGGAGATCGTAGCCTCGGGCTCGCCCTATTGCAAATATCTCGATATTCCTATACAGCACGTAAGCGATTCGGTGCTTGCTAAAATGGGGAGGCCGCACAGCGCGAAAAATCCGAGGTTCATAATCGAATGGATTCGCAAAAATTATCCCGACATCTCGCTCAGAACGACCGTTATGGTGGGCTACCCTCAGGAGACCGAGCGCGATTTCAAAAGTCTATACGACTTCTGCAGGACGGTAGAGTTCGACCATCTTGGCGTTTTTTCATTTTCGCCTGAGCCAAAAACGCTCGCGGCAAAAATGTCTAAGCAGATAGATGGGGACGTTAAATCGAAGCGGCTCGCAAAAATGGAGGAGCTTTCCAATCGTCTAACCGAGAAACGCAATCGCAGGTTGATCGGCAAAAAGCTCGTCGCGTTAAGAAACTTCGAGCCTGCCGTAGAGCGCGAATTTCCGTATCGCACGGAATTCCAAGCGCCAGAGATCGATGGCATAACATGGGTTAAACGCACAAGCGACAAAAAACCAAAGGATAAAACTTTAATTGAAATAACAGGAGCCGCGGGTTTCGACTGCCTTGCAGAGGAGGTAGCTACTTCTCCCCCTCAAAAAACTTCCTGAGCTTTGAGCGCAGATGCAAAACCGCCTTGCTGCTAATCTGCGAGACGCGCGATTCCGTGACACCCAAAAGCTCGCCTATCTCCTTCATGGTGAGCTCATCGAAATAGTAGAGCGAAAGCACAAGCCGTTCGCGCTCGGGCAACTGCTCGATTGCACCGGTCAGCATCTGCCTTGCCTCTTCGCCGGTCAAAATCGAAATCGGATCTGGCGCGTTAGGTTCCTTTATCAAATCCAGAGGCAGCACCGAGTGCCCCTCTGAGTTGGTGTATCCCAAATCCTCGAGGCTCATCAACGCGGAGCATGACGCCTGAGAAATTATCTCTTCCACCTCTGCCAGACTTACGTTCATCTCCTTGGCCAGCTCTTCCTCAGACGGCAGCCTATGGGATTCCTTGAGCAGCTTATCGTAGGCGCGCTCAAGCTCATGAAACCTTTGACGCAAAGACCGCGGCACCCAATCGAGCGAACGCAGCTCGTCCAAAATCGCTCCCCTTATCCTGAACTCAGCGTAGGTCTCAAATTTTATATCGCGCTCAGCCTCAAATTTACTCGACGCATCGATCAGCCCCATGACGCCCGCGTTTATCAAATCGTCCAGCTCGACCTGCTGCGGAAATCTGCGGATCATTCTCAAAGCGACCAACTTTATGAGCGGCGCATATCTGTCTATCAGCTCCCGACGGCTCATCGCTCGAGCATCGGGCTTCTCTATCCTCTTCACCTCGTTAAGACCTCCTGACCAACCAAGTGACAGCCAGACCAACCGCGGCTCCGCATATCATAGCGACGACCGTCCATATGAGCGCTCTCTCAAGGGGCGCTTTTGAAACGAGTCCCGCGCCCGTCGCGAGCAAAAGAGCTGTCACTACGAACGAGCCGACTACCTTTTTTATCTCGCGCTCCATGACGCCTCACCGCTCTTTGTTGGCTCAAGCAGTTTCGTCCAGAAAAACTGGTACGTTCCCTTTAGCTTCGGCACAGGCCAGCTTATAATCTTGTCTGTAAGCTCGCATATCGCCTGAGCTGAAGGGCTGTGCGGATAACTGTCCACCAAGATCCTCTGCTGCTTCGTCGCCCGTACAAATGCGTTATCGCGCGGAATGAATCCCACCCAATTCAGCGACAGGCCTAAAAACCTCATGCATACGTTCGACAGCGCCGAAAAAATCTCGCGCGCCTCCTTCTGGTCGTTCGCGCCATTCACGACCACATGGATGTCGCGCTGATAATACTGGTTGTAAAGCAGCTTTATCAGAGCATACGCGTCGGTAAGTGAAGCGGGCTCGGGGCACAAGACCACGAGCGTGTGCTGAGCGGCTGTGTTAAAATAGATGACATCGCTCGATATGCCCGTGGCGGTATCGATAATCATTACATCGAAGTCTGTCTCGAGCTCTTCAAACTCCGCCAGAAGCGAGAGCTTCTGGTCGGACGAAAGGCGCGCAAGCTCTTCTATGCCAGAGCTTGCAGGGATCACCCTGATGCCATGCGGCCCGTTGACGATGATCTCACTAAGCTTCCTTTCTCCCGAGAGTACATGTTTTATGTTGAACTCTGGAGCTATGCAAAAAAATACGTCCACATTGGCAAGCCCGAGATCGGCATCAAGGATTATCACCCTCTCGCCTCTTTTCGCAAGCGCCGCAGCGATATTGACTACGAGGCTCGTTTTGCCGACGCCTCCCTTTCCGCTGGTAACAGAGATAACTCTCGGTATCGAATTTCTGCTCTTCTTAGACATATCGCCTCCTAATCCAATCCCAAAATCATCGCTGCCAACCGTTCAGGCGTAGCAATTTCGAAGTTGCCAGGAATTTCGCGTCCCGTGGTAAATATCGAAAGAGGTATCTTGTTCTCGGAAATCCCCTGCAAGATGCCCGCGGGGCTTTGACACTCATCGAGCTTCGTAATAACGACGGAATTGGGGTGGAACTGTTCAAACTGATTCGCCAGCCACCTCGCCTCTGAGAAAGAGATATTAGCAGGCAGGCAAAGGTGCACGTCAAAATCAAAGGTGCTGCACATGTCTTGAAATCTTTCGAGATCGCTCTTATAGCGCGGCGAGATGCCGCAGAAATCGACAACTGCTGGAAAATCGCTATCTGCCAGACACCGCTTCAAATCCTCCCAGCTTTTAATCGTCGATGAAGAGATGCCAAAAGGCTTGAGCAGATTGCCGAGCGAGATCGAATCCTCGCGCTCCCAGAACGCGATCGTCGGCCGCATCCCCTGATCGAACCAGTCGACCACGAGCTTGGCTAAAGTCGTCGTCTTGCCCGTTCCGCTGGGGCCAACCAGCGCAAGCCTCTTGAAGCTGCGGATTTTCGATGGCTCGCAAGACGGCACAAACTCGACCAGCTTGCGCGCAATGAATTCCAACGCTTGATTCTCTATCTTTTCGCTAGTCGTGTTGTTAGCTTTTTCTAAATCTTCGGCCAAGTTTTTCATCCACTTGCGGATTAGCGAGGGGTGGAACCCGCCCTCCCAGAGCTTGATGTAGATATTCTTCAGCACCTTCTCCTTGCTCTGGTCGCGCTTGATAAACGTTGGATTGAGCTCGTCTGCAACCTTGTCCAGTGCACGCGCCAAATCCTGGAATGAGTCGTAGAGCTTCACCACGTTCGTCTCCAGCCCTTCGACTCGCTTGTTGAGCTCAGAAAAACTTTGAATTTGCGTGCGATCCCAGCTCTCCTTGAACTGCTCCACCTGTGCGGACAGGTTGACTATCTCGGTTTTTAAATCATCAGCGAATACTGGTTCGAGCGACAGCTTCGGCTGCTCCCCTGGTAGCTCGACGCCCTTTTCCTTTTCAATCGCCGCTGCTACTTCAAAATATTTTTTCTTCCTGAGCCCTTCGCGTTCCCACAAAGTCCGCGTTGAGACTACAACCGCTTCAGAGCCGAGCTCCCGCTTCAGCCTTTCCAAAGCTTCTTTGATCGATCCCGCTTTAATCCTCACTATTCTCATGGCTCAAACTCTAAGACCTTGACCGCTTTGATCTTCGTTTGCGGCTCCAGTTCCGCGCTGGAAACAATCAGCACATCCGGCACGAAGCGCTCGACCAGCTTCCGCACGTGCCCGCGCACTATCGGCGGCACCAAAACGACCGGTTTTTTGCCCAGAGCTTCGAACTCTTTTTTCAGGTCCTCAAGTTTGTTGATCAGCTTCTGCGCCAGCTCTGGGTTCAAATCCAAATACCCTCCTTGTGCACTCTGCTTAAAATGATCAAGCAATATGCGTTCCCACGCCGAGTCCAAAATTGAGAGCCACACAACTCCATCGCTCGATGTCAAAATCGAAGTGATCGTGCGCGCGAGCGACTGTCTGACATACTCCGTAAGCATGTTAGGTTCCTTGATATTCGGCGCCCAGTCGCCGAGCGTTTCGAGGATCGTCACGAGGTCTTTTATCGGTATCCCCTCGCTCAAAAGATTTTTGAGCACCTTCTGAATCACTCCCAAAGTTGCCGATTGCGTCACCTCGCTGACAAGTTTCGGATAACGCGTCGACAAACCGTCAAGTAGCTGCTGAACGTCCTGACGAGTCATAAGCTCGGGAGAATACTGCTTGAATAGCTCGGCCAGATGTGTAGTGATGACGGTCGCGCAATCGACGACCGTGTAACCAGCGAACATCGCCTGTTCGCGCTGGGTCTTTTTAATCCACACCGCGGGCAGGCCGAACGTCGGGTCGTTCGCTGCTATGCCATCGATCGGGCTCTTTACCGTCCCTGGATCAATTGCAAGAAGCCTGTCGGGCCAGAGCTCCACCTTCGACACTTCGTTCCCCTTGACGAGCACTCTGTATTGGCCAGCCTTGAGGTCTAAATTGTCCCTTATGTGAATCGGCGGAATGACAAATCCCATCTTATGCGCGAGCTGCGAGCGCAGATTCGCAATCTTTTCAAGCAGCGTCCCGCCCTTGGAAGTATCCAACAAAGAGACGAGGCCATAGCCGAGTTCGAGTTCCACAAGGTCCATCTGCAACAAGCTGTCTACGCTGAACTCTTCAGGCTCCGGCGGCTTCTCCTGTCTTTGTTCCGCCTGCTGTTTCATCTTTCTCACCCTGACCCCTGCGAATGCAACCATCGAAGCAAGAATCAAAAACGGCACGGTTGGCAACCCCGGCACGATCGCAAAGAACAGCAAGAATCCAGCGGCTATGAACATAACTTTTTCTCGTCCAAATAGCTGACGACCGAAATCTATTGCCAGCTCGGCCTCGCCCGATGCGCGGCTGACCACTATACCTGCCGATGTCGAAACAATCAGCGCAGGAATCTGCGATACCAGGCCGTCGCCTATCGTTAATAGCGTGTAGTTCTGCGCCGCCTGCCCAATCGACAGGCCGCGCTGAATCACGCCGATAAAGAATCCGCCGAGAATGTTTACTAGGGTTATGATTATCCCCGCGATCGCGTCGCCTCTAACAAACTTGCTGGCACCGTCCATTGCGCCGTAAAAATCGGCTTCGCGCTCGATCTCCCTGCGCCTCCTTCGCGCCTGCTCCTCGTCGATGAGGCCCGAGTTTAAATCGGCGTCTATGCTCATCTGCTTGCCGGGCATCGCGTCCAACGTAAATCGAGCGGCGACCTCTGCGATTCTGCCGGCGCCCTTGGTTATGACTATGAAGTTAATAATGACCAAAACCAAAAATATTACGAAACCAACTGCGTAGTTCCCCCCCACGACGAATTGACCAAACGCCTGAATTATCTTCCCTGCGGCATCGGAGCCCTCGTGACCTCTCAACAAAATCAATCTTGTGGTAGCGACATTTAGCGCGAGCCTATAGAGCGTTACAACCAACAGCAGCGTCGGGAATACCGAAAAATCGAGCGGTCGCTCGGTGTAGAGCGAAACAAGAAGCACGAACAGCGCCAAAGTGATGCTGGTTGCCAAAAGTATATCAACAAAGAATTTGGGGACCGGAATGATCATTACGACAATCACGCCGACCATAAGGATCGCGAGCGCTATGTCCGGGCGTTTAAGGAGTTGTAAAATGCTTGGGCGCTCCATCTCTAAATCCTCACGTGTCTGCGCAGCTTATAGAGATACGCCAGCACTTCAGCCACTGCCTGATACAGCTTGATGGGAACCGCCTGCCCGATTCTGACCCACCTGTAAAGCTCCCTTGCGAGCTCGGGTCGCTCGACAATCGGCACTGCGTAGCGCTGGGCGAGCTCGCGTATTTTTTGAGCAAGCCATCCTTTCCCTTTAGCAACGACGACAGGTGCGGCATCTTTGTGCGGACGGTATTTGAGCGCGACCGCGATGTGAGTCGGGTTGGTTATCACGACCTCCGCCTTCGGCACCTCCGCCATCATGCGCCTGCGCGCGAACTCCAGCTGAACCTTTCTGAGCCTCGCCTTTACGTGCGGGTCGCCCTCGTGCTCACGAAACTCCTCCTTCACCTCCTGACGCGTCATCTTCAGCGATTTCTCATATTGATACTTTTGAAATCCATAGTCTGCAGCCGCTATGAACGCAAACGCTATAAGCCCGTATGTAAAGAGCTTGCGAACAAGCACGAAGACTATGCCCGCCGCGTGTTTTATATCCATGAATCCAAGAGTGCTCAATAAATCAAGGGAATTCTTTATAACCGAGTATGAAATGAGTCCGATGACGGCCAGTTTCAAAATGCTCTTGAGAAGTTCAGCGAGACCTCGTAAAGAGAACAAACGCTTCGCACCCGCTACAGGATCAATGTTTGTAAACTTGGGCGCGAGCACATTAGGCGCAAAGTTCCAGCCGATCTGAACGACGTTGAAGAACACCCCGATTACGCACAAAATGATGAAGATGAAAGCCAACGGCGAGGCGGCCTGCAAAAGTGCCGAAACGCTAATGTCCTTCCACCGCTCAAAAATCCAGGCCTCGCGCCAGACGGCGGCTGCCTGTTTTATAATGGCAGCCAAAAGAACGGAACCGAAATACGAGAGCATCAAGATTGAGCCCGCCATGACCGCAACCGACGGGATCTCTCGGCTTGAGCACACCGTTCCCTTCTGGCGCGCCCGTTCCCGCTTGCGCTCTGTTGCCCGCTCGGTTCTCTCCTGACCTTGCTCGTCTGCCATTTACCTCAGCGTCCTATCGCATGCGCTATCTTCATCGCGTAACCTAAAAATCCGCGCGCATTCGTTGCAATCTGGGGCAGCGTGAACGACAGCATTATCAGCCCAAGCCCGATCGTTATGGGGAACCCGAACATGAACGCGTTGATCTGCGGGACCGCGCGCGCAAGTATCGACAACGCGATCTTGCTCAAGAACAAAGATGCTATCACGGGCGCAGAAATTTTAAGCGCTGCCTCGAACATGGAGCCCGCCATTAAAACTAAGTTGAGCATCGCGTTCGGATGCCCCAAAATCCACGGCTTAGGACCGATTCCCAATAGCAGCCCTTCTAAAAGCGTGTGATGCAAATTGGTCGCAAAAAATATTAAAGCCGCAAGCAGCTCTTCTATGTGAGCAATCACTGAAGCTTCAAGGCTGGACATCGGATCGAACACGTTGGCCACTGCAAAGCCCATCTGAAAACCTACGAGCTGACCTGATATCTCAAACGCAGCAAGAGAGATTCGCACCCAAAATCCAACTAACAAGCCGACCACAAGCTGCTCGCACGCCAAGAACATGAGCTGTTCCATACTCGTGGGGATCGAGTCCACAAGTCTCGCCTGGGCGATAGGATAGACAACCCAGCTCACCGCCGCACAAAAAATGGCGAGCCACGCCCTGCGAGCCACGCTTCCGACTAACGGTAAAAACATAACGGCCGCGCAGACCCTGATGAATATGAGAAGAAAAATCTCTGGCTTGACGCTAATCATCCAAACCTCACGGGACCATGTTCGGCAACTGGTTGAATACATCGATGGTGAATTGCACGAGCATCTTCAACATCCAGCCAGCAGTAACCATGAAGACCAGCGCCATCGCAATTATTTTGGGCACGAACGTGAGAGTCATCTCGTGAATCTGCGTGACCGCCTGAAATATGCTTATCAAAAACCCGACCACAAGCGCGGCCAAAAGCGCAGGTGCGCTGCACAAAGCCGCCGTCCAGAGCATCTTCTGAGTCCAAGTAACTGCTGTCTCCAGTCCCATATCTGTTTGCATCCTCCACTAATGAAAGCTTTGCACCAGCGAGCTCACAACCAACGTCCAGCCGTCGGCGAGAACAAAAATCAAAAGCTTAAATGGCAACGAGATCATAATCGGCGGAATCATCAGCATCCCCATGCTCATGAGCAAGCTCGACACGATAAGATCGATGATCAGAAACGGCAGATAGATCAAAAACCCCATCTGGAAAGCGGTCTTCAGCTCACTCAACATAAACGCGGGGATTAAAACGTGTGCGGGGATGTCGTCCTTTATTTTCGGCCGCGGTAGATTTGCAAGCTTGTAGAAAAGGAGTACCTCCTTCTCGCTGGTCTGCTTGAGCATGAACTTGCTTATAGGCTTAAACCCTTTATCCATCGCATCCTGCGGTGAGAGCTCACCAGCCATATATGGCTTCACCGCGCTCGTATAAACGCCCTGTCCCGTTGGCCACATGACATAAAATGTCAGGATCAGAGCGAGCGCGACGATGACTTGACCCGATGGTACTTGCTGCAAACTCATGCTCTGACGAAGAAAGCTCAAGACCACGACTATTCTCGTGAACGACGTCAGGGCGATAACAAACGTGGGGATAAGGCTAAGTATGGTCAGAAAGACAAGAATTTTCGTCGGAACGGAAAAATCCTTGCCCCCGCTGACCAGCGACAAATCGTCGGCTGCATGGGCGACAAGGTTTAAACTCAAAATCACAAAAATGATGCAAACGATGCGTTTCATTGCTTATCCAGAGGATTCAGCATCGCCACCTTGCTCCTAATCTGATCAAGTGCCGAAATCTC
>Ga0315280_10002830_pt1 | contig 27537 bp, 19 predicted proteins | sample YL17G06_40_MG_FD_203697 | JGI IMG/M metagenome (GOLD analysis project Ga0315280, IMG submission 203697) | Sediment microbial communities from Yellowstone Lake, YNP, Wyoming, USA - YL17G06_40 | ecosystem: Environmental > Aquatic > Freshwater > Lake > Sediment | place: USA: Wyoming | collected... | reverse complement strand
CGGCGGCAACGAATCGACGAGCCTCCAGAGCTGAGAAATCCCGACGGGGGCGAACTGTGGGGTTCATGCCCCACGATATCACATTGCGGGGATGGTTGTCACCCTATTAAGCGAGGCTCATTAGGTCATAGAAGTTCCCCGCTGGCAAGTGCCGAAGGGCGGGAAAAATGTCGTTCGCGCGCCATTCTTGACGTTCCCGCAGGCGGTTTTCCGCCCCGCCGCCGCTTTGGCTGGCGCGCCATCCGGCCTTTCGTCTAACGCAACGAGCGGAAACGGTGCGGCGACATCCCATATTCCTTCCTGAAAGTGGTGGCGAAGTAGCTGAAGTTGGAAATACCCACCATCCGGGCTATACGCCGTATGGGATGGTCGGTGCCGATCAGCAGGAACATCGAATCCGTCAGTCTCCATTCGTGAAGAATCCTGCGGAAGGACATGCGCCGGTCCAAAAACATGCGCTGGAGGTTGCGGACGCTCATCCCGACGTGCCGAGCCACGTCCTCGATGCGAAGGTCCTCGCGGCAGTGGCTGGAAATGTAAGAGAACGCCCGGGAGTGCGCCGCCTCCCGGCGCATCGTCACCCAGTTGATCCAGGACCATTCGCCGCCGGAACGCGGGAACGGGGAGGGGGCCGTGTCCGGGACGAACAGCCGCGCCACATTGAGTATCAGGGCGCGGCTGGCCGCCCGGCCGACCGTCTCCCATCCGAGCAACCGCGACTCCATGGCACGGCGGATTATGCTGAAAAAGGCCCCTATCTCCCCTTCCACTCCCTCCGCCTTGACCCGTTCCGGGCACCCCAGGAACGAGCGCAACAGGCGGGCATAGGCCCGGTGCTCCGCCAGCCCCCCCGGAGTCCGGGCGGGCATAAAGTCCACCTGATATGAGATGAAATGCACGCCCAGCGCCGAGCCCGCGACCGACCCCATTCTATGCTCCTCCCCCGGAAAAGTAAGGACCACATTCCCGCGCCTGAGCGGGAACTGGCGGTTCCCCAACAACAATTCCCCCTCCCCCTCATAAACATGGGTTATCTCCAGCCCTTGGTGGGAATGCGATTCGTTCGACCAGGGCTGGCCGGGCACCATCCCCCACCATCCGCAGGCGAAGCGGTAGTTGCCGATGCCGGCGTCCAGCTCGGTCGGCTCGGGCACGATGAAAGCCCGCCCCGCCTCCGGTGACGCGGAAACCAGCCGGCCCTTCACGCCCGCCCCCCTTCCAGCTGCCATGGGATTATCGCCAGGAAACCGCCGCTTTCCGTGTGCCCACGGGAAGGGCCAGGCACCGGGACTCCGGGACGTCGGCCCTTTTCCCGTCCACCACCACCTTGCCAATGCCCTTGCGGCCGGGAATGCACCAGCGGCATCCACCCGGCGCGGTGGGGGTCTGGGTGAAATTGAGCGCGAGCCCTCCGCTGCGGACAGCGAGGGAGTAGCCCAGGGTGCCGAAGGAAGTGGGCACGTTCTTCGCCTCGATGAAGGATCCCGGCCTCAGCCAGGAGGGGGGAAGCGCGGGCACCAAGGCAAGCGAATCGCCTTCCTCGCGCACGATTATGTCGCGCACCAGAAGAATGAAGGAAGCCGTGGACAGCAGGTCCGGCATGCCCCCGCCAACCCACCGGCCGGACCTGGAATCGGCAATCTCGCCCCAGGCGAATGCTCCTGGCGCGGCCATGTGCTTGACGCCCCCGGTGAGCAGCTGCTCCACCCCCGCGGCGTCGCCGGCGCGCAGGAGGGAACGCGCCCGCGCGAACTCGGCCGCCGGCCGGACTTGTCCCCCTCCACCTGCTGCGACCAGCTCCGCAAAAGAGGACGCCGAGACCGGGTGGCTTGCCCGCACCAGCGCGGCCGCCTCCGGGTGCCCGGTCTTCTCCAGCGCCTCGGCGGCGGACGCCGGCTTCCCCGCCCCGCCCCCGGACAGCAGGCACCCGATGCCGGCATAGAAGGCGTCCTGGGCGCGCTTGTCCGGGATGCGCAGGTAGAAACGGTCGCGCCCGACCAGGAGCTTCCGCCACAGGTTGCGCGCGTCCCGGTAACTCCACTTGGCGCTCTCTTCACGCATTCCCTGGGTGTATTCCGGCGTCACCCTTTCCGGCGTCCCGGCAATGAACACCCGGAAGGTGCGCGTCCGGGCCCCAAACGGCTGTATCTTCAGGCCATAAACGGCCGCCCCCGAGGCCATCTTCATCCCTGGGTCGGCGGCCCGGTCCGCGTAGGCGGACTCCGTTTCCGCGAACCCGCGGGCGACGGTCCCTTCGGCGAACGGTGCCGCGACAAAACGGTCCGCCGGCGCGGTCAATACCACCGCTGGTCGGCCGTTGACCAGGATGGTCCGGGAGGAGGCGTCGTGCTCCACCGTTTCGATCCGGGCGACACCGCCGCCCGGCTCCCCGCCCCAGGGCAGGAGCGGGTGGACCGCAATGAGGAGGTCAACGTTCCTGGTCCGGTCGGAACCGTTCTGGAGGGTGACCTCGCCCATGGCGACCATCACCCCCGGCTTCCCCTCCAGTTCCTCCGCCCAAAACCTCAGGTAGAGGTTGTAGCGCCCCAGCCGCGCCAGCACGACGGGGACGGCCAGGAGCCTTTCATCGAGGGAAACCTGGCACGGCACCGCCTCCGGGGTAAGCAGCTTTTTCGCGGCGCGGTCATATACCCAGCATGAAACGATGAAGGGGGCGCCAGGCGGCACCATCTGGCCCTCCGCCCCCACCTGGAACACCGGGCCTCTGGCGGGAAGGCCCGCCGCGACCCTGACGGACGCCCGGCCGGACAGGTACCCGGGCCATCCGAGCCCGGGGGCGGAACGGGCGAGGAACTCCAGCCAGGCGGAAACCGGACCGAAAAGCGCGCGGGAATCGGGGGAGAAGACGGCCGACACAAGGCCCCCCGGGGCCGCGCCATCCGAGGGTTTCTTCAGCCGCAAGGCCACCAGGAACCTTTCTCCCGCCGCCGCCGCGGTCGCCTCGACCACGTGCGACTCGCCGCCCTTCAGCCCCTTGCCAAGCCACATGCCGTTGACGAACACATCAACGTCCCCCGCCATGGAGACGGAAAGGAACAACCGGGGAGGGGAACCCGCCGGGATGTCCAGCCATTTCCGGAACCATATCTTGCCCTCCGCCTTCTTCCGGCGCCCCGGCGGCGGGGCCGCCGTGGCACCCATCCAGGGTTCCGCCAGGCGCTCCCACTTCGCGTCGTTATAGCGGGGGTGGTGCCACTTCGAGCCCAATCCCGCGTCCTTGGGGTCGGGGTGGAAGGCCCAGTCGCGGGACGCATCCACGACGAAGGGGCTGACGCTGGCGGGTTCCGCCGCCTGCACACATCCCGCCACCGGGTTCAGGAGAAGCGCAGCAAGGACAAGGAATTTCAAGGTGTAATCAATCGTAACATTGCCGGCGCTACTGCGAAAGCACGGAGGCGTTGTTGCGCAGCACGCGCGCCAGCGAAACCACCCCGCGCGCCTCGAACAACTCGGCCAGGTCGCGGAATCCGGCCGCGAGCGCCGCGCGCTCGGTGCGGGCCCGTACCAGCGGACTGGAATATCCGTCGGGAATCACGGGCAGTTCCACGGGGCCGGCCAGCGCCTCCATCATCACGCGCCCCCAGCCAAACGCCCAGGCCGATTCTTCCACCAGCCCCCAGCGGAAAAGCTGCCCGCCCAGCGCGGCCAGGCAACCCGGGTAGTGGAGAAGGGCGCCGCGGGCCACCTCGTCGCGCACCCGTTTCAGGTCGAACACCGCCCCCCGGCGCGCATACAGGAGCCCGCGCATGGTGTACGTGCGGAGCGTCCGGCGGGTTTCCGAGTAGCTCCCCGCAGGGTCCCAGTGGGACAGGAGGAGACGCGAGGCCAGCCCATGGCACCGGTTCACCTTCAGGAAGGAGAGGGCTTCCCAAATATCCGGGTCGATATCCGCCATCGGCACCATAAGCGTCCTTTTGCCCGAAACCAGGAGCGCCAGCAGTGCTTCGTTCCCCCTCGCGGAGATGCCCTGTTTCCTGAGGATGGAGGCCTGACCGCCCATCCCGGCGAGATTCTCATCGGCGAATGAACCCAGTCCCACCGAATCCACGTCGGGGCGCTCCCCGCCCAGGTAACGCGCCGCCCAGAGCGGGAACAGGTCGAAGTCGCCCGAGCCGAGATAGAGCGAGCCGCGCGGCAGGGAACGCAGGATGTTGCGCGCCATGTCGTGGGCCGAATAGAAGCCCGACAGCCCGTTGTGGGCCGCGCCCCGGGCGAACTGCCATGCCGGGGGAACCACCGCGAGCAGGGCGGCCAGCCCCACGCCAAGGCGCTGCGCATGAACCGGGGGAAGCCGCCGCAGGCGGACGGCGGAAGAAAGCGCCCAGGCCAGCCCCGCGCCAGACAGCGCGGTGAGCAGGGCGTAGAACGGGCCGTACCACCGCGCAACCTCCTGGAAGAAGTTGAACGAGAATGCGGCGTCGGTCAGCATGCACCCACCGAGCGCCGCCGCCGCCCACGGTGCACCGAGCGTGAGCACAACCGCGCCCGCCGGCGCCCCGAGCAGGAGGGGGAGCGGGATTTCCGAAGCCAGGAGGCGGCCGAAAAGGCCGAACCTCTGCTCCCAAACTTTCCGTTCCTCCCCCACCGAGGCGCTCGCAAAGGCGTGGTGGTACAGGCGGGCGGTCAGGTATGCCTCCAGTCTCTTCGCGTTCCGCGGCTCGCCCCAGTCCAGTTCCACCCCGCCCGCCGAGCGCATGGGCGGATATACGGCCTTGAGCGACAGGGGAAGGGCCGCGAGGAAAAGTGCCAGCGCGGCCGTTCGCACGGGGCGGGGGGTTTCACGGACGAGCCGGAAACCCGGCAGGGCGAGGGCGGGCAGGGCAAAGATGGAATAGAGGTGGTGAGTGAAAGCCACCCCGGCCAGGCCGCCCAGAAGCAGGGCCCTCCGCGGAAGCTCCTCCCGCGGACAGCGCCAGGCCTCCCAGGACATCCACACAAGCGACATGAAGAACAGGTAGTAGAGCGCATACTTGTCCCCGATGGCCGCCTCCCACCAGATCACGTCCGCCAAGCCCCATGTCCCCGCGGCGAAGAGCCCCGCCGCCACGGCGGCCCGCTTGGACGCGAAACAGCGCGCCAGCGACGCGGTGAACCCGCCCAGTGCCGCCGCAGCAGCCGCGCCACAGGCCGCCGAAAGGAGGTTGAACCGGAACGCCGGCCCGCCGGCCGGGACCAGGAAGGAAAGCTTGCCCAGGAGCATAAGGAGCGCGTAACCGGGGGGATGCGAGTTTCCCAGCATGGAGGCCGACGCCATCAGCTCCGGCGAGTCCTCGAAATAGAAGGTGCCGGGGGCGGAAAGGAGGTAGATCCCGAACATGGCAAGCCAGGTTCCGGACAGCCAGAGGGCGTTCACCGGCGCACCCCGGTCGCCGCCCGCCCCGCGGAGTTTTTCATGACCAGGGCGGCGTTGCGCGCCAGCCTTTTCCGCCCCGCCCGCATGAGCGTGGTGGCGGAAAACCGCTCCTTGAAGGCAGCCTCGCCCATCGCGGAAACCTCTTCCGGGTCAAGCTCAGCCGGAACCGCCTCCGCCAGGACGCGGGAAACCGCGGCTTCCCTCCCCCAAGGGCAGGCCCGGAGGCACTCGTCGCACCCGAAGAGCCGGTCGCCAATGGCCCCGTGCAGGGCTGGAGGGATTTCGCCGCGGTGTTCGACGGTCAGGTAGGCGACGCAGCGGCCCGAATCCAGGACCCCGGGAGCCACCAGGGCGCCCGCCGGGCAGGCGTCGCGGCACCTGGTGCACTCCCCGCACTTTTCCTCCAGCGGCGAGTCCGGCGCCAGTTCGGCGTCCGTCACAATCTCGCCCAGCAGAAGCCACGGGCCGAACTCGGGGGATACCAGGCAGGAGGACCCTCCAATCCAGCCAAGCCCGGCGCGGCGGGCGAGCGGACGCTCGAGCAGCGGCAACGAATCAACCGCGACGACGCCCCGGCACGGCGCCATTCCCCGCATCAAATCCAGCAGGCTTTCCAGCATCTCCCCGATTGCGGCGTGGTAATCGCGGAACCTGGCGAAAGAGGCGATGCGGCCGCCCCCCCGGGCCGGCTCACAATCCGTCCGACAGCATAACCCCGTAACCACGACCGAACGTGCGCCCGGCAGGATGAAGCCCGGGGCCTCCCGGGCCGCCGGATTCTCCATCCAGCGCATTCCGGCCTGGTGCCCCGCGGCAAGCCAGCGCCGCAGGGCCTCGCCCTCAGGCATCCTTTCCGCCCCCGCCACGCCGACCGCGTCGAAACCGAGTTCCCGGGCGGCCTTCTTGACCGCCAGGGAAAATTCAACGGGAATCATGGCCGCGAACCACGGGAAAAACCCATGCCACCACTATAGGCAATCCAGGGTTGCGCTGGGCGGCCCGGCGGATTCCGTCCCCGGTCCGCCAGCTAGAAGGCGATGGAGAAGGAAAGCCAGTTGGCGACGCCCAGCTCTCCCATGGGCGTCCAGGCGTAATCCACCCGGAGCCCGGAGAGCCGCAGGGAATCGGCTGCGCCGAATTCCGAGTCAATCATCTCGTCGCTTCCCAGCGGCTTCTTCGGGTGCCAGCGCAGCCCTCCCCCCGCGGAGAAGCCCGCATTGGACCCCTGCGGCGCGACGCTCCGCCAGCCGCCCCGCAGTGAAAGGGTGACGTCACCGAATATCTGCGACAATTCGGCCCCGCCCAGGAATTCCGGAACGCCATCGCTCGGCTTCATTACATCGGCGACAAGCCGGACGCGCTCGCCCAGCAGTCCCGCCGAGGCGCCCCCCCGGACCACCATGGGAAGGTCCGAGGCCTTCTTGCCGAATTTCATGCCCGGCCCGGCATGCTGTACCGCCGCCGCAAAGGTCAGGTTTGGAAGGACTTCAAACCTTCCCCCGACATCCACGGCGAAGCCGGACACCTGGGCGTCCTCCGCCAGCTCGCTCCGGATGTAGGTCACGGACCCCCCCAGGCCGGCCTTCCCCAGTTCCGCCGCGTAACCGCATACCACCGCGGTGTCCTTGGGCTGGATCGATCCCGCCGCGGCCCCCGAGGCGTCATATGAATCGATGGCCCCCATGTCCAGCATGTCCACGGCGGCACCGATTGTCCCCACGGGAAGTGGCCCCGCGAAGGAGACCTGGTTTACCTCGATGTCCTGCACCCACTGGCCGCGGGTATAAGAAAACTCCGGGGCCGGCAGGCCGGCCAACTGGCCGGGATTCACCCACAGCGCCCCCGATTCCGCCAACAGCACCGTCCCCGCCCCGCCCATGGCCAGCGACCGTGCGGATCCCCCCACCTTGAGAAAGGAACCCGTCGCCGTTCCCGCCGCGGAATCAACCGCCGCCGCCTCGCCCGGCCCCAGGAGAACCACGCCGGCCAGGCACGCGCTTCCAAGAAATTTCAACGCCTTCCTCTTCATCTGATTATCACCACCTTTCCTTTCGACACCCCCTTGGAGGCGTCCTTGTTTATGTAAAGATACAGTCCGCTTGCCACGTCCTTGCCCTTCCCGTTTTTCGCGTCCCAGAAAATGCGGCCGTCACCGTCGGAATCGGCCATCTCCGCAACCAGCACCCCCGCCAGCGTGTAGATCCGCAGGCTGCCGCCCGCCGGAACGCCCTGAAACCAGACTCCCGTGGCGTCATGCGCGCCCCCGCTCCCCGGCCGGAACGGGTTTGGGTACGCGCTTATCCCGGGCGGCATGGGCGGCAGGATGTTTTCAGGGATCCATTCGTAGAACTGGCCAACCCACATTCCCTCGAATTTCCGCAAATCCGGCGTCGCTGTGCCGCCTACGACTGGGAACCCGTTACTGTCGATGACGACGCCCATTCCAATGTCGGTAAGCATAGCCCCGGTATCTTTCACCACCTGCTCAAGGACCTGTCCCGAGGGGGACAGTTTTACCAGTAATATGTCTTCCCACGTCGGGGCGGGGATGTCGATAAAGCCGGTTACAAAGATGTTACCAGCGGCGTCGGTCACGCAGCCATAGGCGGAGTCAGCGTCACGGTCTCCGCCGTCAAGTGTCCAAGTCCACAGCAGCGACCCGGAAGCGCCGTTGTCCCGGACCTTGGCCACCCAGACATCGAGGTTGTCGTCGGCCGGGGACGCGGAAACGGAAACCGCGCCCGCCAGGACGATTTCGCCCGTTGGCGCCACGGCTACCGAAGCCGCGTAGTCGGTGGAACCCGCCGGCCCGTCAAGGGTCATCCACCACTGCAGGCTGAGGTCCGAGTCGTACTTTCCCAGCCAGATATCCCTGCCGTTGCCAACCACCGTCCGGTAACCCACCACATAGACGTTGCCGGCCGGCGAAACGGCCACCGACATCGCCGCGTCATCGATGCATAGCGCATCGGTGAACGTGTCCTCGGCGAGCTTGGTGCCGTAAAAATCATACTTGCCGACCCAAATGTCCGTATCCACCGATCCGGGAAAGCACGAATTCACTTTCCGCGACTCGCCGGCCACGAAGATAAAGGAGGTCGAACTTATCGCCACCGCGTTGATGGAAGCGGCGGGCACATCTACGGACCAATACGACCACCCTCCGCCCCACCACGGGAAATACGTGAGGACGGCCTGCGGGGCGGTGGTGGTGGCGCTCCACAGCGAGCCGCCCGCGACGGCACCGTCTCCCCAGAGGTCGGAGGCCACCGCATTGAAGGAATCCGCGTATATGGACGCCCCTGTCCCGTTGACCGTCTGGGACCAGAATTCCGTCTGGTAGTAACGCGAAACATAGGATATGCGGGCATGGTATCTGTCGACGCCGGTTTCGGAATACTTCTCGTTCCCGACCAAGAAGAGGTCACCGGACCGGTCAATGCATATACCGCGACCGGAGTATTTGATGGTTGAACTGTTCACCGGCATGGACCAACGAAGCTTCAGTTCCGCGCGGGAAAGCGCCGGCACCGCGGCCACCGCGGCGGCCAGGAGGATGGGCCGGAGCGTCCTCACCGGATTACCACCAGTTTGCCGCGAATAACCGTCCCGTCGCGCGCCTTGGCCACCCAGATGTAGGCGCCGCTCGTCACTATCTTGCCCCCCCGGTTGCGTCCGTTCCAGGAAACCAGGCCGTTCATGTCAGAGTCCGTCTCCTCGGCCACCAGCCGCCCCACCACGGTGTATATCCGGATGGTTCCCCCCGCGGGAACGCTGGTGAAGGTCACGGCGGCGGAATCCTGCGCGCCGCCGCTGCCCGGCCGGAAGGGGTTCGGCGCCACGGTCATGCCGGGGCCAATGGATTCCATGGACAACAGCGTCTTGGGCTGGCATCGTGAGGCGAAACTGCCCGCCCGTATCAGTACCCACGAATTCAGGAGCGAATCACCGCCGTCGGCGATGGCCAGTTTTATCCGGTTGCGGATATTCGCCCTGACTTCCGCCGTCACCGTGAGGACTTCGGTGAACCCGTCCATTTCGGTGTTGTAAGGCGGCGTGCCATCGCTTGGATAGTTGTTAATGAAATAGAGGGGGTTCACCACCTTATTGACCGTGTTGATGGATACCGGCGTAGTCGTGCCGGGAATTAGGGCCACATTTTCCCCGTTGAGGAAGAAGGCAAAGACATCGTTGAACGAAAAAACGTATTCGTTGTACTCCTCGGATCCGAAGACATAGTCGAATGTGATGTATGTGGACGAGGGAGTAAATTCAATCTCCAGGATGCTGGCATTATGGGTGTCCTGGCCGCTTAGCGTCTCGAGGTCCGAATCGGTCCGGTCGGGAATTAGCGCGTCGGAGGTTCCGTCGGATTTGTTGGGACCTATAACGCTGGCCGCGGTTCCGCTGGATAGAATGACTCCCCCATCGAAATCTGGACCGCCGATAATTCCGGCACCCCCGTAGAACAGCCCGGCAGAGGTAAGGTCCCCGATAAACCTGACATCGCTCACGGCGACGCCGCATCCTACAAGGGACTTCACCAATTGGCTCACCGTAACGTGGTACATGTCCTGAACCGCCAAACCGGCAGACGCCGCTCCCGCAGCAATGGACGCGATAGCGGCCAGACCGGCCGCGAAGGAGGCTTTGGCACGCAAGGCTTTCATGGGCTTCTTTCAATTTTGCCGCCTGCGGGAACGGCACGCAAGGGCCCGCCGCAATCCCTTTTGCTATCATCTTTAGGCGGTGGAAAATCCCCCTTCTCTCACGCTCGCGCTCCTGCTTGGCGCGCTGGCGGCCGCCTCCAACCTGGCGGGCGGATTGCTTATCCTGCTGCGCCCGGCGATAAAAAAGGGACGGCAGACGCTGGCGCTCGCCTTCAGCGGCGGTTTCCTGCTGTCGGTGGCGGTGCTCAACATCCTGCCCGAAAGCCTGCGCCGGGAGCCGCGCGCGCCCATGCTTATCCTCCTGGGTTACTTCCTCGTCTACCTGAGCGAGCACCTTTTTGCGGGGCACGCCCACCACGAAAACACCCCCGAACACGGCGGACATCCGCTGATTGGCGTCTTGCCGCACCATGACGGACGCATCCCCATCCATCCGGGCGCGGCGGCGGCGGCAACCGCCGGGCTGACCCTGCACAGTTTCTTCGACGGGGCGTCCATAACGGCGGCGCTGGCTACAGGACCGTCGCTGGGCTGGCTCACCTTCTTCGCCGTGCTCCTGCACAAACTCCCGGAGGGGTTCAGCCAAGCGTCCATCTCCCTGGCCTCCCGGGCGAGCCGGTTCCGGGCCGTGGCCGCCGCGGCCGGGCTGGGGCTGGCCTGCCTGCTCGGGTCATTGGCGACGTTCGCGGCCGCGAGAACCTTCGGCTCCCTGGAAGGGCCCATCCTCGCGGTCGCCTGCGGAATGTTCCTGCATATTTCCGCGACGGACCTCCTGCCAACCACCGCCCGCGTCCGGGGGATGGCGACGCTCCTTACCACGATGGCTGGCTTCGCCACGGCGGCCGCCGCCTCGGCGCTCCTCCACCGCTTCCTGCCGATCTAAGGGCATGACCAGGGCGTTCCTCCGGGCCTCCACGCTCCTCCTCGGGTGCGCCATGGCCTTCGCGGTCCTTCTTTTCCACCAGATGTTCCTGACCTGTTTCCCCCCTCCCAAGCTGGCCGCGCTGGCCGTGTTCACCTCCGCCGCAATTGCGCTGGCGGCCGGATTCCCCGGACTGCTCGCTTCCGTCCCGCCCTTCGCGCCGCCCCTCGTAGCGGTGGCCGCCTGGGCCGTGCTGGGGGAGGCCCGCGCCATTTCACCGGACTCGTTCGCGCTGTCCTTCCTCCTCCCCGGTGCGGCCGCCGCCGCGGCCTGGCTGGCCCACTCGCTTTCCCGCCACGCCAGCGAGCGGACCCGCCTCATCGCGGCCCTCGTATTCACCCACCTCATTTGCGGACTGTATGCCGTGGCCCAGTATTACCGGCTTGACCCCTTCACCTGGACCCTGGACTACGGCCGCGGACGGGTGTTCTCGACCATGGGAAACCCCAACTTCCTGGCGGGAGAGATGGTCCTCGTCCTGCCCGTCCTGGCCGCACTCGGAGCCGACGGGGGCGGACAGTTGCGCTGGCTCGCCCGGGCCGCCTTCCTCGCCTGCCTGCCCGCGTTCGTCCTGGCCCAGACCCGCGGCGCCTGGGTGGGCCTGGTCCTGGGGACGGCGGGCGCAGCAGCAGCCTGGCTCCCCTTCCGGCGCTCCTTCTCCGGGACCGGAAGGAGGCTGGCCTGGGCGGGTGTTGCCGCCGCGCTCTTCTTCCTGTTCTTTTCCCTCCCCTCGCTGAATCCGACCGGCCTCTCGCTTCCATCCCAGCTTTCCTCCTCCTTCAACGTCGAACAGCAGTCGGCGCGCCAAAGGCTGTTCTGGTGGAGGAGCGCCTTCGCCCTCTTCTCCTCCTCCCCCGTGGCGGGCGCCGGCCTCGGCAATTTCGCGCGGGATTTCCCCTCCTTCTCCCGCCGTTTCGTGGGGGCCTGGTCGGACCTTCCGCCGGCGTTCGCCGACCATCCGCACAACGACTTCCTCTTCGTGCTGTGCGAGCACGGCATAATCGGACTGGGCCTCCTCCTGTGGCTCGCCGCATGCTGGAGCCGGATTCTCCTCCGCCGCGCACGGGAGGGAAGCCTCCTTCACCTTGCCACTTTCGCGGGGCTGGTGGGGTTGGCCATCCATGCGGTCTGGAACATGCCCTCGCTTCAGCAGGGAACCTTCATGACCGCAGGCATCCTCTTGGGCATAACCTGCGCCGGGAAGCAAGGGGGGCGTTCTCCGGCTGAAGGGGGTCCCGGCCGCGATGGACCACCGGTCCGGCTCGCGGCGCTTGCGCTCGGCGCCGGGCTCGCCGTCGCCCTCGCGGTTTCGTTCCGCCCCGCGGTCCTCCTGCTGGCGCAGGACTACTACAACGGCGGGCGCATCATGAAGGAGGATAAGGATCAGGCCAGCCCCGGCGTTGCGGCGTTCCTCCTCCGCAATACGCTGAAGCTGACGGATGCGCCCTGGCGCGTCAACTTCATGCTGGGCAGCGTCCTCTACGCGCAGCGCTATTACGGTGAGGCGCTGAAGGCGTTCGAGGAGGATGAGAGGGAAAACCCCTTTGGCGCCGACGCGGTCCTGCACCAGGCTAAGTGCCTGCGGGAGATGGGGCGCCTGGCGGAGGCGGAGCGCCTGTGCCGGAGGGCCCTCCTGCTGGTTCCCAACTACGCCGAGGCCGCACTCACCATAGCGACGATGGACTACCGGACCGCCGACGAGGCCCGCCGCTCGGGGAACCGAGCGGAAATGCGGGAGCGCCTCGGGCGCACCCGGGTGTGGCTCAACTACGCGTTGCGCTGCTCGCCTCGCCACGCCGAGGCGCTCATCCTGCTCGGCCACATCGAGATAATGGAGGGAAGGTGGAAGAAGGCCCTGGCCGCATGGGAAAAGGCGCTCGCCCTCCGGCCGGCCAACGACTCCCTGCGCTACAAGGTTGAGACCCTGCGGGCGGACCTTCCCCGCCTCCTCCGGGGGGGGAAACCCCGGTGACCGCCGAGCGCAGCGGCATCCTAGGGTGGCCGGCCGCGGAGCGGCCGCGGGAGCGCCTGCTGGAACACGGCGCCCGCTCCCTTTCCGAAGCCGAACTGCTCGCCATCCTGTTTCGCACCGGCACCCGGGGCCGCACGGCGGTCGACCTGGGCCGGAACCTCCTGAAGAAATCCGGGCCCCTGGCCCGCCTGGCGCACAGGTCGCCCGCGGAAATCGCCGAGGGGACCGGCGTCGGGCCGGCCAAGGCCGCCGCCGTGGCCGCCGCGTTCGAGCTGGGACGGCGCGCCGCCGCGGAGCCGGAAAAGCCCCGGTCTCGCTTCCGCTCCTCCGCCGACGTGGCTTCGCACTTCCTGCCGTCCACCCGGGGGCTCCAGCGCGAGGTCTTCCGGATTATCATGCTGGATTCGGCCCACCGCATCGTCAAGTCGCGCACGGTCACCGTGGGAACCCTGAACCTCGCGGTCGTCCACCCGCGGGAGGTGTTCCGGACCGCCGTCGTGGAGGGCGCGGCCGCCCTCGTCCTGGTCCACAACCACCCGAGCGGCGACCCCTCCCCCAGCGAGGAGGACGTCCGGCTGACGCACCAGCTCATCCGGGCCGGCGAAAACCTCGGCATCCCGGTCCTCGACCACGTCATCCTTGGCGACGGCCGCCATTACTCCTTCGCCGATTCGCGAAGGCTTTCGGCATGAATACGGGGGGGATTGAACCGTGAGCGCAAAGCTGGCGGTCATCTATCACCCCCTCTTCCTCGAGCATGTCGCGGGCCCGATGCACCCGGAGCGGCCCGAGCGGCTCACCGCAGTGATGGAAGCGCTCAAAAAGGGGGGCGTCCTGAACGGGGCCGTGCAATCCGGGCCCCGGGAGGCCACCACCGCGGAACTGCGTAGGTGCCACACGGCGGCGCACCTTGACCGAATCCAGTCCGCGTCCGTCCTGGGCCGCAACCTCGACCCCGATACCGGCACCTCCACCGACTCCTGGGAAGCCGCCCTCCTCGCGGCGGGGGCCGGGATGACCGCCGCCGACATGATATTCTCCGGGGCGGCCGGCCGCGCGTTCTGCGCCGTCCGCCCGCCGGGCCACCATGCCGAGTCCGACCGGGCCATGGGATTCTGCCTCTTCAACAACGTCGCCGTGACCGCCCGCTACCTGCAGGAGAAGCACGGCATAAAAATGGTGGGAATAGTGGATTTCGACGCCCATCACGGGAACGGCACGCAGGAAATCTTTTACGAGGACGCGACCGTCCTATACGCTTCCACGCACCAGTGGCCGCTCTACCCGGGGACCGGGAGCGAGGACGAGACCGGGCGCGGCGACGGCGAGGGAACCACGGTCAACTGCCCGCTGGGGGCGGGGGCGGCCCTGCCGGAGTTCACCGAGGCGTTCGAGGAAGTAATTATCCCCGCTCTGGAGAAGTTCAAGCCCGAGTTTCTGCTGGTTTCCGCGGGGTTCGATTCGCACCGCGACGATCCATTGACAGACCTCGGATTGCAGTCAGGCGATTTCGGGACGCTGACTTCCCTGATAATGGATGTGGCCAACAAGCACTGCCAAGGCCGGGTCATCTCCTTCCTGGAAGGCGGATACGACCTGCGCGCGCTGGCCGCCTCGACCCTCTCCCACGTGACTGCGCTCGCCTCTTAAAAGCATATTCGGTTCAATTACCTTGAGTTGAGGAGTTTCGGAATGGTGTGGTGGATTCATCACCCCTATAGGGCTTTCTCACCGCAGGACTGACCTTGTCATTGGGAAATGGCAACATGTCACCTGGAGGGGGTGGCATCCCTCCATTTTCCTGTATTGTCTTGTTTATCAAATATTCTTTTCTTCGTTCCCGTTCCTCTAGGCGATCCAAAAACTTTTTAATCTCCGGCGGAGCGCCCAGCGAAACCGCCGCAGAAAGGTGCTTCACCGCCTCTTTCTTCCGGCCCTCCCGCAGGCACAGCATCCCCAGCCCCGCGCGCACCTGCCAGTAATCCGGGACCAGGTGTATGACCATGGCGTAGAGCTCCTCCGCCTCGCGGAGGCGGCCCTTCCTCTCCATGTCCTGGGCCTCCAGCAGGCTCCCCTGCACGTCGAGGAGCCCCACCGTCCGGTCGGACGGCCATTTTTTCGACACGACCGCCACCACGACGGGATACTTTCCGACCGGGTCGGGAAAGACCGCCGCCGCCGCGCCCTCTCCGGCGGGCGGGGAAGAAGCCTGGCCAATCCGGCCGGCGCGGATGTCCTCGCGCAGGTAGAAGGCTATCTGCGGGTTGTCCGAGTAGGAAAGCGGGGGATAGACCCGTATGGGGGCAAGGCGGGCCATCGCCCGCAGTCCGCCCGCCACGTCGGACGCCACCCCGACGAACAGCCGGCGGGCCAGCTCGCTCTTCGCGAACGGGCCATACACCATCCAGCCGGCGTGCCAGGCCGACGCGGCGCCAACCGCCAGCAAAGCGGCCAGCGCGGCCCGGCCAGCCAGCGGTGCCCAGGCCCGCGCGCCGAGGCCCGCCAGAAGAGCCAGGCCCCCCAGCAAGCCGATTCCCCGCACAAGATACACACCCTCCCTGGTGCCAGGGAGAACCTCGGGAAGGAGCAGCACGGGGACCGAGAGCGCCAGGGCCAGCCTCCGCCAGCGGGCCAGCCACGGCAGGCCCAACGCCGCCGCCAAACCCGCCAGCCACGCGAAGTTTTCCACCGGCGAACAGCGCGGGGCCCCCGGCGGGAAGTTGTCCCAGTAGGCGCGGGCCGCCGCAACCGGCGAGAAGAAGTTGGCGAGACACACGCCGGACTGCGCAAGGACATCACCCGGTGCGGCAATCCCGATGGTCCCCACCCGTCCCACGCGCGCCGCCAGGAACATCCGGGCCAAAGCAATCAGGACGACTCCCCCGGCCGCCAGCCCGGCAAAAGACCAAACCGCCGCACGCCGGGCGGCCGCGGACGGTTTGTCCGCGAACGTGAAACGCGCCAGCACCGCAACGGCCGCCCACAGCGGCAGGGCGAGCGCCGCCGTGTAATCCAGGCAAGCCACGGCGCACAACAGTCCGAGCGCCAGCCCCGCGAGGGCCGGACGCCGCGGGCGGGGGACGAGGACAAGCCAGCCGGCCAGCAGGCACTCCATAACGAGAAGGACCGGCGCGAGCCCCATCCGGCTGTATTGGATGTGCCAGAAGGAAAACGCCAGAAAGACCGCCGCCGTGAGCCCGGCCAGCGGCCCCCACAGCGAGCGCGCTGCCAGCCATGCCAGCGGCACGGTGAGCGTCCCAACGATGGCCGCGGGATACCGGACCGCCTCCACGGTCATGCCGGCGAACCTCAGCGAAACCGTCTCCAGGAGCCACCACACGGGCCAGCGCGGATAGACGATATCGGGGTCGGGAAGCCGGGGGAGCGTCTCCCCGGAAATTGCCGCGGCGGCCTGGAGCCCCTCCACCGCCTCGTCAACCCACAACCCGGGAGGGATGTGGCCCAGGCCCGGCACCCGCAACGCCAGCGCGGCAAGTGTCACTGCAACAAGGGCGATGGCTTCCGCAACGGGGCCAATCGCCGGCGCGGCCCGCTCCCCCTCGCGGCGCAGGAGCGCGGCGAGGACGACACAGGCCGCCACGGCCAGCGCCACGACGGGAATGGTTACGGCATGCCGGACGAGCGGCTGGTAGAAGACCGGGACTGCGCAGGCAAGCAGGAGAAACAGCCAGGACGCCGCGCGGGCCGGGCGGAAATCCGTTTTCTTCAGCGTTTTATCAGGAACACCCGCGCCGGGGCGCCGTCGGAGCCGCTTATCCTCAGCGGCCCGCAGAACATCTCGTAATCCCCGGCCGGAACATGGGCCAGGTTCAGCCCCTCAAGGACGGTTATGCCGGCGTCCAGCAGGGCATGGTGGGCCGGGTGCGTGCCGCTCTTCACGCGGTCCACCGAGAGGTAATCCACGCCCACCAGCTTGACGCGCAGGCCCGCGAGGAACTCGGCGGCCTCCCCCGTCAGCGCCACGAAGTCCGGGCTGAACTCCTCCTCTCCCGCCTCCCACCTCTCCGAATTCGCGGTGCGGAACATGACGCGCAAGACCCCTTTCCATTCCATCGGTTTCAGGTCCGCCGGCTCGATGTGCCGCTTGAACGGAAAGTAAACGACCCGGACTGGCCCAAACAGCGATGCCGGATCGAGGCTTTCCACGCCCGGCAACCCGTCGCTAATGTGGCCCGGCGAGTCCACGTGCGTTCCCGTGTGCGACCCCATGGTCAGGAGGAACTGGTTGGTGGAGGCGCCCTTTGCTATGCTCGCAATCTGGTCTATCTTGAACTCGGGACACCCCGGATAGACCACCATCCCGCGCCGCATGTCCAGTGTCACGTCGAATATCTGCATGTTGCCCCCCTAGAAATCCAGCGTCAGGCTGAGGCGGTTAAGCATGACCGTCCCGATCAGTTCCGCGGCGTAGTCCAGCCGGGCGAACCTGACGGTCACACCCACCCCCAGTCCAAAGGCGCCGTTGCGCAATGTCGTCCCCCTGACCGGCCCGCGATAGCCGCAGCGCAGGGCGAATACCCCGTGAAAAACATACTCCGTCCCCCCCGCCAGCGAAACAATGCCTTCCCCGGTCCGCCATATGCAGTCCCCCAGGAACGTGACCAGGTGGTCCGGCGGCTCCGGCCGCAACTCCGGCTCAAACACCCCCTCAACGCCGGCCAGCCGCGAACCTTCCGCCCCCAGGACCAGGCGGTATGCCGCACCGGCGCGCACGGCCAGAGGCAGGTCCTCCGTGGCGCTTCCCATCCCGTATCCCGGGCCGAGGTTCTGGGCGCAGGCGGCCACCGAGAGCCCTTCAAGCGGCGTATCCCAGCGGACCCCCAGATCGGCCGCCACCGCGTTCCCGGTCACCTCCTCGATCAACTGCGTGCGCATGAACTTGCCTGCCGCCCCCAGGGACACGCCGTAGTCCCGGAACGACAGCCCGAACCCCGCGACCGCCATGATGTCCCGCTGGCCGGAAACCGGGGAGGTCTGGCCCGTCACCGGGTTGTACTGTTCCACGTTTCCCGAGTTGTAGGAGCCGACTTCCCCTCCGAGCCCGAGGAATTTCGTCACCGGCTGTGCGTAGGCGGCGCTGACGAACGTGTCCCCGGCGAAGCCGCCGTGGTAGAGCCCCAGCACCTGGGGGCCCCGCCCCAACCCCAGGCCCGCCGGGTTGTATCCCAGCGCGTCCGCGCCGGTCGCCTCGGCGACATAGGCCTCCGCCAGCGCGGCGGGGCGCGCCCCCGGCGGCTGCCCCATGGTCTGGCCGCCTGCGGCGCCAACGCCCGCGCGGACGGAAGCCGGAGAGGAAACCAGCGCCGCAAGCAGCAATGACGCCGTGGCCTTCATTTCTTCCTGATGACGGCCGCGCGCTTCACTCCGTCAACCCCCCCGCCGGTCACACGGACCGCATAGACGCCTGACGCCACCTCTTCGCCCGCCGAGTTCCTCCCGTCCCACACCGCGGTGACATCGCGGTTTCCGGTGGTCGGTATGGTCCACTCCCTCACCCGCTCGCCGCGCATGGTCATAATTTCGAACCTTATCTGGCCGGCCCCGGTCGGATGGGCGATTATGGGCATCGTTTCCCCCTTCGCCAGGTTAAGGATGGCCCCCCGGGGGGCACGAAGGACGAAATCATCCTTGGGCGCCGGGGACGGGTCGATTGAATACACGTAGCGGAAGAGCGCGCCCACCGTGCCGGTCCACAATCCCCCGGTTCCCGTTATGGTAGCCGCAATCCAGAGCGAACGGTCCGCCCCAACCCAGATGCCATTACCCTCCACTCGGTCGGCCCCGGCATAAATGAGCGGGAACCCCGGCAGGGCGGTCCCTGACCTTCCCACACCCGCTACAACCATGTCTTCACCCGACCTTCCCGCACAGAAGGCGTTCATGTCCTCGTCAACGGCGATGCAATTGAGGACAGCGCCCGGCACCATCGCCGGGAAACCCGGGGTAAGGTTGCCTTCCCGGTCGAATTTCCAGACCGCCCCGTCCGCGCCCAGCTGCCCCGCCACCCACTTGTTCCCGCCGCTGTCACGGACCATCGCCTTGGGGTCTGCCACAGAGGAGTAATCGAATCGCCGGGGAAATCCGGCCAAGAGCTTCGGGTGCCAGCCCAGGGTCGGGGGCGCGCCTGAGTCCTGGTAGTTGCTGGAAGAATAATGGAACAGCAGCAGGTCACCCGTGGCTACCGCAACCGTCCATATGCTGTAGTCCGTATCCATGACCATGCCGCGTCCCTGGATGTCCTCGGACAGGCCGGAACTATAGGCCGTGGAGGAAACATAGGGTCCCGCCGGGTCAAGGACATACCTGACCAGCAACGATTGGTCAAGGCCCTTGGTGTTTACCGTTCCGACCGCCTCCGGCTCCCCTTTTACCTTGTCTATGGTGATGTCCCTGGCAACCGGTATCATCGCCATGGCATTGACGTATTCGGAATGCCCGCTGTCAAACCACTGGCTGGTACCCAGAGTGGCATTCCAGGTCACCACGTCCGGGCCGGTGCTCGCGCCGCTGGCGCCCGTGCCCGACGATGTGAACGCGAGCCAGATATTTTCAAAGGGCAAACCGGAGGACGGGAAGTAATTCGTTTTCCCGATATACGGCCGCCCTTCATCATAAAGGTCCGCGGTCCCTCCCGAGAAATATTTGCCGCTCACCAAGGTGACGGTCGCTGAAGTGTATTGGTACTTGCTTACGCGTACTGCAATGTTCCCCGACCTCAACCTGTTTCCGGCCACCCAGATGTACCCCTGGCTGTCGACGATGACCGCGTTCCAGGATTCCGTCCCCGTCACCGAATAGGTCCAGGGCGACCCCGGAGTGATGGAATAACTCGCCAGGACCACCGAGGGAACCAGCACCACAATGAAGGATGCCGCGGCGGCCATTGCCGTGGTTCTGCTCACGAATGGATTATCGCCTGCGCGCCGGGGTGCCGCAAGGCGGACATTCAGGCCCAGTCAGCGCGCACTTTCATCACGCCGGCGGCGGAGGGAAACAGGACGTATCCGTGCTGGGCGCCGAACTCCCACAGTTCCTTCGTCAGCGCGACGTCAACCCGGCAGTATTCGATAAGCCGGGTATAGTCGCGCTCCCGGAACCACTTGACCGCCTCGGTCCCCTCGCCCGCCTTGGATTTTCCCAGCGTGGCCGCCGCCAGGTCCGCCAGCTTCACCCGGCGCTTCAGGATAGCGTGCACGCGTTCCAGAAGGTCGAGGACGGGAAAGGCATCCATCCGGGAGCGCGGGACATAGGCCGAAAGCACGTCGAAGTCGAAGCTGATGATGTTGAATCCTATGACCAGCCGCGCCTGGGACAGGTCGTCCACCAGCGCATGGACCTCGCCCTCCATGTAGTCGCGGAACGCACCGTCCTCGACGTCGTAGACCACCCCGACCGACATGCGCATGTCGCGCTTGTTGTCCCAGCCGCCAACCTCGGCCGCCAGCTTCTGTGTCTCGAGGTCGAAGACCAGCGTATGGCCGTGGCCCCGGCCGGCCCGGGCCAGGACGGCGGGCGCGTCCTCGAACGGCGCGGGGGAAGGAGGGACCGGGGCGGACTGCGGGGCGCGAGCCGCCGCCATCCTTTCCGCGCCGTGGGGGGAAGCCTCCGCCGCCCGCGGAGAGGCAACGGTGGAGCGCAGCGGGGTGGACGGAGGGCGGCCGGACGGCTGGTTCCCGCCCAAAAACTCCCTGGCCAGCGCCAGGGCTCCCGCCTTGTCCAGCGGCGAATTGCGGTTCCCGCACTTGGGGCTGTGGATGCACGACGGACAGCCCTCCTCGCACGGGCAGGAGGCAATCAGCTCGGCGACCCGGGCCAGGAGGTCCGGATAGACCTCCCAGGCGTAGCGCGCCAGCCCCACCCCGCCGGGGACACCGTCGTATATGAAGACCGCGGCCGTCCCCGGGTGGGGGTGGTACGCGGTCGAGATTCCGCCCAAATCCCACCGGTCGCACAGCGCAAAGAGCGGAAACAGCGCGATGGAGGCGTGCTCAAGGGCGTGAAGGCTCCCGAGCAACTGGCGGCCCGGCGCCTGGACAACGCGCTGGGCCTCGTGCGGCACCACCAGCCAGACCGCCTGGGTCTCGAATTCCTGCGGGGGAAGCTGGAGGTCGTGCACTGAAAGGAGCCCGCCGCCACGCACGAGGTGCCGCTCGTATTGGACCACCCTGCTGGTGACGCGCACATCCCCCCAGGCCAGCGACCCGGGCCCGAACGCCTTTTCCCCCCGCTGGGCCAGCACCGTCGTCTCCTCGGTGGTCACCGGCTGGGTATACCAGTCCAGTTCGGCCTCGCGCGCCGTCACCCGGTGCGCGTCGAGGTCCAGGCCGGTCACCTGGTAGGTGGTCCCGCCATGCAGGTAGACGGCGTCCGGATGGCACTCCTTGAAAACCCTGAACCCGTCGATGGTTCCGAGGGTCCTCCCGCTTGGGCTCTCGATGGTGAAACTCTCGCCCGTCGACCTGATGTTCACGTGCCGCTGGGGCGCCTTGAGGCTCGAGTGCCACCTCTTCTCCGCCGCCGCCTCCATCAGCTTCCCCTCCGCCACCAGCTCTCCCACCAGCGAGTGCATCGTCGGGCCGAATTCCCGCTCATCGCCCGGGACGAGCGGAATCTCCGCGGCGGCGCAGGCCAGGTGCGCCTTCAGGATGGTGGGGTTCGCCTCGTCCAGGAGGAGGCGCTCGGCCGGCCGGCCGAAGAACTCCCCGGGGTGCGATAGGAAGTAGAGGTCAAGCGCGTCCTCCATGCCCACGAGCGCCACGACCGCGGGCGCCTCACCCCGCCCGACGCGTCCCGCCCTTTGCCAGGTCGAGAGCATCGTCCCGGGGAACCCCACGAGGATGCACCCGTCGAGCCCCCCGATATCTATGCCCAGTTCCAGCGCCGATGTGGAAATAATGCCCTTGAGCTCGTCGCGTACCAGCGCCTTCTCGAGCGCCCGCCGCTCCTCGGGAAGGAAGCCGGCGCGGTATGCCTTGACATGCTTCGCCATGTCCGGCGCGCGCTCGCCCAGCCAGAGCGCCAGCAGTTCCGTGATCCGGCGCGCCTTCGTGAACACTATGGTCTTCAGCCCCGAGGAAAGGAATTCCTCCAGCAGTTCGCAGGTCTCGGTGTAGGTGTTGGACGAGGGCTTGACCAGGAGGAAGTGGCGGCCGGGCGAAGGGGCGCCGCTCTCCGCCACCACCCGGAACCTCTCCCCGGTCAGCCGCAGGAGGAACTCGTCCGGGTTGCTCAGCGTGGCGGAGGTGACGATGAACTTCGGCCTCGAGCCGTATTTGGCGCAGACGCGCCGGAGCCGCCGCAGGATTCCCGACACGTGCATGCCGAATACCCCGCGGTAGGTATGCGCCTCGTCGAGGATGACGTATTTGAGGGTGGAGAGGAACTTCGCCCAGCCGTGATACGAGGCCAGGATGGACAGGTGGACCATGTCCGGGTTGGAAAGCACCAGCGCGGGCGGGGCGCCGCGCACCTTCGCCCGCGCCGCCGGGGAGGTGTCGCCGTCGTAGAGCGCCGCGGTGAGGTGGGCCGCCCGGGGAAGCCCGGCGTTCATCCCATCGATGAGCCGTTTCTGGTCCTGCGCGAGCGCCTTCAGCGGGGAAAGGTAAAGCGCCCGGGCATCCTCGCCTCCCAGGCGCGATTCCCACAGCGGGACGAGGTAGATGACGCTCTTCCCCGAGGCGGTGGGCGTGGTCACGGCCGTCGACACGCCCTCCCGGACTGACTTGATGGCCTCGGCCTGGTGGGAATAGAGCCTCTCGATGCCGCGGGCGCGCAGGACAGTAACGAGGACCGGATGGATGTCGAGCGGGGCGAACACCGCACCCCGCTCGGGCAGTTTCTCCGCGTGCACGATGCGGGCGCGCCAATCCGGATTGCGCTGGAGGGTTTCCAGGAGCCGCTCGGCGGCGTGCCTATCGGACACCGAAATTCGCCTTCATCAGGTAACCGCTTTCGTTCTTCATTTGGCCTGACTTATGGTAACTTGAAAAACACATGCGCTATCGAAAGTTCGGAAGAACCGGGCTTAGGGTGTCTGAAATCAGCCTCGGGGGGCTCTTTTTCGGGAAGCTGTCGAACGGACGCGACACCGCGCTCACCGTGGCCAGGGCCGCCGAGGTCGGAATCAACCTCATTGACACGGCCGCCGCCTACGACGGCAGCGAGGAAGACCTGGGGAAAGCGCTGGTGAAGACCCGCCTGCGGAGGAAATTCATCCTGGCCACGAAATGGTGGCCGTATGACCGGAAGGGGAAAAAGATACTCCAGGAGCCTTCCGCCCTGCGCAAATCGGTCGAGGGCTCGCTGAAGCGCCTGCGGACCGACCGCGTCGAGCTGTTCCAGTTCCATTCGGTGACCAATCCCGGGGACACCGACGCCATCCTGTCGGGTCCCCTCATGGCGGAATGCGCGAAGCTGAAAAAAGAGGGGAAAATACGGTTCCTCGGAATCAGCAACTCGGGCGAGTGGGACAAGGACGATAAGCGGCTCCAGGAGGCGGCCCGCAGCGGCGCATTCGACGCCGTGATGCCCGAATTCCTCATGTTCCGCCAGCGTCCCGTGAAGTCGCTCTTCCCCGTCTGCGCCAGGCGCCATGTGGGGGTCATCACCATCATCCCGCTGGGGCAGGCGGCGTGGGGATACGGCCTGCGCGACCGGAAATACCTCGGGGATTCGATGAAGACGCTCATCGCGAAGAAAAAACTTCCCAACAAGGAGGAGTACCGCCACAACGACGTGCTGGACTTCCTCCTCGACGAAAAGACGACCACCATCGCCGCCGCCGCACTGCGCTTCTGCCTCTCCTTCCCGGCGGTCTCCACGGTCTGCAGCGGGACCAACGACCCCGCCCATGTAGCGGAAAACGCGGCCGTCAGCGACGCCGGCCCCTACGACAGGGAGCGCCTCGCCCGGGTCCGCAAGCTGTTCGGTGGCATAGCCTAGTCACCCATGGGGCCCGGGACCTCCGCGCCGAAGCGCCCCAATTTCCTGGTAATCATGACCGACCAGCAGCGGGCGGACGGCGTCCGGTGCCTCTGGCCGTCCTGGCGCGGGCCCGCCACCCCCCTGCGCACGCCGAACCTCGACGCGCTCGCGGACGGTGGAACCTCTTTCCGGAACGCCTTCTGCAACCACCCCATCTGCATGCCCAGCCGCGCCACCCTCCTTACGGGCCTTACCCCGCGCGGCCACGGTTCACGCATGAACGGCATCAACCTCGACCCCCGGTGGCCCACCGTCCCCGGACTGCTGGCGGAAGCGGGCTGGCGGACCCATTCGGTCGGCAAGGTCCATGCGCGCACGTGGGAAGACCCCTGGGGAGTGGACATGGCGCGCGCGGCGCCCAGCGACCACCCGGAGAGCATCAGGATGTGGGAGAGCGGCAGTATTTCCCGGCTTCCGCTCCCCTACTATGGCTTCACGACCGCGGAATTTGTCGGTGGCCACGGTCCATGGATGTGGGGGGAATACAGCGCCTGGCTGCGGGCGAACCACCCCCGCGAGGCCGCGAAATTCACCTGGGAGGCCGGCACCCGCCCCGCCGGCGCCCCCAAATCCTGCTTCCGGCTCGAGATGCCCCCCGAAATCCACTACAACGCGTGGATAGCGGACCGCTCCATCGCCTTCCTGGAGGGGGCCATGCGCGACGGGGCTCCCTTCATGCTGTGGTCCTCGTTTCCCGACCCCCACGGACCCTTCTCCGCGCCGGAACCGTGGTATTCGATGTATGACCGCTCCGCGCTGCCCCCGCCGGTCCGCCGCGATGGGGAATTGGAGACGATGGCGCCGCACGTGCGGAAGGAGGCGGAGGAGGGGCGGATGACCGACGCCGCCCTGCGCGAGATTACGGCCGTCACCTTCGGGATGATTTCGTTCGTGGACCAGCAAATCGGGCGCCTCCTGGCGGCGCTCGACCGGCTGGGCCTCGCCGATTCGACCGTGGTCGCCTTCATCTCCGACCACGGGGAGATGCTGGGCGACCACTGGATGGAGGGAAAGGGGGCCTGGCCGTGGGACGGCATCAACCGGACGCCGGCCATCTGGCGGTTCCCGGGACGTTTCCCGGCGGGACGGACGCCGGATTGCCTTGCCTCCCACCTGGACTTCGCCCCGACCCTCCTGGAGCTGGCCGGCGTGCCCGCTCCAATCCTGACGTCCATCCCCGCCGATTCCCCCAGGGTGCCGGAGAAGCCGTTTCCCCTGCCCGGCCGCTCGCTGGTCCCGGTCCTGGAGGGCAGTGCGGACGCGGTCCGGAAATCCGCGCTCATCGAGTTCGACGCGGAAACATGGAACGGGCTCCGGATGCGCACCATCGTTACCCGGAAGGGACAGCTAACGATGTATGTCGGGGAGAAGGGCTCCGAGCCCTATGGAGACCTTTTTGACACTAACGCCGACCCGGGCCAGTTGCGCAACCTCTGGGACGACCCTGGCGCGCAGGGCATGAAGTCAGACCTCCGGAACCTTTTACTAGAGGAAATAATCTCGACCGACAGCCTGCTTCCCCGCCAGCACGCCGGGTTTTGACCCGGCCGCACCCTCCAAAAAAGCCGCGGCCGGCCTTCCGGCCGGCCGCAAACTGCGAATACTGAAAGCTTTTCGCTAGAAGGCGAACCCTATCGCGAGGCGGAACCCGTAACCGATTCCGGCACCGCCGGTGCCCTCATAGTCCGTCCCATTGATGGTGACTTTCGCCTTGCTTTGGAGGTTGTAGCCGACGCTCACACCCAGGTCGAGGAGGAAACCGCTGTCCCAAATCCACTGGTTACCGCCCTCAATACCGACACTGGCGCCCGTCAGCGAAGCGGACGCGGAATTGTCGAAATCATCGGTGTAGGTCATTTTGTTGAATGCTATGGCAGCCTGGGGGCCCCAATACAAGCCTTCCAGTGCATTTCCCTTCGGATACATCCTGTAGGCGGCACCGACCGCAACCCTGGAATACTTCCAGCCGCTCAGCTCCCAGCCCCAGTACGAAACGCGCAAGGGCAGGCCCGAGCTTGGATTGAGGCGCAATTCATACTGCCCATCAACCATCCCGATTACCAGCGGGAGCGGGTTGATTGAAATGGCGTTGTTGAACTTGCTGCCCTCCCCCTCGGCCGACACCCGGCCGGCCGCCCCAAAGGCGAATACCGCCGCAAGAACGGCCATCGTGAACTTCTTCATGTGTTTTCCTCCTGGCTATGTGTGAACGTCGGAATCCGTTCTTGCGGACCCCGGTTGATTATATGTATCCGGACTCCTTCTTTCAATCCCGCCCGGCGGCCTCGGCCAGCGCCGCGGCCAGCAGCTCGATCCCCCGCACCAGGTCCACATCGGGTATGTTGAGCGGCGGGACCAGCCGCAGGACCCGCTCGTCGTGCATCGCGGTCCCCACGAGGAGCCCCCGCTTCAGCGCGGCCGCCACGGCCGCCCGGGCGGTCCGCTCGTCCCTCATGACCGCCCCGAGGAGGAGCCCCTTCCCGCGCACCTCCGCAACCACCCCCGCCGCCTTCAGCCCGTCCAGCGTGTTGCGGAAAATCATCCCCAGTTCGGCGGCCTGGTGCGCCAAGTCATCGCCAAGGATTACCCGCAGGGCGGCCAGCCCGGCCGCGCATGACAGCGGGTGCCCTCCGAAGGTCGTCAGGTGCGAGAACGGGGGGTTCTCCGCCAGCGTCTTCATGACGCCCCGCCTCCCCACGAAGGCGCCCAACGGCAGCCCCCCCCCGAGCGCCTTGGCGAGAACCAGGATGTCCGGCACGACACCCCAGTGCGTCCCGGCCCACAGTTTCCCGGTCCTTCCCAGCCCAGTCTGGACCTCGTCGAAAATAAGCAGGGCGCCGGCCTCGTCGCACCTTGCCCGCAGGGCCTGCAGGAACCCGTCCGGCGGGACGCGCACGCCGCCCTCGGCCTGGATTGGCTCCACGATGGCGGCCGCGGTGAACCGGTCTATGCGGTTCAGCGAGTTCTCGTCCCCGAACGGAAGGAAGCTCACCCCCGGCAGGAGCGGCTCGTATGGTTCCCGCATCTCCTTCCTGCCCATCACCGACATCGCTCCGAAGGTGTCGCCGTGGTAGCTCATCTCAAAGGCAAAGAGCTTCGTCCGTCCCGTGTGCTTCCGGGCCGTCTTGAGCGCGCCCTCCACCGCCTCCGCCCCGGAGGTCGTCAGGTAGGCCTGCGCCTCCGGCATCGGCACCACCTCACACAGCGTCCGCGCAAACTCCGCCTGGATATCCAGCACCGCCTCGCCGTAAACCATGACATGGAGGTAGCGGTCCGCCTGCGCGCGGATGGCCTCGAGGACCTTCGGGTGGCGGTGGCCGACGCTCGCGACGCTGATTCCCGAGACAAAGTCCAGATACTCCCGCCCGGCGGCGTCCCAAACCCGGCACCCCTCGGCCCGGACCATCTCCACGCCCAGAGGTTCCCGCGATGTCTGGGCGAGGTACTTGATGAAATCGTCCCGTGCGGTCATTTGGATGGGGTCATTATCGGCCCCCCCAACGCCCGTTTCAAGGGTTTGTGGCGCGGAGTGGCGGCGGGTATCGGACCGGCGATTCACCCTAGGGGCTGGAATTGCGTTGCCTCCCCACCCAAT